>Ga0209062_1000851_pt1 | contig 70051 bp, 59 predicted proteins | sample Coa_R2_2_FD_187158 | JGI IMG/M metagenome (GOLD analysis project Ga0209062, IMG submission 187158) | Surface soil microbial communities from Centralia Pennsylvania, which are recovering from an underground coalmine fire - Coalmine... | ecosystem: Environmental > Terrestrial > Soil > Unclassified... | reverse complement strand
GGTTGCGTTTCCGCGCTACACTCTGTCGGCATCGGGGACCTCATCGAATCCGGCCAAAGTCGTTCTCGCAAAACAACTTTCGCTGATTCGGAGCCCCGATGCGCCAATTACATGTGAGATATCCGGGCTAGTCAGCTCGCTCTGCCGATCGAGCGCTTGACGGTCGGGATGTTTGTCGACCTGGATCAGGGCGAGTCGAGTAAGCTCGACCCCGCATAACCGCGCGCAATCGCATGGAAGGGCGCGCGGTGCGGTACGAGAACTTCTCTCGCACGTGCTCGGTCACGAACCACTGGCATGGCACCACGTCGAGGGTCTCGATGATTTCTCATCGATCTTGGACAGATTGCTATCAGGTGGCCGATGCGGAGGGCGCTTGAGCTGCTCCCGCGCCAGCAATGCCAGTCGTCGAAGCCCTTCAGCAATGGAAAACTTGGGGCTGGAGAGTGCGGACAACTATCCTGCACAATTAGAACGCATTGCGTTCGCGCAGCACCTCGATAAGCGTCCGCAAGATAATCACACAATCAAATGTGAAGCTCCAATTGTCGATATACCAAAGATCGAACTGAACCCGGCGCTGAATGTCCGCCAAGGTCGGGGTCGGACCTCGAAAGCCGTTCACTTGAGCCCAGCCCGTCAGGCCTGGCTTCACATGGTGCCGGAACGCGTAGTTGCTCACTAGTTTGTCGAACTGACTATCGTGCGCCAGGGCATGCGGCCGCGGCCCAACCAGAGACATGCTGCCGTTCAAGACATTCAGCAGTTGCGGCAGCTCATCGATGCTGGTGCGCCGCAGCCATCGACCCAAGCGCGTAACCCTGCCGTCGGATCGCTCCGCCTGGGCGACGACCTCCCCGTCCTCCATGACGGACATCGTGCGAAACTTGAAAATACGGAAAGGCCTTCCGTTGAATCCGCAGCGCTGTTGACGGAATAGAACCGGTCCAGGCGAGTCGAGCTTGATGGCCAGCGCAACGATAGTCAGCAACGGCAGCAGCAACAGGAGGCCGGCCGCAGAGCAAACGATATCCATCAGGCGCTTCGTGGCGCGCTCGAAAGCCCCAAGCGGTTCGCGATGGAGCTCGATACAGACGCTGTTGCCGATGGCGCGGGTGGAGCGCTTAAACAACTCGGAGCCCGCGCCGACCGGGATGAGGTTGACAGGTAAGGGCAGCGCTCGCAGCCTTGAAAGCAGATCGCTGATTTCGGGCCAACTCTTCAATCCGGCACTAACCATCACTTCTTGGATATTCGATCCGCGCAAATAGCTGAGAATATCCGAAATGATTTCATCACGCCGCCCTCGCGACGATTGGGGATCCGGGAGCTGAAAGTGATGTCGAAGACGGAGGCCGTGGCTGACCAAGTCGCGAGCACAAGCTTGATCGGCAGTCATGCCTGCCGCAGTTATCAGAACGATATCGCGGCCTGAGAATTTGCGCTCAGCCAAGCCACGCGTCAGCAAATTATGCCAAAAGACGCGCTGCACAACGAGAATCGCCAGCCCGAACGCAGCAAAGGAAAGATAGGCGCCACGAGAGAACTCCTTCCCGATCTTCAGCGCGAATACAACGCCCGCCAAGAACAGGAAGACGGTCACCCAAGCCAACGCGAGGCCTCTGAGTTGAGCTTTGAAATGCAGCAGCTCCGCCGGGCTGTATAGGCCGCGAATCTTCATTGCGCTGCAGAACAGGGCTGAAACGACGGCCGCGGTTCCCACGTACTCGAGCACGTCCCCTGGTTGTCCCTCGATGACCGAGTGGTAGACAACTCCGGACAGTATGCAAGCGAACAGGATCAGGATGGCGTCCGCCGACACCGATAGGACTTCGATCGAGCGGTACGAGATAGGCCAAGTACGACTAGGGGAGGCTGTCCCGAGATAGTCGCTGCACTCGGCACGATCAATCGCGCTTACTCTCCGGCTGACCCGATTCATGCCCACCGACGCCAGTTGGACGCGCTTTCACCAATGCCATTAGCACGGCCTTAAGTTCACTGACATGAAAATTTTTGCTGCGGCGCGATCACTTAATGTTACATCTGCTCGAAATGACCCGCATAATCAGGCACAACTATTAAATTGTGCATTGCAAAGGGTACCATAGTGCGGGCCTCGATTTTCAGCCCTGGGTTGCGGATTGACAGCTCAAATGTTCGCGGGGCCGCCCCTGGAGAACCGCGTTTACATTCGGGCAAGAGACGTGACCGGCATCACGCTGGGGCGGCAAGCTCTCAGCCACAGGGTGACCGTGAAAAGTCCCGTCGAGGCGCCGACGAAGCTGCCGACTACGACATCGCTGAGGAAGTGGAGATTTAACGCGATCAGGCCAGCGCCGGCGAGGAGAACTACTCCGCCCCAAAGAACGCGCAACCTTGGGTAAGTGATCCACAGCACCGACATTGCCGCTGTCGCCACAGCGGCGTGTCCGGACGGAAAGGCTCCGAACAAATCCCCTCCGCGGAAGAAATGAAACGCGTATACGTTGTCATGTATCAGGGACGGAACGTTGGGCGCCCAACTGTCAGGCCAGGTCCTGCCAAAAACAAATTTGAGTTGGTTCTTGATGGCGTCTGCCACCACCGTGCTGATATCGCACAGCAGGATGACGGTCTCGAGCTTTGAGAATTGACGGCCCATCAACGCTGCGAGACCGTACAGGACGAATATGACGCATGATCCCAGCGGGACAGACAACATCGGGGATGTGGTGATGTCCGGAGCAATTTGCCTTCCCCCGGATACCTCATGTATGCCCAATGCAATTGGGGCATCGAAATAGGCTACTGAAATCGCCGCAAACAGAGCGACCAAGAGCAGGCTCACCAGCCAGACTTTCAACGTGCAGGTCATCCCGCCCTCTGGTTTCTGAAATTCGCGCATTCCGTCGGCACTCTGGCGTTGCTTTGTTGCGGTTAGTTGCAGGACGGAGTCAATGTGGGATATGGTCTAGCTCGGCTTTGGGATGCGCATCCCTGGAGGTGAACTACCGCCACCTATTCGGCCGACTGGGCCGACTGCGCGTCCCAAAAAGAGGGCTGCTCGGCGGAGGCTGTGCCATAGAGTTTTGCTCGGCAGAGACAATGCCTGAATTTTCATGAGAGTCCTCTTTGCTTTGCCCGGCCTGCACCGATACGATCGCGGCGCCGAGATTGCGTTTATCTCGGTCGCACGTGCGCTCGCTCGATTGGGCGTTAGCGTGACACTAATTGGATCAGGGAGCCCCCGTCCAGCGGAGCCCTACCACTTCATGCGGGCGGCTAGCATGGCGCGCGGAGGGTTTGAGTCATTTCCCTCAATCCCCGTGTTTCGCAACGACTGCGTCTATGAGGAATTTACCTTCATACCCGGTCTTATGCAGCGCTATCGGCCGTCAGACTATGACGTGACCCTGACCTGCAGCTATCCATTCACAAACTGGGTGCTCCGCCGCCCGGCAATCCGTGCTTCGCGGCCCCCGCATGTGTTCGTCACACAGAATGGCGACTGGCCTGCTCGGGCGAACAATTCCGAATATCGGCTTTTCGGATGCGAAGGGCTGGTGTGCACCAACCCGGACTTTTATGAGCGCAACAGGGACCGGTGGCGCTGCAAGCTCATCCCTAATGGAGTGGACAGCGATTTTTTTCGTCCAGGAGACTCCCAGCGGCAGGAGTATGGGCTTCCTGCCGATCGTTTGATTGTGCTGATGGTTAGCGCGCTGATTCCGAGAAAGCGGATCGAGCTTGGAATCGAGGCCGTGAGTCGAATCCAAAACGCTCATCTGGTGGTTGCAGGGGACGGGCCGCTGCGCCAAAACATCGACGTGGCTGCTGCGCGACTGCTGCCTGGTCGTTTTACGCGGTTGTCGGTGGCTTCGGGCAAAATGCCGTCGCTATACCGCTGTGCCGACGTGTTCCTTCATCTCGCCAAAGAGGAGTCATTCGGAAATGTCTTTCTTGAAGCGATGGCCTGTGGTCTGCCAATCGTCGCATGCGATTCGCCACGCCTGCGTTGGATTGTGGGAAGCGGAGAATTTCTGCTGAGCGAGGACGGTCCTGCGGCGATCGCCTCGCAAATCGAAATTGCCTCGCGCGCGCCGCCAGACATGCAGGTTGAGCGGCAGAAGCGGGTAGCCGAGTTTTCATGGCAGCACATTTCCGAGCAGTATCGCGATTTCCTCGATGAGGTCGTTTGCGTCTCAGGTCGCAGCAGGGGCGCTGCCTGATGGCCGGCGGTGCAGTGTGGCGAACCTACAAGAGCAGGAGACCTGTCGGCACCGCCGCAGCCGCGTCCTTCGCAATGATTCCGAGATCGTGTTGATGGCGGCGACGCCGGGTGGGCTCCGACCGTCCCCGGAGGATGACTTACGAAATGAAAAAGCTGACTGGCGCAGTCATAGGATGCGGCGCAATCGCGCGCGAGCACTTGACGGCGGTGGCGGGCTTGGATGCGGTCGAGATCATCGCTGTCTGCGATCTGTCCGCCGCCCGAGCGGAGGCCGCCGCAGAACGTTTCGGCATAGGCAAATGGTATACGAGCCATATGCAGTTGCTCGGCGAGCTCCGACCAGATCTTATTCACGTCACCGCTCCACCATCGGCCCATTTTACGATCGCGGAGGCTTGCCTTTCATCGGGATTGAATGTGCTTTGCGAAAAGCCGATTACGGTGCGGTACGATGACTTCCAAAAGCTCAAGGGACTGGCGGCTGAAAATCGTTGCCAGCTAACCGAAAATCAGAATTTTCGCTTTCATTCGAGCATCCAAAGGATTTGCCAGCTCCGCGACGCGGGCGAGCTCGGCGATGTTCTCGATGTGCAAATCTGTCTACAATTGAACCTGTTCGGCGCGGGCAGCGCTTACGTCGATGTCAACGTGCCGCATCCGAGCTCGGTGTTGCGTGGCGGCGTGATCGGCGACTTTCTTACTCACATCGCCTATTTGGCCGGCATCTTTGTCGGCAGGGTCGTTGACCTGCGAACGACATGGATCAAGCGCACCAGCAGTTCGCCGCTCCCGGCGGATGAGTTTCGCGGCTTCATCAAGGGTGAACGCGCGACCGCCTACGTGTCCTTCAGCGGCAACGGACAGCCAGACGGATTTTGGGTCCGCGTGGCCGGCACCAAAGCGCATGCCGAAGCCAATCTCTTCGAGCCGCCGCGGCTTACGCTGCGGCGCCTCAGGGCCGGAGAGCCCGCAGTGACGCGGCTGGTCGATGGGATCACCGAGGCCCGCGCCGTGCTGAAAGGCTCGGTCGCCGGCTTTTGGAGAAAGATCGGCGGTACGAGCAGCTACGATGGTCTGCCGGAAATGATCCGCCGGACTTATAGGGCGATCGAAGCCCGTGAGCCACTGCCGGTAACGCTGGAGGACGTCGACAAGACGGCGCGGCTCGTCGACCGTTTCACCGCAGAGGAGTGGAAGCTTTGAAAGTGCTGGTCTCAGGCGCAGGTGGCTTCCTGGGTCGCCATGTGACCGAGCGCCTGCTCGCCCGCGGCCACAGTGTGCGCGCCATCGTTCGCCCCGCTTCGGAGCCGCCCGCTTGGACCGGCGATGTCGAGTTGTTTCGCGCGGATCTACGTAGCCACGAGAACCTGGGTTCTGCCTTTGACGGTGTTGACGCGGTGCTGCACCTGGCGGCAGCGACCAGCGGAAGCGAGGACGCTCAATTTGCGTCGACTGTGGTTGCCAGCGAGCGGTTCTTCTCGGCCATGGCGGCATCCGCGGTTAAGCGCGTGATCCATGTGAGTAGTTTGGTCGTGTACGATTGGGCGCGCGTCAAGGGCACGATGGATGAGACCTCACCGCTGTTGCTGAATCCCTACGATATGGGAGGTTACACGATCGCGAAAATGTGGCAGGAGCGGGTGCTCGGTCATTTTGCGCGGGAGCACGGATGGGATGTCACGGTGGCCCGACCCGGATTCATCTGGGGCCCGCAGCACGCTGAGATTGCCGGCATGGGCCGGCACTTTGGCCGTATTTACCTGATGTTTGGGCCGCTGACCCGCCTTCCGCTCTGTCATGTGGTGAACTGCGCGCATTTCCTCGTGGCTGCCGCCGAAAATTCAGCCGCAGTCGGGCAGACTTTCAACGTCATCGACACTGACGATGTCCGGGTCTGGCATTATGTCCGAGAGTATGCGCGGAGGACCGGGCAGCCGGGACTCATGTTCCCGTTGCCGTACTCGGCTGGGCATGGGCTTGCTCTTCTCGCGGCGCTGACGAGCCGAGTATTGTTCGGCGAGAAGGGGAAGCTTCCCTCGCTCCTGACGCCGCGACGCTTCCAATCGCAGTTCAAGCCGATCCGTTTCAGTAATCGAAAGTCCAAGCAGGTATTGGGCTGGGAACCGCCGCTGAGCTTCGATCAATGCCTGGTCTCGACGTATGGATGAGGCAGGTCGCCGACGATCGCGAACAAAGCTCGGCGCCGCCAGCCTTCCTGGGAGGGATGTCCTGGTACATGGTGAACCCGCCTCGGTCGGAGGCGCCGGCGTGAGCACAATTGCGGGCGCAAGGCTACAGACGAGCCTTCGGCTGGCGTATCTGACCGGACAATATCCGCGCGCCACGGATACGTTCATTCAGCGCGAGGTTGCCGCCCTGCGTACGCTCGGGCACCACGTGCAGACATTCTCAGTGCGAAAGCCGCCCGAAACCGAAAACGTGGGAGCGGAGACGGCGGCGGAGAGAAAATCTACAATTTATTTGCTGCCGCCGCGTGGACTTCTCGCTGCTCATCTGTTGCAGCTGACGCTTGCTCCGAAGCGCTACCTTTCGGCCCTGAGATTGGCCTGGAAGCACAGTGCGCCCGGAATCAAGGCGATGGCGCGGCAGTTCGCGTACTTCGCCGAGGCCGCCATGCTGGCGCGGCTCATGGCGAAGCATTCGCTCGTGCACCTCCATAATCATTTTGCCGACTCGAGTTGCTCCCTCGCGGCGATCGCGGCGGAAATGGGCGGCTTTTCCTTCAGCTTCACCATGCATGGACCGGGCGAATTTTTCGAGCCCAAGCTCTGGTGGATCGACGAGAAAGTCAGGCGTGCGTTGTTCGTGAACTGCATCAGTTATTTTTGCCGGAGCCAAGCTATGGTCTTCGCACCGCTGGATTGCTGGAGCAAATTACGCGTGGTGCATTGCGGAGTGGATCCAAGCCTTTTCGCGATGAGGAAGCACGAGGGGAAGGGAACGCGGCTGCTGTTTGTAGGCCGGCTGACTGCGGCAAAAGGGTTGCCGGTGCTGCTGGACGCCACGGCAAAACTTGATGGCATCACTTTGGATATCGTCGGCGACGGGCCCGACCGGCAGGTGCTCGAATCATACGCGGGCGCGCGCGGGGTATCGTCCCGCGTGAGGTTCCTGGGATATCGGGGACAGGAGGAAATCCGGCGGTTGCTCAGCGAGGCGGACCTCTTCGCCATGACCAGCTTCGCGGAAGGCGTTCCGGTCGTGCTGATGGAGGCGATGGCGTCGGGGGTCCCGGTGATTGCCACCCGCATCGCTGGAATTCCGGAATTGGTGCGCGATGGTCAAAACGGATTGCTCGTCGCGCCGGGCGACACAGACGCTACCGCAAGTGCAGCCCGTGCCCTGCTCGAAGACGCCGAACTGCGCAATCGTCTTGCGGCGGCGGGGCGAGCCACAATCGAGCACGATTACGACATCCGGGCGGAATCGCGCTGGTTAGCGGCGATCCTAACGGGCGCATTGGCGGGACGGAGCGAGGGTGTTCGGCCGCGAGTGGCAAAAACTTAATCATCAAACCCGCCGACAAAGCACCAACTAAAGCGCCTGAAGCTCGTCGGTACGATTTGAGTGCGGCAAGGCATCCTGCGGGGCCGCCTTGCCGAGAAACTCGGCTAGCTTGCGAAATCCAGCCGGATCACGGACATTAAGGACCAAGAATTCTTTGGGCGAGCGGTTCCCGAAATAATCGAGAACAAATTGGCGATGCCGGAGGTATTCCTGCCATCCGAGGTCGACATCCACCTCTTTACCGAAAGTCACCTTGCCCCAACCAGCCAATGACTTCTTCCAGGAGACTTCGTCGCGCTCGAGATAAATGTATTTGCTGCCAGGAAAGCTCTGGTCGAGGAGGGGGATCATGTCCTCTTTGAGCCAGGGGAGATCGTCGAAGGAGGCAAACTTTCGCGTGTACTCCAGTACTTTGTCCATGCGTCCTTTCAGGTAGTAATCCTCCCAGACCCTGCGGTTGAAGGAGCTATGGTCATAGCCGAGGATTTTCAGCGCCTCGCCAAGACTCGTGGTGCCGGTCTTGTTGAAGCCGATGCAGAAGACCTTCGGGCCCGGTCTCTGAGCGCGGAAGAAAATCTGAACCTCTTTTGCGGCTTGCCGCGTCGATTGCTTGAGCCGGGCCAAAGCCGACCCTTTGGATACGGGCCGCGCATCGCCTGCTATTCCCATGTGCTTTTCTGCGCGCGAAGAGCGCAGATCGCCAGACGGCGGCGTGTCACGGGGCATCCTCTTACCTCGGGGGAGTCTAGTCTTTCGTTGTCCCTTCGCCCGATAGTAGAGACTTTCCGGACAAGGAGTAAATCGACTCTAGAGTCACGGTGGGCGATTTGGCGTGCTGGAGGGACGGTTACATGCTAAGTGCACAGCAGGATGTGAGCGGTTGGCATCCTGTGGTGGTTTATTGGATTTGCGACGAGCGCTGCTTGCTCGATGCGACAGAAGGAGCGGTCCTGCGGTCTGGCTCAGTCCAAATCGGGGTGGCGTGCTGAACTACAATGGTCACACGACCCAAGCATCCGGGGCGGGGAGCCCGGTGTCATAGGGATCCTACGGAGGGGTAGAGAGGAAGCGGATGCAGGAAAGCGTGAGATCAATCCAATTTCTAAGGTTCATAGCGGCCTCTTTAGTTGTGCTCTCTCATTCGGTGTTGGCTGCCGACCATTATTTTGCCGGGAGCATCCCGCCGAGCACCATCTACCTGACTAATTTCGGCGCCTCCGGGGTTCACATTTTCTTCGTAATCAGCGGCTTTGTGATGGTGTATACTTCGTTCCGTAAGAATAGTGAATTTAGCTCCGAAGTATTTTTGACAAGAAGATTTATCAGGATATTTCCAATATTCTGGATTTATGCCGCTATGTACATGCTGGCTCATCAGACTGTGCTACAGACATACGATTTGTCTGTTCAAGATATTTTTAAAAGTTTGCTTTTGCTCCCAGGGCACTCTTCTTCGATCATCGGTCCCGGCTGGACACTGTCGTTTGAGGTCTATTTCTATATTTGCTTCGCCATCTTCATGTCTTCCGGCCCGTTACGCGGTTTGATCCTCATGACACTATTTTTCGTGGCCTCCATTTTGATTGGCTCGCGCGTTCACTCGGAGAACGCAGCATTTCACGTCGCCACGGACACGCTTCTGATCGAGTTCTTGGCGGGCGCTTGGATTGGTTACTTCTTTGTCACGGGTAACAAGCTCAGCAATCTTTGGTCGAACGTCTTGCTCGCTCTTGCCGTGAGCGGGTTCGTCGTCGGGCTCGCGTACGGGTATCATCAGCTGCCTTCGATTTTAATGTGGGGAGTGCCAAGCGCGCTCCTCATCAGCGGATTTGTGTTCAAGGAAAGAGCGGCGCATCTTCCCGGGCTCGTTCAAAGGTTCTCCTTTCTCGGAGACAGCTCCTATTCGCTCTATCTGGTGCAGATATTGCTGATTGATCTGTTTTTGACAGGATTTGTTGCGGCATTCGGGAATCCAGGTTCTGGCTATCTCGTGATTTGTCTGGCGCTGACCCTGAGCTGTATTCTCGTTGCCCTGCTTCTCTACGAGCTCGTGGAGCATAGGGTGGTAAGTGGTCTGCAGGCCTGGGTGAGAGATTATTTTAGTGCGAGGATGGCTAAGCGAGCCATTTAGCGGGAACCGGTCATCTGTGCCATTTACCCTGAGTGACGCGTTGGCGTGCTCGCGATGAAGAAATACCATGCATACTTGAAGTTCAGGGGATGATCAGCCGCAGAATTCTGCTTTCCACGGCTCTGTCGCTTGGAAGCGTTGCCCTGATCTCGGCGACGTTGCCTTCTTGCGCACGAGCGGCCGCCGCCGACAGCGCAAGCGGCGTCGTGGTCCACGAGATTACCATGGCGGCGCCGGATATCGTGTGCGTGGAGATACGCGATCCGCCGGTGCAGCGTGGCGCGCTCGTGCGCCTGAATGTCTCGGATGCCGGCCCGCAAGACACTTGGGTTCGCCGCAACAATCCGACACGCGGCGGCGAACTGGACTATTGCTACGTCGTCGGCGTCAACAAGGATCATTTGCGATTTCAAGACGCGCCCGCGACTGTGTACTACGAGCGTGCGGCCGGTGATGTCGCTGCCGAATACGGAATGATCGGAGGCCTTACAGTCACGCACGTCTACCGCAAGTCGATACCTTACGACTACGGGACTTGGTTTCGCCCTGATATCGGCCAAGCCGGCGCAGTGAGCATGAAGCACTTCTTGTTTCTCAAGCTCAATGGCCCACTTACGCCGGGAAGCCATACTATAAGCTTCCCCTCCGGAACGAAGCTTCCGCCCGCCAGGTTTGACTTCGACGACAAGAAAACTCGGGCGATTGCCATCCGGGCGACTCAGGTCGGTCATCGTCCGCGCGATGCCGGAAAGCTCGCATATCTGGCGCTGTGGATTCCGGGAGCGCCGGAGGAAGGAGCAGTCGATTTTGCGTCCAGCTATAATCTGAAATCTTTCAACATTATCGATGAAGCCGGTAATTCGGTCTATGCGGGCCGGGTCACCCGGCGGGTCGGGCCCAGGGATCTGGAACCAAATTCTGGCTTTCCAAACAATATTCCCTATGCCAGCACGAATATTGCGCCGCTTCGAGTTGAGGCGATTGCAACGGCTCACCCGACTGTGGTGACGTCGCGGCAGCACGGTCTATCGAACGGGGACGTGGTTTACCTTCGGGGAATTGGCGGTTCGGTGGCGGGTGTAATCGAAGCGCGAGCTCAAACCGTCGCGGTCATAGATTCAGATAGATTTTCGATACCACCCGATACAACGGGCCGCACCTACGCTGCCGGCGCCTACGCTCCCGGTTACAGCGATCTCCTCTACAAGACATGGAAAGGCAATCGCTGCGGAACTTACGTTTTTGGCCTTGACTACGGCTCCTGGATCCCAAAGCAAGCGGGCACTTATCGAGTTCATGTGCCTGGTCTCGGGGTTTCGGATCCCTTTGCGGTTGACGAGCAGGTTTGGTACCGCGTGGCGCACAATTCCGCCAAGGGTGCCTACAATCAGCGTAACGGCCTCGCGTTGGATGGCAGGTTCGGATACACGCGTCCTGTTTGCTTTCGGCCCGGGCAGAATGGAGTGAAAGTTTACAAGAGCAGGTTGCCCTTCATTTTTGCCAAGCCATTCAGTCCAAAGGGCGTCCCCGCAAAGATGGGTGGCACCTCACCTTATCTGACCGGAGAGGAGGTCAGTTGCTACGGTGGGTGGATGGACGCGGGCGATTGGCTCACCTCTATCTACAGTCACGGCTTGAGTGCTTGGAATTTGCTCGATATCGGCTACGTCCACATGCCGGCGAGCTCTCGGCAGACAAATTTCAACATCCCCAAGAGCAGCAGCGTGCTGGATCCAGCGCTTTATGCTGGAACCGATTCGTTGCCTGATTGCGTCCACGAGGCCATATGGTGCCTTGATTTCTATCGTCAGGCCCAAAATAAAGATGGATCGGTGGGTGCGGGGAGATCGTATTATCCAGGCGGCGATACCGGATATCCGCACGAACCCAGCTTTATCAGCCGGGCCCAAGCCTACATTCACGCGCCCGATCACGCGTCGAATTACGCTTATGCGGGATGCGCGGCCAAGCTGGCGCAAGTGCTCGCCAGCGCAGGATTCACGTCGCCTGCCTCAGTTTGGCGGGACAGCGCAGTCAATGCGTGGCTCTGGGCTGAGCATCTCTTTGAGAACCTGAGCGCCCAGCGGAATTACTACAATGGCTCGCTCAACCTTCAATCCAACGCCGGATGGGGCGACTCTGCATTTGGTGAGCAAATGACCGCGACCGATAAAATGGCGGCCAGGACGCGTCGATTTGCTGCTTGCAGTCTGTTCCGTCTGACCGGAAATGCCGCCATCTATGGAGGCATTGCCTCCACCGTGGTGGGGCAGCCCGCACAGCACTATACCGGCTGTGGAGCATGGGAGTATTATCATACACCAGGCGGTAGTGCCGCAGGCAAGCTCGGCTTAAACTTTGTCAAGGGAGTAAAGGGTCCGCAGCTGGATTGGGCCAACGCAGAGGGACGCGGGTATACCGGCATCGGTTTCTCCCGCGGACCCGTGACGACATTGGATGAGTCGGCAGTTTATATCATCAGAGCCTATATCTATTCGAAAGACCCTGCTTGGCTGAAGGTTCTTCAAAATGGTCTATGTTTTATCCACGGCGCAAACCAATATGGGACATGCGTAACCAGCGGCATCGGCGCAAGAAATATCGGCGGTACACTTCACGTGGATACGCGGGAAATGGGGATTCGACCGTTTGCGGGGATTACGAATTACACGTGGTGGCCAACATCCGGCGGGGGCCTGTATTTCTTGAACTTTTCGAATGACAATCCGATAAATTTTATCGTGGAAAATCCGACCGGACAGCATCAATCATCTTACGGAATGCAGCGGCTAATGGAGCCGTATCGTCACGCAATCCCTCTGTGGGAGCAGGTTTTTGAAAATCCATTTGTTATATTTCAGATGGAGTTTACGACAGAACAGAACATCATACCGCAGATGTTCACCGCGCTATGGCTTAGCGGTTGGGACGGAAATTCCTCCGGAGGGCAAAGGCAGTGATGACGCCTCGCTTGAAAGTTTCGGCGCGAGTGGCGTTTCCGGCGGCTTGTTCGCTGATCAATCGGATTCCGATTCGATCACGCGTCTTGCTCCGCAGTGGCAGTGGCGCCTGCGAAAGAGATCTATTTGTATTCTATCAATTTAGGTGAGTTTCCGCGAAGATGCCGCCAATAGAATGTCAAAATACCCTGAAACTCGGCAAATTTGGCCAAGGTCATGAATGCGGCGTAGCTCCAAGCTTGCAAGGATCGAAGCCCGCCGCGGGCGACTGCAATGCGACAGATTTGTAAGGGGTAGATCAGGAGGGCCACAAGGGCGAGCGGTTGCCATAGGGCAAGCAACAGGATCAAAATCGGCACCGTCCCGCCCCAAAAGATTGCGCGAAGGAGCTCCCGCTTCCAGATGCTGTACGGCGAGCTCCAATGGAGCCGCGACACTTCTGCGGCCGCATAGCCGCCCCTGACGGTGCGCGCCCACCACTGGCCGAATCTCTTCAAGGCGGCGTCATGAAGGGTCATCTCGGCGTCAATTCGCCAGATCTTCCATCCGTTTTCCCGCAGCCGCAAACACAGCTCAGGCTCCTCGCCGGCGATCAATTGTGGTCGGAAGCCATCCACCAACTCAAACGCCTCCACACGCACCAGGGAGTCTCCGCCGCAGGCTATGGCTTCGCCAATAGGCGTGTTCCATTCGATATCGCACAAAAGGTTGTAGGCCGACGCAGAGGGATAACGCTCTCGCCGCCGTCCGCATACTACGCCCACGTCATTCCGCCGGCCCATGAATTCCACGGCCGTATCAAGCCAACCGTCGGCCAGTTCGCAGTCGCCGTCGATGAATTGGACGAACCGGATATCGGGACGGAGCATCTTGAGTCGCCGAAAGCCCGCATTTCTGGCCTTTGCGGCTGTGAAAGCCTCCGTATCGTCCAAACGTATGACAACGGCGCCCAGTCGTTCCGCGGCTTCGACGCTGTGATCGGTGGAACCCGAGTCTACATAGACAATGCACTCGACCTTCGATTTGGCAGTTGTCAAGCATCGAACGAGGCGCTCTCCCTCGTTGCGACCGATCGCAACGGCTGCGACACTGTCAGATATCACAAGCTGCCTCGACGCACGCTCTATTAAGACGTCCACCCACTAAGCCGGCTCCTTCAGCCGATTCAATTCCCGCGGATTCATGAGCCCCATTGCGTCACAGCACGCTTCAAGTTCCGCAAGGTGGTGTTTATCGGCCGAAGAAGGGGCAATTTGTCCAGCACATGAGGGGCAATGTCGCTTGGAGACGACATCTGCCATCCGAGCTTTGGGGTGACAATCACGCATTGGACGTCAAGGTTGTTGCGGCGAAAAACATTGTAGGCGCCGTCAACCGGCATTGGTCCTGTGTTCCTGTTGCCCTCCGGACCATCCGCGATCTCCATGAGAAAGGCGATAAGTCTGGGAAGTAAGCGACCCTTTACACCGTAGAAGTGACCGCCAAGGATCTCGTCCCTCCAGACGGTAAAACCGACTTGATCAGCCCCGGTGTTTGATCGGGCATCCGGAATTCTTCCCGTTGCGTAATGACCGAAATAGACAAAGTCCCATTCAAGTGAGTCGAGCAACGAGCTAACGACCGGAGTCAGCCGGGGAAGGGAGGAGCTTAAGGCGATATCGTCTTCGAGAATTAGCACGTTTCGGCGGCCTTCGGCGTCCGCGCGGCGCAAACACTCAAGGTGGGAATGGAAGCAGCCGCGTGCGCCGGCGGTGGGAAAACCCGCGCGATCCGCAAAGCGCAGTGCAGGAAGGAGTTGGATACCGCCGGCTCCAAGCTTCCAGCCTACGTGAGCGAATTGTCTCCTCGCCGATTTAAGCCTATCCGTCCGATCCGGCAGATTGATCAAGTAGGCCGACCCGAATAAGTCGGGCAGCGTACCGACCGGTGATGTCGCAACGAGTGTCATTCGCTCACCGCCCGCTCAAGAGCAACCATGGCGGGAATTGTGGATCAATTCGCCAATTCGTGTTTGACCCCATAGCGATCTGCCACGCCCGCCGTCAACCATGATCCGTCGAGGACCAATAGGCGCCATCTCCCCCCAAATCAATTTAGCTTTTCTGAAGCGGCCCCAAGTGGCGCATCCTTAATGTTCGACACCGCTGGGCGAAACTGAATGACGGCCGCTGAATCCGTTTCCCCTCACGGCGACGGTTAACGCATTGACACCTCATGGTCCCCTTCGACCTGGCGGACACGACAGTAGGCGCCATTCCATAGCGAACTCCCCTCGGGTCGCCGGGTGCTCCGAGCTCCGCGAGGGACAGCCGCGAACCGGGTTAAATCAGAGCATTCGCGGACTCAATGAGACCTCCGGCGGCAGCGAGGTTGTTTTTGACGACGCGCCTGAGCATAATGTGTACCATGTAGCGGACGACGAAATTTGGAGCATTGCAACTTTTTGATCAACTCCAAGTTGGTGTCTGCCCCAGGAGCAAGGGTGCTCATCAGCCGAGGTTTTTGTGATCCTTCCGGAATTTATCAAAAAGCCGATCCTCTCGGTCTTTCACAAGGCGGTGGAGATCAACTTTGCCTTGCAGGGCCGAGCGTTCCAATATGTCTTTGTTCTCGCGCATATGCGATCGGGCTCAACCCTGCTCTCGCACATCCTGTCAAGTCACCCGGATTTCGTCGGTGCGGGAGAGACGCACACCTTTTACAAGACCCCCGCCGATATGCGAAAGCTTGCGCCAAGAACCTGCCAGCTTCTGCGCACCATGCAGCTCAGCGGCAAGTACCTGGTGGATAAAATTACCATGGATTGGTACTTGACCGACGACACTCTCTCGCAATTGCCGATCTATAAGAGCGTGATTTTGATTCGTGAGCCGGAGGCGGCTCTCAAAAGCATAATAGGATTGTTCAAATGGAAGGAGGAAATGGCTCTCCACCACTACGTCACGAGACTCGAGATGCTCGGGCGCTACGGTCAAGTCCTTGGACAGCGTGCCATCTTTATCGAGTATGACGATCTGGTGGACCGTCCTCGGGAAACTCTCGCCGGCCTTACGCGGTTTTTCGAAGCTGATCCGCCATTTACGGAGAGCTACGAGCGCAGCAAGATAACCGGAAAAATGGGAGATCCGTCAAAGAACATTTCGAAAGGTCATATTTTTCGCACTCCCGGTCACGAAATTTCGGTCAGCGAAAGCGCAATTGCCGAAGCACGCGCCGCATTTTATGGGTGCCGGGAAAGACTCTCATCCGCCGGCACGCTATTCGCAGTCGCCCCCTCCGCGTTAATGCCCGCCGTGCCGTCCCGATCGTGAACGGCGTGGACTTGAAAGACAAGAAGGCTGGAGCGTGCATGCGGCTCGGGCTGGATCGACTTGAATGGAAGATAGTCACGTCAGCGCGGCGCAAAAGTCGCAATGTTAAGAGAGGCGACCGGCTGCATGAGGTTGGGATACATAATTCCTGAATTCCCCGGCCAGACCCACGTGTGGATGTGGCGGGAAATCGTCCACATGCGGGAGGATGGGGCCCACATAACCATATTTTCAACTCAAGCGCCGCCAGAGCGCGATCGCGCCCGCCACGCTTTCGCCGAGTCGGCGCAGAGAGAGACGGTATATCTCTGGCCAAGAGCTCTCGTCGAGTATGTCGGCGCAATCGCCTGGGCGAGCGCCACGCGGCCCTCGGGGTTTGTGCGATGCTTGGCAGCTGCTGCAACCCTTCCGGTGAACAAACGTCCGCCTTACAAGGCCTTGCTGCCACTGCTGGCGCCCGCGTGCCTCCTGGCAAGGGAGGTCAGCAGGCGAGGCATAGGACACTTGCATTGTCACAGCTGCGCGAATTCAGCGATCCTGGCGCTGATGGTGAAACGTTTGACCGGTGTTGGCTACTCAATGACCCTGAACGCGAACATTGAGTGGTGGGGCGGGGCGATGGCCGAGAAGTTTGGCGAGGCGGATTTTACGATCGCAATTACCGAAGCGCTGCTGGCCCAACTGAAGCGAGACTACAAACAACTTTGCCCGGATCAAGTGCTCCTCGGGCGAATCGGAGTAGATACGCGCAAGTGGACACCCGCAGCTGCCGACGGGAATCTCGGAGCCTCCGAGGGCATGCTTAGAATCGTCACGGTCGGAAGGTTGCATCCAAGCAAAGGACACGATGTCCTGCTCCGCGCCGTCGCGCTGCTGACCCGGGGGGGCAGGCAGATGACGTTGCGTATACTTGGTGACGGGCCACAGAGGTCTCAACTTGAGTCGCTTGCGAAGGAACTCGGGATTGCGGACAGAACACGCTTTGAGGGGTCCGTGTCGGAAGAACGGATCATCGACGAAATGAGAAAAGCCGACATCTTCGTGCTGGCGAGCCACGCGGAGCCGCTCGGCGTGGTGTATATGGAAGCGATGTCCATGGGCCTTGCGACGGTCGGAACCGCGGCCGGAGGCGTGGGCGAGATCATCACCAATGGTAAGGACGGCCTGCTGGTCGAGCCGAGAAATGTGGAGGCGCTCGCGGACGCCATCGCGAGACTACAGGACGAGCCGGAATTACGTCGGGCATTGGCGACGGCGGGGCGGCACACCATCGTCAGCAGATTTGACTCGCGATTTGGGGCGAAGACGTTGCGCGAGAGGTTGGAAGCCCAAGCGGCGAAGGACGGCACCCCTCGTCAGGCGAGCTTGAGCTGAGCTTTATGTTCCGGGGTTGAACGCTCTCTTACGGCCACGTGGCACATTGAATGCACTTTGCTCGAGAAAAGATCACTTTTGAGCAGTGTGGATCTCCGCACGTTAATTTGTGCACGCTGCCTCATTAACCGATGGCTGGCGATCCGAGAGGGTATTGATGAAACAAGAGCCGAAGCTGAGAATCGCCTACCTCAGCGGGTCCGTGGACGCAGTAGCGGTGCACAGAGCGTGGACCTCGGGCCGCCCGCTTGGATATTTCGGTGCCAGCGCCATAACAGATTTCTTCCACCTCTGCGCTGATTGGGGTGCGGAGGGATATGTGATCACGACGTTGGACGGAGAATATCGATCACAGAAGATGGGTGATTTCGTCATCGAAAACCGACCTTTGCCTTCCGGAACGAAAGGGGCTTTTTATCATATCGTCAACGCCATTTGGTTGCTCAGAATGATTCCATCCATAGTGCGTTTTCGCCCAAATATATTTGTAATAACTGCTGGTCGCAATTACTGGTTTCTGCTTACAATCTTGCCCTGGATCGGCATAAAGATAATACCTTCATGCCCGTGTACCTTCTGGCCAAAATTTGCACCTGTCCGTAAGTCCTGGCGAATATTACTCCGGCTGAATGCAATATTTCTCTCTCATTTCGTTGTCGGTGTAATAACCATGTCGGAAGACATCGCTCGACAAGTCCGCAGCTTGCTTGGCGGCAAGAAGGTGCCCATGGCCGTATTTCTGCCCGTATATTCGCCGGGACAATTCGAATCGTTCACGCCAGTAGCGTTTTCCACCCGACCATTCAGGGTTTTCTTTGCCGGTCGAATTGAGACGACGAAGGGCATATACGACCTAGTCACTATTGCCGACAGGCTGAACCGGCAAAAGCCGCAGGCGTTTCACTTCGACATTTGCGGTGGTGGCTCGGAGTTGCAGGCGCTGCAGAGGAAAATTCTCAAATTAGGATTGCAAGAAGTCATCACATGCCATGGGTATTGCGAGCGATCACAACTCTCCCAAGTGCTCCAAGGATCGCATGTCGTTATCGTTCCAACTACGACGCAATTCGAAGAAGGCTTCAATATGGTTTGCGCGGAATCGATCTTGGCGGGACGACCCGTGGTAACCTCCGCGGTCTGCCCCGCTCTGGAATACATCAAAGATGCAGCCATTGAAGTCCCGCCCGATGATGTCATGGCCTATTGTCGGGCGCTTCTGGACCTATCGAACGACCGCGATCTTTATGAGAGAAAACTGACAGCTTGCAAACCGTTGCAAGCGCAATTTTACGATATCCACAACGGTTGGGGCGCCAAGCTGAGAGAAATAGCAGCTCCCCACCTGCCGGTCCAAATATCGCAACGCTAATTCAGCCTCCTGCGAACAATTGACCGAGATTCGCCATTGGAATGTTTTGAAAAGAGGTGCCGTATCCAAGTTCCCAGCGGGACCATTCAAAAAATCCGATCAAGCCAAAAACGATCAGAGTCGCTGTTAAGTCCTGTAGGCCAAATGAGAAGCGCTCCCTAAGCTGGCCAACGAATATCGGAACGTAACGACAGAGATCGCTGGCAGCCACGACGATAACGCCACCAAGCACACCGAAGCGCGTGACCCCTATCGTCAGGCCGACTAAAAGAAAGGCAAACTTGGCACCGTTTGCGGCAGCGCCGTATGACGGCTTGCCCAATCCCATCAAGATTGACGCATTCAGGTTGGCTAAAATCGAGAACCAGGCGCCGATGACTAGGATGGGCAGCATCCAGCCGGCGGCGTGATAACGTTTGTCGAAGAGGAGTTGAATGACTAGGTCGGATGTAGCTGCCAAGGCCGAAAATCCGATACCGGCGAGCAGCAAGAACACCAAACGAGGAGACCGTAGCTGCAGGTGCAGTTCGCGGCGTGGAACTTCGGAGTGAGAAGCTATGAACGGAAAAATGACGCTGCCCCCGAGCCGGAGAACCAATGAGCTCAATACTTCAGAGATCGTACGGGCTATGCCATAGATGCCCAACAGGTTGAGTGGGATCAATTTCGCCAGGTAGAGGCGATCGAAGTTGGTCGAGAGAAAGTAGATGACGGATGAGAAGAAGATCCATTTCCCGAACGACAGGATTTGTCCCGCATAAAGTTTGGAAATAACGAATCTGTGCTTAACATCGGGCAAGACGATGTAGCTTCCTATGACGGCAGTTGCCGTACCGGCGAGAACGCCAAAGACGAGGGCCCAGATGGTAGGGCTGAGATAGGCAAGCAAGACCTGCATGCCGCCGGCTACCAATGCGACAGTCGTCTCGAACGCCGTCAGGGTCCGATATTTCATCCGCTTTTGAAGCAAAAAGCGGCTGTTCGAGGCGAGGCCGGAGAGCACGAATGAGAAGCTGGCAATTGGTATAACAAGGGCAAGTATTTGTATTTGATAGAAGTGTGCTATGGGCACGGATGCGGCGCAGAAGAGGATCCAAAGAATGATGCTTCTGGTTAGCTGCAAGCTCCATGCCGTGTTATAAAAATCGGGAGTGTCGCCGGCCTTATTATAAATGATGTTCTGGCTCAGGCCGACGTCGGAAATCAGCTCGACGCCGGTCCGCAAGCTGTAGAAGATTTGCATAATTCCGAAGAGGTCGGGCGCCAGGAGCCGCGCCAATGCGACATTGGTTCCGAGACGGAGCACCTGGGCCAGTCCGAAGGACGCCGCCGTCCAAATCGCGCCCGTCAACAGGGGGAGACGTGAAACTCGCATGTCAATTGGCGTGTAATGTGTCGAACCTATCGGGTGCAGGTGGCGGCGTCCGGATGAATCAGGAGTGGTACCAGACGGCGGGCGTGGGTATGCGGCTATATCGGATGGCGCCGTTTCCATGAACCTTCACTGAACGTTCACTGAACTTTCACTCTTGGGCCGGGATGACTGGTTGGACGAGAGCTCAGAACCAGAACTAGGGGGCACCGGCTGGCCGGAGCAGCAGGCTAGACTGCATAGAACGATTGGCCTCGGTCGTGAAGCTTTGAGTTTGACGCAGGGGCATTCGCCGAGGATATAAAGGAGGCCGGGCGTTCCGGGATGGCCGGCGGGCCATCTCCAAGCAGGTGAAGAGCATGGATGTGGGACCTGGCGCGTGAAGCAACCATGTTGGCGGCGATTGGAGCTGAGCATGACCCCGGTGGATTGATTCTGCGCAGTGGGTGCGGGTAATTGTCAATGCAAGACTCGCAAGGCATGGTTGAATGAATCGGCAACATATCGTGGCCCAGTTACTCCTGCGATCTTGGCCTTTCCCTCGGGGGGCCGGGCGAATTGTCGATCGAGTGTTTTCCGGGCTCGTCTTTGAACAAAACGTAGCGACCGTTCGCTCGACGGACGGATTTCAAATGCGCGTAATGCCGAATGAATTGGTTGGTCGACATATTTATCTAACGGGCGAGTTCGATAGAACGACGGTAGAAGTGTTGTGTAACTTTGCGAAGCCGGGCGATGTGCTCCTGGATGTTGGCGCGAACGTCGGATACGTGAGCGCCTGTTTTCTGCAAAACGTGCCCGATGCCAAGGTCGTTTCTGTCGAGCCCCAGCCCGGCATTGTAGAGTTGCTTAGGTCTAACTTAGCCCAGTTTGGCGATGGCCGATATAAGGTGGTACCGGTCGCTTTGTCCGATCAAGATCGCGAGGCATGGTTCGAGATCTGCGATGGAAACAGGGGAGCCAGCAAGCTGGTGGCCGAACAGAACGGTCGCGCGGTGGCGGTTGAGACCTGGTCCGGGTCACGGCTCTTTTCCAGCCTTGCGATTGATCAGCTGGATCTTGTTAAGCTCGACGTTGAAGGACATGAGGAGACCGTATTTCGCGGTTGTAAATCCGCGCTTGAGCGGCTACAGCCGAGGGCCATTTTGTTCGAGCAGCATGCAAAGATGAGTGCTCCGGATGGTCCGATAGGAAGGTTGCTTGATGCCATCGGCTATCGCGTATTTGGAATCAAAAAGCGGCTGGCATCGGTTGCATTGGTGCCCATCACTGCTGCCGAGGACTGCAAGTTCGTGGACTATATTGCGGTGAGTCGGAAGCGCGACATACCAAAACGCGCACTAGGAATTTATGGCTCGACCCTATCGACTCTCTCTTGAAGCCGATAGCGTGGCCACGGCGAAACAGTTGCCGATAAATCGAACGGAACCGACGCAACTGCCGATTGTCGCCCCATTGCCTGAGGATCGATTCATTTCCGGCCTATCTATGCGGAAGCCGTGCGCGCAATTCGAAGTGCGGCTATGCCGACTTTTGCCCGGACGGACAATGAGAGATGCCGTCAAATCCTAGGTACCGCGTCTTGTTGGTAGCTGAATCGGCGAACCCCGAGTGGGCGAGCGTGCCACTGGAGGGTTGGAGTCTTTTTTCCGCTTTGGCGAAAATTGCCGACGTCCATCTCGCAACGCATGTTCGCAATCGGGAGGCGTTAGTGCGGGCAGGTTTGGCTGAGGGGCACGACTTCACGGCAATCGATAACGAATATTTTGCCCGACCGATTTGGAAGATCGCCGAGTGGTTGCGCGGCGGCACCGCAAGGGCCTGGACGACGGCGATGGCCTTTTCATCGCTGTCGTACTATTCGTTCGAGTGGGAGATGTGGCGCCTGTTGGGGCGGCGAATCAGGTCAATGGACTTTGATTTGGTACACCGGGTGACACCGCTCAGTCCGACGAGCCAGAGTATTATCGCGGGTCGGCTGAGGCGTTTGAATGTTCCCTTTGTGATCGGACCGCTCAATGGCGGCGTCCCGTGGCCGAAGGCATTCAGCGATCGGCAACGCGCTGAGGGCGAGTGGCTTTCATACGTGAGGGTGCTCCACAAATTGATGCCGGGTTATCGGTCTATGCGCAGAGACAGCGCCGCCATTATCGCCGGGTCGCGAAGCACCTACGGCGAATTGCCGGAGTGGACCAAGGACAAGCTGGTATACATTCCCGAAAATGGCGTAGACATGCGCCGATTTTCGGCCCCGCGGGCTCATTCTGCGGCGCTGCCGTTGAAGGTGGCGTTTGTGGGGCGGCTGGTGCCTTACAAAGGTGCCGATATGCTGTTGGAGGCAGCCTCAGAATTCGTACGGCGCGGCGAGGTTGAGTTGCACGTCATTGGGGATGGGCCCCAGCGGCCAGAGCTCGAGGCTATGGTGGCCCGCCTAGGACTGGGCAACGGCGTGGAGTTCCATGGCTGGGTGCGCCATACCGAGATACAGGCGACGCTGAGGCTCTGTGACATTTTGGCCCTGCCGAGCATCCGAGAATTTGGCGGGGCGGTGGTGGTAGAAGCCATGGCATTGGGGCTCACTCCGATTGTTGCGGATTACGGGGGGCCTTCAGAATTGGTGGACGAGGAAACAGGAATTCGCGTTCCGTTTCGTGACAAATCTAGTCTCGTGGAGGGAATACGCGAGGCGATCGCGCGAGCGGTTCGGTGTCCGGCGATTTTGGACGAATTCGGTGCCGCCGGTCGGCGCCGTGTCTTGGAGAAGTTAACCTGGGATGCGAAGGCGGCTCAGATAGTTGCGGTCTACGATGCGGTGCTGAGCGGTAAGAAGAATCTTAACTTTCTTGATTTCCATTGATACGGTGCACCGGGCGGCGTACGTTCCCGTTCTGTTGGATTTCGAGACAACGGAGTAATTGGTGAAGTGGGCCGCTCTCGCTGTCGTCCTGGCAGCTTTCTTTCCTTTGGCTGATTGGCTTCGTCGCAACCCGTCGCATACGCCAAAGGTATGGATGCTGGTCGGCGTGCTCCCCTTCTTCCTGGCGACTCTTCATTTTATGGTTGCCCCGATCTCTTGGGCGGCGTGGCCGGGCTACGTGCATGGTGCGGAACTGACGGCCATCGACGTGATTGCCGCGGCCTTTTACCTCGTCCTTCCGCGCGCCGGAGGTCGGCTGCCGTTTCGCCTGTCGATGGTGATTTATTTTCTCGTTGTCGTGGCGTCCACGATTCCGGCCAAAGTACCCATGGCGTCGCTCTTCTACGCGTGGCAGTTGGCGCGCATGTTCTTGGTTTACGCGGTAGTTGCGAGGGCCTGCGCCGACGAGCGGGTGGTACCTGCACTGCTCTCGGGAATGGCCGTCGGTCTCTGCATTGAGGTTGTGGTTGCGCTTTGGCAACGCGAGCATGGAACGCTCCAGACCGGCGGTACACTCGGACACCAGAATCTGCTCGGCATGATGTCGCACTTTGTCGTCTTCCCGTGGGTCGCGCTGCTTCTGGCAGGCCAGCGTGGATGGGCGCCGGTCGTCGGTCCGATTGCGGGCGCGATTGTCGACGTGCTGACGATATCCCGCGCCACTGTCGGATTTGCCGCCGTTGGCTGCGCGATCCTGTTCCTTATCTCAGCATGGCGCCAATGGACGTCCCGGAAGGCCATGATTTTGGTGTCTGGCACGGCCGCCGCAGCTGTGCTCGTGCCGGTAATTTACCTGTCCTTCCAGGAGCGGTTTGAGATACAGCCGATAGACGCCAGCGTATATGACGAACGCGCGGCGTTCGAGAAGGCAGCGACGATGATGTTGTCCGATCACCCGTTTGGTGTGGGAGCCAACAACTATGTCGTCGTTGCCAACACTGACGGCTATAACCAACGCGCCGGCGTGGCCGCCGTCACATCCAGTGAAGGTGCAAATGTCCACAATCTGTACTTTCTTGCCGCCGCAGAAACCGGATATGTCGGAACTCTAACGCTTGTGCTGATGCTGCTTCAGCCAATCATCCTTGCATTTCGCTGCGGTTGGCGTCATCGTGGAGACCGACGAGGCGATCTTCTGCTTGGCCTTGGCCTCTCCATGCTGATTGTTTGTATTCATTCTTTCTTCGAATGGGTGTTTATAAGCTACCCAGCCCAATACATGTTTTCCATCGAGGCCGGTATCGTAGCAGGCCTAGCGCAACAACTCGGCTATTTTCGCGGGACTGCTCGCTCGGGTGTTCGTGTGCAAGCGCGTCGTGCCGTGGGATCAGTCGCGAAAGTGGCTGGAAGTTGAGGTTGCGGCATGACTTCCTGAGTTGGGGAGATCAATCCTCGCCACTGTCGTCATAATCTGTAACACCAGACAGGAGAGTGAGCGCGTGCCGCGCTTGTACGATAGCCGAAAGCGGATTCTGGTCACGGGTGGTGCCGGCTTCTTGGGCTCCCATCTGATTGATCGTCTATTGGAACAGGGTCACGACGTTCTCTGCGTGGACAACCTGTTCACAGGAACGAAGCGGAACATGGAGCATCTGCACGCTCATCCGAGGTTCGAATTTTTGCGTCACGATGTGACATTTCCTCTCTACGTCGAGGCGGATGAAATATACAACCTCGCGTGCCCGGCCTCGCCGATTCATTATCAGCACGACCCGGTGCAAACAACCAAGACCTCCGTGCACGGAGCAATCAACATGCTGGGTCTGGCTAAGCGGCTCAAGTGCCGGATCCTTCAGGCTTCCACGAGTGAGGTCTATGGCGACCCGACTATGCACCCGCAGACGGAGGTGTACTGGGGCAATGTCAATCCAATAGGGCCTCGTTCCTGCTATGATGAGGGAAAGCGGTGCGCCGAAACCCTGTTTTTCGACTATTATCGCCAACACGCTCTGGAGATTAAGGTAGCCCGGATATTCAACACCTACGGGCCGCGCATGCATCCCTCTGACGGACGGGTGGTCTCGAATTTTATCGTCCAGGCTCTAAAGGGCGATCCGATCACACTCTATGGCGACGGCAACCAAACTCGCTCGTTCTGCTATGTTGATGATTTGATTGAGGGCCTTATTCGCCTGATGGACAGCCCGGCGGAAGTGACGGGCCCGATCAACTTGGGAAATCCGAACGAATTCACGATGCGCGAACTCGCGAACCTGGTGCTCGCTGAGACGGGTTCGTCGTCGCCTCTGGTCCTGCAGCCTTTGCCCCAGGACGATCCCAAGCAGCGCCGGCCCGACATCACTTTGGCCGGGAAGTATTTGGCGTGGGCACCACAGGTGGCTTTGCGCGACGGCCTGAAGCCGACAGCCGCCTTCTTCCGCTCCCTCTTGTCAGGTAACGCCAACTGAGCCTGTCCCAAGGCGGCAATGATGGTGATCTTGATATCCCTAATTCTCACCGTCCTGGCCGCACTGGTCGCAATTCCAGTCATCTTGTTTTGCGTGGAGATCATGGCCGCGGCCGCGTCTTCACGGACCTCCCGCCCTCCACGGTCACACGCGGCCTCCCGCGCGGCCATCGCCGTGCTCGTCCCGGCGCACAACGAAAGCCAAGGGCTCGCGGACACGCTTGAGGCTATCAAGGCGCAGTTGCGTCCAAAGGATCGCCTTCTCGTCGTCGCTGATAATTGCTCAGACGATACTGCCGCAATTGCGGTCGCGGCCGGCGCCAGCGTGACGGAGCGAAACGACACAGGCAAAAGGGGCAAGGGCTATGCGCTCGACTGGGGCCTCAAGCATCTCAGGCATGATCCGCCCGAAGTCGTTGTGTTCATAGACGCTGATTGCAGACTGGCAAGTGGCGCGCTCGAGGAACTTGCGAATGCATGTTCCGCAACCGGGAGGCCGGTGCAAGCACTGTATCTAATGAAAGCTCCCGAGAAATCTCAGATAGATTACTGCGTTGCCGAATTCGCTTGGTGTGTAAAAAATCGCGTGCGGCCGCTCGGCCTTGCTGCACTCAATCTGCCTTGCCAATTGATGGGCACCGGAATGGCATTTCCATGGGAGGTGATCAATGCTGCAAATTTGGCCAGTGGGCAGATTGTAGAAGACTTGAAACTTGGACTGGACCTAGCGCGCGCGGGACATCCGGCTCTATTCTGGCCTTCAGCGGTCATTACTAGTAGCTTTCCAGTCTCTCATATCGGTGCCGAAAGCCAGCGCAAGCGGTGGGAGAAAGGTCACTTAAACCTGATCGCAGTCGCGGGTCCGGGCCTGTTGTATGAAGGTCTTGTTCGACGAAACCTTGGTTTGTTGGCGCTGACGTTCGACTTGGTGGTACCCCCTCTGACGCTGCTCGGAATAATAGTGGCTTCGATGCTGGTGGTATCGGGAGGTGGGCGACTGCTGGGTGGCTCCTCGCTGGCCTTGCCAATTAGCGCATTGAACTTTCTGGGCTACTTGGCAGCGGTCCTTGTTTGCTGGCTCAAATGGGGCCGTGACGTTCTGCCGGTCAGGGCGATTCCGTCAGTCGCTCTTTATGTTGCCGAAAAGCTTCCGCTTTATCGCCAAATCATTTCCGGCCAGGTCGGTTCACACTGGATAAGAACCGATCGAGGCAAGACCGAGAAGAATATTGGTTAGGCCGACCGCACTTTGAATGTAGATCGTTCCTTGATGGGAAATACGGCGATCTATGGGAAAGTATCCCAGCCAATCATGTAGGGTAGGGGGATCGCGATTTCAGATCTTAGTTCTCGTTACCTCCGGCTGATAACTTGAACGTACGGTGCAATCAAGAAATAGACATGTCGTTCGCATCTTATGTCTACATATTGGCATTTCTGCCCATAATATGTCTTGGCTTCTGGCTAATCCAACGTCGGAGGCCCGCGATTGCGCTATGGTTTCTGACTGCAGCGTCGGCCGTCTTTTACATGTATTGGAATCCCCGCGACCTGCTGATCGCCGGCATATCCGTAATTGTGAATTATTTCGTCGCCGAGATCCTTTTGCGGCATAAAAGACGCGCGTGGATCTTCATTGCAGCCGTCGCGGGCAATCTTGTCGCGCTAGCCTACTACAAGTATTTGGCCTTCGTGCTTGGCCTCATAAGCCCGGAGCTCGGAGCTGCTCACCGCGTTAGTTTGCCGCTGGGCATTTCCTTCTTCACCTTCACGCAAATCGCCTATCTCTCCGATTGCTGGGCCGGCAAGATAAAGCTGGAGCAGCATGTTCCGCGTGACTATTTTCTATTCGTTTCGTTCTTTCCTCATCTGATCGCCGGCCCCATCCTTCACCACAGCGATGTCTTCTGGCAATTTCAAGGTGGCTTTCGCGACAAGCGAGAGGTGAAATTCGCGATAGGGATCGTCCTATTCAGTATCGGATTGTTCAAGAAGGTCATAATCGCCGACAACCTGAGTTTCATAGTGAAGCCCATATTCATGCTTTCCGATAGTGGGATGGGCGTGAACTCGGCCCAAGCCTGGACCGGTGGAGTGGCGTATGCGTTGCAGTTATATTTTGATTTCAGCGGCTACTCGGACATGGCCGTCGCGAGTGCGCTGCTGGTTGGCTTTCACATTCCATTCAATTTCTTCTCGCCTTATCAAGCAACCAGCATGATAGAGTTCTGGCGTCGCTGGCATATCACGCTATCGAGGTTCCTTCGGGACTATCTCTACATTCCGTTGGGTGGGAACAGGAAGGGAAACGCGCGGAGATACCTTAACATTTTTATAACTATGCTGCTCGGCGGAATTTGGCACGGAGCCGGAATCAATTTCGTGATATGGGGTGCGCTGCACGGGCTCTTCATTTTCGTCAATCATCTTTGGCGTGACTATGTGGTGGCGATGATTCCGGCGCTGGCGCGCTCCAAGGTAATGTTCGTTCCGGCTTACGTGCTGACTATGTCATGCGTCTTGCTTGGGTGGCTATTCTTCAGGTCGGAAACGACTATGGGGGCGCTTGCGTTGACAGAGCGAATGTTCTGGCCGCCGAGCATGTCCCTAGCGGGAGGGCTCCCGATCACGCAGCAAGAATTTTCGTTGATCCTGTGCGCGGTATTCATAGCAGTGGCGATGCCCAATTCGCGTCAAATACATGATTGGCTTTTCGCAATCGAGGTGCATCGCCGCTGGATGGTTGGGATGGCCGCGGGCGCGCTCTTCGCTGCAGCCTTCGTGTCGCTTTCCGCAGAGTCACCTTTTCTCTATTTTCAATTCTGAGGCAGAGGTGTGTCGATGAAGCTCGCCTTTGGCTTTGCCTCCGGTTTGGCTGCGGCTCTACTGCTCCTTGCTTTTGCACCGCGCCCTCTGGCGAACAAGCTTTCGACGCTGCAGGACGATGGCCTACGCCTCGCGGAAGTACTCGAGCGCATCGATCAGGATACGAACCCGATTGACATCGCGTTCATTGGAACCTCGCATACCATGGACGGCATTGATGATTCTGATTTGCAGGCGAGTCTGGAGAAGGCGGGGGTGCGAGCGAATGTGGCCAATCTCGGTGTCATGTGGATGGGGCGAGATTTGCACCTGTGGCTGACAAGGCGGCTCCTAGCGCACAAGACCCCCAAACTCATAGTTCTGGAAATCAATGAACACGAGCCGCCTTACGGCCATCCGCTCATGCCTTATGTCGCTGCCGCGTCAGACATGCTTTGCTGTCGATTTTGGGATGAATTCAACTTTCCAAAGATGTTTCTACTGTTTTTGAAGGAGCAATTCTATGGAAGTATTTCTCTGGCGTGGACGCCGTTCTCGCGAGCTGCGGCGGCTGGGGCGCCCCAGTGGGAGCACGGATGGCACCCGCTCGATGGAATTTGGGATGCGCGGATACCCCGGGCGCTGTCGCTCGGGGATAGGATCGAAGGACTCATGGGAAGTAATTCCCGTTCCCTAGCGTATGAACTGACCTCAGACTTTGGTCGGCAGGCGGTGAGGCAGATCGTGGAGGAGGCTCGTGCAGCTCATGTGAGCATTGTTTTTCTATATCTGCCGGAGTTCCAATATGCGTCCAGGGCGGAGCCGGAGAACATTCGATTCTATAGCGAGCTTGCTCCAGTGATAGTTCCGCCAGAAGATCTGGTCGCCAATCGGTTGAATTGGTGGGACTTCGCCCACTTGAACAGGAATGGCGCTCAAGAATTTGTTCCCTACCTCAGCGCGCAGCTTGCGGCCTATTGGGCAAAAATACCGGTGCGGGAAGTGGGGCCACTCGATCTGGAGGGCCTTCCCGCAGAAGTACGGTCGCATTAACTGCGCGCGTGGACCGGACAGGCGGAGCACGCTGGCGAGCGAATGAGATGGCGATTGAACCGTTTCATTGGCGCGGCTGAGTGGCTCCAACACCACGCGGTGTTCCCTGCTGCGCCCGCCACCACTACGAGGCGGGGGGAGTTCATCTCTTTGCCGTATTTTGGCCATTAACCTGCAATGAGTCCAACTCTTGACGTGGTTGAATTAGCTAGATTTGCTTAGGAAGGCCGTCGGACATCCACGAGCAACGGTTGAAGCTCGGGCGGGAGCGTGCGCGACCGTTTAACAATTCTTCCCGAGCGGCCTCGGCCGCGCAGAGAGACCGCGATCGTGTATGGCACGGCGAATCCTTCGACTGTGGGTCCATACGCTCAGCCGGGCCCTGAAGCGACAGATGCCGATGCGGGCCGGGCCAATGTCGGCGTAAGTCCGGCGGCCCAGGACCATGGCGATGATCTGTCTAGGGAAACCTATTGCATTCTGGGAATCCCCATCGACTCCGTAGAGATGCCAAGTGTCCTCCGGAGCATCGAACGGGCTGCCGCGAGCGGGGCGCCGTTTAGCATATCGACACCCAACCTTAATTTTTTGGTGCTGAGCCAAAACGACCCGGAGTTCAGGGAGTCGCTCCTTTTGAGCGATCTTTGCCCGACCGACGGGATGCCGATCGTTTGGATAGCCCGAATGATCGGTGTCCCGATCAACAAAAGAATTGCCGGATCTGATATTTTTGAGTCGCTTAAGCGGCGGCCTAACTCAGGGCGCCCATTAAAGGTGTTTCTATTTGGATCGACCGGGGAGGTTGCCGCCTCGGCAGCCGAGAAACTAAACAGCGGTTCGGGTAACCTGAGCTGCGGTGGTTGGATATGTCCCGGATTCGGCGACGTCGATGAGCTGAGTCAGGATCATTTCATCGATCAAATAAACGCCAGCAAGGCAGATTTTTTGGTAGCTTCTTTGGGCGCAAAGAAAGGACAGGTGTGGCTCCAGCGCAACCACCGCCGATTGCGGGTTCCTGTGCGAGCGCACTTGGGTGCGACCGTCAATTTCCAGGCTGGGACAGTCCGCCGGGCTCCCCGCGTGTTCCGCGATTTCGGGCTCGAATGGCTTTGGCGGATTAAGGAGGAGCCCCACCTTTGGCATCGCTATTGGCACGATGGGTTTGCCCTGGTCGGCTTGATGCTGGGCCGCGTGCTGCCGCTCGCCGTCAGTGCATGGTTGCTTCGACGGCGATGCGAACGTTACGGGCATGACCTGCTTGTCGAGCAAATTGACGACGAGGCTTGCATCACCTTAAAGCTCCATGGCTATGCGATCGACGCGCACGTGCACAAGGCCGCGCCGTTCTTCAGAAACGCCGTGGCCAGTAAGAAGGACGTCGCAGTCGATTTTTCCGAAACACGGGCGACGGATTCCCGATTTCTCGGCCTGCTCCTTATGCTAAGAAAACAGCTCATGAGCGAAGGAGCTCGCTTAATAGTTGTCGCTGTCTCTGCGCCCGTGGCGCGGCTCTTTCGCCTCCATGGCCTCGACTATCTGCTGTCTGCCGGAGAGGATCATGTCGAATCCTTCTGTTGAACCGCGGGCTGTTGCGGCTCGGCGTGCTGGCTTACTGCTGGTCGTCGCAGTGATGGTGGCGCTCTTCGGGTTCGGCGGCGCGCTGCTGGAATTGGTGCGGCGCTGGAGGGTTCAGGAGGAGTATAGCCATGGATTCCTGATTCCTCTGATAGTTGCTCTGCTGCTTTGGACGCGGCGAGATGCAATATTGGCCAGCATCGGACGGCCAAGCGTTGCAGGCATTTTCCTGGTCTTGGGGGCCATCGGGCTGCATATCGTCGGCGAACTGAGCGCAATTTATATTCTATCGCAGATCGGCTTCGTGCTCGCCTTGATTGGGATTGTGGTGGCTCTGGGGGGTTATCGACTGTTCAGTGTCGTCTCAATTCCGATCGTCTACCTGCTCTTTGCGATCCCACTTCCGTACTTTATCGATGCGAAGCTAACCTTGCAGCTGCAGCTCATTTCCTCGCAATTGGGCGTGCTCTTCATCAGGCTCTTCCAAATTCCCGTGTACCTCGATGGCAATGTCATCGACATGGGCGTGTATCAGCTCCAGGTAGTGGAAGCTTGCAGCGGATTGCGCTACCTGTACCCACTTCTCAGCCTCAGCTTTTTGGCCGCTTACCTGTTCCATGCACCGCTTTGGCAACGCGCAATTGTTTTTTTGTCCAGCATCCCTATCGCGATCGGAATGAATGGGTTCCGCATCGGCGTGGTCGGAATTCTAGTAGATCGCTGGGGCACACAGATGGCCGAAGGCGCGCTCCACTTTTTCGAAGGCTGGATTATTTTTCTAGCCTGCTCCGCCTTTTTGGCTGGCGAAATGTATGTACTGGCGCGCATATCCGGTAAACGATTCTTCGATGTCTTCCATGTGCCCAGCATCCGAGTGACCCCCGCCCGCGATCTGCCGGCGCAGTCGACGAGCCCAGTTCCGCTGGTGGCTTGCCTTGGAGTCTTATGTGCCGGAGGCTTGGCGGTGTTCCTTGTTTCCGGCCGATCGGAAATTCTTCCAGAACGGACCCGGTTTGCCGCCTTCCCGGCCCGCATTGATGAGTGGCAAGGTCACCTCGAGTCGCTTGACCCGGCCATAGAGCGCGGCCTGGGCTTCGATGACTACATCCTGTCCGATTACAGCCAGCCGGGCGGGAAACCGGTCAATCTCTACGTCGCCTATTACGCTTCCCAGCGCAAAGGCGAATCGCCGCATTCGCCCATTGTTTGTATTCCCGGCGGCGGCTGGAAGATTACGTTGATCGAACGGAAGCATTACCAAGGTGCGGGGGTCGATTTTCCATTTAACAGAGTTGTCGTTGCCAAGGGCTCTTCCCGCCAGCTGGTCTACTATTGGTTCGATGAGCGCGGTCGGCCAATAGCCGATGAGTATCTGGCGAAGTGGTATCTCCTGAAGGATGCTATCATTAAGAACCGGACGGACGGGGCGCTGATCCGCCTGGTGACCGAGATCTATCCCGATGAAGCAGAGGTTGACGCGGACCGTCGCCTGCAATCGTTTATGCAGGTCAGCGTATCGAGCTTGAACGATTTCCTGCCGACAGAGTCCGGATCCCGAATGAGTTCCGTGGTGAGCCACCCTTCGGGTTCTCACTCATAAAGCGAAGCGCCCCTCTAAGGTTGAACCAAAGGCACACCATGTCACGATCGTTCACTCGACCGACTGTTAAAGCCGGCCTTGCGGTCCTCGTCGTGTCGGCCATCGCGCTCGCCGGCTGCGGCTCCGCGCAAGACCGCGCGCAGAGCTACTACCGTAGCGGCATGGAGCTGCTCGCCGCTCACCAAGAGCAGAAAGCGGCAATCGAGTTTCGCAATGCAATCAGGCTCGACAAGAATTTGATTCCAGCGTGGGAGGGGCTCGCCCAGGCAGAGGAGGCCGTGAAGAATTGGCAGAATCTGGTCCCGGTCTTGCGTGATCTGCTCGAGCTCGACCCCAAGAATGAAAGTGCGCGTCTCAAGCTCGCGAAGCTTCTGCTCCTCGGCGGCGCAATGGACGAGTCGCTCAAGCTCGTCAATGATGCTGGCGAGCAAGGCGCCAATGACCCGGCTCTGCGGTCCCTCAAGTCAGTGATTCTTTACAAGCTCAAGGACTCGCCCGGTGCGGTTCGCGAGAGCGAGGAGGCGTTGAAGCTTGATCCGGACAACATCGACGCCCTGATGGTGCAGGCGGCGACCCGCCTGGACGCGGGCAATCCGCAAGGAGCTTTGCAGATATTATCCGGCGCGTCCGATACGCAACAGAAGGATTTGGGCGTTCAGCTGTTCAAGATCAGGGTATATGAGCAGCTGAAGGATTTTCCGCAAATCGAGGGGCTTCTCCGGAAATTGGCCGAGGCGTATCCGCAGGAACCCGCATTCCGCCAGCAATTGGCGAAGTTCTACTTGGACCAGCATCGGCCCAATGATGCCGAAAAGGAATTGCGGAGCATTGCGGCGGCGGATCCGCGCAATGCGGCTGCAGAGTTGGAAGTCGTGCGGTTCTTGTATTCGGTCAAGGGTCCGGCGGTGGCGCGGGAAGAGCTGGCCGCCCGGATCAAGGCCGGCGGCGACATTTTTGCGTATCAACTCGCCCTCGCGCAACTCGACTATGACCAGGGGAAAGTGGCAGACAGCTTCCAATTGCTGGAGACGCTTGGCGCTGACCAGGCCTCCCCGGCCAACGCCTTGGCGGCGAAGATCAGGCTGGCGGAGCTCAATCGTGCGCAAAAGAACACGGCTGCCGCAGAGAAGATCGTCGACGACATTCTCGGCAAGGATAGCCGCAATGCCGACGCGCTGGAGCTGCGGGCCTCGATTCACCTGGATCGCAGCGAGCTCGATGCGGCGATCGCCGATTTGCGCGAGGCGCTCAATGATCAGCCGCGGTCAGCAGATCTCATGATGCTGCTGGCGACCGCCTACGAACGCGGCGGCTCGATTGAGCTCGCCGACAAGGAATTCGCCGACGCGGTGAAGGTGTCCGATTTCGACGCCAATGCCGGTTTGAACTACGTGGCATTCCTGCGTCGGCGCGGCAATGCCGATCATGCGTTCGACGTGCTCACAGACTTGGCAAGTCGCTGGCCAAAGAATCTGCAGGTGCTGTCCGCTTTGGCGGAAATGAAGCTCGCTCGTCAAGACTGGGCGGGTGCACAGGAAATAGCTGAGGCGATTAAGAAGATCGGAGGCGACACCGGGGTGGCCGATCAGATCCTGGGAGCGGCCCTCGGTGGGCGGAAAAAATACGACGAAAGCATTGCGGTCCTGCAAGACGCGGTCGCTCAGGCGCCTTCGCAGGTTCAGCCGATGGTAGCTTTGGTGGGAGCGCTGGTCCGGGCCAAGCAGACTGACAGAGCCGTCAGCTTTTTGCAGTCGGTTCTCAAGGCCAATCCGGACAACGCGGAAGCGTATGTTCTCCTGGGCTCGGTTCAGGTGACGAACAACCAGGCCGACCAAGCGGCAAAGAATTTTGCGACCGCCATCCAAAAGCAGCCTAAGGACCCGATCGGCTATCGGGCGCTCGCCGATCTCTACTTCTCGCAAAAGAAGATAGATTTGGGGATCGACACGATCATGGCGGGACTGAAGGAGCAGCCGGACAGTCAAGTCTTACATATGACGTTGGCAGGGGGGCTCGAGCTCAAAGGAGATTATGAGGGCGCAATTTCCGAATACGAATATCTGGAAAAGCAGCAGCCCAACTCGATGATCATCTCGAACAATCTTGCCAGCATGCTTGCCGACCATCGCACCGACAAAGCCAGTCTCGATCGGGCGCAATCGCTTGCCGCGACCTTGCGCAAATCGGACGTGCCGCAGTTCAAGGATACGCTTGGTTGGGTGAGCTATCGCCAGGGTGACCTGAAGGCCGCGGTTCCGCTCCTTGAGGCCGCGGTTGCCGAGCTCCCCAACGTTGCCCTGGTTCACTATCACTTGGCAATGAGCTATTTGGGCGCCGGTCAGGTCGCGAAGGCATCCGAGCAGTTCAAGGCGGCGCTCGCCCGGGCACCGGATAACGAGCTGGAGACGAAGGTCAAAGGCGAGCTGAAGGCCATCGCCACGGAATAGCAAGCGCTACCTGATTTAGGTCGGCAGCGATGTCAGCGGCAGTACCCCGTATTCGGACTTGTTTTCGATCACCATGGTGACCAAGTCGGCGTCGATCACATCCACGGCCGCGGCGAAGCCATAGACCAGGGCGGTGTCACAAAGGATGTTGATGGTGCGGGGAATGCCTCGGCTTGCCTGGGCGACAATGCGGCAGGCGTCCTCGGTGAATAGCGTGAAACGGGCGCCCGCGGCCTTCAGGCGATAATCGATATACTCGGTGACTTCCTTCGGGTTGAGAGGCTTAAGGTGAAAGTCGGAAGACACGCGTTGCGCAAACTGGAGCAGTTGCGGGGCGCGCAACATGTCCCTCAGTTGCGGCTGACCGATCAGAATGATTTGTAGGAACTGGTCTTTGTCCGCGTTGATGTTGGACAGCATCCGAAGCTCTTCGATTGCCTCAAGCTCCAGGTTTTGCGCTTCGTCGACGATCAAGATTGTTCGCCGGCCTCTGGCGTACTGGTCATAGAGAAACTTCTGCAAATTCTTGAACAAGACTGCGTAGGAGTGCTCGAAGGGTTGATTCAACGCCATCATGACCCATTGGAGCAGCTCGGCTTTTCCCTGTGGCGTGTTCGAGATCAAGCCGACGATTATGTGGGGATCGAGCCTTCGCAGTAGGTATCGCAGGAGGGTCGTCTTGCCGCTTCCGACCTCGCCTGTGATGACCGTAAAGCCGGCATTGTTCATCACTCCAAATTCGAGCATCGCCAGGGCCAGGCGGTGATTCTGGCCCCAATAGATCATGTCGGGGTCCGGCAAGATCGAAAACGGCTTCTCGCGGAGCCCGTAATAAGCTTCGTACATCAGAAACCCACAGGCGGTGTCTGGCGGCTGGCCGATCGTGACCGCAATTTGGCCCCGCAACTTTCTGGGGCTTGCGTTCGGGACCCAAGTAAATTGCGTTCCGAATGCCCGCAATCCTTTCCAGAGATCAGCGAAAGAGGCAATTCGTGCGGCGGAGTTTCCTGCATTAGCATTGATGTTCGATAATTTGAATGGGGTCCCGAGATTTTAGTTGAGCGTTTGCGGCTGGCATCCTATAAGACAGCCGCTGGGGATATCGGGAGGGGGTTTGTCGCAGCGCCGTTCCTGGTGCTCGCGTGTGCGCATAGTCACTTGTGCCTAGGTCTGGACAATGCTGCAATCCTTCAGTTCCCAGGATCCTGTTCAGCTCGAAGACTCTGGCTTGGATCTAAATTACTTTATCGGCATAGCAAAACGGCGCTTCTTCTTCTTCGCGATCCCATTTTTACTTGTTGCTTTACTTGGGCTGTCGGTGACCATCATTCAGCGGCCGGTATTTCGAGCCGCGGGCCTGATCCTGGTCGAGTCGCCTGAAATTCCCGCCACCCTGGTGCAGCCGACCGTAACCCAGGTGGCCGATCAGCGCATCCGCGTCATCCAGCAGCGGATCATGTCCCGCGACAACCTAATGGCGGTGATCAATAAGCTCAAGCTTTTCCCGCAACAGCAGAAGTTCATGTCAGGAACCGAACTGCTGGACATGGTGCGGGATCGGATTGATATCGAGCCATACGATCCTGATGCCGCGGCCGCCGAGAAGCGACAGAAAGAGGGCGATTCCACTACCTCGCCCGCCTCCGCTGCGAAGAAGAATACGAATACGGTCGCGTTTACGTTGAGCTTCGATTACGAGGTGCCCGACTTGGCCGCCCAGGGGGCAAACGAATTTCTCACCAGGCTCCTTAACGAGGATGCCCAGGTAAGAACTACTGACGCAGAGGAAACGACCAAGTTTCTTGAGCGGGAGGTCAAACGGCTTCAGTCCGAGCACGACAGCATCGACGCGCAGCTCGCGCAGATAAAGCAGCGGCCCCCGGATTTGACGAAGACCACCGCGGATCAAGCCAGGTTGCAGATGACGGCCCTGACAGGTCTGCAAGCGGAACTGATAGAAAAGTCCGCGAAATATTCGGACGGGCACCCGGAAGTTAAGAGCCTCAAGAAGAGAATTGCCGACCTCCAACACCTGATAGCGAGCACCCCTCAGAGTTCCACCTCGGGCTCAGATTCCCCTTCTTCCGCTTCCGACGAGGTGGCGGCCGAAGTGTTGGAGCGGCAGCAGACCGAAGTGGAGAAGCTTCTTGATGAAGCCACCCGTAAGGCCACAGCGGCCCGCCTCGGCGAAAGCATGGAAAGAGATCAACAGGCCGAGCGCTTGGAAGTCGTCGAGCAGCCGGGGATTCCACTGGCACCTATCAAGCCCAAGAAGATGAAGTGGTACGCGGTGGCGCTTGCTCTGGCCTTTATGGCCGGAGGAGGTGCAGCCGGTACGGCGGAGCTTCTCAACCGCAGTGTTCGCTCAAGCCGTGAACTGGCCGGAATTTTCGGTTCACCGATGGTGGTTACGATCCCATACATTTCCACAGCGGCTGAGAAGCGGAAGGGCCGCCTTAAGCTCGTTATTTTGACCTCAATCTGCGGCTTGTTGGCCGCAACCATTGGGGCAGCTTTCGTCTTTGGCGTGCCGGTAGATTCCTGGTTCGATCCTCCTCTGGTCAATACGCTGACACATCTGGCCAAGTAAACACGCGTTGGACAGCTCCGCCGGGGTCCTGAGAGATTCAAATGGAAAACATACGCCAGGCAGTCGAACGCGCACGCACGGCCCAAGGCGGAGCGAGGCCAAGCATTTCAGCCGGTCCTCCGGGCGCGGGTTTGCCGCGCCCCGGTGACGTGGGCGGGGGATACACGGTCGGGGCAGATTTTCAGGAAGTTGTGCTCAATCCGGCCCGCCTTCCGGCAAGGCGGATCGTGGCTCACAACGGCGCAGATCTGCATTCCCGCCCATTCGACATGCTGCGTACGCAACTATTGCAGGCGATGGACCTGAAGGGCTGGAAGATCGTCGGGATCACCTCCCCAACACCTGGCTGCGGAAAGACGCTTACCGCCATTAACTTGGCGCTGAGCATCGCGCGGCAGCCGGAACGATCGGTCATGCTCGCAGATTTTGATCTGCGAAAGCCCAAGCTTGCCGCTTACCTTGGATTGGATGCGGCCGATGATGGTGTACTTGGGATCCTTGGTGCGCGAACCGTCTTGTCGGATGCGGTTATTTCGGTTCGCGTAGGAAACTATCGCTTCCCCTTACTGCCAACAGCCGCGACTGCGGAATCCTCCGAATTGATGGCGTCTAGAGCGATGTCCGAGCTCATGCGCGAAATCCGCAGGGATTTTTATTCGAATGTTGTAATCATCGATCTGCCGCCGATACTCACCAGTGACGACGTTATCGCAATTTTACCGCAGATCGATTGCGTCTTGCTGGTAGCGGCGGCGGGCTTGTCAAAGACCGCGGAGATTGTCGAATGCACCAAGCACTTGCAATCGACTGATGTCGTCCGCGTCGTCTTGAACAAGGCTACGGAATCCGGATCCCACAATTATTATTATAGCTAAGGACCGAGTGTAGAAAATTCGAATGCAAAAAGCGTGGGTTGCAACAGTTCTCCTGCCTCCGATCGACCCACCCCCTCTCATGGGTATTACGGGCCCGCTTGTCCTCCTATCTCGCCCGCACCTTGTCGCAGCAGACGTAAGGGGGAACAGCTCAAGCGCTCAAGGGATGAAATGCCCTGAAAGTCAAGCATGGCGGCTTTAGCGCGGGTTGGGGTCGAACTGATTCACGGCTGAGCGGCGGGAAGCCCTGGCGGTGCGCGCAAAAGGACCTCGGCGGGCGCCTGATCTTCCTCGACGAGACCTGGACGACGACGGCGATAACACGCCGTCATGCCTGGGCTGATGTCGGCGCAAGCGCCCTCGGCCATGCGCCGAACGGTCATTGGAAGACGACGACGCTCCTTGCCGGTCTTACCAGCGAGGATCTAATTGCGCCTTTTGTCCTCGACGGGCCGATCCGCCGCAAGCACGCGGTGCGCGCGTTCCGGGAGCTGCCGAACGGGGAGTCATATGTCGCAAGAGCCAGGCGCATATGCATGAGCGTGCGGATGCCTGATATATTGCAAGAAACGCATGCGCCTCCAATGGCAAACTCCCGCCGTGCTCAGAACTTGTACAAAGCTCCCATCATGAAGAAGTTGCGTTTGGCGCTGGTGAACGGCACGTTTGAAACAATACTCGCAAACTGATATTCCCAAGTGAGGCTCATGTTGTTAAAAATGCCATAATCAAGCTTTGCGTCCGCCAGCCATACATTGTTGAGTTTTGAACTATCGATAAATGCGATGCGCGTGTAGCCCAGGTTCACGATCGCCGTCCATTGGGGCGAGATGATGTAATCCGACTCCAGCGATGTCGCCGTGATGTGTGTCGAATCGCTCAGTGCCACCTGTACCGGGACGTTGCCGGGTAGAGTCAGTGCCTGCGTGGATGCTGCCGTTTGATGCGAGACATTTGTTGTCTGATCAATCGTCGCGCTGAGGGTCAAATCCGGCAGGGCGTAATAGGTGATTTTTCCACCATAAACATCTCCTCCGGCGGATCCCGATGATTGCGATCCCTGATGTCCGAAATAAGCCGAAGCGCGAAACAATCCGATTTGGCGGGTGCCAATGCCGCCAATGATGCGGTACGCTGTCGAGGAGGATCCAGAAGACGCGGTGCGCTGCGTAAACGCGCCCTCGGAGTAGGCGTAGAACACCGGTCCGAGCCAAGTCGATCCATCCTCCCGGAAGGTCTGGGAAGTGCTGTCTCTGGCCTTATCCGTTTCGTAGTCCGTTCGTTGGGCTGAGCTGCTCAGCGTCAAGACGCCGTGGTTGAAAATTTTGTCGACCGAGGCGGTGCCGATGAACTGGTCGTATGGATTTATCAGCGACAGCCCGCTCACGTTCAGCGGGGTGGTTGCATGGCCGACGACCTCGCCGCTTGGCGAAATGATCGTGCCGTCGGGAAGTTGAATATCTCCGTTGGGCAGCCGGATCGTGGTCGGCGTCGACAATCCCGATGGAATAGCTTCGTCCAGGTTGCTGGAGATGGTCTTATGCGTGTAGCCGCCTTCGGCGGTAAAAGCCAGATCACGCAACGGCTCATATCGTTGCGTGAACGTCGCCTCTCCGTCGATCGCGTTTACCTCGTTGTCCGTCGGGTAAACCCGGCGTTCGATATTTCCGTATATAGTTGTCGTGTGAATCCCGTTGGACCATTCCGCCGTAAGGCTTGGCGATAGCCCAAATCCCCAGGCAGAGACCCGCGATTGCGGTGAGAAAAAAAGATTGTCCGAATAGACGGTGAATGCGTTGATTTGCGGGTAGAACAACCAGCTTTCGAACGGAATTGCAGTGCCGGCTTTTGGCGGCGGGCCACCCTCCGGTATGGAGAGTGGGGGCTCAGATTGTGCAAGGGATACGCGGGCGCCGGCAACAGAAAATACTGCACTGAGCGTAATCCCCAGGGCGAGACCTTTTACTCGATTTGATTTCGCCCTGAGCATCTGACGGTCAGCGTCGCCAATCTAACCTCAAGCCAACGGTGCGGCGGCACGGCGTGGACTAGAAATAGCGCTCAGGGACCCGAATCAGATCGCCCGGCTCGACGAGTATCGGAGCTGCCAATGAATATCGCTGCCAGACATTGTCGTAAGCGTGGCGGATGAGAATGGTGGAGGTGCTGGCACGATAAGTGAAGCCACCGGCGGTCGCCACGGCGGTGAGCACGTCGAGCCCGCTCCGGTACGGGTACTGGCCCGGTTTGTTCGCCTCGCCCAGCACGTAAATCGGTTGGAATTCAGCGATCGTAACCGTGACCTTCGGGTCCTGCAGGAAATTGCCGCTGCGGTACCTGTTGGCGATATCGCGCTCGAGCTCGGAAGGTGTCCGACCTGCGGCTCGTACGGCGCCGATCAGCGGCATCGAAAGTGTACCCTGTGGACTCACGTCATAAGGGGCGATCCCGCTACTCAGTGCCTCTTCTCCATAGACTATGACCTTCAGCTTATCCCCGGCGTGGATGCGGGAGGCCTCATGCAAAGGTGCGACCGGGATCGCATCGGCTGCCACAGGTCCATATTCAGAGAAGCAGCCGCCAAGCTGCAGGGCGACCACAACGATGGCAGCCCAGCCAAAGCATCTGTATCCGATCCGGCTCATGAAATTCGCCCCCCAAGCTTGTGGCGCGGTGGCCATTTATAATCCCCAATCCGGCGGCACGGGGCCCTCGGCTTGAAAGGACCCGTAGACCAATGCACCATGGCCCCGGAAAACGTATCCGCGGCCCCCCCAATCCAAACTAGTCTAGGGCGAATCTGCCGCTAAGGCTGTGATAGATTGGCCACATCCCCGTAGAAAATGGCGAATCATGACGTAAACCTAGGTACTTGGATGCTTCCGGGCACCCCCGGCGAAGCTCTTGTCGCTTGTGCTCGCGGAACAGGGACGGGCTCGGGTGCGCCATGCAGGGGAAAACCAAGGAGCCAGCCGAGATGCCGAGCATTTGTGCAATGAACCAATCTCAGCGGGGCAGCGATTTTGTGCGGCCTTCGCCGGTACCCAAATCCCCGTTCAAGGCACTGAAACAATATCACTATTTTTTGGCGGGGCGCGCGTGCGGTATCATTTGGCGGTGCACAAAAAAAGTCCGAATTGGACGTTGATTTTTTGTTGACTCAGCCGGTGTCCCCGATACATTCGATGTTGGAGATGTCGGCACATTGAAAATGGGAGAAGCATTATGCGCGGTCTTGTGAAGTCCGTAGTCGCTCTGGGCGCGCTCCTGATGGTTGGGTCTGTTCCCTCACAGGCCAACACTTTGTTCCCTAACAACGGCAATCTTGGAACTGATCCTGGGCTGATCCCATCAATCGGAGCCACCATTACCCAGAAGAAGTTCACCGACACATTTTCCTTCTCGCTGACGAGCGGCCTTTGGGATTTGAACGTGTCGCTCACGAACCCATTCAAGGCTGGCACTGGCAAGTCGATCATCGGGTGGACCTTGGAGCTTTTCAAGGGTGCAACACTCGTGGGCACTGGGACTCTGGGGCTTAATGGTCTCGGTCAGGAAGTCATTGGTCTTTCGGAAAGTAGCCTCACGGCGGGGAGTTACACGCTCGTCGATTCTGGTTCGGTGCATTCTCTGAAGTCCGCGTATGCGGGGCCGTTCTCCGTTACCAACGTGGTTCCGATTTTGGATACGCTCCCGCTCTTCGCCAGCGGCCTTGCTCTCCTCGCGGGTCTTTTCATGTGGCGGCGTAATCGTCAGGATGGCGATGCGAATACTGCCGGCTTTGCCGCGTAGACTCCGCCTCGGCGATATCTCTCCAAACTCCCCATCGGCCAGGCCGATGGGGAGTTTTGCATTGTTGAGCGGCGTTTCAGGAAATCAAATCAAGTGCGGTCTTGACTAGCCTTCGAGCTCAGTACTTAATTTCTAGTGCGGCGTCTGTGCGCGAAGTGGGGAAGAGGGACGCTGTCGGGCTTGCCCGTGACATCAGGGAGAGGGACCGATGAAAGCTGGCTTGGCGTCGCTGGTCGCGTGCTGCTTGCTTCTGGGGTCGCTTCCTAGCTCCGCGGAGAATGTCTCCCGACCGCTTACGCCCGCACAGAAGCGTGCCTATCACGCCTGCCTCTACACCGCTTACATAGACGATTACTGCCGAAACAATTATTCAGCTTGGTGGTCCGCGTTCGAGCAGCAGCTTGCAGAGTGCACCATCGCCAACAAGGGTGGAAAGTACCCGATTGCGCGCTCCTGGGGTCCGGGAATCGAGGATTACTGTCGCGCGGCGGTTCAGGCTAATAGCCGTTGAGCTGAGCGCTCAGCCGGTTGGGTCAACCCAATCCGGCCCCGAACGCCGCATCATGGCATCATGGCGCTGAGGTAATTTTCCGTTCGAACAGCGCTGCTACAACTTGTTCAGCCAACTGCTGCGGACTATGCCCGGTCGTCTGCAGATGAACTTCGGGCGAGTTGGGCGTTTCATAGGGCGCATCCACCCCCGTAAAGTTTATGATCTTACCGGCCTGCGCTCTTGCATACAGGCCCTTGGGGTCGCGACGCATGCATTCCGCGATCGGCGTATCCACGAAGACTTCGATGAACTCGCCCTGGGCCAGCAGGCCGCGCACCATCTCGCGCTCGGCTCGATAGGGTGAGATGAAAGAGCAGAGCACGATCAGTCCGCTCTCGGTCATCAGCTTGGCGACTTCACCGACGCGCCGGATGTTTTCCACCCTGTCAACCTCGGTAAACCCGAGATCCCGACAAAGCCCGTGCCGGACATTGTCGCCGTCGAGCATCATCGTGTGATATCCCAAGGCGTGCAGTCGCTGCTCGACCAGATTGGCGATCGTCGATTTGCCCGCGCCCGACAGCCCGGTGAACCAGAGCACCGAGGGTCGCTGATGCTTCAAGGCCGCGCGCTCTGCCCTTCCCACCAATAAGGGCTGCCAATGAATGTTGGTGCCGCGGCGCAGCCCAAAGCTGATCATGCCGGCGCCGACGGTGTGGTTGGTAAACCGGTCTATGATGATGAACGAGCCGGTCCGGCGATTGTCCTCGTAGGGATCGAAGGCGACCGGAGCGGCAGTCGATAGATTGCAAAAGCCGATGTCGTTCAGCGACAGCGTATGCGACGCCAAATGCTCACGCGTGTTCACATCGATCTTGTGCTTGAGCGCTGTGATGGAAATCGGCAATGTCCGGGTGCCGATGCGGGCAAGGTAGGAGCGGCCCGGAACCATCGCGTCCTCGCTCATCCAGACAAGATGGGCGGCGAACTGGTCGGAGACCTCCGGGCGCGCAGCCGGATGCGCCAACACGTCCCCGCGTGCGACGTCGATGTCATCCTCAAGCGTCAGTGTCACGGCTTGCCCCGCTGCGGCCGACGTGAGAAAGCCGTCATAGGTCACGATATCCTTGACGCGGGAGCTCCTGCCGGAGCCGCTGACCACGATGGTGTCGCCGACCCTTACTTCGCCGGAGGCGACGGTGCCTGCGTAGCCGCGGAAATCCAGGTTGGGACGATTGACCCATTGGACGGGAAACCGGAACGGCCGGCCTGAAGCGTCGCCTCCGATCTCGCTCCCTTCAAGTTGTTGCAACAGGGTGGGTCCGCGATACCAGGAAGTATTAGTGGAGCGCGATGTGACGTTATCGCCGAATCGCGCTGAGATTGGGATCGGAACGATCGAGGTGAAGCCGAGCTGCTCGCCAAATGCTACATAGTCCAGCGCAATGCGTTCGAATGTCTCCTGCTCAAACCCGACCAAGTCAATTTTGTTCACCGCCAGAATGACTTGGCGAATCCCGAGCAATGAGCAAATCAGCGAATGCCGCCGGGTCTGCACAAGAACGCCCTTGCGCGCGTCAACCAAGATCACCGCAGCGTCGGCGTTCGACGCACCTGTCGCCATGTTGCGCGTATACTGCTCGTGCCCCGGCGTATCGGCCGCGATAAACGAGCGCCTCGGCGTGGCGAAGTACCGATAGGCGACATCGATCGTTATTCCTTGCTCCCGCTCAGCCTCGAGCCCGTCCACCAGCAGGGCAAAGTCGATATCTTCGCCCGTAGTGCCGTGCCGCGCCGAATCCTTGACAAGGCTGGACAGCTGATCGTCCAGGATCAGCTTGGAATCGTGCAATAGCCGCCCGATCAGCGTGGACTTGCCGTCATCGACCGATCCGCAGGTGATAAATCGGAGAAGGTCGCCGACGGGCACGTGTTCCTCGACAGCGTTGGCGACTTTTACGTCCATCAGAAGTAGCCCTCTCGCTTCTTCTTCTCCATCGAAGCGGCCTCGTCGGTGTCGATGAGCCGGCCCTGGCGCTCCGAAACGGTTGCGGTCTCCATCTCCGATACGATCTCTTCGAGAGTAGCGGCGTTCGATTCAATGGCGCCGGTGAGAGGATAACAGCCAAGCGTACGAAAGCGAACCGTTCGCATCTCGGGCTGCTCCCCAGGCTCGAGTGGCAGCCGTTCGTCGTCCACCATGATCCAGGTGCCGGAGCGGTTCACTACCGGACGTTCTTTCGCGAAGTAGAGTGGAACCACCGGAATTCCCTCGAGGCGCACATATTGCCAGATGTCCAGCTCGGTCCAATTCGAGAGTGGGAACACGCGAATTGATTCCCCCGGTCTTATTCGCGTGTTGAATAAGTTCCAAAGTTCGGGTCGTTGATTTCGCGGATCCCAAGTGTGCCCCTTCGCTCGAAATGAAAAAATACGCTCCTTCGCTCGGCTTTTCTCTTCGTCCCGCCGCGCTCCACCGAATGCGGCGTCAAATTCATGCTTGTCCAGGGCTTGTCGCAGCGCTTCGGTCTTCATCACATGCGTGTGCAGCGCCGACCCGGAAGTGATGGGATTTATACCACGTTGAATTCCATCCTGATTCACGTGCACGATCAAGTTGATCCCGAGTCGTCGCGCGGTTTCATCGCGAAATGCGATCATCTCACGAAACTTCCAGGTCGTATCGACGTGCAGCAGCGGAAAGGGCAGCGGGGTGGGATAGAAGGCCTTGATCGCCAAGTGCAACATCACGCTGGAATCCTTGCCGATCGAATACAGCATGACCGGGTTGCGAAACTCGGCCACCACTTCACGCATAATCTCGATCGACTCGGCCTCCAGCCGCTTGAGATTTTTGGTGGCTTCGCGAATGGTGGAAACTTGCGTCTCTGAAGCGATGGCCATCGGAGCCTCAGCCCTTTTGTCTATGATTATACCCGATGAAGAAAGGTGCGATTGTAAACCCGGTGTTCTCGAAATCCGCATGCAGCCTTCCGCCATGCGGCGATCCGAGCTTTCTTGAACTTCAGAAAATCCGCGATTTGCGGCCCTGTCCACCCCGCCACGCAAAACATGTGCCGGATTGGCCCTAAAATCGTACCACGGGCTGCAGCGGCTCAGCCTGAACCGACCTGCGTTTGCGGTCGCTGGTCCTGCGGCTTGTCCGCCCTGATCCGTATCCGACCATTTACCTGAACCTTATCATGTTACTCGCCAAATTATGAAGGTGAAAAATCACGAAGTGCTTCCGCCCCCTGGTCTTAAAAAAGTCTTAGCTGACCGTTAACCATATCTCGGGTGGTCATCCTTGGCTAGCGGGTCCGCGCATCGTGGTCCCAGAGGATTCATTGGGGGTTGCACAAACATAAGCTGCCGGGTCGGTAGACGTTGGGTGCGCGCAGGCCGTTCGCCTCGCGTGAACAGTCGTCGCTGTCGGCCGTGCCTGTGAATTTGAGGCGCGCTGCGGAGTACCCGTGCCGCCAACAAATGAAGATCTGCGCGCGGCGAATTCGTGTCCATTTTGCCGGTGCCGGCAAGGCGCTCAGGCGCAAACCAATTAAAGGGGGTGCATCACGTTAACCGAATGAAAATCACGCGCGCATGCTGCTCACGGAGGCGCATCGCTGCTGCAATCGAATCCCGGCTAGTCTGTAAACATTTATCCTGTTGCCGAACAACTTTTAAAAGGCAAGCCGGTACCTTCACGTCGCCATTTCGCATCGCTGATGCGCGCAAAAATATCGGTCGTAATGAAACAAGCGAGGGCATCTTGAAAGTATCAGTGCTCGGTTCGTCGTTGCATGGAGCAAGAAAACCCAATGGGGCTACCGATGCCCAGGACTCGTCCGACGAGATTACCCTCGGCATGAATTCAATGTCGCAATCAACGACCCAAGCAGCTGATGAATCAACATCGACGAGCACGTTGTTTGATGTAGCTGGCTTCAGCGAACTTTCAACGAGGGCTTATAATACGAGTTCCGTACGTGGGGGCGATACGTCGCATTCTAGCTCGTCGCGCTCCTTGTCATCCCTGATCATCGCCGATGGCGGCAGCGCAGAAATTGATGGCGCGAGTGCGCAGCCCGTCACTTTTACCGGTACGGCTGGAATTCTCAAGCTTGATGATTCACTCGCCTATACCGGTAAAATAACAGGGCTTACCGGCACGGACGGCGTTGACTTGACAGATGTCCAGTACGGGCCAAACACAAAGGTGACTTTCCAAGGCGACGCCACAGGTGGCATTTTGACCGTCACTGATCGCACGCACACAGCAAACATTGCCATCAGCGGAAATTACCTGACCTCGGAATGGAATTTATCCAGCGATGGGAGCGGCGGTACGGTCGTGGTGGATCCGGTGCCGACCGACACCTGGAAGCCGATCGACATCGGCGCGGGCGGGTACCTGACGGGCATCGATATCGCGCCCGACGGAACGATGGTTGTTCGAACCGATACGTATGGCGCTTACATTTGGAACGGAACGCAGTGGCAGCAACTGGTCACTTCTACCAGCATGCCGGCAAGCTTCACTGCGCCTGGCAGCGGTTTGGGCGTGTACGAGATCCAAATTGCACCAAGCGATTCAAATGTATTGTATATGATGTATGACGGCTACGTCTTCCGTAGCAGTAACAAGGGAGCGACTTGGACTCAGACATCGTTTTCTCCGGTCACGGAAAACCCAAACGACCCGTATCGGATTGACGGTCAAAAAATGGCCGTGGATCCGAATAATCCGAATGTAGTTTACGTCGGCACGCCGCAAAAAGGTCTATTCGTTACGACCAACGGGGGCGTCACTTGGCAGAAGGTGACCGCCGTTCCGGGGAGCCAGACGGATTCGAACGGCATATATCCGGGCATCACTGGCATCCAATTTGTCAAAGGCTCCGGCGTGACCGGAGGCAAGACAAACACCATCTTCGCCTCGAGTTACGGAAATGGTGTCTATGAGAGCACTGATGGCGGCGCTACTTGGATTAAGACGAGTGGCGGACCGAGCGATGTTGAGCACGCGGTTGTTTCCAATACCGGTGCATACTACGCGGTCGGAAATGATGGAACGTCGCTTTGGCGCTACGCTAACGGAAGCTGGACGGAGCTTCTTTCAAACGCGGTCAAGGGTGGCGTTGGCGGAAACGGCATCCAAGCCGTTGCCATAGATCCCTTCAACGCGAGCCACATTGTGGTGGCCACGCCCAGCGGAATTCTAGATCAAAGTTTTGACGGCGGTGCCACCTGGCAAGGGCTGGATTGGAACATGTCCTTGCAGGCGAGTGATGTTCCATGGCTATCCAGCGTCGGAAATTACATGTCGATCGGAGACATTTCGTTCGACCCCAAGGTTCCTGGCAAGTTATGGGCATCGGACGGCATTGGAGTGTGGAACACGATCCTGCCGCAAAACTTCCGGACCACGCCGATTACCTGGAATTCTCAGAGTGTTGGCATCGAACAGCTGGTGGCAAACGAGATAATTGTACCCGAGGGTGGAAAGCCGGTCTTGGCATCTTGGGACCGTCCATTCTTTTACGTCAACGATCCAAGCTCCTACCCAACTTCCGTCGGAACCCCCGGACAAAGCAAATTTGCTGCAGGCTGGTCGATAGACTACGCATCTTCCAATCCGTCCTTCGTAGTGGGGATTGCCGACTGGTGGAACAACGAAGAGTCCGGCTATTCGACAGACGGGGGCAAGACCTGGCAGACTTTTCCGAACGAACTCCCGCAGAAGACCATTGGCGGTTCGATCGCGGCCAGTACACCTACGAATATAATCTGGGCGCCGGCGGACGGCGTGGCGCCCTATTACACCTTGGATGGAGGCGTGACCTGGAAGCAGGTTGTCCTTCCTGGCGTTACCGATTGGAGCAACTTCGATTTTGCATACTATCTCGATAGACGTACCGTTACGGCAGATCGTGTTCTGCCAAATACCTTCTACATGTATTACGTCGGAAGCACGAACAGCGGAGTGTACAGGTCGACAGACGGGGGCGTGACCTGGACCGAAGTGTTCGCAGGACAGATATCGCCGATCTCTGGCTTCAATGCAAAAATCGAGGCGGTTCCCGGCGAAGCTGGAAATCTGTTCTTTACGGGAGGGCGTCAATCAGGCCCGTCCAACGAGCAATTCTTCCAGTCATCTGACGGGGGATCGACTTGGAAGGCTGTTGCCAATGTGACCAATGTCACATGCTTTGGATTCGGGGCGTCGCCCACCGCCGGGGGGTACCCGTCGATCTATATCGTCGGTTCCGTGAACAATGTATCGGGAATTTGGCAGTCAAACAACGACGGTCAATCCTGGACCGAGATCGGTCAGGAGCCGGATAGCAGCCTCAGTCAAATCAAGACGATCTCAGGCGACCCCAACACATATGGCCAAGTGTACGTCGGGTTTGGCGGCGACGGCTATGCGTACCTGCCGGCGATGGCAGGGGTGACAGCGGTCGTCCCCTCCATAACCAACGGTGCAGCAGGCATCGGAAAGACGATTACGCTCACGTTGCAATTGAGCGCGCCACTCACAGTTTCCGGCGGAGTTCCAACGTTGACTCTCAATGATGGCGGGGTTGCGACGTACACAGGTGGGTCGGGCACCGACGCCCTGACGTTTACCTATATGGTGGCAGCGGGACAAAATACGCCGAACTTGGCCGTGACGGCGGTGAACCTGAACTCTGCGACAGTGACGGACACGTCCGGCAACGCTGGCAGTCTTGACGGGGCCGTGAGCACGCCCGCCTGGACCCTCGATATCGATACCTTGCGGCCGACAGTCACCGGCAGCGCGGATACGCCAGCGAGTGCAATTCTGGACGCTGGAAAGACTGTCACCTGGAATGTGACCTTAACGGAGGCGGTAACGGTCTCCGGCGGAATCCCGACGCTCACCCTCAACGATGGTGGGACTGCGGTGTACGCGGGCGGAAGCGGCACCAACGTTCTGACCTTCGTGTATACGGTCGCGGCTGGCCAGAACACCCCGAACTTGACCGTCGTCGGCTTCAGTCTGAATTCGGCGACAGTCGCGGATACCGCCGGAAATTCGGCTGATCTCAGCGGCGTTGTCACCGGCGTGGCCAACAAAGGTAGTATCCTGCAGATTGATACTGTGGCTCCGACCGTGAGTTCGGTGACCGCTCCGACAGGCGACTTCAGTGCCGGAAAAGTCATCACCTTCACGGTGCACCTGACCGAGGCCGTGACAGTGACGAGCGGTCGCCCCCAACTCCTGCTGAACGATGGTGGAGTGGCAACTTACGTAAGTGGCTCGGGCACCAATGCTTTGAGCTTCAACTATACGGTGCTGCAAGGCCAAAATATCCCCGATTTGGCCGTGGTGGGCGTCAACGCCGGCAGCGCGGTGCTCCGGGACGTCGCCGGCAACATTGCCGATCTCTCTGGAGCGGTTGTCAACCCTATCGGCACACTTCAGATCGACACGACCAGACCGACTGTAACGTCGGTTACTGATAACCCGGTCAACGGAGATTTGAATATCGGAAAGTCCATCACGCTTACGCTCCATTTTACAGAGGCGGTAACGGTTGTTGGCGGGGTTCCAACGTTGAAGTTGAATGACGGTGGTACCGCGACCTACTCAGGAGGGTCCGGCACCAATGCATTGACCTTCAGCTACAAGGTGGGCCCGGGACAAAACACGACCAACCTCGGTGTGTTGGGAGTCAATCTCAATTCGGCAAGCATCGTGGATGCGGCTGGGAATTCGGCCAGCCTCACGGGCGCGGCGACCAATCCGACCGGCGTATTGGAGATCGACACCGTAGCCCCGAAGGTATCTTGGGTGGAATACGGGGTTGAGACGCAGGGAACAAAGAAGTCTGTCGTTGTAACCATCCATTTGACCGAGGCGGCAAACATCCTGGGTGGCACCCCCGCCGTGACTCTCAACAACGGCGAGACCGCCACTTACACCGGCGGCTCGGGAACGAATGCGCTCACTTTCAGCTATGTGCTGCCGGCGGGGCAGAGCACGTCAAATCTCGCAGTGGCGGCATTCCACGCCAATTCTGCGACCATCAAGGATGCAGCTGGTAACGCCGCAAATCTCTCCGCTCTGACCGATGCGACGGTTACAACCGGTGGCACCCTGGAACTCGCCACCGCGTATTCGGGGAAAGTGAGCTTTGCTGGTAGTACTGGGACGCTGAAGATCGACAGTCCTTCAACTTTCAACGGAAATATTGCTGGCCAGCTTACGACCGGAGACTACATCGATCTGCCTACCGTAACCGCGGGAGCGAAGGCGGCGGTCCATTATTCCGGCAACAATTCGCCAGGCACCTTGACGGTGAGCGACGGCACGCATACTGCTACGATTGCGCTGTCGGGCAGCTATTCGCTTGGAAACTTCACGGTGTCGAGCGATGGCCATGGTGGCACATTGGTGGTCGATCCGCCGCTGTCATCGAGCCAAGCCGCTGCGCCAACGAACGATCCGATCAATGCAATCGGCGTACTAAATCAGCAGATGGCCTTGTGGGCACAACACGTGGCTTCTGTATTCCCGAGCAGCGGTGGCTTTGTCGATGGCGTCTCCATAGTTCATGGCGCTGGGCTAAATGGCGATCACTCGTACACCTCGCAGCTTGGAGCCGGGCGGCACTAGACATGACTGGCGGATCAGATAGAGCGGTCCAGGAGCATGGGGCGCAATCGAGGCGCCGGTGGGTACGACGAGTGGACTTGAAGACGAAGCTGCGGATCATTCCGCCACGCTAAGGCTGCGGATCGCGGAGTGCTCGTCGTATGCGGCGATCGACGGGCCGGGTCGTAAATCTCTCGCCGTTGCGGAATACCGCCCCGTCGTCCCGCAACGGTAGCAGCGACTTTCAGTTGCCGGGATCGGAGCACTACAGTTGTTGCAGGCTGGGCGCATTTGTCCAAAAATGCGCAAGGTAAGTCTTCACACCCACGGAGGACGGCAAAAGAGCGGATAGCGCTATCGCATGCCAGGCTCGAGCGCCGAGAGAAGCCCGACCCCAAGAGCCGCGCCGGACGCGCGATCATTCCCAACCGGGCGAAGATCCAAACCGGATGAACGGGACTAAGACCAATTCTCGTAAATAGCGGTTGACGGTCTGCTTTTTCTTAGGAAAATGAAATCCGCACGCTGCAGTTTCCCTATCCTGCAATATCGTCCGAGACTGAATTCGCCAGCAATCGACGCCTGGAGTTTGATTCGAGTGTCGCTGTCGCTTTTCGAGCCTGCCGACCATTTGCGAGAGCTACGCCCTGTAAGTTCTGAAAAAAGACCGAGAAATAAACCGACGGTCCGCCTTGCTTTTGCGCAAACTTGCCGCGAGAAAAATGCTCTTCAACTCACCGGAATTCATAATCTTTTGCGTCGTTGTCTATGGCCTTTATTGGTGTCTGCCATTTCGGCTGCAAAACTACATGCTCTTGTCGGCGAGTTATATATTTTATGGCTGGTGGGATGTTCGTTTCCTGTTCTTGGTGGCGCTCTCGACCACCGTTGACTTCTGGATCGGATTAATGATTGAGCGCGGCCGGCTCGCGAGACGCGAGCTGCTGGGACCGGCCCTTTTTCTGCTTGCGTCCGCAATATTGTTTCTCGGGATCAATAGCGGTGCGCCGTTGTTTCACCCTGGCGATGGCACCAACAGCTTCACCGGCCTTCTGAGAACATCGATGATCCTGTGGTCATCGGCTGGCGTCGTGCTCTTTCTGGCGCTGCTGGTCTTTTTGTTTTCAATTCTCGACCGAGCGCAAGAAGAAACCCGACGTTTCTTCAGCCTTATGATCAGTTTGACTACTCAGCTTGGCCTGCTTGGAGTTTTCAAGTACTTTAACTTTTTTGCCTCGAGTCTGGCTGACGCGCTAAATTCCATCGGTCTCGAAAGCAATCCGCTGCATTTGGATATCGTCCTTCCGGTCGGCGTGTCCTTTTATACGTTTCAGTCTCTCAGTTACACGATCGACACCTATCGAAGGCAGCTGAAACCGACCACTCACTTCTTCGATTTTGCCCTCTTTGTTGCCTATTTTCCTCAGTTGCAGGCTGGTCCCATCGAAAGAGCCCGGCATCTCCTGCCGCAACTCTCCAGCGCTCGAAAATTCAATATCGACAATGTGTCTCGTGGTCTGTATCTCATCGCTGCAGGCTTCTTTAAGAAAGTCGCGATCGCTGATGGCGTATCGCCGATAGTTGATCAGATATTCGGCAGTACTGGTAGAATAACGTGGATTGATGTATTAGTTGGCACGACGCTATTTGCAGTTCAAATTTACTGCGATTTCTCAGGATATACCGATATAGCTCGAGGAATATCAAAGCTGTTTGGAATCAATCTAATCGTAAATTTCAACTTGCCATATTTTTCGACCAACCCTCAGGAATTCTGGCACCGCTGGCATATCAGCCTTTCCACTTGGCTGCGAGATTACGTTTATATCCCCTTGGGCGGAAGCCGCGGTAACCTCGCCTTTGTCTGTCGAAACTTGATGATAACGATGGTGCTCGGCGGGCTATGGCACGGCGCCGCGTGGAATTTCGTGCTCTGGGGACTCTACCAGGGTGGCGCGTTGTGCGCCTATCGGATTTGGAACGAGCGCAAATTTCAAAAGCCTTCTATCGGGACTCGACTCAATGAGCGCAAATCGACAGGTCCCTTGGTCCCCATGTTGAGCCGCGCGGCTATCCTCGCGGCTATTTTGTACGGTTGGCTGCTGTTTCGCTCTCATTCTTTGGAGCAGATTGAGAGCTTTACATCGCTGTTAATATCAGATTTTGGAGATTTAGATTACGGTGGTAACATTCCAAGATTCTCCGCCTTGGTCGGCATTCCGGTCTTGGCCGCGATGGAAATAGGACACTACTTGACGGAAGATCCCTGCTTTTACCGACGCCTTCCGGTTCCTATCCAAGGATTTTTGATCGCGCTCCTGATCGCCATTACAATTATGGGAATGAGCAATGAGCCAGCCCAGTTTATCTATTTTCAATTCTGATGGCTCGAATCATCGAGACTATGTTGGGTCCAGGATTCATGTCCTAATGTGGATCTTCCTCAGCTTGGTTGCGATCGACGTATCGATCAACTTTCTCCTTGCTTATCCCGGTGATCCAAAAGTAACGAACCCTTCACGATTGCGATTGCTCTTCGAATATGGCCGATCCGTGGAGGGGCAACTCTCGCGTATGACCAGGCAGGATCCAGGCAAAACCGCACCGATCACGCTGGCGGGTTGGTATGATCCTCTGCAGGTCAATGTCGTCCGCTCGACGCCGGGCGCGCCCGTCGTCACGTTTTATGGGATGTCGCATGCGGCTCGGCTCGCCCGTGCGCTTGGCCGCGTATCCAATGAGTTCAACCCTCGAATCGTCGGCGCCCCAGGTGCCACTAGCAATTGGGCGTATGGTGCCTATCTCCGGGACCGGGGCGGAGGCGTCAGCCGCGCCGTCGTCTTGGCATTCATGTCCATGAATTTTCCTATGATCACGACGATGTCGCCCATGACCTGGAATATCGATGAGCCCATGCCGTACACGGCCGATCGCTTTTATCTTGAGGGTGATCGCTTGAAGGTCGCCAGCCCGCCCTACACGTCGTTCAGGCAATATGTGGAGACATTCGCAAATCCGGAGAAGTGGTCGTCGGCGCTAAATGTTTTCGAGAAATACGACACGATGTATAATCCATGGATCATGCGGGCAAGCTTTCTGGATCACTCGTCCTTATTTCGTCTGCTTCGCAGGGCTTACGGCCAACGCTTCTTAAGAAATATCCGGCAAAGCGTCTTGGACCGAACAACGGTTCGCTATGACAGTGAGCAAGTAAAGGTGGCGCAGGCGATTGTTCGCGAGTTTTCTGCTTCGGCACGGGAATCCGGATTGGTACCTATTATATACATAGTCAATAATTTTGGATACTCTGATAATATGTTCGAAGTGCTGAAACCGGCGTTGGAATCTGACAAAATCCCATATTTGAGCTCGCATACGGTGATTTCGCCGGATGATCCGCGTGCATACCTGCCGGATAGTCATTTTACCGATGACGCCGATAATAAGCTGGCGGCGACACTTATTGGCGTCCTGAAGGAGGCGAAATAGAGCCGTTTCGCGGAGGCAGCCGTGTGGGTGAGGGTGCGTGTTGGGCCAATCGGCTGGAGCCGCGAAAGTACCAGGCGGTTGCTTGCAGTCTGAAAGCGCCGATCCTTGTAGGGACATGAGGTGGCGACGAATCGCCAATACGGAGCCCGGTTATGGATCATCCGATCGCCCATCCGTGAACGTTCAACGCAGCGGCGCGACAGCTGCAAGACTCTTCGATTGCGCTCGCGGCGCATCATCGCGTTTGATGCATTTGTCTTTCTTCGTTGCAGAAGTGCGGCCAATCTGGTACCCATGTGACACTTTACGAAAGATGGTGCGGAACTCAACGATGACTTGATGAGTTCGACCGAATTGATCAGCAGGTGGGAGCAGAATACCGCCCTGTGATGCTGTCTCTTTGGGTTGGGAGGAGATGATGCGCACCACTTGTAAATTCAGGATTGGGATTTTTTGCGCACTGTTATTTTCGATCGAGAATCAATCAAGCATCGCCGCAACGATCAACCCCGTTCAGCCAGGCGCTACGGCAAGCTACATTCCGAGCTCAGGCGCGGTCGCCTGTGATGGCGGCCATACCTGCACGACCAGGCTGGATCCTCCTGGAGTGATCAATCTTGGGGCGGCGAATTCGACGAGCGGCAATGGTCAGACGAACATTACCGGATTGCAGAGCGCGTTGAGCGCCGAATTTCCCGGATTTACCTATGCGTATGGGGGGGATCTCCGGAACTTGGTCTTTAACATCACTACCTACGCAGCCTTCAACACCGGGGTTAGCGGGGGCGCAAGCCTTGATCTGAAGGTCACGACGACATCGGGGAGACTGCCGGGGAACTTGCACTGGGTTCAATTGCTGACGGATAATTGGAATATTACAGGATACGATCCCGGGCCCGGGGCGACGACAGGGTCAGGCCATCTAGAGCAGGTCATCGATGGCACGTATCCGACCAAAGCCTCGGCTGGTTCGCCGTTTTACGATTTTACCGGAGGGAGCGCGTTTAGGCCGCCACTCTTTCAAGACGGGCCTCTGCGCGGGGAGCCAACTCCTGCTACGCCGGTCATCCAGTGGGATGCGTGGCTCTTCTTGGTATCCGCTCCAAGCGAACAGGGGAATACGAAAGCACCAGTTACGATTACGTTCTATGACGGAATAGAGTGGGGCTTTCAGACTGCGCTGACTCCGTTGCCGTCCACCTGGACCGTGATGCTTGGCGGGCTCCTCGGTGTGGGCTATTTGGCCTTCCGGCGAAGAGGTGCCGTGAAAAGTGAGCGGGTGTGGCCTCGCACGGTCCGATTTTTCGGAGTGTGACGGGAGGCTTTCCGTACCGACATGCTGATATCAGCTGCTGGAGTTGCCGCGCGAGAGCAAGATGGTTGCTGCTATTTCTATCAGAAGCCTAACAATTAGGAGCTGGGAAACGGTCCCGAGCGCGAGCGGAATTATATTAGGGGACCAATCCTGCCAGCTGATACCCTGTTGCTGCAGAAGCTCGAAGATCTTGATTATCCCGATGTACAATTGAACGGCCAGGTTCAGTAAATAAATATACCAGACGGTCCGCAAGCCAAACAATGTGAAGACCGGCTGAAGCGCAAGCAGCCTGAATAAGACGTCCATCTCTAATCTCCTTCGCCGGCGGGACCTCTGAATGCGGCGAATCAATCGCCTATCTTTCCATGATGCCGTTAACTCGATGTCGGAAGCTGAAAGCTATGAGCTTCCCGGTATCGCGAGGGAGTAAGATGCTACCGAGCACAGCCATCGGGCAATGCGGTGCCGGTCCAGGAATGATATCGCGGCCCGAAGCTCTGGGAGCCCAGTGGCTGCACAAAAGCTGGGCGGATCGAGTGCGCTCCCGCGGCCATAAACATGCCACACCGAGGACAAAGTCCATATTGATGTCGCAATGCAGCAGTAGCTTCCTTGGGTGCGAGGGGCGAGCAATACCGCTGAGGGTGGCTAAATAGTTCGCGGAGGAGAGAGCCATGAACCGCGGTGACACCAGGCTCGGCCCGACGGGCACCCAAAAGGCAATCGCCCGAAAGGCAATGTTGAGGCGTGCCTTGGCAGGGAGCTGGATCGGATTTGCCGAAGTGCTTCCCCTCATGATGATCGGCTTCGGCATTGTGCTAACCATTGCGTGGGTTGCGGGTCTTTTCAAAGCGCTGGCGTGGGTCATCTAGGGGCATCGGCGGGCCTTGCGGACGCTGCGCGATTAAGTCCGTCGAAACAACACACTTCACTGTGTTGACCTGGGCGGTCCCAGGATTGCGGCCTCCTGCGGATTGCCGCGGCCTTGGGAGTTGTGCCTCGCGCGTCCCCTGAAGCAACACCCACAGACAATCTCCAGGGCCTATTCAAGGCGATATCGCTTCGGACTAGAGTATTTTTGTCGAGTGCAAGGGTCATGGACGTCAGCGTCGTCATTTGTGCTCACAATTCGCGTCCTACCTACCTTCGGCGCGTGCTTTCGTCTCTACAGGCTCAGGACCTACCAAAGCAACGTTGGGAACTGATTCTGGTCGATAACCTCTCTCGAGTGCCATTGGCTGGCTTGGATCTTTCTTGGCATCCCCATGCTCGGCATATCCTCGAAGAGAAGCTAGGGCTGACATGGGCTCGCGAGCGCGGAGTACGGGAAGCTATCGGCGATCTGATCGTCTTTGTTGATGACGATAATGTCTTGGTCCAGAATTATCTATCTGAGGCCGTTAGAATCGGCTGCGAGTGGCCCCGGTTGGGCGCGTGGGGCAGTGGCTCGACAATTCCGGAATATGAAGAGCCGCCGGATGGAGGTTTGACGGAACTTCTGCCATACCTGACCCTGCGCGAAGTGCCGACGGCTCGTTGGAGCAATATGCCCGACTGCGCGGCTGCGATACCTTACGGAGCTGGTCTCTGCGTTCGCGCGAAGATCGCCACGATTTGGCTTGATTTTCAAAGGGCAGCGGTTCGCCTCTCCGGCCGAAGTGGGCAGGATCCGTTGAGCGGCGAGGACATCGAAATTTCCTGGGTCGCCTGCAATGCAGGCTTCGGCGTAGGGATATTTCCCGAGCTGCGGCTGACCCACCTAATTCGGAAGGAGCGGATCGCCGAGGACTACCTTATAAGTTTATACGAAGGCACACGATTCTCCAATCATCTGTTAGCTTACAAATGGCGGGGCGTCGTACCGCGCGATCCGCTGTCGTGCTTAGGCTTGCTGTCGATTGTTCGCAACCTCCTCCTGCTCCGCGGGCTTCATCGAAGAATGTTTCTTGCCGCGACCAGGGCTGCAATGAAGGCTCGCAGCAATATTGCTTCGCATCAGTGCAAGTCCTAAGCTTGTGAGCGGCTGAGGGGGCAATGCTAATGATTGGTGCCACAGCGCAAATGGCGCCGCGGACAGGCCGTCGGGAGGCAGTGTCGCACCGGTCGCTGAGAGTTGCCCTCCTGTCGAGCTTTGACGCGCGACATATCGGCAGTTGGTCCGGCTGCAGCAGCCATTTGGTGGAGGCCCTCGCCAAAGTTCCTGATGTGTCGCTTGAATTCATTGGGCCGCTTGCGCATTTCTCGTCCCCAACATTTGCCTGGAAGCGCCTTTTCTACCGCTTGGCCGGAAAGACTTACCTGACTGCCGTCCACCCCGACGTGCTCAAGTCTTATGCAAGCGAGGCGGCCGCCAAGCTTGCGCAGTCCCATGCCGACTTTGTGCTGGGCTTGGACGCGGCCCCCATCGCTTATTTGGAGACGACAAAGCCGATTCTGTACTTTTGGGACTCTACTTTCTTGGGAAATTTGGACTACCCATTCTTCAACACGTTGGCGGCGGAATCCATTCGGCACGGGCATCAGATGGAGCAGTTGGCGTTAACTCGGTGCCGGTATGCCGTATTCTCGTCCGACTGGGCCGTTCAGACCGCGCTCGATGGCTATTCAGTAGATAGGAACAAGCTTAAGGTCGTTCCGCTCGGTGCCAATTTAGAGTGCGATCGAGCCGCGGAGGACGTCAGGCGAATAATCGACGCACGGGATCCAAAAAAATGTCGCCTGCTGTTCCTCGGCGTAGATTGGATACGAAAGGGTGGTGAGATAGCCTACGCGGTCGCAAAGGAGCTAAACGCGCGGGGTCTAGATACCACGCTGACCATCGCCGGATGTCGACCAACGATCAGAGGAGCGGCGCCTGCTTATTTGAAGTGCCTGGGCTTCATCAACAAGCTGGATCGAGACAACCGCAAGCTCATTGAGAGCCTCTTGTCCGATTCTCATTTTCTAATCGTTCCCTCAAGTGCTGAATCGTTCGGAACCGTATTTTGCGAGGCGAGCTCGTTTGGGACGCCGTCGCTAGCACGGCGGGTCGGGGGGGTCGGATCAGCGGTCAGGGACGGAGTGAACGGTAAGCTGTTTTCAAAGAGCGCATCGATCTCAGAGTACTGCGATTATATCATCGGGCTCTTCCGAGATTACTCACAGTACAAGGCTTTGGCACTGTCGGCATTCGAAGAGTACCGTTCCCGACTGAACTGGGAACGAACCAGTGAGGCGCTGGTGGCGCTGATGCGGCAGATGGAGTGAAGGGACGGCCGGTAGGCCTCGAGCGGCGCTCTGCCCGCTTTGTTCGCGGCCGATCAAGTAGTCGAACAGAGGCCAGCCGGTTTATTCGTGCAATTCCGGCGACGACGGGTCGACATTCGGGAAGTTGTCCAGAAATTGAACGCCGAGCCTGTCGCCCGATCGCCATACAAGACGACATCGGCGCGATGTGTTGGGCGGGAAGACCAAGGTGAACTCCTCGGGCAGCGCCTTGGCGCTGGAGATCCCGACGCACGCACCGCCCGCGGAAATGTTCTCCACGATGCCGCGTATCCACGGGGAGCGGTCATCGAACGTCAATCTTACGGTTTGATAGGTCGGCTGCCTGGGGCTGCGGCGGCGCTCGAACGGAAACGAAGAAAATCGTCGCAACGGAAAAGCCATACCGCGCCCCCAAACGCAGGCCAACTCGTGAGCTCTATTTCTATACCGCACAACTTAGAGAATTATGAATGTGCCGCGGGTCGCTGCTTTGCCTAGCCGCCCCCCGTCCTCTGATCCAATTTTGTGTTCGGTGCACGCAAATGCGCGGGCGCCCTCGCGCAGCGCGTGTCGGTCACCGAGAGTGTGCCGGAATGGGGGCGAAGACCAACGCGGGAGGAGCTGTATGATGGGCAGCGCCATGGCGCCCATGGGAACGGTGCGGCGGCGGTCGGGATTCGTCCGGTGGGGTAGCCGATGCTGCAGCCTCATCCATTGCGGTTTCTACCGAGCTCTTGGCTTTACCTGGTTCCCCGGTCACAATAACCGGCTGCGCACTGGTGGCCGGCGGTATCGGAGCAGAGGGGGCCGCGGAGGTCTTGAGCTGTGCCGCCAGGCCAGGGCTTCTCTCATCGGCCATCCCAGTCGTGGCGGTGCCACCATCATCGATAGCAGCCGGGGCTTCGGGTGATCGTACAGCCATGGCCGGGGCCGGCGCCCCGGTTTCGCTCTTATCAGCCCCGGCGAGCTTGGCGGCGCTCGCCTCAGGAAGGCGGTCTGTTTCCGGCCGAGCCGTGGTCGGCGGCGGGACGATCGGCTCAGCAATCTGTGCCTTTGTGGGACCGGTATCGGCTGGTTGCGATGCCTGGTTGCGGAGCGAGTGGGCCGAGTTTGCGACGACGATCATCATCCCCAGGGCACACAGAGCCAAGCCCAACCCTCGATGCTTCCAAGGCCGGCCCTCAACCAGTTCAGCGGATTGATCCCCCCGCTCGAGTTTTGTTGGTTGAGCTCCATCGGGATTCAAATCGCCAGCGTCAGACGCGACCGCTGCACTCGGCTTGGGATAAAAGGCTTCGAGCTCTGGAGCTGCCGGGAGCCGCGGACTTTCCGGCCCATTGCTACCGAGCCCTATGCTCGCTCGCCCATTCGGCGATCGGGCCAATTCATCCCGCGAGCACGCCCCGGAGACTTCGATGGGCCCACGGGCCTGCCGTTGTTGGGACTGCCTCTGCGCCTGCAGACCACTCTCGAGCCGCCGGAGCGCCTCCTCGCTCATTGGAAAAGAAGCCGCCGCCCTTGGCGGTTCGGGTTGGTTCGCATCCTTTTCATTTGTCCCGCCTTCGGGCTTATCGAAGTCGGTGGGAAGGCTCGGACCGAGGAGGGACACGGACGGTCGGCTCGCTGCCGCCGCACGCGCACCTGCGATCATCTCAACCAGGCTATTGGCGCTGTGCCGCCCAGGTGTTTCCTCGTCCATGCCGCGGGCCCTTCTCCAAAGTTCAGCCCCGAGCAAAGCGTAAGCGTTTCACGCTTACCTATCTGTCTCCCCCCAGATATCATTCTTGTGCTACCCGACGCGACGGCCGCAAGCTTCAGCTTGTACACTTTCCCCGCGGTCGCCCATTGGGTCGGTATCTTTATCAAACGATACCATCGAAAGGCCAATCGAGGCAATGCTTGATGCCGGGCGCCTGATTTGAGGCTTTGGCTGGTCGAACCCCCAGGTTATTCCAAACTGGCGTCGTCGATGCATGAATCTACGCCTCCCGGAACCGCGAAACACACTATGTTGCATTTCGAACATCAGATTAATCTCAGCCATGTATAACTTCGCGTCCAGGCGCAGGCACTGCGGTACATTTGCGACGGTCGCACCAGCAAGCACCGGTAATCGCTGCTCGGCTTAAGATCCTATCAAAATCGCGCCGAGCAGTTAGAGCGAATGCCCGCACAAAAGATCCGGACCGGCAGCAGAATTCGAGCCGCTCCCGCAATACCCGCAGCGCCGATCCTGTTTGAGGAATAGCTTGGATGAATAGGGAACAAACCTTGCGCGCTCAATTGCGCAGACTCATACGTTCCCCGCCTTCGCGACCGTGCGCCGATTAATCATGTTTCGACACGCCGTGCATTGTACCTCCGCCGCTTTGAGCACGTATGCAAGACTTCCTTTTGCCCTGGTGATCCTTGGCACGCTGTCGCGAATGTCTGCCATCGGCCGCGCTGGGATTGGAGGGATCATGGGTCCTAGCGTTCCCGTCCTGGATCGGTCTCGCCGGCTCACCTGCGTCGCGTGCGGGCAAGCGTTTGTGAGTGGCGTGGTGCGGTTCGAAGAGGGACGCAAATCGGGACATTTGTGCCCGGCCTGCGCCGCAAACACCGGGTCGCAGATCGATCTACGGGGCCATGGGCGGCCTGTTCTTTTGCTTTGCGCAGCCGCTTTGGCGACCGCGGTCGCCGTTCTGGCTCTCGGCGCGCTGATGTGGGCCGCCTTACGAATCGCCCTGCTGCCGTTCATGCACGTCTCATTCATTCTGGTTGCGCACGGTGCGGCCCGACGGCATTTGCATGATTCATCAGATGCGAGCGAAGAAGCTCCTGATGGGTATCTGTGTTGCAAACAGCAAGAACCTGCGCGAGCGCGGCCGCTCGGGGCGGAAGGCGTCCGTTCAGGCGCCTTGATCAGTAGGCAAGCGCAACCGCAAGCCTCTTATTGCGGCTTCTCGGGCGGGCGATTCTGGCTGGCGGCCCTGCCGCCAAGCAAACCCGTGGGGAGAGAAGGCCTCAATTCTCCCGGCTTGAGCGGCGGGTGACCGGTAGTAGCTGTCCCGGACCCCGCCGCGGTTGGCATCGGCTTGGGAGCCTCGCTAGCAAGACTGGAGGCCACCGCGGCGGATCGCGGAATCGGAAGCGGAACTCGGCTGTTCGGCGGCGCCAAGGTCGAGGGGCGCGGCATCGGTAGCGGGATAATGGCAGTCGTCGTGTCCGGCGACGAGATTTCTCCTGCGGCCGCGGGCGCAGTCGTCTCTGCGCGGCCCGAAGGCAAATCCGCGGGGATGGAAGTGGGAGTAACGTTGCCATTATCTGGTGGCGTGGGCGCGAGCGCGGCGATCGGCGCGCTGCCAGTCAGATGCTCCTCGCCCGTGTCGGTTGGCGCGGGTGCGGATTTCCCCGGCGACGCCTCGATTGCCGCGGTCGCCTCGGGTGATGCGGGGGGGTTCTCTTCGGCGGGCAACCGCGCGGCCGGCGCGGATTGTTGGTCGGTGGCTGTGTCGCCCGTGGAGGCTTTTGTGGCGGTGAGCGAACTTCGTGCCGGCCGGGTGTCAGTCGGCACGGTGATGTAAGAGGGCAATGGCGGCAGCGTAGGGGCCCCGAGCTTAAATGCCCCGGCAGGAGCGGGCGGTAGTTGCAAATCCTCAAATTCGCGCGGGGGCGGAGCAAGAAATCGGGTTGTTGCCGTAAAAGGCGGCGCGAGACCCAACGCCGGATCGTCCAGAACCAAGGCCGGTCTTGCCATGTAGTCCTGCTCGTCCGGAGGCGGCGGCGGCATCTCCATCGCGGTGAGTGCAAACTTCTCCGGCGCCTGCGCGATCGCTAACCGATCGAGCAGGCGGTGCGAATCCCCAACATGCGGCCCGTGCGGATAGCGCTCGAGATAGGTCTGAAAGGCCTCCGTTGTGTTCGCCTCGTAGGTTCGCCGCCAGGTGATGGCTTCGCGTCGTGCTGCGCGCGCCGCCACGATGCGCCTGGCTCTCGGATCGTCGCCATATTCAGCCAGGAAATCTCCGTAGGCGTCGAAAGTGTCGCGCAGCAGGGCCACCAGATAGGCGTCTTGCAGGCCGAGGCTGCGCATCGATTGCAGCCGCAGGGCGGCCGTCTGCTCGGGTGCGTCGGTCCGCACCGGTGCCAGCGCGCCGCGCTCGAGAAAATAGAAGTTCGCGTCGACTTTCGATGCGTTCCAGGGAATCTGTCCGCCTTTGGTCAAATCGTGCACGCGCAGCCGAATACGGTCGAACAAATCGGAAGGCGCGAGACTTCCTTGAAGGATCATCTCGGCGAGTGCCCTGGCGTATGCGCCGTAGCTCCCTCGATCTCCCAGCACAGAAGTGCCGGGCGCCGCATTGAATGCAAGCATCATGTTCCGCTCAGGCTCGACCCAAGCGAGGCCGCCCGCTAGATCCGGCATCGCGAACGGGTTCGAACGGGCGGCATCGATGATCACGAAGCTGGCCCTCAGGGGCAACTCGGCAAGCGCATGCATGAAATCGGAGAGCCGAACGCCCTGGAGGGAGATGTCGGAATAGTGCGTCAAGTGCGCATCGACCGGCAGCAGATAGTTCTCCCCCTCGAGCTGCAGCCCGTAACCCGCAAAGTAGAGGAGGGCGACCGCGTCGGGCCCCGCTTGGGTCAAAACATTGAGGAACTCGCGAAGGGTATGCCGGAGCGCTGTCTCGTCGAGGTCGCGCGCTCCCGTCACCGCAAAGCCCGCGAGCCGCAGGGCTTCACCCACCAGGGCGGCATCGTTTGCGGTCGTCGGCAGTGAGCGCGCCTGGTAGGAAGCGTCGCCGATCACCAGCGCAAACCGCCCTCCGCCCGCCAGTGCGTGAGGTGCGGGTGCTGTGAAAATGGTCAAAACAAAGATCGTTATGTTCAAGAGCCGACGCATTTTGTTCCCGTACTTTCAAGTATGGCCGGTGGCCGGGCGATTTGCCGAGAGCTGCCCCGAATGCCGATTTCACTTTCTAAGTCGGGCGAAAATTAAGCCAAGTACGGGCAGTCCCCCCAAAACCTGGGTGGAGAAGACTGGTATTCGGGCAAAAACAGAAAGACTCCTACGGGCGAGCCGCCCGGAACGGCCTTGGCTTCCCGTCAGCATGAGCACCGTCGTCCCGCTGGACGTTTATTGCCGCCGCGTCGTCCTCATCGAAAGAATCACGGCTTAAGCGCTCCTCTCTTTTCACAGCAGAGGCAAAGCCACCAGGGCTATTGCCTCCATTCGCGTGTTGCGTCGATGAAAGCCGCGTGAAGTGAGCCTATGTTTTCGGGATCGAACAACGTCCGATGGTCCCCCGGTACTTCGACGATTTTGATCGCCGGGCAGCGGCGCCGCCAAGCGTCGTCATCGCAGGCGTTGTTTCTGCTGCGGAGGAGGACGGCCGGTGCATTTAGGGCGACCGGGTCGCGATCCAGCGATCCGACCCAGGGCGCTGTCTTCCGCAGCATCAAGCGCAGAGTGAGCTCGTATTCCATCAGCGGATCGAAAGCCATAACGCGAGGCAATCGTCCGGACGGAGAAAGTCTACCCAGCAGAGCCGGCAGGTGGGACTCCGCCGCTCGATTGATCGCGCGCCAAAACAGCGATCGCAAAAAATGCAGAAAAGCGCCGATTCGCCGCTGAGACAGCAAGTTCATTCCCTGGTGGAGAGCTCGCCGTCCCCACTGGGGCGCCGGCGCCGCGGATACTGTCATGAATGTATCTATTGCGCACAGGCCGCCAATTTTGCGGCCTTTTGCCTGGAGGTGAACGGCGACCGCATAACCGAAATGGCCGCCAATCGACAGGCCGATGATGCGGATCGGTCCGTGCGGTATTTTTGCTTCGATCTCCGCCGCCAACTCCTCGATGAGAGCTTCTGGCGAAAATCCGTCGGCGACATAGCGCTGCCAGCCGGGGTACCCGATCATCTCGAACTGAGTCGGATCTTCGGGCCCTGTCCGAAAGACAGGCAGGTCTTCCGTACGGCTCGTGAAGGCGCCCGCACCGGGCAGAAAGATGACAGGCGTGGATTCCCGCATGATGAACTAGATTATTCTTCGCGCTCACGCCGCCAATGCCGAATACGATGCCATATGAGCCGTAACGGCTTGCGCCGCATATTCAGTACCGGCGACGAAACGGAAGAGCGGTCCAAAACTCATTGCCGAAGCTGGCCCAATAAAGTGCAATCCGGGCACCGAACATTCGAATGCGTGATTGAGCCTTGGCGCTCCGGAGATGAGCTCGATCTCGCTCGCAAGCTCGGAATCGAGAAAGCGCAAGCGACCAATATCAACCTTGAACCCGGTCCCGGCGACGACCTGATCAACGATCAGGGTCTCCTTGCTGTGACTCCGCGCATTGCACAACTCCAATGCCAGGCGTCCGCCGGCTTCGCTTGCCGCCACGACCGTAGTGTCGAAGCGAACAGGTACCTTGCCGACAACGCGGTCGCGCAGCCACCAGGCGCCCTCCGCGGGCAGATGATTCCTGACAAACTGCGTGCGCCACACGTCCGGCACGCGATGGATCGCACCCGGGAACCGTGTAAGGGCCCAAGCCGTAGGTCCGCTTCCCAGTCCGGAAATCGGGGATCGCAGTTTCCGCCACAGACTTCTCTGCTGCGGAGTTTGGCGATGCCACGTGATCTTTTCACGCCTTACCAGGAGCTGCACATTTGCTCCTGCCTCGTGCAGGAGTGCGGCCGCCTCCAGAGCCGATTGCCCCCCTCCGATAACCGCGACTTTATTCCCGCGATATCGAGCAAAATCGACGACTGCGGAGGTGTGGGCGAAGAGATCGGGGTCTGCAGCGGAAAAAACCTGCGGAATAACTTCGTATCCGGTAAGGCCAGTGGCGATCACGGCGCGATCGACAAGGAGTCGTTCGCCGTTTGCGAGAGTGACGGCGAACGCGTCGCCACGACGCGCCAGTGAGGTTACGTCGACGCGCTCGACCCAACTTACATTGTTCTGCTGAAACCAGATCCCGTAATCGGCGAAGTCCTGAATCGAGCAAGGCTCGAATGTTTCGAGGCCGCGGGGTTTGCTGTAGTCGAGAAAAGAGAAACCCGGCACGGGCGTTGAAATGCTGGTGCCGAAGCAATAGGACTTCAAATAACGGTCACGCCCGGCCGCAGCGATGCGCGACCAGAACAGCATCGGCTGTCCGAATATCCGATGTTCCAGCCTGCGCGCCGCCAGATGAGCGGCGACCGAGAGCCCGTAAGGTCCTGCGCCGATGACCGCGATCGGTACTACGTTCACAGTCGCACCTTGTCCAGTACTTCGTCCACCGGCTCCAATGGTCGTGAAGATGAGCGCAGCAATCGCGGAAACGCCTTGATGCCGAGGTACGTTTCCGACAAAGCGTGAATAATTCCCGGTCGGGGATCGCTGGCGTCCGCCGCGAAGTCCACGGAGCAAGAGCCGCTTTTCTTGGCCCAGGCCTTCCAATAAGACCGCTCTTCTCTTGATATTTGCAACGTCAAAACTTGTGCCGTTAGCAGAGCCCGCAAGGTAAAGCGGTCGAAAAAAATGATCCGGCCGGTGTCGCTCTCCGTCTGGGCTTCTGCCACTGCCGTACGCAGCGCTTCCCTCTCGCCTCCCGCGTCGAGGCAAGCAAGAAGCGGCAATGGCGCGCCACGACGAATGTCCATTCCGATCTGGCTGAATAAACGGGGGTTGAAATCTATGATATTCCAGCGCCCGTCGAACCACAAAAACTCAATCTCGAAAATTCCAAAATAAGACAGATGACTACATAGCTTGCGCGCTGCCGCGGCAAGCGCGGGTGTTGCCGGAAGCGACTCGAAGCAAACCCCTACGCCCACCGGTCGCGAACGCTGAAGCACCTTTGTGGCGTGGCGCGCGACGAACAGCTCTCCGGTGCGATCGATAAACCCCGATACCGAGTGGACGCCGGCGCTCCCGACGTCGACAAATTGTTGGAGAATAGGCAAATGGGCGTTTGGGATAAGTGGATTGTGAAGACGGGCGTGCTCGCGCGTGACGAATCGCCGGTACTGAGCGATTAGCTCGCTGGGTGACCGCGCCATGAGCCCCTTGTCATTTCTCAGGCGATAAACGTGGGTGCGCGGCTTGATGAGAATGGGATACGGCAGGCTGGGCGCCAGGTTTGCGACCTCCGCAAGATCCTGCGGGTGCCAAGAAGGCAGCACGGACAAGCCCGCGCTGATTGCCGCGTCGGCCAAGAGTTTCTTGTCCAGTATCTGCTGGATGGTCGTGAGCGGTGGTTGGTAGCGAAGAAAATACTGATCAAGCAGTGTGGCGCCCTCGGTATAGAGCCAGGCGGTCTGGTCCGAGGTCGGCAAAAGAATCTGTCCGGGCCTGTTCGCGCCGACCGCGAGTAATCGCGCGAGAAACTCCCGATGCCGCGTCTCCGGTGGAGAGGGATAGGTTCGGGATGCATGCACTGACCATGCAGCGGCGCTCAAATAACCGCTCGACATCACGCCGACGTCGAATCCCGCCGCTCCCAGATTACGTACTGCCGCAATAGTGCCGCCGGCCGACGCCGAAGCCAGAAGCACGGACCTGCAGCGCCCTCGACTACAACGTGATATGCGCAAAAAACTCTCCGAAAGAAAGGACGTAACTCGTCAATAAAAACTACCATCACGATCGCACGAACAACAGCGAAGGTAGCATCATGCGCTATGGCGAGAGTCAATCAACATTAACGCCCGGACACGCCACGGTTGGAATGCGCCTGAGTGGCTCCGATAGCGAGCAATCTACTACCAGGCCGTGCTGCTTGTTAAGTGCCTTGATTAATACCGCCTGGGCCGATCTTCGGCGGGGGTCCGGACGTGTCTCAGCGCATCTCACCGGCCGCCGGGGCACGCTTTGTATACGCGGTGAGCACCGAGGACGGGGCGCTCAGCTCGTCGAAGGCGAGCTTGCCCGCCACGATGATGAGTGTCGTTGCAAGCACGAGCCGCAGCGCTGGCTCCGGCATCCGCACGGCCCAATAGCTGCCTATTAGGATTCCCGGTAAGGACCCCGCCAGCAATGAACCCATGAGATGCCAATCGACGGTTCCGATGAACCAATGACCTGCGCCGGCGACGAGCGTCAGCGGCACCGCGTGGGCGATGTCCGAACCGACGATGTCCTTCATTGGCAGGCGGGGATAAAGCAGCAGCAAGGCGATTACGCCGACTGCGCCCGAGCCGACCGAGGAGACCGACACAAGCACTCCGAGAACAGCACCGACCAGAACAGTCGCGAAAGCGGTGCTCGCGGGGCTCAGACGATCAAAACGAGTGCGGTAACGTTCGACGATCAGCTTGCGAAAAAGCAGCGCCACGGCGGTCAGAAACAATGCGCCGCACAGCACCAAATTAATCAAGCTGCGTGCGACCTCACCGTGAAGATCCAGCTGCCACAATGTCACGAGCGTCAGAACGCTTGCCGGCAAGCTGCCCGACGCAAGTCGCGCGACGACACTCCAGCGGATACTGCGCGACCACCCATGGATCAGGCCGCCCGCCGTCTTGGTGGCCGCCGCATAAAGCAGATCCGTCCCGACTGCGGTCGCAGGGTGTATCCCAAACAACAGTATCAGCAATGGGGTCATTAGCGAGCCGCCCCCGACGCCCGTCATGCCCACCAAGAAGCCAACGCCAAATCCTGAGGCTGCGAAGAGTGGGTCGATCGGGTGCACGGATCCCCATCCTCTAGTGCGTCCAACGCTGCGCGTCGAACCACCACTATAGCTCACCAGATTGTGGACGCCCACAACTCAGCAAGGAAGTTTCCTTCCAATATGCGCCCGAATTGCGCAATATTCCTTTGCTCAAAATTTGTCAGGATTCTTTTTGCAAGAGACAACAACAACATCGGCAGAAGGATACCGGCCGCGACCCATAGCGCTCCAACCCCGCGGACAAACGATGTGCATGGAAATGAGTGGGGCGCAGGTCTCGACTATGCTTGAAGGAAACCGAGGCGCAGGTCTGGTGGCTCGTCGGCGAGGGGCTCCCAAAAGCTGCAAAAATCTGCCGATCGATGACCGTAATTGTAAAGCCTTGGTGCTGCCCATAAGCAGCAGAAGTCATTGATGGAACCGGATGATCTGTTAACCAGCCCCATGGCAAATGTGACAGACTGATCGCGCGCCCCCCGATTCTGACTTGGTTGCTGGTTGCGGTAGAGTGCAAAAAATGCGAGAAACTCGGGTTGTGCGACGGGAGTTTCGGTGGCAGCGCTTTGGGCCCGGGATTGGCGTGCGCCGCTTTCGCTGCAGGTGTCGGGTTGCTGTCTAAACCGGACGCTCGATTTCGGCAATTTGCGGGGCCGTGAGCCTCGATGACTGGGAGAGTGAGGGTTGGGCCGGTCACCTAGGGCACGCAAGGCGTTGCTTGCGGCCTTCCTGCTTGGAACGGTCAGCTGGCGCGCGTTTGCCGGTCCCAACGGCGGCACGGTGGTTGGCGGCAGCGCCACCATCCAGGGCCAGGGCACGAGCGCGGTCACCATCAATCAGCTGAGCCAGAACGCCATCATCAACTGGCAGACGTTCAACCTCGGCAGCGGCGAAAGCGCGACCTTCAACCAGCCGAA
>Ga0209062_1000850_pt1 | contig 70109 bp, 61 predicted proteins | sample Coa_R2_2_FD_187158 | JGI IMG/M metagenome (GOLD analysis project Ga0209062, IMG submission 187158) | Surface soil microbial communities from Centralia Pennsylvania, which are recovering from an underground coalmine fire - Coalmine... | ecosystem: Environmental > Terrestrial > Soil > Unclassified... | reverse complement strand
AGTGGCGCTCGCAGTATTCCGCGCCACAGGCCGCGGGCGGCCACGAGAGCCGCCCCTACGACACGCGGGCCGCTCACCTGGCGCGCAAACGGCTCTAGGCGGAGCGGACGATCCTGGTCCCACCCCTACGAGAGGCTTGGTGCTCACCTGGTGCGCGAGCGGCGCTAAGCGCGGAGCGCGGGGGTGGGACGGCCGTGCGGCGGGGTCGCGATGGCGGGTGGGGCCACCTGGCGGACGCGCAAGCGCAGGCCGTCTACCGCGAGCACCTCGACGATGGCCCCGACGGGGATCGTTTCGCCGTCCGAGCGAGCGCTCCAAAGCTCGCCGGCGACGAAGACGAGGCCATCGGGCGCAAGCGCCGCCCGGACCTCGCCCCGCAGTCCCAGGAGGTGCTCCCGGCCGGTCACTGGCCGCCGGTACTGCGTCCTGAGCGCGGTGCCTAGCAGCGCGCCGAAGAACAGCGAGAGGAAGAGCGTCACGAGCGCGATGACCTGCGGCGCGAGCGCCAGATAAGGGGCGCTCTCGGGCGTGTTGTAGAGGATCGCGGAGCCGAGCACGAACGCCGCCACCCCACCAACCGTCGCGGCGCCGTGCGTGGGCGCGACCAGGTCGAAGGCGAACAAGCCCATAGCGAACAGGATCAGCAGCACGCCGGCCAGGTTGACCGGGAGGGTGCCCAATGCATAGAGCGCGAGGAGCAGGGCCAGGCCTCCCGCGACGCCAGGCAGGATCGCGCCAGGATTGGCCAGCTCGTAGATCAGCGCGAGGCTGCCGAGGCTGAGCAGCAGGTAGGCGATCGTCGGGTCGGTGATCGCGTGCAGGAGCCGCTCCTGGGGCTGCATCTCCACGGCGCGCACGGGCAGGCCCGCCGTGTGGAGAGTCACTTCCCCGCTCGGGGTGGCGACGCGGGCGCCGTCCGCCTGGCGCAGTAGGTCGGGGACGTCGGCGGCGACGTAGTTGACGACGCCGAGCTGCAGCGCGTCCTGGGCGGGCACGTTGACCGCTTGACGGACCGCGTCTTCGGCCCAGTCGGCGTTGCGCCCCCGCTCGGCAGCAAGCCCGCGAATGTAGGCTACGGCGTCGTTGGTGACCTTGTTGCGCATCTCGTCGGACATCTGCTGCTCGCCGTTCTGACCGAGCGAGACGGGGGTGGCGGAGCCGATGTTGGTGTTGGGCGCCATCGCGGCGAGCTGCGCGCTGTAGGTGATGTAGACCCCGGCCGAGGCGTCCCGCGCGCCCGCGGGCGCGACGTAGACGATCACGGGCACGGCGCTCGCCAGGATGCGCTGGACGATGAGTCGCATGGAGCTGTCCAGCCCGCCGGGCGTGTCGAGCTGGAGGACCAGTACAGCAGCCCCGTCCTTTTCGGCGGACGCGATCGCGCGGTCCACATAGCTGGCGGCGGGCGGGTTGATGACGCCGTCCAGCCGGGCTACGGCCGCGTAGTCCCCCGCGGCGGCGGCTGGCGAGCCGGCGGTAACCGCGAGCAGCAGGCAGCCGAGCCAGGCGGCGGCGAGAAGGCGGAGCACGTGCATTTGGCGGTTCCCGGTTGCGGCGAAGGAACCCTTCGCCTGATGCTAGCCGTATAGTATCATCCGAGAGCGGGGGAGCCGGCGCCGCCGACGGCAAACCCGCCCCACCACCCCGGCACCTGGCGAGAGACGATGGCCGGCGAACAACCCCGCTTCTACTTCGCAGACAACCACCGCCACTATCGCTACTGCCCGCACTGCGCTACGCCGCTCGACGTCGCGCTCGAGGGGCTGCGGCACCGTCCGACGTGTCCGAGCTGCGGCTTCGTGCAGTACCTGAACCCGCCGCTCGCCGCGACGATCTTGCTGGCGCGCGGCGACCGCGTGCTGCTGGCGCGGCGCACGATCGAGCCCCGGCGGGGCTACTGGACGCTGCCCGGTGGGTATGTGGAGCTGGGCGAGAGCGCCGAGGAGGCAGCGGTGCGCGAGGCGAAAGAGGAGATCGGCGTGGACGTGCAGGTCGATCGCCTGCTGGGGCTGCACTCCGGAGCCCCTAGCGCCGTGGCCGTCGCCCTGTTCGCCGGCCGCATCGTCCGCGGCGAGCCCGAGCCGCTCCACGAGGTCGACCGCGTGGGCTTCTTCCGCGCGGATGATCTGCCACCCATCGCTTTCTGGAGCACCCACTGGGCGCTGGACCTCTGGGACGCCGAACGACGTCGCCAGTCCCCTGACCGCAACTCCGCCCGGCGGCACGGCTAGTCCTCGCGCCGGTCCACAAGCTTGGTCGCTGGCAGCGCCGGCCGGTACAATTCGCCTCGGCGCTCCGCCACCGCGGCACCACGCCGTTGCGAGGGCAGGATCGCCAACGCTGAACGTGCGCGAGGAGTGCTGCATGAACAAGCGCAAGCGAGTCGCCTGGCAGAAGCACCGGGCCAAGGCCAAGAAGCTGGAAGAGCGCCGTAAGGCGTTGCCGCGCGCGCTGCGCCAGCAGGGCCGGCGGTCCGCTTCGGCGGCAGCCGGTAGCTAGCGGGCAGGCCGCCGACCACATAGGGAGCCTCATGGAACCAAAATCGCGAGCCACTTGGCCGCGCTGGCTTGGCGGCGGCCTGATCGCTGGCCTCGTCGGCGCGGCGCTCGTCGCCCAGGCGGTCACCGCGCGTCCCGGCGCCCCGCTAGCGGCCGCCCCGCCGGCGCCGGTGGCGCTGGCCGCCGACACGGCTTCGCCGGCGGATGCGCCGCCCGCGCTCGTCGACGTCGAGGCGGCGGATGCGGCCACCGGGCTGGCCGACGCGCCCGACGCGACGAATGACACGCTCGACGCGGCGGCGACCGCGCCCCATCCCCGGCTAGCGGAGGTGCCCTTCCGCACGCAGCGAGATGGCTCGCCGTACGCGGGATCGAACTGCGGACCGGCGACGCTGGCCATGGTCCTCGAGGCGTACGGCGTCAGCGAGGGCAACGACGACCTGCGCTACCTGACGCACACGTACCAGGGAACGTGGCCCCGACGCGGCGGCACGGCCCTTCAGTACATGGCGCAGGTGGGCGAGGACTTCGGCCTGCACGCCGTTGGCCTGTACGACGGGGACGCGTTCCGGCAGTGGAGCGTGGCCGATGTCCGCGCCGAGGTCGAGCAGGGCCACCCCGTCATCGCGCTCGTGAAGTACCGGCTCTTGCCTGGCCGCAGCTATTCGACCGTGCGCTACGATCACTACGTCGTCCTGTGGGAGGACACGCCCAACGGCTTCATCTACAACGACCCAATCTATTCGGACGCCGACGAGGGCTTTGGCCGCTTCATGACCGACGCGCAGCTAGACGCGGCGATGGCGCCAACGATGGAGCCACGCCAGGCAGTCGCCTTCTATTAGCTAGCCGCGGCGACGGACGACGGGCGCCAGGTCTGGCCTGCCCGATCCGGCCCTGGGGTTCGCCGACGGAGGCGGGCCCTCACCCCGACCCTCTCCCAGGGGGAGAGGGAGTAAGACGCGCCCTCACCCCGACCCTCTCCCAGGGGGAGAGGGAGTAAGGGAACGCCAGGCCCGGATTCGGGATCACACGCTCTGCACGGCGCTTTAGCCGGATATGCGCGGCGGGCGGTGACGCCGCGCAGACTTCGACGGGGCCGCAGTCCCACTGCTTGGCTCGGCGCTCGCCGGGGCCGCGAGCACCTGGCACGCCGGACAGAGGTGGGTATCGCGGCTGGCGAGGGTGACACGCTGGACGGGTGTGCCGCAGCGTGGGCAGGGATCGCCCTGACGGTGGAAGACGGCCAGAGAGTCCTGGTGCCGGCCCTTGTGGCCCAACAGGTCGCGGTAGGTGTGGAACGTGGTCCCCCGGTTGGCGATGGCTTCCGTCAGCACGGCTTGAATGGCCGCGTGCAGGTCGCGCACCTCGGCTGGCGCGAGGCTGCCGGCCGCCCGCCCCGGGTGCAAGCGAGCCCGCCAGAGGGCCTCGTCCACGTAGATGTTGCCGAGGCCGGCGATCTCGTGCTGGTCTAGGAGCAGCGCCTTCAGGCGGGCGCGTCGGCCGCGCAGCGAGGCGGCCAAGGCGTCGACCGTGAAGGCGGGATCGAGCGGCTCGGGCCCCAGGCTGTCGAGCTGGAGCGCCGCGCTAAGCTTGGCCGGCGGCGCGAGGTAGAGGCGGGTGTAGCGGCTGCGATCGAGCACGCGCAGGCGCGCGTCAGCGGCCAGCTCGAGGATCAGCAGCGTGTCGGGGTCGACCGGCTGGCCAGCTTCAGCGGTCGCCGGCGCTGCCGCGGACGGGCCGCCGACAGGCTCGGCCGGCGGCTCATCCAACAGGAACTGGCCGAAGAGCGCCAACTGGAGCGCGAGAACACGGCCGCTGTCGAGGTCGAGCAGGAGGTACTTCGCGCGCCGACGGGCGCCGACGAACGTGGCGCCGTCCAGCTGCGCGCAGAACGCCACGGGCGTCGGCAGCCGCACGACCTCTGGCGCCAGCAGGCGGACGCCCACGATGCGGCGACCGAGCAGGTGGCACTCGGCGTCGCGCCGCAGCGTCTCGACCTCGGGCAGCTCGGGCATGGTTGGCCTCCCGCGCCAGTTTTACGGCGTCGTACCCGATGTGGGCGGTTGGCCTAGCGGGCGGACCCTCACCCCGACCCTCTCCCAGGGGGAGATGGGGAGGGAAGCCCTTACGCTGGGACGCGAAATACGGCGGGTGGCGCTCCTCTCTCGGGGGCGAGGGCGTGAGGAAGCTCCGTCGTCGCATTCGCTGGTACAGGCGTAATGGCCTGCGATCGCCCCCCAGCCGCCGGGCACAGAGAGGCCGCCCCGAGGGGCGGCTGCCGCGCGCTCAGCGCTCGGCCAGGGATAGCGTCTATGTTTGGCTTTGCCAAACTTACACACCAACCTGGGCCGGCAGCTTAGGTCTACGAGGAGGCGGTGGCGCGGTTCACCTTCTTCATGAGGCGCGACTTGCGGCGCGCGGCGTTGTTGCGGTGGATAACGCCCTTGGTCGCCGCCTTGTCGAGCGCGCGCACGGCCGCCCGGAGCGCCGCAGCCGTCGCCTCACCGCCCTCGCCGATGCTCTGCTCGGCCTTCTTCACGAACGTGCGCACGGACGAGCGCACCGCCTTGTTGCGGACGCGGCGGCGCTCGGCCACCCGCATCATCTTGATCGCCGACTTCGTATTCGGCAACGGAATCCTCCACACTACCGGGGCAATCGTAGATAACCTTTGCGTATTATAGGGTCTGCGCGGCGCCTCGGCCACTACCGGCCGCAGGCTAGCCCTGGACCGCGACCACCTCGATCTCCACGAGCCGCCCCTCGCCGGCAAAGCCGTCGACCGTCTCCCACTCCAGTGGCACGTGGGCCACGGGCGCGGCCTGCTGCAGCGCCTGTCGCAGCACCTCGACGCTCTGCTGGCGCTGCAAGAAGCAGGAGAGCTGGGCGACGTTCTGCCAGGACAGCCCGGCCTGGGCGAGCGACTGCGCGTGGACGGCGAGGTTGGCGGCCACCTGCTCGGCCAAGGTCGCCCCGGGCTGCGTCTCGCCGGAGGTGAACAGCAGCGAGTCATACGTCAGGTAGCGCAGGGGCGTCCGGGGCGGCTCGTACTCGACCAGCGTCTTCTCCGCGCCGGCCGCGTGGGGTCGCAGCAGCGTCACCTCCAGCGCGATGGCCGCCCCGGCATCCAGCACCGCGGGAGCGATCAGGCCCGAGCTAGCGCAGCGGGCGCGGCCGGAGAAGACCTCGCGCCGCGCCAGGCTGCCGGCATCGCGGGCCGCGCGGTCGCGGGCGAACAGGCGCGTGCGCACGGCGTTGTCGAGCGACAGGCCGAGCGGCGTGAGCGCCGGGGCGAAGGCGGACAGCAGACGGCGTGTGGCCTCCGGCGCGCTCAGTCCGGGCTCGCCCTCGCCCCATAGCCGGACGAACTCGCGGCCCAGCCAGGGATAAACCGTCAGCCTCATGCTGCCCTCCTCGCTCGGACGACCTAAGCCCCCAGCCAGGGATAGCGGGTACGTTTGGCTTCGCCAAACAGACACGCCAACCGGGGCCGGCAGCTTAGCGCGATTCGTCGGCGCGGCCGCACCGGTCGCTGCGCTAATACTACCAGGCTCCGGAGATGCTGGCCCGGCGGCGGCGCCTGCCGGGCGCCCCAGGGCGTGCGCCGGGCCACGCGGCCGCGTATACTGCGCCATGCGCCCGCTTACCCGTTGGCCCTTCGCGCTGGTCGCGCTCGTGGTGCTCCTGCTCCGGGGCGCTCTGTCCCCCCCGCCGCCCGCCCCTGCCCAGACGGCCTGGGCCGCCGAACCCACCTACCGCTATGCCGGGCACTACGAAGGCGATTGGAGCGCGGCCCTTGAGGTCGAGTCCTCCGAGACTACGGATGCGGGCGCCGTGTTCGAGCAGCAAGCGGGCGAGCTGCGCGGGACGGTGGCGCTGGACGTGGCGTGCGACGGGTCGGTAAGCGGGCAGGCCGCGGGCCAAAGCGCGACCGCTCCAGCCTTTGCCGCCCTCGCGACCGGCGATCAGGGGCCGCGGGTGCTGAGCGCGCGTCTCGACGTGGTAATCGAGAGCCCCTTCGCGGGAACGCTCGCCAGCCGAGCCGCCGAGGGGACGGCGAGCAAGGTCGATCTGGCAGTCGACGGCGCGCTCCGCGACCTGCCGGTGGAGGTCGAATCGGTGGCCGCGCCGGTGCCCTTCCAGCGCTGGTACAGCGGGGCCGGCGCGGTGCGACTGGCGTTACAGGAGGGCGCGCCGGGCCGGCTCGCCGGCGACCTCGACGGCCGACTCGACCTGGGCGCCGGTTCGGGCCAATACGACCCGTCCCTGCGCCCCCGGCTCCGCGGTCGCTGGGTGGCGGGCCGCGCGGCGGTTGCCCTCTGTCCCTGGCGGGGCGACGTGGTGGTGAGCGGCGCCTTTGGGGATGAACAGCTCCAAAGCGAGCGCCTGGAGCTGACGTTCCAGCCGACCGGGGACGGCCAGCTCGAGGGCGAGGGGCGGGGCGAGGCCGCGATCAGCGGCGGCACGCCCGGCGGGTGCGAGTACGCAGGCGGCGGCTCCTTCGCGGTGCTGGTGAGCGGCGAGGCGCAGCAGGGCCGCTTCCGGCTGCGCCTGGACGACGGCGGCCAACCCCAGCTGCTGCTCACCACGAGCTGTCCCGGCGGGCGCTATGTCAGCGCACAGACGCTGCTGACCCCGCTGTTCGGGGCGCTCGAGCTGCCGGAGAGCCCCGGCGCGTCCGCGCACCTCGACCTGCCGCCGACGCAGCCGGACATCGGCGGCTCGCTCGATATAAGCATCGCACCGGTGGACGGGGCGGCGCCGCCGTGAGCCGGGCCGTCTCAAAGGCATCACAGATGGCTCCGTCGGCGGCCGCTCGGCCCGACCGCGTGGCCGCCGACGCGGGCGGTCGCCCGACGCGTGGGTGGCCGCACGGCACGGCCCGCGGCCGAAAGTAGCGGCGTTGGCACGGCGCCGCCGCCTTGCGGCGGGCGGCCGCGCGGCGGCGCCCGCGTAGAGACTCGCTCGTCTGTTCTGGTACAATTCTTCGCACGCTTTGAGGTGGCGCACGCGCTCATAGGGAGCCTATGTCCGACTTTCAGCTCGTCTCCGACTATCAGCCCACCGGCGACCAGCCCGAGGCTATCGAGCAGCTTCTGCGCGGCCTGGAGCGCGGCCTGCGGCACCAGACGCTGCTGGGCGTGACGGGCAGCGGCAAGACCTATACGGTGGCCAACGTGATCGCCCGGGCGCAGCGGCCGACGCTGGTGATCGCGCACAACAAGACGCTGGCCATGCAGCTCTACGGCGAGTTTCGGGAGTTTTTCCCCAACAACGCGGTGGAGTATTTCGTCAGCTACTACGACTATTACCAGCCCGAAGCGTACCTGCCGCGCACGGACACTTACATTGAGAAGGACATGTCGCGGAACGAGGAGATCGACCGGCTGCGCCACGCGGCCACCAAGTCGCTCTTCGAGCGCCGCGACGTGATCATCGTGGCCTCGGTGTCCTGCATCTACGGTCTGGGCTCGCCCGAGGAGTACGGCAAGGTCGTGCTCACGCTGCGCCGCGGGGAAACGCGCAAGCGCGACAAGGTGCTGCGCTTCCTGACGGACATCTACTACGAGCGGAACGACTACGACTTCGCGCGGGGCCGGTTCCGCGTGCGCGGGGACACGCTGGATGTCTTCCCGATCGGCGGGGAGATCGCCATCCGCGTGGAGTTCTGGGGCGACGAGATCGAGCGGATCACCGAGATCGACCCGCTGACCGGCGAGGTGCTGGTCGAGCGCACCGCCGTGGACATCTATCCGGCGAAGCACTTCGTCACGACAAAGGAGAAGCTCGACCTGGCGATCCGCGACATCGAGGACGAGCTAGAGGCGCGCTGCCGCGAATTCGAGGCGGAGGGCAAGCTGCTGGAGAGCCAGCGCCTGCGCCAGCGGACGACCTTCGACCTGGAGATGCTGCGCGAGGCCGGCTACTGTCACGGTGTCGAGAACTACTCGCGCCACCTGTCGCGCCGCGCGCCCGGCAGCCAGCCGTGGACGCTGCTCGACTACTTCCCCGACGACTACCTGCTGGTGATCGACGAGTCGCACATGACGCTGCCGCAGGTGCGCGGCATGTTCCACGGCGACCTGGCGCGCAAGCAGACGCTGGTCGAGTACGGCTTCCGCCTGCCATCCGCAATCGACAACCGCCCGCTGAACTTCCAGGAGTTCGAGCGGCACTTTCACCAGGTGGTGTACGTCTCGGCCACGCCGGGCCCTTACGAGCAAGAGCACAGCGAGCAGATCGTCGAGCAGCTCATTCGGCCGACCGGCCTGGTCGATCCGAGCGTCGAGGTCAAGCCGACGAAGGGCCAGATCGACGACCTGATGGAGCTGGTGCAGGCGCGGGTGCGGCGCGGCGAGCGCGTGCTGGTGACGACGCTCACCAAGCGCATGGCCGAGGACCTGGCCGAGTACCTGCGCGAGATGGGCGTCAAGGTCGCGCACCTGCACTCCGACATCGAGACGCTGGAGCGCAGCGACATCCTGAACGACCTGCGCCGCGGCGTCTACGACGTGCTGGTGGGCATCAACCTGCTGCGCGAGGGCCTCGACCTGCCGGAGGTGTCGCTGGTCGCGATCCTGGACGCCGACAAGGAAGGCTACTTGCGCTCGGAGAGCGCGCTGATCCAGACGATGGGACGTGCCGCGCGGCACGTGGATGGGCACGTCGTGATGTACGCCGACGTAGTGACGGACTCGATGCGGCGCGCGATCGAGGAGACCTACCGGCGGCGCAAGAAGCAGCTCGCGTACAACGAGGAGCATGGCATCACCCCGATGGGCGTGCAGAAGGCGATCCGCGGGGTCGCCGGGCGGGCGCGCAGCGTGGCCGAGGAGCAGGCGCCCTACGAGGTGGGGAACGTCACGGTCATGCGCTCGCGCGACGACGTGCTGCGCGAGATCAAAGAGCTGGAAGCCGACATGAAGCGGGCGGCCAAGGACCTCGAGTTCGAGAAGGCCGCCGAGCTGCGCGACAAGATCCTGGCACTCCGACGCAGTATCGCGTGAGTAGCCGTCAGCCATCAGCTATCAGCGATCAGCAGCACGCGCTGGCCGTGCCGCGGCTGTGCCTTGCACCGGTTGGCTGCTGGGAGACTGAGGGCTGTGCGCTGACCATTCTTTGGCCGTGGCTGAGAGCTGATGGCTGACAACTCCATTCTCGTTAAGGGCGCCCGCCAGCACAATCTCAAGAACATCGACGTGGTCATCCCGCGCGACGAGCTAGTCGTCATCACGGGGCTATCCGGCTCGGGGAAGTCGTCGCTGGCGTTCGACACGATCTACGCCGAGGGCCAGCGCCGCTACGTCGAATCGCTGTCGGCCTACGCGCGCCAGTTCCTCGGCCAAATGGACAAGCCGGACGTCGACTACATCACCGGACTCTCGCCGGCCATCTCGATCGACCAGAAGGGCGCCTCGCACAACCCGCGCTCCACGGTCGGCACGGTCACCGAGATCTACGACTACCTGCGGCTGCTGTACGCGCGTATCGGGCGGCCCCACTGCCCGAACTGCGGCCGGCCGATCGAGCAGCAGACCGTCGAGCAGATCGTGGACGCGGTGCTGGCGCTGCCGCCCGGCACGCGGCTGATGATTCTCGCGCCGCTGGTGCAGCACCGCAAGGGCGAGCACCTCGGCGTCTTCGAGGACGTGCGCAAGGCCGGCTACGTCAGGGTGCGGGTGGACGGCGAGATCCACGACGTCAGCACCGACTTCAAGCTGGACAAGTACAAGAACCACAGCATCGAGGTGGTCGTCGACCGGCTGGCCGTGCCCGAGCCGGGCGAGGGCGACGAGGCGCGGGCCGACGTCGGCCGCATCGCCGACTCGGTGGAGGCCGCGCTGCGGCTGGGCGGCGGCCTGGTGCTGGTGGCGCCGCAGCAGGGCGAGGAGCTGTTGTTCTCGGAGCACTTCGCCTGCGGCCAGTGCGGCATCAGCCTCCCGGAGATCGCGCCGCGCAACTTCTCGTTCAACAGCCCACACGGCGCCTGCCCGACCTGCACGGGCCTCGGCAGCCGGCTGGAGGTCGATCCGACCCTGGTGGTGCCGCACCCCGAGAAGTCGCTCGCCCAGGGCGCGATTGCGCCGTGGTTCCGCGGGTCGAGCGGCGAGGGGTACTACCTGGCGCTGCTGGAGGGGCTGGCCGGCGAGTACGGCTTCTCGCTGAAGACGCCGTGGGAGAAGCTCGAGCCGCACGAGCGCGACCTGGTCCTCTACGGCAGCGAGGACCGCCGCGTGCGTTTCAAGCCGCCCGCCAACGGCCGCCGGCATCACCACCACCGCCAGCGCGGCGGCGAGTACCGCGTGCGCTACGAGGGCGTGGTGCCGAACCTCGAGCGGCGCTACAAAGAGACGGACTCGGACTGGGTGCGCGGCGAGATCGAGCGGTACATGACCACGCAGCCGTGCCCGGACTGCGGCGGGGCGCGGCTGAAGCCGGAGAGCCTGGCGGTGACGGTCGCCGGCCGGCCGATCATCGAGGTGACCGGTATGTCCATCGCCACAGCGGCGCGGTTCTTCGCGCTGCTCGCCGAGCAGGCGCCGCTGCCGGCCGACTTGGGCGGGCGGGCGCCCTACCGCTGGCCCGACGAGCGCGCGGCGGTGCTCACGGAGCGCGAGTTCACGATCGCGCGCCAGATCCTGAAGGAGATCCAGGCCCGGCTCGGCTTCCTGGTCGACGTGGGGCTGGACTACCTGACGCTCGACCGCACGGCGGGCACACTGTCGGGCGGCGAGGCGCAACGCATCCGGCTGGCGACCCAGATCGGCTCCGGCCTGATGGGCGTACTGTACATCCTCGACGAGCCGAGCATCGGGCTGCACCAGCGCGACAACGACCGCCTGATCCGCACGCTGAAGCGGCTGCGCGACCTGGGCAACACGGTAATCGTGGTCGAGCACGACGAGGAGACGATCCGCGAGGCCGACCATCTGATCGACATCGGCCCTGGCGCGGGCGAGCACGGCGGCGAGGTGGTCGCCACGGGCAGCGTGGCGGACTTGATGGCCGCCGAGCGCTCGGTCACCGGCCAGTACCTGTCGGGCGCCCTGACCGTGCCGGTGCCCGAGAGCCGCCGGCCCGGCAACGGCAAGGCGCTGCGGGTGTACGGCGCGCGGGCGAACAACCTGAAGAACGTGGACGTGCGCATCCCCCTCGGCAAGTTCGTCGCCGTGACGGGGGTGTCGGGCTCGGGCAAGAGCAGCCTCGTGAACGAGGTGCTGTACAAGGCGCTGGCCCGCGAGCTGTACGGCGCGCACGCGCGTCCCGGCGAGCACGACCGCATCGAGGGCCTGGAGTTTCTCGATAAGGTCATCGACATCGACCAGTCGCCGATCGGCCGCACGCCGCGGTCGAACCCGGCCACGTACACGGGGGCCTTCACGCCGATCCGCGAGCTGTTCGCGGCGGTGCCCGAGGCGCGCGTGCGCGGCTACCTACCGGGGCGCTTCTCGTTCAACGTGAAGGGCGGGCGCTGCGAGGCCTGTCGGGGCGAGGGGATCATCCAGATCGAGATGCAGTTCCTACCGGACGTGTACGTGCCGTGCGAGGTCTGCAAGGGCCGCCGCTACAACCGCGAGGCGCTGGAGATCCACTACAAGGGCAAGACCATCGCCGAAGTGCTCGACATGACCGTGGAAGAAGCCTGCACCTTCTTCGAGCCGATCCCCGCCGTGCGCAACAAGCTTACTACCCTGAACGACGTGGGCCTCGGTTACATCCGCCTCGGCCAGCCCGCCACCACGCTCTCGGGCGGCGAGGCCCAGCGCGTGAAGCTCGCCTCCGAGCTATCGCGCCGCGCCACCGGCCGTACGCTGTACATCCTCGACGAGCCGACGACTGGACTGCACTTTGCCGACGTGAGCCGGCTGCTCGACGTGCTGAACCGGCTCGTGGACGCCGGCAACACGGTGGTGGTCATCGAGCACAATCTGGACGTGATCAAGACGGCCGACTGGCTGATCGACCTCGGCCCCGAGGGCGGGGACGCGGGCGGGCGCCTGCTCGCCGAGGGCACGCCCGAGGAGATCGCGGCCAGCGACGCTTCCTATACCGGCTGCTTCCTGCGTCGGGTGCTCGGCCGCGCGGCGTCGGCCGCGTGATAGCAGCGGCACACAATACCGACGGCCGCTCGGCGCCGGACTGAGCGGTCGCCGGCCGGCGCCTGCGGCAGTGGCGCTGGCCGTATGCCGCGCCCCAAGCCGCCGCTGGGCGAGCCCTCCCGGTAGCGCCGGCTCCGGGACGGGGGCAGTGGCGCTGTACAGCGGTTTGCAGCGAGACTGAGCGGTCGGCTGCCGCCGGGCCTGCGGCCTGCGGGCCGCGGGCGGCCACGAGAGCCGCCCCTACGCGACTCCGAGACTACTAGCGGCCACGAGAGCCGTGCCTACGCCACGCTGGCTGCTCACCTTGCGCGCAAGGCGCTGTAGTATCCCGCGCCACAGGCTGCGGGCGGCCACGAGAGCCGCGCCTAGCAGACGCGGGCTGCTCACCTGGCGCGCAAGGGGCGCTAAGCGGGCTTGCGGAAGTTGGCGGTGTAGGCGAAGGGAAGGCCGTGCTGCTCGCGCCAGGCCAAGCCCACGGCGCCCGCCTCGCGCCGCAGCGTCTCGCCGCGCAGGAACGTCGGGCCGAGCAGCGCCTGGCTGACCGAGAGGTGGCCGCCCGGCCGCAGGATTCGCTCGATCTCCCACAACGCCCGCTGCCGACGCGGCAGGCCGGCGAGCTGCCCGACGGCCAGGACGAGGTCGAAGGTGGCGTCCGGCACGTTGAGGTGGCTGGCCTGCCCCACCAGCGCCTCGACGTTTGCAAGGTGCCGCTCGCGGAGGTCCGCGTCGAGCCGCCGGGCGCTCTCCGGCGACGGCTGGAGCACGTACACCTTGCCGTACTTGCCAACGCCGCGCGCGACCCGCGTCATCAGAGAATCCGGCGCGGGGCCGAGCAGGAGCACGCGCATACCCGGTTCCAGGGGCAGGCGACGGATGAGGCGGTCCGGCGCAAAGAGGGCGCTCTGGACGGGCACCGCCTCACGCGACGTGGCAACGTCGAACGGAGCGTGCCGCGCCAGGCGACGGGCCACCTGGGCGGACACCACGAGGCCCACGAGCGCCAGCAGGATACGGACGACGACGGCCACGATCGCGCGCCTAGCGGACCACGCCGGCCGCGCGCCGGGGCGCCGCGCGCGTGGGTGGGAACATCAGCGCTGCGCTGCCGGCGAGGCGGCGGGCGCCCGCTCGTCCTGACGCTGGCGCTGGCGCTGGCGCTGGCGCTTCCGCGCCCGGTCCGACGGCTTGCTGCGCACGCGCCCGACGCAGACCAGGCAGTACCGCCCTTCCATCTCGGACTCGAAGGCCATGGCCCCGCAGAGACGACAGCGCACCAAGTTTGTGGCACGAGGCATCGAACTCTACTCCGCCCACGAGCCGGCTAGCACGGCACTATTATAGCAACGGGGTCGGTGGCGGGCGCCGGTCGCGCCGTGCCGTCTGCTATGCTGAGAGTGTAGGAGCGGCGCGATGGACTTCGAGCTGACGGACGAGCAGCAGGCGCTGCGGCGCACCCTGCGCGAGTTTGCAGTCACCGAGATCGCGCCCAACGCCGCCGACTGGGACGCGAAGGGCCAGTTCCCGCTCGCGGTTGTGCGTCAGCTCGGCGCGCTCGGCGTGATGGGGCTGCCGTTCCCGGAAGCGGAGGGCGGCGTCGGCGCCGGCGCGCTGGAGCTAGCGATCGTGCTGGAGGAGCTAGCGCGCGTCGACTCGTCCGTCGCCATCACCGTATCGGCCAACGTGGGCCTGGCTGGGGCGGTGCTCCACCTGTACGGCAGCCCGGCGCAGAAGGAGCGCTGGCTCGCGCCCCTGGCGCGCGGCGAGACGTTGGGTGCCCTGGCCGGCACGGAGCCCGGCGCCGGCTCCGACGTCACGGGCATCGCGACCACGGCGCGGCTCCAGGACGGGAGGTGGCGACTAAACGGCACCAAGGCGTTCATCACAAACGCCGGCACGCCGATCTCGGCGTTCGTGGTGGCCACGGCAGTCACGGGGCGACGCGACGACGGCCAGCCCGAGATCAGCATGGTGCTCGTGCCGAACGGGACGCCGGGGTACCAGTTGGCGCCGCCGTACCACAAGCTCGGCTGGCACGCCTCAGACACCCGCGAGCTAGTGTTCGACGACTGCGAGGTGCCCCAGGACCACCTAGTAGGGCCTCGGGGGGCGGGAGCGCGGCAGTTCCTGGGCGTGCTGGACGGCGGCCGCATCGGTGTCGCGGCGCTGGCCGTGGGGTTGGCGCAAGGGGCGCTGGACATGGCGACGGCGTACGCCAAGGAGCGCTGGGCGTTCGGCGAACCGATTGCCCGCAGGCAGGGGATCCAGTTCCCGCTGGCCGACGTCGCGACGGAGATCGAGGCCGCGCGCCTGCTGGTGTACCGCGCCGCGACGCTGCGCGATCGCGGCCTACCGTTCGCGCAGGCCGCGGCGATGGCCAAGCTGTTCGCGTCGGAGCTGGCGGTGCGCGCGGCCGACGTGAGCTTGCAGGTCCACGGCGGCTACGGGTACATGGAAGAGGCGCCCATCGCGCGCTTCTACCGTGATGCGAAGATCCTCACCATTGGCGAGGGCACCTCCGAGATCCAGCGGCTGGTGATCGCGCGCGGTCTGGGACTGGCGTAGCGCCGCAGCAGGCGAGAGACTGGCGGGTTGACGATGAGCGAGGCGTATATCGTGGGCGCGGCCCGCACGCCGATCGGGCGGTTCCTGGGCGCGCTCGGCGAGGTGCCCGCGCCGGAGCTGGGCGCGGTCGCCGTGCGGGCAGCGCTGTCGCGGGCGGGCGTGCCGCCCGACGCGGTGGACGACGTGCTGCTGGGCAACGTGATCCAGGCGGGCGTGGGCCAGGCGCCGGCGCGGCAGGCAACGCTGCGGGCGGGAATTCCGCCGAGCGCGTCCGCGATGACGCTGAACAAGGTCTGCGCCTCGGGCCTGCAAGCGGCGATCGACGCTACGCGGGCGATCCGCCTGGGCGAGGCGGACATCGTCGTCGCCGGCGGCATGGAGAGCATGAGCCTCGGCCCGCACCTGCTGCCGCACGCCCGGCGAGGCATCCGCCTGGGGCGCGGGGAACTGGTGGACGCGACGGTCCACGACGGGCTGTGGTGCGCCTTCGAGGACCAGCACATGGGCAACGCCGCCGAGGCGATCGCGGCCAAGCACGGCGTCACGCGCGAGGCCCAGGACGCCTACGCGTTGGCCAGCCACCAGCGCGCGGTGGCCGCCCAGCGCGGCGGCTGCTTCGACGCGGAGATCGTACCCGTGGAGGCGCCGAGCGGGAAGGGGAGCGGCCTGGTCACGACCGACGAGATGCCGCGCCCTGACACGTCGCTGGAGCGCCTGGCGGCGCTGCGCCCGGCCTTCGCGGCTGACGGCACGGTGACGGCCGGCAACGCGCCGGGGCTGAGCGACGGCGCCGCGGCAGTCGTGCTGGCCTCGGAAGCGGCGGTGGAGCGATACGGGCTGCGACCGCTGGCGCGCGTGAGCGGCCACGCGAGCGCCGGCATCGAGCCCGGCTTGCTGTTCGACGCGCCGCCGCTGGCTGTCCGCAAGGTGCTGGAGCGGACTGGCCTGGCCCTCGGGGACTTCGATTTGTTGGAGGTCAACGAGGCGTTCGCCGCGCAGGTGCTGGCGAACGGACGCGAGCTAGGCTGGGACTGGGAGCGGGTGAACGTTCACGGCGGCGCCATCGCCCTGGGGCACCCGCTCGGCGCGACGGGCGCGCGCATTCTCGTGACCTTGCTCTACGCCCTGCGGGAGCGCGGCGGGAGGCGGGGGCTGGCGGCGCTGTGCCACGGCGGCGGCGGCGCGGTGGCGCTCGCGGTGGAGATGGTGTAGATGGCGGGGTCGATCGAGCGCCTGGGCATTGTCGGCACCGGCACAATGGGCGCGGGCATCGCCCAGGTGGCCGTCCAGGCAGGTATCGACGTCTGGCTAGTGGACGCCGCGCCGGGGGCGGTCGAGCTAGCCGTGGACCGCATCGGGCGGGGACTGGCCCGCGCCGTGGAGCGTGGCACCCTGACGGACGACGCCCGCGGCGCGGCGCTCGGGCGCCTGCACCCGGCGCCGGACGTCGAGGCGCTGGCCGGCGCGCAGTTCGTCGTCGAGGCGGTGATCGAGCGCGAGGCCGCGAAGGTCGAGGTGATCGCGGCGCTGGACCGCGTCCTGGGTGCCGACGCGGTGCTCGCCTCGAACACGTCCTCGATCTCGATCACTCGCCTGGCCGCAGCGACGGGCCGGCCCGACCGCGTCGTCGGCATGCACTTCTTCAATCCGGTGCCCGCGATGCGGCTAGTGGAGCTAGTTCGCGGCGTCCACAGCTCCGAGGCGGCCATCGGCACGGCGCGCGACCTGGCGTTGCGGCTGGGCAAGACGCCGGTGGAGGTGCGCGACTATCCGGGGTTCGTCTCCAACCGCCTGCTGATGCCGATGATCAACGAGGCGGCCTACGCGCTGCTCGAGGGCGTGGCCACGGCCGAGGCCATCGACCAGGTCATGACGCTGGGCATGAACCATCCGATGGGGCCGCTGGCGCTGGCCGACCTGATCGGCCTCGACGTCTGCCTGGACATCATGCGCGTGCTCCAGTCGGGCTTCGGCGACGACAAGTACCGGCCCTGCCCGCTGCTGGTGAACCTGGTGGCCGCCGGGTACCTGGGGCGCAAGTCCGGCCGCGGCTTCTTCACCTACGAGCGGCGACCGTAGAGTGATCGACGGCATGGGGCCGACGACTGGCACGCCGCGCCACGCGCGGCGCCCCGGCGGGGGACGAACGTGGACTTTCGGCTGAGCGCGGAGCAGACGGCCTTCCAGCAGCGGATGCGCGACTTTGCGGCCCGGACGCTGGCGCCGGCCGCCACGGCGGTGGACCGCGCTGGCGCGCTGGCCCCGGGCACGGTATCGGCCCTGGCCGCCGAGGGCCTGCTGGCGCTGGCGGTGCCGCGGGAATACGGGGGCCAGGCGCGCAGCGCGCTCGACTACGCGCTGGTCATGGAGGAGCTGGCGGCGGCGTGCGCCGCCACGGCGGTGCTGGTCAGCGTCCACAACTCGCTCGTCGCCGACCCGATCCACCACTGGGGCACGGCGGAGCAGCAGGCGCGCTACCTGCCCCGCATGGCCACGGGCGCGTGTCTGGGCGCGTTCGCGCTGACGGAGCCGAGCGCCGGCAGCGACGCCGCCAGCCTGCGGACGCGCGCCAGCCGCGACGGCGCGGGGTACCGGCTGAACGGCGGCAAGTGCTTCATCACGAACGCGGGCCTGGCGGGCATCTACCTGGTGTTCGCCACGCTCGACCCGGCCGCCGGGCCACGCGGCATCACAGCCTTTCTGATCGAGCCGGGCACGCCGGGCTTCACGATCGGCGCCTTCGAGCACAAGCTGGGCATCCGCGGCTCGACCACGGCGCAGCTGTACTTCGGCGATTGCCCGGTGCCGGCCACGCAACGGCTCGGGCCGGAGGGGCAGGGGTGGCGCGTGGCGATGGGCACGCTGGACAGCGGCCGCATCGGCATCGCCGCGCAGGCGCTGGGCATCGCGCGCGCCGCCTACGAAGCCGCGCTCGCCCAGACGCGCGACGCCGCGGTGGCCGGCGGCGCCGTCGGCGAGGCGACGCAGTGGCTGCTGGCCGACATGAGCGTACGCATCGACGCCGCACGCCTGCTGGTGCACCGGGCGGCAGCGCTGAAGGATGCCGGCGAGCGGCTGACGCGGGAGGCCGCGGCGGCGAAGCTATACGCCGCGGAGACGGCGCTGTGGGTCACGAGCCAGGCGGTGGAGATGGGGGGCGCGGCGGCGTGCGCCCTGGACTCGCCGCTGCAACGCTACCTGCGCGACGCGAAGATCACCGAGATCTACGAGGGCACCTCGGAGATCCAGCGCCTGATCATCGGCGAGCAGGTGCTGCGCCAGCCGGCAGCGACCCCGCCGCAGCCGGCGCACGCCGGCTAGTCCGGAAGCGGAGCGCACATGCAGATTCGCCGCATCGCCCATGTGAGCGTGGCCGTGCGCAGCCTGGACGAGGCGCTGGCCTTCTACCGCGACGTGCTGGGGCTGCCCCTGCGCGAGCGGCGGCTGCTGCCGGACCGCGGCCTGACCGTGGCGTTCGTCGGCGTGGGCGAGAGCCAGATCGAGCTACTGGAGCCGATGGCCCCCGACGGCACCGTGGCCCGCTTCCTGGCGCGGCGCGGGGAGGGGCTGCACCACGTCTGCTTCGAGGTGCCGGACATCGACGCGGCGATCGCGGAACTCGCCGCACGGGGCGTCGAGCTGCTCGACCGCCACGCGGCGCCGGGGGCGCAGGGGCGCGTCGCCTTTCTCCATCCGCGCGCCGGCAACGGCGTATTGATTGAGCTGCAAGAGACGGCGCGGGACGGCGCCCCGGCATGAGCGACGCCGCGCCGCCAGCCGCCGACGCCGCGCCAGCAGCGCCGCCGCCGCTCAGCCCGCCGGCGCGCGTGCTCGTGGCGAAGCCAGGGCTCGATGGCCACGATCGCGGCGCGAAAGTGGTGGCGCGCGCGCTGCGCGACGCCGGCATGGAGGTCATCTATACGGGCATCCGCCAGACGCCCCCCGCGATCGCCGAGGCGGCACTGCAAGAGGACGCCGAGGCGGTTGGGCTGAGCATCCTCTCGGGCGCGCACCTGACGCTGGTGCCGCGCGTGCTCGAGGAGCTGCGCGCGCGGGAGATGGGCGACGTCGTGCTGTGGGTGGGGGGCATCATCCCAGCCGCCGACGTACCGGCCCTGCGGGCGCTCGGCGTGGCGGCCGTCTTCGGCCCGGGAAGCCCGATGGACGAGACGGTACGCTTCGTGCGGGAGGCCGTCGCGGCGCGCCGCGCCCGGGCGGAGCCGGCGTCCGCGCCGGACGGGCCGTGACGGACGGGGCGGCGCGGACGCCGAGCGCCGGAGGGACAGCCGAGTCGGCGCGCGCGCTCGCCGACCGCGCCCTGGCCGGCGACCGGCGCGCGCTGGCCCGCCTGCTCAGCGTGCTGGAGGCCGGAGGGCCGGGGGCCGCAGCGGCGCTGCGCGTCGTGTACCCGCGCGCGGGCAACGCGCGGATCGTTGGCATTACCGGCCCGCCGGGCAGCGGCAAGAGCACGCTGGTCGCGGCGCTGGCGCGGCTCTATCGGCGGCAGCAAGCCCGCGTGGGCGTGCTGGCGATCGACCCGACGAGCCCGTACAGCGGCGGCGCGCTGCTGGGCGACCGCATCCGCATGCCCGACCTGGCAGGCGACGAGGGCGTGTTCATCCGCAGCATCGCCTCCCGCGGCGCTTGCGGCGGGCTGGCGGCGGCGGCGGCTGCGCTCACGGCCGCACTGGACGCCGCCGGTTATTGCCGTATCCTGGTAGAGACGGTCGGCGTCGGACAGGACGAGGTGGCGGTGGCCCAGCTTGCCGAGACCACGGTCGTCGTCACCGTCCCGGGGCTGGGCGACGAGGTGCAGGCGCTGAAAGCCGGCTTGCTGGAGGTCGCGGACGTCCTGGTCGTCAACAAGGCGGACCGCCCGGAGGCGGAGCGCGCGGTGGCGGAGCTCCGGCTGCTCCAGTCCCTCGCGCCCGCGGCGGCGTGGCAGCCGCCGGTGCTGGCAACTATCGCCACGCAGGGCGACGGGGTAGCTGCGCTGCTCGAGGCGATCGACGCACACGGCGCCTACCTGCTGGCGAGCGGCACCGCGGACGCGCGGGCCGAGGCGCGAGCGCGGGCCGTAGTGCTCGCGGCGGCGCAGGCGAGACTCGCCGACCGCCTGGGCACGACGGCCGCGGCTCCCGCCTGGCAGGCGGCCTACCGCGAGGTCGCGGCGCACCAACGCAGCCCTTACGACGTCGCGGCCGAGCTGGTCGCGGCGGTCGATCTCACCACGGAGGCGTAGCTTGGCGATAGGCGAGGAGCGATCGCGGGGCGGGAGCAAGGCGCCGCCGGCGGACAAGGCACCGGAGGGGGCGCGGCCCAAAGCCGCGCGGGGGGGGCCACACACCAGGCGCCGCGCGGCCGAGGACGGTGCGGCGCGCACGACCGCGGGCAAGATCGCGCGGCTGCGGGCGCTGCGCGCGGAGGCGCAGCTGGGCGGCGGCGCGGCGCGGCTCGAGCAGCAGCACGCGCGGGGCAAGCTGTCGGCCCGCGAGCGGCTCGAGCTGCTGCTGGACGAGGGCAGCTTCGAGGAGATCGACGCCTTCGTCACGCACCACACCACGCAGTTCGGCCTGGACCAGCAGCGCTACCTGGGCGACGGCGTGGTGACGGGCTACGGCCGTATCGACGGGCGCGTGGTGTACGTCTTCTCGCAGGACTTCACCGTATTCGGCGGCTCGCTGTCGGAGGCGCACGGCGCGAAGATCTGCAAGGTGATGGACCTCGCTCTCAAGACCGGCGCCCCGATCATCGGCATCAACGACTCGGGCGGCGCGCGCATCCAGGAGGGCGTCGCCAGCCTCGGCGCTTACGCCGAGGTCTTCCTGCGCAACACCCTCGCCTCCGGCGTAATCCCGCAGCTCTCCGTGATCCTCGGCCCGTGCGCGGGCGGCGCAGTGTACTCGCCGGCCATCACCGACTTCGTGTTCATGGTGCGCGGCCTCAGCCACATGTTCGTGACCGGGCCGGATGTGGTGCGGACGGTGACGCACGAGGAGGTGAGCTTCGAGGAGCTGGGCGGCGCGGACGTCCACGTCGGCCGCAGCGGCGTGGCGCACTTCGTGGCGGACAGCGAGATCGAGTCGCTGGCGCAGGTGCGGCGGCTGCTGAGCTTTCTGCCGTCGAACAACCTGGGCGAGCCGCCGGTCGCCGCGACCAGCGATCCCACGGACCGCGTCGAGCCGCGTCTGAACGAGATCGTGCCCGACGAGCCGACCCGCTCCTACGACATGCAAGAGGTCATCCGCCTGATCGTGGACGACGGCGACCTGTTCGAGGTGCAGGCGGAGTACGCGCCCAACCTGCTGACCGGCTTCGCGCGGCTCGGCGGTCGGCCGGTCGGCGTGGTGGCGCAGGTGCCCGGCGTGCTGGCCGGCGTGCTGGACATCAGCGCGTCGGCGAAGGGCGCCCGCTTCGTGCGCTTCTGCGACTGCTTCAACGTGCCGCTGGTGACGTTCGTGGACGTACCCGGCTTCCTGCCCGGCGTCGCGCAGGAGCACGGCGGCATCATCCGGCACGGGGCGAAGCTGCTCTACGCCTACTGCGAGGCGACCGTGCCGAAGCTGACCGTGATCACCCGCAAAGCCTACGGCGGCGCCTACGACGTGATGAGCTCGAAGCACATCCGTGGCGACGCGAACTTCGCCTGGCCTACCGCCGAGATCGCCGTGATGGGTGCCGAGGGCGCGGTGAACATCATCTACCGCGACCGCATCGCCCGCGCCGACGATCCGGCCGCCACGCGCCGCGAGCTGACGGCGGCCTATGAGGCCCAGCTGCTGAACCCCTACGAGGCCGCCGCCCGCGGCTACCTGGACGCCGTCATCGAGCCACAGGAGACGCGGCCCCGGCTGATCGCCGCCCTGGAAGCGCTCCGCACCAAGCGCGACACGAACCCACCGAAGAAGCACGGGAACATCCCGCTGTGAGCGGGCAGCGGTCAGGTGTCAGCGGTCAGCCGTCAGCCGGCGGCGAGCGCTGGCACTGTCTCCTGCTCGCCGATAGCTGATGGCTGATCGCTGATGGCTCACAACTTTCGGAAGATCCTCGTGGCGAATCGCGGCGAGATCGCCGTGCGCATCGTCCGCGCCTGCCGCGAGCTGGGCATCCGCAGCGTCGCCGTGTACAGCGACGCCGACGTGGACAGCCTGCCCGTTCGCCTGGCCGACGAGGCGCACTACCTAGGGCCGGCGCCGGCCCGCGAGAGCTACCTGAACGTCGAGCGGCTGCTCGCCGTCGCCCGACGGGCGGGCGCGCGGGCGGTCCATCCGGGGTACGGCTTCCTGGCCGAGAACGCCGACTTCGCGGCGGCCTGCGCCGCGGCCGGGCTGGTGTTCATCGGCCCGCGGCCGGAGACGATGCGCGCGCTCGGGCGCAAGACCGACGCCCGCCGGGCCATGCGCGCCGCCGGCGTGCCCACGGTGCCCGGCACCGTGGACCCGGTGGCCGACGCGGCCGAGGCCCGAGCCGCTGCCGACGCGGTGGGGTATCCGATCGCGCTCAAGGCCGTCGCGGGCGGCGGCGGGCGGGGGATGCGGCGCGTGGACGACCCGGCGCAGCTCGCCGAGGCGCTGCGCGGGGCGCAGAGCGAGGCGCTGGGCGCCTTCGGCGACGCCAGCGTCTACGTCGAGCGCCTGATCGAGCGGCCGCGCCACGTCGAAGTGCAGATCCTGGCCGACGGGCACGGCAGCGTGGTGGCGCTGGGCGAGCGCGACTGCTCGATCCAGCGGCGCTACCAGAAGCTGATCGAGGAGTCGCCCGCGCCGGGCCTCGCGCCCGCCACCCGCGCGGGCCTGCTCGACGCGGCCGTGCAGGCGGCCCGCGCCGCGGGGTACGTGAACGCCGGCACGGTCGAGTTCATCCTGGCGCCGGACGGGGCGTACTACTTCCTGGAGGTGAACGCCCGCCTCCAGGTGGAGCACCCGGTGACGGAGCTGTGCACCGGCATCGACATCGTGAAGGCGCAGATCGCCATCGCGGCCGGCGAGCGCCTGCCGTGGCGCCAGGAGGACGTGCAGTCCCGCGGCGCGGCGCTGGAGTGCCGGATCTACGCGGAGGACGCGCTGGGCGGCTTCGTGCCGTCGAGCGGGCCGCTCCAGGCGGTGCGCGTGCCCGAGGGGCCGGGCGTCCGGCTCGACGCCGGCTACGCGGCCGGCGACGTGGTGCCGGTGTACTACGACTCGCTGATCGCCAAGCTCTGCGCCTGGGACGCCGACCGCGCCGCGGCGATCGCGCGCATGCAACGGGCGCTCGCGGAGTGCGCCTACCTGGGTGTGCGCAATACGATTGGCTTCCACCGCTACGTCCTGGCGCACCCTGAATTCGTAGAGGCGCGGCACGACACGGGATTCGTCGGGCGCCACTGGCCGCCGCCCGAGATCATCCCCGAGGCCGTCGCCCGCGACATGGCGCTCGCCGCCGCGTTGGCGCGCTACCACCGCGCGCGCGCGCCGCGCCCCGACGACGGCGCCCGGGACGGCTGGGCGGCGCGCGGCCGGCTCGCGGCGACGAACCGGGGGCTACTGTGAGCGGGCCGGTGAGCTATCGCGTCACGGTCGGGGAGCAAGAGTTCGACGTAACGGTGGAACCGACCGAGCATGGGCTGGTGGCGCGGGTGGGGGACCACGAGCAGCGGGTGGCCTGGCAGGCGCGGGAGGCGCACGCGGCGGCGCTCACGGTGGACGAGCGGACGCGCGAGGTGCTGCTCGCGGAGGCGGCCGACGCGACGTGGGTGGCGCTCGACGGGCACCAGGCCGAGGCGCGGGTGGTGGAGGCGCGCGCGCTGCGGCTGGCGGCCAGCCTGCCGCGGCGCGCGGCGCAGTCCGAGCGTGTCGAGCTGCGCGCGCCAATGCCCGGCCGCGTCGTCGCCGTCCGCGTGGCGCCGGGCGACGTGGTGGAGCGCAACGCGCTGGTGGCGATCCTCGAAGCGATGAAGATGGAGAACGAGCTGCGCGCGCCGCGGCCGGGCCGGGTGGCGGACGTGCGCGTGGCCGAGGGCGACACCGTGGAGCACGGCGCGCTGCTCGTGGTCCTGGAACCGCCGAGCGGCGAGTAGCCGGCGCCGCGAGCACCACGCGGGCCGCGCATCCGGGGTAGAATGCTGGCGAGCGCGCCGCCCCAGGCCGCAACCGCCCAGGCTCACCTCCCGCGCAGGAGGCCCGCGTGAGAGCGCAGATCATGTCGGTCGGCACGGAGCTGCTTCTAGGCCAGATCGTGGACACGAACGCCGCCTACCTGGCGCAGTACCTGTCCGGCCTAGGCATCGACCTCTACTGGCAGGCCACGGTGGGCGACAACCTCGGCCGCCTCACGGACGAGCTGCGCCACGCCTGGGAGCGCACCGACCTCATCGTTATGACCGGGGGCCTCGGCCCGACGGACGACGACCTCACCCGGGAGGGCATTGCCGCGCTGCTGGGCGAGGAGATGATCGTGCAGCCCGACCTGGCCGAGCACCTGCGCTCGTGGTTCGGGCGACGCGGCCAGGCCATGCCCGAGCGCAACATCAAGCAGGCCACGCTCATCGCGTCCGCGCAGTCACTGCCGAACCCCATCGGCACGGCGCCCGGCTGGTGGGTCGAGCGCGATGGCCGCATCATCGTCGCCATGCCGGGCGTGCCCGTCGAGATGCGCAAGATGTGGGAGGAGCAGGCCGTCCCGCGCCTGCAAGCGCGCCTGCCCGAGGGCGGCATCATCCTGTCCCGGACGCTGAAGTGCATCGGCATCGGCGAGTCGGCCGTCGAGGACCTGGTGCGGCCGCTCATCACGTCGACCAACCCGACACTGGCGACCTACGCCAAGCAGGACGGCGTCCACCTGCGCCTGACCGCGAAGGCGCACAGCCGCGCCGAGGCCGAGGCGGCGCTGGCGGCATTCGAGCCGCGCGTGCGGGCGCTGGCGGGCGACTACGTGTACGGCGTGGACGACGAGACGCTGGCGGAGGTGGTAGGGCGGCACCTGCGGGAGCGGCGGCTCTCGCTCGCGACGATGGAGTCGATCACCGGCGGGCTGCTGGCGAGCTACGTCACGGACACGCCGGGCAGCTCGGAGTACTTCCGCGGCGGCGTGGTCGCCTACACGGCCGAGGCGAAGCGGGCGCACGGCGTGCCGGCGGCGGTCGTCGCGGCGCACGGCACGGTGGCCGCCGAGACGGCACGGGCGATGGCGGAGGCGGCGGCGCGCGAGTTCGGCGCGGATACGGGGCTGGCGACCACGGGCGTCGCGGGGCCGGGCGAGCTAGAGGGCCAGCCGCCGGGGACCATCTTCGTCGCGCTCAGCTACCAGGGACGCACCGAGGTCGAGCGCCAGAAGTGGAACACGACGCGGGGGGAGAACAAGCGCCGCGCCGTGCTCGCGGCGCTCAACCTGCTGTGGCGGGCCGTGCGAGAATGACGCCGTGAGCGCGCGCACCGAGCGCCTGGCCGCGCTGCGGCGCGGCGGCCGCCGCGCCGCCTGGGAGCAGCGCGTGGCCGCTGGCGGCCCGCTGCGCCGGCCCACGGGCACCTGCCACGCGGCCGCACTGCTCTACACGCCCGACGACCTGCCCGACTTCGACTACGACGCCAGGCTTGGCTACCCCGGCGAGTATCCTTTCACCCGCGGCGTGCAGCCGACGATGTACCGCGGCCGGCTGTGGACCATGCGTCAGTATGCTGGCTACGCCTCGGCCGAGGAGTCGAACCGGCGCTATCGCTACCTGCTGGCTCAGGGTCAGACGGGGCTCAGCGTCGCCTTCGACCTGCCGACGCAGCTTGGCTACGACGCCGACCATCCGCTCGCCGAAGGCGAGGTCGGTAAAGTGGGCGTGTCGATCTGCTCGCTCGACGACATGGCTCAGCTGCTCGATGCCATCCCGCTCGACCGCGTCAGCACGTCGATGACGATCAACGCCACGGCGCCGATCCTGCTGGCCCTCTACGTGGCCGTCGGCAAGCGGCAGGGCGTACCGCTGGGGCGGCTGGCGGGCACCGTGCAGAACGACATCCTGAAGGAGTACGCCGCGCGGGGCACGTACATCTACCCGCCCGGGCCGTCCATACGCCTGGTGACCGACGTGATCGCCTACTGCGCGGCCGAGATGCCGAGCTGGAACCCGATCAGCATCAGCGGCTACCACATGCGCGAGGCCGGCGCGACGGCCGCCCAGGAGCTAGCGTTCACGCTGGCCAACGCCGTGGCGTACGTCGAGGCGGCGCGCGCCACGGGGCTGGCCGTGGACGCCTTCGCGCCGCGGCTGGCGTTCTTCTTCGACAGCCACAACCACCTCTTCGAGGAGGTGGCGAAGTTCCGCGCCGCGCGCCGGCTGTGGGCGTCGCTGATGCGCGAGCGGTTCGGCGCCCGCGACCCGCGCTCGTGGACCCTGCGCTTCCACACGCAGACGGCGGGCGTGACGCTCACCGCGCAGCAGATCGAGAACAACGTCGTACGGACGACCGTGCAGGCGCTGGCAGCGGTGCTGGGAGGGACGCAGTCGCTGCACGTGAACGCTCGCGACGAGGCGCTGGCGTTGCCTACCGAGGCGGCCGCCGAGACAGCGCTCCGCACGCAGCAGATCATCGCGTACGAGAGCGGCGTGGCCGACACCGTCGATCCGCTCGCGGGGGCGTACTACGTGGAATGGCTGACGGACGACCTGGAGCGCCAGGCGCGCGAGTACCTGGCCCGCATCGACGCGCTGGGGGGCGCGCAGGCGGCCATCGAGCGCGGCTGGGTGCAGCGCGAGCTGCACGAGAGCGCGTACCGCTACCAGCGCGAGGTGGACGCGGGCGAGCGGGTGATCGTCGGCGTGAATCGGTTCGTCGGCGAGTCGGCACCGGTGACCGACATCCTGCGGGTCGACCCGGCCGTGCGCGAGCAGCAAGCCGCCCGCTTGCGCGCGCTGCGCGCGCGGCGGGACACGGCCGCGGTGACGGCAGCGCTAGCCGAGGTGGAGCGGGCGGCGGCCGGCAGCGCGAACACCATGCCGCCCATCGTGCGGGCCGTCGAGGCGAGCGCCACGCTGGGCGAGATCGCGGACGCGCTGCGGCGCGTGTTTGGCGAGGCGAGCGGCGGGGCGGGCCTGTAGCGCCGGGCAGGCGGCTGACAGCGAGCCGCGTCGTGCCCAGACTGGCACTCGGGGAGGAGGAGCGATGGCCGATAACATACTGGTGCCCCTGGACGGGTCCGAGCTGGCGAACGAGGCGTTGCCCTACGCCGAGGCCATCGCCAAGACGCTGGGCTGGGGCGTCGTGCTCCTGCGCGTCGTCTCCGGCGATCCCGTGCGCCACCATCGGCCGGGCAGCGCGCCGATCGAGGCGCCGCTCGAGGACGAGATGACGCCGCGCCCCGGCTACGACGTGTTCGAAGCCGAGGAGGCGGCCGCCAGCGACGCCCTGGCGACCCACGTCGCGCGCCTGCGGGCCGCGGGCGTCACGGCCGATTCCGAGGTGGGCCTCGGCAACGCCGGCGACGTGATCGTGGAGCGGGCGAGCGAGGGCGATATCGTCCTGATCGTGATGGCCAGCCACGGGCGGACGGGGCTGGCGCGCATCTTCCGGGGCAGCGTGGCCGCCGCGGTCGTCGATCACAGCGCGCGGCCGGTGCTCGTCGTGCGGCCGTTCCGCGACGACCAGGCCCGCGTGGACCTGGAGCACGCCGAGCGAGTGCCGGCCGAGCACGTGGACGCGCTGCGCCGTTGCGTGGACCAGCTGACCACCGAGCGCGGCTAGCAGCTGGCGAACGCAATCGGGCAGTCATTCGGCGGCGCGACCGCGGCCCCGCCGCGGGGCTGCTGGGCATGGAGCCGGGCGATGGCGTCCCCCAACCCGCCGGATCAGGCGCGGGCGGCGGCGGGCCGCAGCAGGCCGACGCGTTCAAGGTCCGCCTGCATGGCCGCCCGCTCCTCGGCGGGGATCTCGCGCAGCGGCAGCCGGACGGGGCCCGCCGCCAGGCCCAGCAGCTCCGTCCAGGCCTTCAGATAGGCGATGGGGATGATGCGCTCCTCGCGCCACCAGCGCGCGAGCCACCGCTCCTGCAGCTGGCGATAGGGCTCTAGCTCCGCGGCGATGCGCTCCGCTTCCTCGAAGCGGCCGGCCAGGCCCAGCTCGGTGTAGTCGCGCAGGCGATGCTCGGTCGCGGTCTGGAAGAGGTACGGCGTGGCCGACGACATGTAGGCGCGCTGGCCGTGGTCGCGCATCAGCGACAGCCAGGCGCGCTCGGAGGGGTGACTGAGCACGATCTGATCGCCGCAGAGCCGCTCGACCGCGGCGTAGTGGTCGAGCGAGCCGCCGATCTTGATGCCGCACACGTTCTCCAGCCGGGCCACGCGCGCGATCAGCGCCGGCGACATGCTGAACGGCGAGTACTCCGAGTCGAACATCCAGATGCCGATGTCGACCCGCTCCGCGACGAACGCGAACCAGTCGTAGATCGCCGCCTCGTCCATCGCGGGATAATAGGGGTTGATGAGCGCCACGTAGTCCGCGCCCACCTCCTGGGCGTGGCGTGTCAGCGCCACCGTCTCGTGTGCCGCATGGTGCGCCGTCTGCGCGATGGTGAGGCACTTGCCGCGCGCCTCCTCGACGACGATCTCGACGGAGCGGCGACGCTCGTCGGTGGTGAGCGCCCAGAACTCGCCCATGTTGCCGGTGCAGAACACGCCGTCCACGTGCAGCACGTCCGTGAAGTGCCGCATGTTCCGCCGCAGGCCCGCCTCATCCAGCTCGCCGTCGGGTGTGAACGGCGTGGTGATGGCTGCCCAGAGGCCGCGGAACTGCGCGTGCGCGGCCTGCTTCGCTTCCGCCTTGCGGTACTGCATCGCGCCCTCCTATCCACGGCCACGCCGTGGCCCTCTCCATCATACGCCACCGCGCCCCGTGGCGAGTCGGGAGGTCGGGGCGGCCGCGCGCCGGCGCTCAATGCGGTGCGATGGGCCGGCTAGCTGTGGCGCCATTGTTATGGTCTTGCCCTAGGGAGGGGCCCGCGATGTCTGGGATAGTCTGCCAGCTAATCCGCCCGGCGGCCTGGCCCGCGCCAAGCGGACCACCCACGGACAAGGAGCCACGCATGCCGCTAGTGCAGGCCACGGAGGCCGGCCGCTGTGGGAATTGCGGCCGCGCCCTGCTCATCCCGCTGCTGCGCGAAGTCGCCCCGGCCGCGGACAGCGCGACCGGGCGGGCGCTCGCTCGCTGCGCGCGCTGCGGTAGCCGCAACCTCATGCGCGCGGCCCCGGATCGGACGCGTGACCAGCGCGTGGCCGCCATCGGCTTCGTGACGCGCGGCGCCCCCCGCCAGCCCCGCTGACGGCGCCGGCTGGGCGGGCGCGGCGCGCTTGCCCGCGCGTCGCACCTGTCCAGGCCCTGGCCTGCGCGCCGCCGCAGGCACCTCCCTCCCGTTTCGCCATCCTACGGCGGCCGTATTGATCTGGTACACTCCGGTCAGCACACTTGGGCCCGTAGCTCAGTGGATAGAGCGGCGGACTTCTAATCCGCTGGTCGGGGGTTCGAATCCCTCCGGGCCTGCCCCCACCAGCCCAATGCTGGCGCCGAATCTGAAGAATCACACCAGCCAGTCTCGGCTCGCTCAGCGCTTTTTGTGTGCCAGGGTGTGCCAAATGTCCCGGCACATGACTCCTGCCGAGCCCGCAGAACCTCTTTCGCGCATGGAGCGGTGCCGTGGACGATTTGGTGTGGGACCGACTCAGCGAACAAGCGCGGCGGGTGTGGGAAGCCTATCAGCGCTACGAGGAGCTGGACCGAAGCGCTCGGCGTGTGCTTGCGGACGCCGAGGCCATCCTAAAGCGCAGGGTCAGGAGATGCCGAGATCGCCCGCTGCCCCGGGATTAGGTTCGTGTGCCGCGCGGCACACGGGTCTCACCCGGCCGCGAAGAGGATACTGTGCAGGCGGTCGGTCGCGGCCTGGGGGTTCGAATCCCTCCGGGCCTGCCGCGAAATTGGCCACGATTGCAGCGAAGGGCCGACCGGCGGGAGGACGGGCGCCCGACCGATCACTTTATCCCGGCTGCGGGGCGCTCGGCGATACCTGGGGCGCCAGCTGGCTCGTCGGGGTAGGAGGCGCTTGATCGGGCAGGATCGTCGTCGTGTGCCACATCACGAACGCGACGAGCGCGGCCAGGGCGGTGGCGAGGATCGGTGTTGCCAGAACGCCCACGAGTACGACGAGGAATAGCCGCCATTCTCGCCGGTCGTCGGCTTGCAGCGATCGCTGCTCCTCAGCCGGCGGCGTCCCCGCGGGTCCATTGCCCGTGTGCATGAACTCCTCCACAGCGGATGACCCAGAACCATACCAGACGCCGGGGCCAAGGACCCACGATTGGCGCCGCCCCGGGCGCCTCCCGCACGGGACCGCGCCGGCCTGGCACGCGCACGACCGACGCGCGGCGGCGGCTGGCACCGGGTCTGCGTCGAGACGAGCAGGACGCTAGGGGAGGGTGGCTGTGGCGGTGCTAGAATGCGCCCAGTGCGGGGCGCCGATTGCGGACCGCGACGCGATGGTGGCGCGGGACACCCAGCAATTTTGCTCGGCGGGCTGCGCCGACATGGCTCGCACGGCCGGCGGCCCAGCCCTGAGGCAGTCTTCAGACGACGACAAGGCCCGTCTCGCGGCCCGGCCGACGCTCGACTAGCTGGCTGGACGGGTAGGAGCACAGTTCGCGAAGCGAGGGCCGCGCTCGTTGTCCCGATGGGCGGCCTAGCCTGCTGACCGGCCAGGTCTGCGCTTAGCCGCTCGCCGCGTGGGTCGCAGGTCAGAGGCGGGGTCGATTTGGGGCGCCGAGGGCTCCGCCGTGGACGAACGGGCGCGGCCCAGATTCGCCACCAGCTCGCTCGGCGAGGCGCTGAACCGATCAAACGCTTCCCGCAAGTGCGCTACCTCATAGTGCGCGTAGATGCGCTTCGTGGTCTCCGGCGAGGCGTGGCCAAGGATGTCCTGGACCTCGGAGAGTTTGGCGCCACGGTTCAACATGACGCTGGCTTTCGTGTGGCGGAAGGCATGGGGCGTCGCGCGCACGCCGGCGAGTCGCGCGTAGGCGCCGACGATGCCCCAGATGGACTGGGGGGACAGCCGGTACCGCTCGCCGCGCGGTCCCGGACGCCCGCGCCCGCGATCATGGCGCAGGAAGAGCGGGGCATACCCGTCGTTCCGCTCGGCGAGGTAGCGCCGCACCGCCGCGAGCGCCTCGTCGCTCAAGAAGACGACGCGTTCCTTGTCGCCTTTGCCGGTGATGAGCGCCTCGCCTCGCCAGCCGTCCTCCAGGTCGTCGCGGTCCAGGCGGGACACCTCGGCGCGCCGCATCCCGCTGCTGTACAGAACGTGGAGGAGCGCGCGATCGCGCAGCAGCGTCAGGCGGCGCGCCGCGTCCCCAGAGGGGGGAAGCGCCAGCTCGTCAGCCGTGGTGACGATTAGGGGCAGGCGCCGATCGATGCGCGGCGTGCGGTACTGACCGCGGCCGACGACCTCGGCCAAGCGCTCGCGAACCCGCTCGTAAGTCGCGTCGGGCGCCGCCCAGCCGCGCCGGTCGAGAAAGCGGCACAGCGCGCGCAACGCGGCCAGGTAGGTGACGACGGTCGGGCGGCGTTCGCGACCGAACTGGTCTATGAGCCAGGCGTGGTACTCCTCGACGAAGGACAGGGGTACCTCGTCGGCCAGCAGCGTGTCCGGGTCGAGGTGGCGAGTCTGAAGATACTCGACGAAACGGCGCAGGCCACTGGCGTACGTGGCGCGCGTGCGAGGCGAGCGTCCGGCGAGGCTGGCCAGGAAGGCCTCGCTGGCTCGGGTCCACGTGGGCGTTGAAGGCGCGGACGACTCCACTGATGATCCACGCGGACCTCGGCCACGCCAAGAGAGAACTGGAGCGGGCCGGCCCGGCCGCGAGTGCTTAAGACCAGTGTAGGCCCCTTGCTGCCGCCGGGAGGTCGGTTCGGGCGGTGCTGTGATGGAAGCGTAGCAAGCGGGAGCCCAGGCGGGAGGACGATGACGCAGGGAAGAAGGGAGCGCGCCGCCCTCCAGCGAGATGGTAGCAACCGGTAGCCCAGGAGGGAGGGCGATGACGCGGGACTGGGGCGAGAGCCGCGAAACCAACAGCAGAACGGCGGCTCTTCTTACGGTGCCGCCGTTCTGCTTGGTTTTCGGCCAGCCTACCCCTTGCGAGAGAAGGCGCCGTAGCGCGCGTGCTTGAGCCGTTGCCAACAAATGGCGCAGTAACCGTGGCGCAAGTGATGGGCGATATCGGGCCTGCGCTGGCAGCTCTGACAGCGATCCATGATCCCTCCTCGGCGTCTGACCGCACTTTCTTACAAGTCCCAACTTGTACTTATAGTATACGTCCGATCCGGCCGGCGGTCAAGAGGAGAGATGTTCGGAGCCGTTCGCCTGGCGCCGCGCGGTGACCAGGAAGCAGCGGGGGAAACCGGGGAGGTCGCGAGGTGTTACCGGCCAGGGCCAACGCCCGAAATTGGCGCCCTCTTCCCCCGGTTGGCGCACTAGGGCTTGCCAGCCATGGCGGGCCAGCAGCGCCTCCGGCTCATTCGTCCCGAAGCGCCACGGCGCCCCCCGCCGCTCCAGCAGGTGCAGATACCCCGCCATCCACGGCGAGGTGAGGAGGTCGCACGCGAGAAAATCGACCCCGAGCTGGCTGCCCGGCGCGGCGACCGTGGCTAAGGTCGCCAGGATGCGCTCGACCGCCGCCGCGTCCAGGTAGTGGAAGAAGCCCTCGGCCAGCCAGGCGGACGGCGCCGTGGCATCGAAGCCGGCGGCGCGCAAGCGCGCCGGCCAGTCGTCCTGGGCCAAATCGACGCCCAGCGTGCGCCGGTCGCACGCGGGGGTGGCGCGAGCAGCGGTCAGGATGCCCTCCTTGCGCTGCAGGAGCGCGGGTCGGTCGAACTCCCAAAGCGTGACCCCTGCCGGCCAGGCCAGCCGGAACGCGCGGGTGTCCATCCCGGCAGCGACGAGGACGACCTGGCGCAGGCCGTGGCGCATCGTCACCTGTTCCAGCCAGTCGTCGAAGAACCGGGTGCGGATGGGTAGCCAGGGATTGCACTGGGCTTCCTCTGGCTCGGCATCGAGCTGGAGGAACCCCTCTTCGCCCGCCAGAGCCTCGGCAAGCGGGTCGTCGAACAGCCGGTCGGGCCGCGCGCTCTCGCGAGCGCGTGCGGCCGCGGTCCAGAGCGCGGTCCCGGCAATCGCATCCACGAAATCCATTCTCCTTTGCAGTTGGCGGCGCTCACGAGTAAGAGATGCTAGCCTTAATGCTAATTAAATCTACCATCGAGGCGGCAAACGGCATGGACGCGCTGGGCCAGCTAACGGGGGCCGAACAGGCGCTTGGCGACGGGTCGGGCGTGGGTGCTGTGTCCCGCGCCGCGCTGGCCGGGGCCGCTGTCCGGTGGCACGTCACTGGGCGCCGAGCGCGAGCGTTTGCTGGTTGTAGTCGATGGTGACGACGCCGAAACTGCTCAGGACGTCCGAGCCGATCAGGCCGTAGAGCCGGCGGCCGATCAGCTGCTGGGCAGCTGCCGAGTCGGAGAGCTGGAGATCGATCGCCGCGACGACTCCGTTCGGCAGCGATACGTCGCCGGCACTCCAGTCCGATATGCGCACGACCGTGGCCGCCGCCGGCCCGGAGACGCCCGTGACCTGGGGCGCCGCCGCTACCTGCGGGAGGCCGAGCTGCTGCGCGAGCTGCTGGTCAACGACCGACCGCGACGCGCCGGTGTCCACTACGAAGTCGTAGGGGCCCTGCCCGTGCACCGTTACGTCGACCAGCGCGATGACCGACCCGCCCGCCCGTGCGACGTGCAGCGGGACTGTGCCCGGCTCGGGTGCGGGCGCCGGCGTGAGCGACGCCGGCAGCAGCTCACAGCCGGCTAGCAGCAGGACGCACATTCCGACGAGCAGGCCGACCGCGAAGGCTACTGCCCGACGCCGGTGACTAGCCGCCATTACCCGCCGCACATTGCCCTCGGTTCGGAGTGCTGCCGCCGTCCTTCCCTGGCTGGGTTGAACGGTGGCGCGCCACAGCTTGCCCTACCCTCACCGCCGGGCAAGCTGCATACCAGGCCCTCGGGCGGCCGGCCGCCCGGTACGCAGCGGTTCAGGGGCTTCCCCCGCCGAAGCGGGTACGGTCCAGGACCCGATGGCCGGGCCGGGGCGGCGTTATGGGTAGATGCCCCGGGTCACGGTCGCCTCGGCCACGCGGCTCACCCCCAGCATCGTCGCGGCCGTACGCATCGGGACGTCGTGCTGCCGGGCGAAGCCGAGCACGTCCTGGAAGGCGCTCACCATGATGCGCTGCAGCCGCGAGTTGATCTCCTCCGCCGTCCAGAAGAAGGCGTCGCGGTCCTGCACCCATTCGAAGTAGGAAACCGTCACGCCGCCAGCGTTGCAGAGGATGTCGGGAATGACGAAGATGCCGCGCTCGTTCAGCACTCGGTCGCCGCCGGGCGTCGTCGGCCCGTTCGCGCCCTCGGCGACGAGCCGCGCCTTGATCCGCGGCGCGTTCCGCTCGGTGATGACGCTCGCCACGGCGGCGGGCACCAGCACGTCGCAATCCACTTCCAGCAGCGCCTCATTGGAGATCGGCCGCGTGCGCGGGGCGCCGACGACGGAGCCCATCTCCTGCTTGTAGCGCATGAGATCGAGGGGATTGAGGCCGTCGGGGTTGTAGACGCCGCCCCCCTCTTCGGAAATGGCGACGATGCGCGCCCCCAGGGCGTGGAGCAGGCGCGCCGTGGGCTCGCCCACATTGCCGAAGCCCTGGATGGCCACCCGCGCGCCGGCGAGGGGGAGGCCCAAGCAGGCCGCCGCCTGCTCGATGCAGTACACCACGCCGCGGCCGGTGGCCTCCAGCCGCCCCTCGGAGCCGCCGATGCTCAGGGGCTTACCCGTCACGACGGCGGGGATGGAGTAGCCACGGTGCATGCTGTAGGTGTCCATGATCCAGGCCATCGTCTGCGGCCCGGTGTTCAGGTCGGGCGCGGGGATGTCGCTGTCTGGCCCGATGAGCACGGAGATCTCAGTGGCGTAGCGGCGCGTCATGCGCTCCAGCTCGCGCTGCGACATGCGTCGGGGATCGCAGACCACGCCGCCCTTCGCGCCGCCGAACGGCAGCCGGACCACGGCGCACTTCCACGTCATCCACATCGCGAGGGCACGCACCTCGTCCAGGTCGACCTCCGGGTGATAGCGGATGCCCCCCTTGGCCGGGCCACGCGCCAGGCTGTGCTGCACGCGGTAGCCGCTGAACACCTTCACGCGGCCGTCGTCCAGCTCGACCGGGAAGTGAACGCTTAGCTCGCGCTTCGGCACGCGCAACACGGCACAGATGCCGGGGTCCAGGCCGAGGCGGTCGGCAGCTTCATCGAATTGGGCGAGGGCGGAGCGCAGGGGGGCGGTTTGGACTTCGAGGCGAGACGCCATTGTCTTCCTCCAGCAGCCCGACCGCGCGGCCCGCACTGCGGCGAGCCGACGCGGCGCGGCAGTTCCTGAAGAATTCTACCGCCGGGCCGCTGAGCGTCCGCAGATATCGTGCCTCAGGGGGTGGCACGCTCGCTGTCAGCGTCCGTCGGACGGCCGGTGGAACGCCGCCTGCGCCGCAGGTACGGGGCGAAGGCTCGCTCGACGGCCCGCGGCAACTGGCCGCGCAGGATCGTGCCGTCCTCCGTGTAGCGCTCCGAGATGACGCGTCCGCGCCGCCGGAACAGGTCAACCAGCCGGCTCTCGCTGTACGGAATCGCCACCTCGACGATCGGCTGCTCGGCCGCGAGCTTCGTCTCGATGCGCCCCAGCAGGGCGTCCAGGCCCCAGCCGCGCAGCGCGGACACGAGGACCACGTCGGGCGACGGCGGCAAGCCGAGGTCCCCGGGGTCGGGCGGTGCGGGCGCATCCGTGGGGACCAGCGCGTCCACTTTGTTGATCACGGTGAGGACAGGCGTGTTCCCCAGGTCCAGCTCGTCGAGCACCTCGTGCACGATCTCGTTCTGCTCGGCAGCGTGGGGGTCCGTGAGGTCCACGACGTGCAGCAGCAGATCGGCCTCGTCCAGCTCTTCGAGCGTGGCCCGGAAGGCGGCGACCACGGTGGTGGGCAGCTTCGCGATAAAGCCCACGGTGTCCGACAGCAGCGCTTCCTGCCCGTGGGGCAGGCGCACGCGCCGCGTGAGCGGGTCGAGGGTCGCGAACAACACGTTCGCGGCGTAGGCGTCGGAGCGCGTGAGGGCGTTGAGCAGCGTGGACTTGCCGACGTTGGTGTAGCCCACCAGGGCCACGAGCGGCAGCGCGCGGCGGCGGCGCAACTGGCGGTGGCCGGCGCGCGCGCGCCGAATCTCGTCGATCTCGCGTCGCAGCTGGGCGATGCGGGCGCGAATGCGGCGCCGGTCCAGCTCCAGCTTCGTCTCGCCCGGGCCGCGCGTGCCGATGCCGCCGCCGAGGCGCGAGAGCGCCGCGCCGTGGCCGGTCAGGCGGGGCAGCAGGTACTGGTACTGGGCCAGCTCCACCTGCGCGCGCCCCTCGTGAGTGCGGGCGCGCTGGGCGAAGATGTCGAGGATCAGCAGCGTGCGGTCGACCACCCGCGCGTCCAGCTCGTCCTCGAGGTTCTGCTGGACGCGCGGCGTCAGCTCGTCGTCGAAGACCACCACGTCGCAGTGGAGCGCGGCGACCAGGTCCTTCACCTCGGCCAGCCTGCCTTTGCCCAGGTAGTGGCTCTGGTGCGGCTTGGCGGCGCGCTGCACCTCCCGACCGACCACTTCGAGCCCGGCCGTCTCGGCCAGCGCCGCTAGCTCGTCCAGGGACGTCTCGACGTCCCAGGGCGCGTCGGGCCGGTCGAGCGCCACGAGGAGCGCCCGCTGAGGCTCCACCGTTAGGTGGCTGAGGCCGGCGCCGGTTGTCGTACGCTCCGTCGTTTGTCCCTCCTGGCGCGCGGGCAATCGCTTCCCGGCTGCACGGCGCGTGCCAGCCGCTAGAGCTGGAAGCGCTCGAGTCGCGCCAGGGCCTCTTCGAGGCGATCGTCGGGCGTGGTGAGCGAGATGCGGAAGTAGCCCTCGCCGGCCGGGCCGAAGCCGACCCCTGGCGTGATCCACACGGCCGTCTCGTCGAGCAGGCGGAGCGAGAAATCGACCGACTTGACGCCGGCCGGCACGGGGCCCCAAACGTAGAGACTGGCGCGCGGTGTGGGCGCGGCGAGGCCGATGCGGTGAAGCGTGGCCAGCACCGCGTCGCGCCGCCGCTGGTAGTGCAGGTTGCGGTCGTGCAGCCAGGACTGGTCGCCGCGCAGCGCCGCGATGCCCGCGTACTGCACCGGCTGGAAGACGCCGCTATCCACGTTGGTCTTCACGCGCCCGAGCGCCTCGATGGCGGTACGGTTGCCGACGACCATGCCGATGCGCCAGCCGGTCATGTTGTACGTCTTCGACAGTGAGTGGAACTCGATGCCGATCTCGCGGGCGCCGTCCACCTGGAGGAAGCTGGGCGCGCGATAGCCGTCGTAAGCTACCTCGGAGTAGGCGTTGTCGTGGCAGACGAGGATGCCGTGCTCCCAGGCGAAGTCGACGACCTCGCGGAAGAACTCGATCGGGGCCACCGCCGCGGTGGGGTTGTTCGGGTAGCCGATCCAGAGGACCCGCGCGCGCCGCGCCACGTCCGCGGGGATGGCCTGCAGGTCGGGCAGAAAGTCGCGCTCGGCCCGCAGCGGCAACCAGTACACCTCGCCGTTCGCCAGCATGGTCCCGATCGAGTAGACCGGGTAGCCCGGATCGGGCACCAGCACGAGATCGCCGGGGTCCACCCAGGCGGTCGCCAGGTGGGCGATGCCCTCCTTCGAGCCGATCAGCGGGAGCACCTCGGCGTCCGCGTCCAGCTCGACGCCGAAGCGGTCGCGGTACCAGTCGGCGATGGCCACGCGCAGCTCGCGCAGGCCGTAGTAGTCGGGATAGCGGTGGTTGGCCGGCTGCTCAGCCGTCGTCTCCAGCGCGCGCACGATGTGCTCGGGCGTCGGCAGGTCGGGATCGCCGATGCCGAGGCTGATGACGTCGTGGCCCTGCGCCCGCTTCTCCGCGATGCGGCGGTCCACTTCCGCGAAGAGATACGGGGGTAGCTCGGCGATCCGCCGGGCGCCGTGCAGCGCGGGCGCGGTGCCTCTCGCCATGCGTGCCTCCTAGTGCTGGGTGGTGAGTGCTGCGTGCTGAGCAGGGCAGCGCCGCTCCGCGCTCAGCACTTACGCGAGCCAGGTGCCGCGAAACACGTAGTCCGCCGGGCCGGTCATGAAGACCGGGCCGCCCTGCTGCCACTCGATCCGGAGCGTGCCGCCCGGCAGTGTTACGTCGACGGGGCTGTCCAGGCGCCCGGCGAGGACGCCGGCGACGGTGACGGCGCAGGCGCCCGTCCCACAGGCGAGCGTGGGGCCAGCGCCGCGCTCCCAGACGCGCACCGTCGCGCTGTGCGGCGACGTGACGGCGACCGCGTGGAAGTTCGTCCGCTCCGGGAACAGCTCGTGGTGCTCGACGAGCGGTCCCACGGTGTGCAGCGGCAGCGCGTCCAGCTCGGCCGCGGACATGAACGTGACCGCGTGCGGGTTGCCCATCGAGACCGCCGCCACCTGGTAGGTGCGCCCGTCCACGCGGACCGCGAGGTCCAGGGCGCGGTCGCCGCTGACCCGCACGGGAATCTCGCGCGGCGCGAGGCGGGGCGGCCCCATGTCCACGCGCACCTGATTCCCGCCGCGGGGGAAGGTGAGCTCGAGCACGCCGGCCAGCGTTTCGACCCGCAGGAGGTCGCCCGGATGCCCGTGATCGCGCGCGTAGCGGGCCAGGCAGCGCACGCCGTTGCCGCACATCTCGGCCTCGCTGCCGTCGGCGTTGAAGATGCGCATGCGCACGTCGGCGCACTCGGAGGGCAGCGCGAGCAGGATGCCGTCGGCGCCCACGCCGAAATGACGGTCGCACAGGCGCACGGCCAGCGCGGCCCATTCGGCGTCCGGGCGGACCGCGTCGGCGGCCAGGCAGTCGAGCAGCACGAAGTCGTTGCCCAACCCGTGCATCTTCACGAAGTCCATGACCGCACTCCCTCGGACGAGGCCAGATAGGATTCGACGCGCTCGCCAACCAGCGCTTCGAGATCGGGCGCCTGCGCGTACCACTCCAGGCGGGGGTCGCGCCGCAACCAAGTATACTGCCGGCGCGCAAAGGCATGCGTGCGGTGCTGGATCAGCCTGATCGCATCGGCAAGCGACAATTCCCCGCGCACCACCTGGACCAGCTCGCGATAGCCGGTGGCCGACAGGCTGGGCAGCGACGGCGCGTAGCCGCGCGCGAGCAGGGCCTTGACCTCGGACAGCCAGCCGGCGGCCAGCATCGCGTCGATGCGGGCGTCGATGCGCGCATACAGCTCGGGCCGCGGCGCCGTCAGCGCGAGATGGAGGGCAGGGCGCTCGGGGCCGCGACGCCGATTGGCGGCCGCCAGTGGCTCCCCGCTGACCGTCACGACCTCAATGGCGCGGATCAGGCGCCGCACGTTGTAACGATCGACCGCCTCGGCCGCCGCGGGGTCTAGCGCGCGCAGCCGCTCCCATACCGCCAGCGGCCCCTCGCGCGCGGCCAGCGCCTCGAGCGCCGCCCGCAGCTCGGGGCGGGGCGCGACTCGTGGCAGCTCCAGCCGATCCACAACCGCCTGCACGTAGTGCGGGCTGCCGCCGACGAGCAGGGCGACGCGGCCGCGGCGAGCAATGTCCTCCAGGGCAAGGTCGGCGGCGGCCTGGTAGTCGGCCACCGAGAAGGGCGTGTCGGGGTCGGCCAGGTCGAGCAGGTGGTGGGGGACCCGGGCACGCTCGGCAGCGGTCGGCTTCGCCGTGCCTACGTCCAGGTAGCGATAGACCTGGCGCGAGTCGGCGGAGAGGATCTCCGCGCCAAAGCGGTCAGCCAAGTGCAGAGCCAGGGCCGACTTGCCGATCGCGGTGGGACCTGTCAATACGATCAGGGGCGGGTCCGAGGTGTGGCGCATACCCGTGTTATAACTGCTCGCTAAGGGGGCCTCGTGAAGCACGCCGAAACGCCGCTCGCCGTCGCCGTCGACCTCGGCGGGACCCGCTTTCGCGTCGGCCTGGTCGACCGCGATGGCGGGCTGCACGCGCACACCGCGTACCCCACCGATGCAGCGTCGGGGCCCGATGCCATACTCGGGCGGATCGGCGAAGCGATCCTGGGCGCGGTCGCGGCGGCGCCGGCCGGCTCGCGCGCGGTAGGGGTGGGGATGGTCGCGCCGGGACCGCTCGACCCCTGGCGCGGGGTGATCTACACCGCGCCGAACCTGCCCGGCTGGGACAACCTGCCGCTGGCTGACCGGCTCGCCGCGCTCTGCCACCTGCCGGTACGCGTCGGCAACGACGCGAACCTGGCCGCGCTCGGCGAGCATCACTTCGGCGCCGGACGGGGCGTCTCCCACATGATTTACCTGACGGTCAGCACCGGCGTGGGGGGCGGCATCATCGTGGACGACCGCCTCCTGCTGGGCGCACGCGGCGTGGCGGGGGAGCCCGGGCACATGACGATCGACCTACACGGCCGGCGCTGCAACTGTGGGAACTACGGCTGCCTGGAGACCCTCGCCTCTGGCACCGCGATCGCCCGCGAGGCCGCGGAGGCGCTGGCCGCCGGGCGCCCCTCGGCCCTGGGCCCGCCCGGCGCCACGCCGACGGCGGCGGCGGTCGCCGCCGCGGCTGCCGCCGGCGATCCGCTCGCCGTCGAGCTGCTCGAGGCTGCCGCGCGCGCCGCGGCCGTGGGGATCGTCAACCTGCTCCACCTGTTCAATCCGCGCCTCATCGTGATAGGCGGGGGCGTCTCCCACGCCGGCGCGCTCTGGTGGGACGCGGTGCGCGCGGAGGTGGAGCGCCGCGCCATGCCCATCTACTTGCAAGACCTGCAGATCGTGCCTGCCGCGCTGGGCGACGACGCGGGGCTGTACGGCGCGGCGGCGATGGTCCTATGAGCCAGCCCTCGCACGGCGCGGACGTGCTCCAGGCGCTCGACGCGCGGCTCGCCGAGCTGGCCGCCGCCGTCGACGACGAGATGCGCCGGTTGATCGACCTAGCAGGGCTCCCAAACGACCTGGCAGGAATGCTGCGCTACCATCTCGGCTGGGCAGATGAACGGTTCGCGCCGACGGCTGCTCCCCAGGGGAAGCGCCTGCGTCCGGCGCTGTGCCTCCTCACCTGTGAGGCCGCCGGCGGCAAGTGGCACGCCGCCCTACCCCACGCGGCGGCCGTCGAGCTGACCCACAACTTCTCGCTCGTCCACGACGACATCGAAGACGACAGTCCGCTGCGTCGCCACCGCCCGACGCTCTGGGCGATATGGGGCGTGCCACGCGCCTTGAACGCCGGGGATACGCTGCTCATCCTCGCGCAGCGGTCGATCCTGTATGCCGAGCACCACGAGCCGGGTGGCCTGGCCGCCGCCCGCATTCTGAATACCGCCTGTCGCGCCCTCTGCGCCGGCCAGCACCGCGACCTTTCGGTCACGCCTGGTAGCGAGCCGGCCCTCGCCGACTACCTGTGCATGGTCGAGGGCAAGACCGCGGCGCTCTTGCAGGCGTCCGCGGAGCTTGGGGCCCTAGCCGCCGGCGCGCCACGCGAAGTCCAGGCCGCTTATGGCCGGTTCGGCCACGAGGTCGGCATTGCCTTCCAGCTTCAGGACGACCTGCTCGACGTGTGGGGCGACGCCGCGACGACGGGCAAGCCCGCCCGCGAGGACATCCGCACCGCCAAGTACAGCCTACCCTTCGTGCTGGCCTGCGAGCGGGCGCCCGCGCCGACCCGCGCCCGCCTGCGCCGCCTCTACGCCACCGAGGCGCCGCTCGACCAGCGGGCAGTCGCCGAGGTAGTCGGCATTATGGAACGGCTTGGGGTGCGGGAGGAGGCCGAGCGCCTGGTCCGGTACCACCACGACGCGGCGCGCGCCGCGCTGCGCGCCGCGCACGCCTCGCCCACCGGCGCGGCGGTCCTGGAGCAGCTAGCCGCGAGCCTGATCGGCCGCGAGTCGTAAGGCACCCGACTCAGGCGAGACCCAGCCGCACCAGGACCTCATTGCTGACGAGCAGCGCGCGGTCCGCAAGCCGCAGCCGGCCCGCGTGCCACTCCAGAAAGCCGCTGACGACCAGCTCGTCCAGCGCCGCGCCGCACACGTCCCGCACGTCGCGTCCGAAGCGCGCTCGATAGGCGGCTAGGTCCACGCCGGCGCGGAGACGCAGCCCGAGCATCAGCGCCTCGCGCGCCTGGGTCGCCGCGTCGAGCCGCTCGTCCTCCACGAAGCGGTGCTCTCCCTGGGCGACGGCGGCCAGGTAGTCGGCGACGACGGGCGTCTGCTTGCGGCGGCGGCCCCCCAGGCTCGACACCGCGCCGGGGCCCAGCGCCAGATAGGGCTCGGCTCGCCAATAGCCCAGGTTGTGCCGGCTCTCGCGGCCCGGCCGCGCGCAGTTCGAGATCTCGTACTGCCGCAGGCCGGCGGCCGCCAGCCGCGCGCGCGTCAGCTCGTACTGTGCGGCAACGAGGTCGTCGTCCGGCAGCGCCAGCTCGCCGCGGGCCACCTGCTGCCCCATCGGGGTCCAGTCCTCCAGCGTCAGCAGGTAGCACGACAGGTGCTCCGGCGCGAGCGCCAGCGCGGCGTCGAGCGTGCGTTCCCAGGCGGCCAGCGTCTGGCCTGGCAGGCCATACATCAGGTCCAGGCTCAGGTCGTCGAAGCCCGTCGCCCGCGCGGTCGCGACAGCCTGCCGCACGCGCTCGACGGTATGCTGGCGGCCCAACAGCTTCAGCGCCGCATCGTCCATCGCCTGCACGCCGAGGCTCAGGCGGTTCACGCCCGCGGCGCGGTAGCCGTCCAGCCGGGCCGCGCGCACGTTGTTGGGGTTGCACTCGACCGTGATCTCGCAGTCGGGCGGCAGAGCGAAGCGGGCGCGACAGGCGTCTAGCACCGCGGCAAGCTGGGCCGGCTGGAGCAGGCTGGGAGTGCCGCCGCCGAAAAAAACGCTGTGCAGGCGGGCCGCCGGCAGGAGGTCCACTTCGCGCACCAGCGCGACCGCATACGGGGAGATGAGCTGCAGGTCGCGGTCCTGCGTGTCGAAGTCGCAGTAGGGACAGAGGCGCGCGCAGAAGGGGACGTGGATGTAAAGTCCCGCGGTGTCCGGCCGTGGAGCCGGCGCCGTCAGCAAACAGGCATCGACCGTGGCGCTGGCTTGAACAGGGGTCAATCTGCGAAGTCCTGCGTGAACATCTTGCCGTGCAGGCCGCCATCCACCACGCCGATACCGACGCGGTGGTACTGCGGGCTGAGAATGTTTTCCCGATGGCCGGGGCTGTTCATCAGTCCCTGGTGGGCAACATCGACCGTGGGCGCGAGGGCCAGATTCTCGCCGACGACGGCCCAGCGGACACCCGCCGCGCTCACGCGATCGGCGGGACGCTTGCCGTCGTCATCCTGATGCGCGAAGTACCCCTTGGCCAGCATGTCGCGCGAGTGCGCCCGCGCCGCCTCCGTCAGCTGCGGATCGGCCTTGAGCGGCGGCAGCCCCGCCTGGGCGCGCGCGTCGTTCAAGAGCTTCAGCATCCGCGTCTCCGCCTCCTCGTCGACGCGGCCGGCGGCGCCGCTAAACTGCAGCTCGACGCGCTCGTCGGCCTGGGGATGGACGGTCGCCACGGCGATGCCGCTCAGCACCGCATCGGCGAACACCTCGCGCAGCGAGTCTTCAAGCGGCCCCAGCTCGCCCGCGAGCCGCCCCCCGGCCGCGGAGCCCGTGATCTGGCCGCGCACGGGCTCCGGCAGCGGCAGCGCGAGCGCGAGCGCCAGCACCAGCGCGACGACGAGCCCGCCCTTGAGCAGGCCCGGCACGATGCCGAGCAGGCCGTTGAGCGAGGAGAATCGCCCGAACAGGCGCAGCGGCAGGCCGACGAGGCGCAGCAGCAGGGTGACCAGGATGTCGCTGAGCAGCCACAGGCCGAGAAAGGCGATGGGCTTCAGCAAGGAATCGGGCAGCGGCACGTACGGGCTGAGTAGCGCGACGCCGCTCGGGTAGTACTGGAGCGCCACGAACAGCGCGAGGAGCAGGCCGGCGAGGTCGAGCAGCCCAAGGATGAAGCCGCGCTGCAGGCCCTGGAGAGCGTAGACCACCAGCAGAAATATGATGATTACGTCGACCCAGTTCTCGAGCACCGCCGCTCCCGCGCCCGCCCGGGCGGCGGGTCGCTTCCCCGGGTATGATACCTTGTAGAGGCGCTCCCCGCCGCCGGTTTGGCGAGCGCGGCGCGCGCGAGTCGGGCTGGGCAGCGCCGGCCCCGAGGGGATGCAAGAGCCATGCGGCGGACACACACCTGCGGCGAGCTGCGCCTGACCAACGAGGGCCAGCCGTGCCTGTTGCAAGGCTGGGTACACCGCCGTCGCGATCACGGCGGCGTTATCTTCCTCGACCTACGCGACCGCTACGGCCTGGTGCAGGTCGTGCTCAACCCGCAGCAAGCGCCCGCGGCGCACGAGGCGGGCCGCGAGGTCCGCGCCGAGTACGTGCTGGAGGTCGAGGGCACCGTTACCCGCCGGCCGGAGGGCACCGAGAATCCCCACCTGCCGACGGGCCAGGTGGAGGTGCAGGCGGAGCGCGTTTGCGTGCTCAACCCCGCGCTCACGCCGCCGTTCGCCATCGCGGACGAGGGGCCGGTGGACGAGGCGCTGCGCCTGCGCTACCGCTACCTCGACCTGCGTCGTCCCGAGATGGTGCGCAACCTGGAGCTGCGCCACCGCGTCGTGAAGTTCATCCGCGACTTCCTGGACGCGCGCGGCTTCGTGGAGATCGAGACGCCCATCCTCATCAAGAGCACCCCCGAGGGCGCGCGCGACTACCTGGTGCCGAGCCGCCTGTACCCGGGCAGTTTCTATGCGCTGCCGCAGTCGCCGCAACAACTGAAGCAGCTCCTGATGGTCGCGGGCATGGACCGGTACTTCCAGATTGCCCGCTGCTTCCGCGACGAGGACCAGCGCGCCGACCGCCAGCCGGAGTTCACGCAGCTCGACCTAGAGATGTCGTTCGTCGACGTGGACGACGTGCTGGGCTTGATGGAGCCGCTGTTTACGCAGATGGTCCAGCAGCTGACCAGCTGGAAGATTCTAACGCCCTTCCCGCGTATGACCTGGCACGAGGCGATGCTCCGCTACGGCACCGACAAGCCCGACCTGCGCTTCGACGTGCCGATCGTGGACGTGAGCGCGCTCGCCGGGGCCACCGAGTTCGAGGTGTTCCGCGGCGCGGTGGCGCGGGGCGGCTGCGTTCGGGGCATCCGCGCCCCCGGTGCTGGCGGCTTCTCCCGCCGGCAGATCGAGGAGCTGACCGAGCTGGCGAAGAGCAAGGGTGCGAAGGGCCTCGCCTGGGCGGCGCTGGAGACCGAGAGCGTGCGCTCGCCCTTCGCCCGCTTCCTGTCGACGGAGCAGATGCAGGGTCTGGCGGAGGCGCTCGGCGGGACGCCCGGCGACCTCCTGGTCTTCGTCGCGGACGAGCCGCGCGTGGCCGCCGAGGCGCTCGGCGCGCTGCGACTGGAGGTGGCGCAGCGCCTGGACCTCATCCCGCACGACGTGCTGGCCTGGGCCTGGGTCACGGACTTCCCACTGTTCGAGTGGGACGCCAAGACGGAGCGCTGGGACTCGGCGCACCACCCGTTCACGGCGCCGCGCGACGAGGACCTACCGCTGCTGCTGACCGATCCGGGCGCGGTCCGCTCGAAGGCGTACGACCTGGTGTGCAACGGGCTGGAGCTGGGCAGCGGCAGCATCCGCATCCATCGGCGGGACGTGCAGGAGCAGATCTTCGCCCTGCTGGGCTACTCGGCGGAGGAGACGGAGGCGCGCTTCGGCCACCTGCTGCGCGCCTTCCAGTACGGCGCCCCGCCCCACGGCGGCATCGCGCCGGGCATCGACCGCCTGGTGATGATCCTGGCTGGCGAGCCGAACATCCGCGAGGTGATCGCCTTCCCGAAGAACCAGGCCGCGGTGGACCTGCTCACCGACGCGCCCTCGCCCGTCCCGGCGGCGCAGCTCGACGAGCTGCACCTGCGCATCGTGCCCTAACCCGCTGCTTGTCCGCCGCGCCGGGGCCGTGTTACCATTTTCAGGGCGTTTGCGCGCCGCGTCTGCCCGACCGTGCCACGCTACCGCTCCGCCCTCGCGGCGTCCCTGAGCGTTTTGGCTAGCGGACGCACTTTCAGGGCGCCGCTCGCCGCGCCCGCCCGGCCGCCGCCCGTCGCGTCGCGCGCCCGCGCCTCGGCCGCGTGCTCCGGCGGCCGCCCCCGAGCTGTCCCGGAGGACCGCGTGTACAAGCCGGTGCCAAGCAAAGTCGACTTCCCGGCCGAAGAGCTGAACGTTCTCCGCTTCTGGGCCGAAACGCAGGCCTTCGCGAAGCGCGTCTCGCGCAACGTGGGCGGGCCGCGCTTTTCCTTCATCGACGGTCCCATCACCGCCAACAACCCGATGGGCGTCCACCACGCCTGGGGCCGCACCTACAAGGACCTCTATCTGCGCTACCGGGCCATGCAGGGCTACGAGCAGCGCTACCAGAACGGCTTCGACTGCCAGGGGCTATGGGTCGAGGTCGAGGTCGAGAAGGAGCTGGGCTTCAACTCGAAGCGCGAGATCGAGGCCTACGGTCTGGCCAATTTCGCGGACCGCTGCCGCGAGCGGGTGTACCGCTATGCCGACCTCATCACCCAGCAGTCCATCCGGCTCGGCCAGTGGATGGACTGGGACAATAGCTACTACACGCTGTCGGACGAGAACATCGAGACCATCTGGACCTTCTTGCGCCGCTGCCACGAGAACGGGTGGCTGTACAAGGGCTCGCGGGCGCTGCCCTGGTGCCTACGGTGCGGGACGAGCCTGTCGCAGCACGAGCTGGTCGGCACCGACTCGTACCGTGACCTCACCCACCGCTCGGTGTACCTGGCGCTGCCGCTGGTCGAGCGCCCCGACGAGCGCATCCTCGTCTGGACGACGACGCCGTGGACGCTCGCCGCGAACGTGGCGCTCGCCGTTCACCCCGACCTGGACTACGTGAAGGTGCGGCAGGACGGACAGTTCTACTACCTGTCGGCGCACACCACCGGACTGCTGCACGGCGACTACGAGGTCGTGAAGACGGTGAAGGGGCGCGACCTCGTGGGGCTGCACTACGTGCCGCCGTTCCCGGAGATCGAGGCGCAGCAGGGCGTGGAGCACCGCATCATTCCCTGGGAGGAGGTCGGCGAGGAAGAGGGCACGGGCGTCGTCCACATCGCGCCCGGCTGTGGCGCGGAGGACTTCGAGCTGTCCCGCGTCGAGCACCTGCCCGTGATCGAGCCGATCGACGAGGCGGGCGTCTACCTGCCCGGCTTCGGCGAGCTAAGCGGTCATAGCGTGCGCGAGACGAACCCGCTGATCTTCGCCAACCTGGCCGCCAAGGGCTTCGTCTACCGGGAGCACGATTACACCCACCGCTACCCGGTCTGCTGGCGCTGCGGCGAGGAGCTGGTGTTCCGGCTGGCGACGGAGTGGTTCATCGCGGTGGACGAGGTGCGGCCCCGGCTGCGGCGCGAGGCGGCCAAGGTGCGCTGGACGCCCGAGTCGGCCGGCAAGCGCATGGACGACTGGCTCACGAACATGAGCGACTGGGCCATCTCGCGCAAGCGCTACTGGGGCCTGCCGCTGCCGTTCTATCCGTGCAACGCCTGCGGTACGCTGACCGTGATCGGCAGCATGGCCGAGCTGCGCGAGCGGGCCATCGAAGGGCTGGACCAGCTCCGCGAGCTACACCGGCCGTGGATCGACAACGTCGTCATCCGCTGCGCGGGCTGCGGCGAGCCCGTGCGGCGGATCACCGAGGTGGGCGACGCCTGGCTGGACGCCGGGATCGTGCCCTATTCGACGCTGCACTACCTGCACGACCGCTCGTACTGGCAGGACTGGTTCCCGGCGGACTTCATCACCGAGATGCGCGAGCAGATCCGGCTCTGGTTCTACAGCATGCTGTTCATGAGCGTAACGCTGGAGGACAAGACGCCGTACCGGGCCGTGCTGGCCTACGAGAAGCTGCTGGACGAGCAGGGGCGTCCGATGCACCGCAGCCTCGGCAACGCCATCTGGTTCGACGAGGCCGCCGAGCGGATGGGCGCGGACGTGATGCGCTGGCTCTACGCGTCGCAGCCGGTGCAGTCGAACCTGTACTTCGGCTACGGGCCGGCGGAAGAGGTCAAGCGCAAGCTACTGACGCTCTGGAACACCTACAGCTTCTTCGTCACCTACGCGGCGCTCGACCGCTTCGATCCCGTACACACCCAGCTGCCGACCTGGGAGCGCGCACCGCTCGACCGCTGGATCCTATCCGAGCTGCAAGTGCTGATCCGCGACGTGCGCGAAGGGCTGGACGCCTACGATCCCGCCAGCGCCACGCGCGCGGTCGAGCGGTTCGTGGACGAGCTGAGCAACTGGTACGTGCGCCGGAGCCGGCGCCGCTTCTGGCGGTCGGACGACGACCGGGACAAGCAGGCGGCCTACCTGACGCTGTACGAGGTGCTCAGCACGCTGGTGCGGCTGCTGGCGCCATTCCTGCCCTTCCTCAGCGAGACGATCTATCAGAACCTGGTGCGCTCGGTGGACGCGCAGGCGCCGGAGAGCGTGCACCTGTGCGACTACCCCCGGAGCGACGGCGCGCTGATCGACGACGAGCTGGCAGCGCAGGTGGCGCAGGCGCGCGCGATCGTGAGTCTGGGCCGGGCAGCCCGCAACCAGGCGGGCGAGAAGGGCATCAAGGTGCGTCAGCCGTTAGCCGCGCTGCGGGTGGCCTCGCACAATGGCGCGGTGCGCCTGCCGCCGGAGATCGAGGCCGACGTGCGGGACGAGCTGAACGTGAAGCGGATCGAGATCGTGCCGGACCTGGAGGAGGTCGTGGAGCGGGTCGTGCGCGGCCGGCCGGACGTGCTAGGCCCGCGACTCGGCCGCGCCGTCCAGCCGGTCATGGCCGCGCTGCGCGCCCGCGAGTTCCGCCTGAACCCCGACGGCTCGGTGGAGGCGGCGGGCCAGCGGCTCGCGCCGGAGGAGGTGCAGGTGGCGCTCACGCCGCGCCCGGGGTTCGCCGCGGCCGAGGGCGACGGCTTTACGGTGGCGCTGGAGACCGCGTTGAACCCGGCGCTGGTCGCCGAGGGGCGGGCGCGCGAGATCGTCCACCGCCTTCAGACGATGCGCAAGGAGGCGGGCTTCCGCGTCGAAGACCGCATCGTGACGTACTACGCGGGCGATCCCGCGCTCGAAGCGGCCATCCGAGAGCACGCGGACTACCTCCGGGCCGAGACGTTGTCCGTCGACCTCGTGGCCGGCAAGCCGCCCGCCGACGCGTACCGCTGGCAGGCCGGCCCGAAGGACTTCGAGGGGCTGGCGTTGACGCTCGGCGTGCGCCGCGCGGCCGAGAGCGCGTCGTGAGGGGTCGCCCCGTGACCAGCGGTCCCGATGGGCTGGCGGCATGGTGGCCCCCGCTCGCGGTCGCCGGCGGGGCGATAGCGCCCGGACCTCGCGTGCTGGCCGGTTGCCTGCTTCGGGAGCCGCGCCGCTCGGGAGGGGGCAACCATGCCTAGCGGCCATCGCCAGGTGCTCACGCGGACGCCGGGCGCCGGCTCCGACGTCGTCTACGTCGTGCCGCCGTTCGCGGTCGGCCTGCGGCTTGACGCCTACCTGTCGCGCCTGATCGGCGAGCATTCGCGCGCCGAGTGGCAGCGACTGATCGAGGGCGGCATCGTGCTGCGGAACGGGCGCGCGGCGCGTCCGGCGGACCGGGTGCAGGCCGGCGACCGGCTGACGGTGCGGCCGATTGCGCAGCACGTCCTCGCGGCGGCGGACCCCTCGATCACCCTCGACGTGGTGTACGAAGACGACGCGATGATCGTCGTGAACAAGCCGGCGGGACTTGTCGTCCACCCGGCCCCGGGCCACGAGGAGGGTACGCTGGTGAACGCGCTGCTGGCGCGGTACCCGCAGCTGCGCGACCCCAGCGGCGCCCAGCGCCCGGGTATCGTCCACCGCCTCGACAAGGACACCTCGGGCCTGATCATGATCGGCCGCACGCTCGAGGCAGTGGCCGACCTCCAGCGCCAGATGCAGGCCGACGAGACCATCAAGCGCTATTACTTGCTCGTCCTGGGCGACCTGACCGCGGGCGAGGGCCTGATCGACGCGCCGATCGGCCGCGATCCGCGGAACCGCCAGCGGATGGCCGTGCGCGCGGGCGGCCGGCCGGCACAGACCCGCTTCCGCGTAGTCGAGCGCTTCGGCACCTATACGCTGGTGGACGCGCTGCTCTGCACGGGGCGGACGCACCAGCTGCGGGTGCATTTCGCCTACATCGGCCACCCGGTCGCGGCCGACCGGACGTACGGCTCGGGGCGCCGGCCGCCGGGGCTGACCCGGCAGTTCGTTCACGCGTATCATTTAGAGGCACGCTCGCCCGCGACGGGCGAGCGGATCGTGCTCGACTCGCCGCTGCCGCCGGACCTGGCGGAGCCACTGGAGCGGCTGCGCGCCGAGCAGCGCCGGGCGCCGAGCGCGGCAGCCACGCGGGTTGCGGCCCCCGGCGGGGGGGCCTAGATAGAGTAGCAGGGGAATCATGGCGAACGGTAGCAGCGTACGGGTGCGTATCGCCCCGAGTCCTACTGGCATGCCGCACGTCGGCCTGTTCCATACCTTCCTGTTCAACTGGCTCTACGCGCGCCACGAGAACGGGACGTTCATCGTGCGGATCGAGGACACGGACACGGCGCGGCGCGTCGAGGGGGCGGTCGAGGCGCTGCTGGATGCGATCCGCTGGCTGGGGCTGAGCTGGGACGAAGGCCCGGGGATGGACGGGCCGTACGGGCCGTACGTCCAGTCCGAGCGCCTGCCGCTCTATCAGGAGCATGCCGAGCGGCTGGTGCGCGAGGGCAAAGCCTACTACTGTTACTGCACGCCCGAGCGCCTGGAGGAGCTGCGCGCGGACCAGGAGCGCCGCAAGGTGCCCCCTGGCTACGATCGCCGCTGCCGGAACCTCTCGGAGCAGGAGCGCACCGAGCTTGCGGCGCGTAGCGAGACGCGCGTCATTCGTTTCGCCGTGCCGCTCGAGGGCGAGACGGTGTTCGACGACGTGCTGCGCGGCCCGATCGTCTGGGAGAACCGGCTGCTCGACGACTTCGTGATCCTGAAGTCCGACGGCTACCCGACCTACCACCTCGCGCACCTGGTCGACGATCATTACATGGACATCACCGACGTGCTGCGCGGCGAGGAGTGGATCTCCAGCACGCCGCGCCACATCTTGCTCTATCAGGCGTTCGGCTGGACGCCGCCGCGCTTCTGCCACCTACCGCCGCTGCTCGGCCCCGACCGCAAGAAGCTCAGCAAGCGGCACGGCGCGATGAGCGTGCTGGAGTACCGCGACGCAGGCTACCTGCCCGAGGCGATGGTGAACTATCTGGCGATCATCGGCGCCTCGTACGAGCCGACGGGGACCCGCGAGATCTTCTCGCTGCCCGAGCTGGTGGAGGGCTTCGACCTAGCGGGGATCAACAAGGCCGGGGCGATTTTCGACCTGACCAAGCTGGAATGGATGAACGGCTACTACATCCGGCACCTGCCCGTGCCGGAGCTGGCGAATCGGCTCATGCCCTTCTTCGAGCGCGCGGGGCTGCTCGGGGAGCGCGCGGAGCAGGGGGCGGCGCTGGTCACCGCGCTGCAGCAGCCCGCCACGCCAGCCGCGGGGCGCTGGAGCGGAGATCAGTTGCGTTACGTCGAGCGGCTGGTGCCGCTCGTGCAGGAGCGTCTGAAGCGGCTGGACGAGGCGCCCGACCTGCTAGAGTTCGCCTTCGCGGATGGACTGGACTACCCGTCCAAGCTGCTGATCGCCAAGGGGCTGACCGCGGAGTCGAGCCGCAAGGCGATGGCCGCGGCGCTCGAGTTCCTGCGCACGACGCCCGACTTCGCGGACGAGCCGCTGGAGGCCGCGCTGCGGCGGATTGCCGACGAGGTCGGCGTGAAGTTCGGGCAACTCGCGATGATCTTGCGCGTCGCGGTGACCGGCCGGCAGGTGTCGCCGCCGCTGACGGCTAGCATGGTGGCGATCGGCCGCGAGCGGACCGTGCAGCGCGTGGCGGAAGCCTTGCGGCGCCTGGACGAGCTGGCCCCGGGGGGACACGCCTAACGGCTTGACCGGCCTGGGCGCATCTGGTACAATCCCCTTGACCGTTGCGGGATCGTCTAATGGTAGGACAGCGGACTCTGGATCCGTCAGTCTAGGTTCGAATCCTAGTCCCGCAGCCCGGCAGCGGAGCGCCGTGGCCCCTGAGGAGCCCAACGCTCCGCGCTTTTATGGCGCGTTCGTCTAGCGGCCAAGGACACCGCCCTCTCAAGGCGGAGATCGCGGGTTCGAATCCCGCACGCGCTACCCGGCGGCTCGTCGCTGAGCGACGAGCCGCCTTTTTTTGTTTATCCCCGCGATTTGTCCCATTTTCGTGACGCCGGAGTGCAACATCTCGGGCGCTTATCCGTTTAACGAGTAGAGGACTGCATTAGCAGCCCCTCTGGCCGGTGCGCCCTACTCGCCGACGGACCGCGCGACTCGAGCCGTGCGCACAGGTGGCGCAAGCGGGACCGGCCAGCGGCCCAAGTTGACACGCGGCGGGCAGGCGGAGATACTGCACACGCGCGCGCCCCGGCAGCCCGCCCGGCTCTCCGGCGGCGACACTTAACCGGCGGCCCGGGCGGGACGGGAAGATTTTGTGGAGGCGGCATGAGACGAGTTTCCGTGGCGTGGCGTATCGCGGGCCTGCTCATGGTAGCGGCGTTGGCGCTGGCCGGCCTCGCGCCCCGCGTGAGCTTCGCAGCGCCGACGGCGGACGCGGCGAGCACGACCATCTCCATCGACACGCCGCCGGCGGATGCGACCGGCAGCCTGCGGCTGTACATGACGGGCTGGGCAGCGGACCCCGGCAACCCGCAGGGGACGGGCGTCGACCGTGTCGAGGTCTACCTGGACGGGCCACGCGACGCGGGCGGCATCTTCTTGGCACGCGCCGAGTACGGCCAGACGCGACAGGACGTGGCCCGCTCGCTGGGCAACGATCGCTTCGGACGCAGCGGCTGGCGCGTGGAGGCGGACGTTCCGCCGGGGCAGCGTTCGATCTACGTCTACGCTCATCCGGCGGACCAGCCCGCTGGCCAGGGCTGGGCCGGCCCGACGGTGCTCTCTTACGAGGCGATCCCCGGCGGCCCGGTCCCGGCGCTCGCGCACATCGCGCCCACGACCCCGCCCGGGCCGCCGGCCACGGGCCCCGCATTCCAGTCGAGCGCGTGGAGCTATGGCGAGGGCTATCCCTTCTTCAGTGGCGGCAACTACAACTATCCCGGCTTCGGCCTGTGCGTCCAGTACGAGCAGCCCACAGGGCGCTGTATCTCCTATGGGGGCAGCAATTACACCGCCTGCCTGGTAGGCGACCCGAACTCCGGGCGCTGTCTCTCGTACACGTCGTACCCCTACGGGTACGGGTTCCCGTACATGGGCTTCAGCCTGCCCTACAGCTCGGGCGGCGGCGCGCCGTTCCCGTATGAGGCGGGCTATCCCTACAGTCAGGTGAACAACGTGCCGTTCGCGAACGGCAACAATGGGCCGTACGGCGCCTCCCCGGGCAGCACCGGGCCGAGCTGGACGGGTTCGCCGATCACCGTAACGCCGCCCGGCCTTCCGAGCGGGCGCTAGGCGAGACGCTGGGGGCCGCCGTAGCCGCGCCACGTGTAACGTTTGCGTTGGAGTTCTCGTTTAATAGGGCGATGCGCCCGCGCGGCGCGCGGTGAACGCTGCACCCGCGCGGGGGCTAGCCCTGGCGGCGCGGGCCGGGCGACCGGAGCGCGTCCGCCGGGCGGCCTCGGCGCCACTCACGCACACGGGACGGACGGGCCAGCGCGCCCGCCGAGGAGGCCAAATGAGTTCCGGGATTTGGAAGCGCGCGAGCGTCAGCCTGGTGGCAGGCGCGCTGGCCGCCGTGATCGCATCGCCCCTGGCCAGCCTGGCCGCTTCGCCCGCCGTCGTAGCTAGCGTTCTTCCCCCGGCGCCGGATCCCGCCCAGTTCGGGGGCTTCGCCCAGTGCCAGGCGCTGGGCGGCGGTGGCTTGATGAGCGCCGGCCTGCAACAGGGTGGGCTTAGCCAGGTGTACAGCTTTGGCGCGGGCAGCTTCTACGGGCCCTACTACAACCCGGCATACTCGAGCTATGGGCTGGGCACGGTGGGCACGTTCTTGAACTTCTCGGGCGGCCAGCCCTCGCCGCTTGCCACGCTCGTGGGCTCGCCCTATTGCCAGGGCCTCGGCATCGTGGCGCCCGCGCCGACGGGCGGCCCCTTCGTGGTGCGCGACTTCGGCCTATCCAGTACACCGATCTTCGGGTTCCAAGGTGCCGGCTTCAGCCCGTTCGGAGTCAGCTCCTTCGGCATGGGCGGCGTCGGCGGCGTCGGGGGGTTCAGCCCGTTCGGCTTCGGGTTCCGATAATTCTCGAGAGTCCCATTCGGAAGCGGCGGCGTCGGTCGGGGCGCCGCTCGCACGTAAGGAGGCGGCATGACACGCCCGCATCTGGCTCGGCGATTGGCCGGCACCCTCGGCGCGCTAGTCCTGGGCCTCGCCGCGCTCGCGCCGATGGCTCCGCCGTCGCACGCCCGCGTTACCAGCCCCGCGCCGCCCCCCACCGACCAGACCATCGACACGAGCTGCCCGACCGAGGGCGGCTATCTGGCCGGCAGCGGCTTCTACCTGGACTTCCCCTACGTGGCGGGCACTGTCTCGGGCTACGGCTTCGGCCACGGCTATCCGTTCTACGGCACGCCGTACCCGGTCTGGGGAGGCGGCTGGGGCTACGCGAGCTACACCTACTACCCCGCCGTGGGCACGCCCTCGGCTGGCGTGGCGCCCGGCTTCCTGAATCCGATCAACGCCTACAACGCGGTGCCGGGGCCGCTCGGCGCGCCAGCGCCCGCCGGCTTCCCGTACTACGCCGGGTATCCGTTCGCGCCGAGCTACCCGACGTTCTCCTACCCGCAGTCGGGCGGCCAGCCCATTGGGTCGTTCACGGGCTTCTGGGACCCGTTCTACGTGGGCCGCGGCGCCGGGCGGGCGGGGCAGTATGGCATGGGGTGTTAAGCCCCAAGTGGCTGACAGGACCAGGACAAGCGAAGGGCCGACGGCGCTGCCGTCGGCCCTTGGTCGCTCTGGCGCGGTAGGGGGTCGAGGTTACTCGGCGGCCTCGGTCTCGCCCTCCGCGGCCGCCGGCGCGGCCTCGGCCTCGGCAGTAGGAGCGGCGGCCTCGGCGGCTTCGGCCGCCTCGGCGGCAAGCTCGGCTTCCAGGCGGGCTGGCAGGACCGTGACCAGGGCCGTATCGGGTGGGGTCAGCAGCGTGACGCCGGGCGGCAGCTGCAGGTCGCCGGCGTGAATCGCGTGGTGGAACTCGGTGAGCGGGGCGAGATCGACCTCGATCCGCTCGGGCAGGTCGGTGGGCAGCGCCTCTACCTGCACGGTCTCCGCGCTGCGGACGAGCGTGCCGCCGAGGACCGTCACCGCCGGCGCCTCGCCCACGGTCTGGACCGGCACGTCGGCCCGGATCGTTACGTCCATCGGCATCGCGAAGAAGTCGACGTGGAGCGTGTGCTCGCTCACGGGATGGCGTTGCACCTCGCGCACCAACACCTGTCGCGGCGCCTCGCCGTCCACCTGGAGCGCGGCGAGCGTTGTGGCGGTCATGTGGCGAAGGGCGTCGTCCAACTCGCGCACGGGCAGCTGCAGCGGCGCGGGCTCGATGCCCGGGCCATAGAGGCTGGCCGGCACGAGGCCCTGGCGGCGCAGAAAGCGCACCTTCTTGCCCAGCACGGCACGCCGCTGCGCGCGCAGCACAATGTCAGCCATTCATAACACCTCGGAGAACTTATCCCGCGATTATAGCCCGCCATTTCTTGGGAATTCAATCGCGCACCGTGTTGCGTTTCGGCCGCCGGCCCGTTTAATAGGGTAAGACGAGGACGACGTGGCCGCCGCGAGCGCCTGTGAGCGGACGGCGGCGTTTGCGTGCCAGCGCCTGCACGCTGGCCCCGATCCTGCACGGGGCACCGCGCGCAGGCGAGCCACACGAAGCGAGGGGCCGGCCGTCACGAAGGCCGGCGCTTCCCGGCGCCCATGCGACCAGGTGGAGGCAGAGGGAGGAGGCGGCATGCCCCGAATGCAGTTGCAACGACGCATCGCTACCCTGCTCGGCATACTCATCCTGATAGGCGGCTCGCTGGCGCCGAAAACGGCCTGGGCGCATCCCGCCACGCAGGACCAAGGCGGGTCGGACCAGATCACGAGCGGCATCATCGTGGCCATCGACGAGCCCACGAACCGCTCGGCCACGGCCGCCACTCAGGTACTCATCCGCGGCTGGGCCGCCAACCCGGCCAGCGACCGTGGGACGGGCGTCAGCCGCGTCGACGTCTATCTCGACGGTGGCCCCGACCAGGGCGGCTTCTACCTCGGCGCGGCGGACTACGGCAAGGAGCGCCCCGACGTGGCCAACGCGCTGGGCGGGGACCGCTTCCTGCTGAGCGGCTGGGAGATGGTGACCGACATCCCGCGCGGGCCGCACACGATCGTCGCGGTGGCCGCCCCGAGCGGCAACCAGCCAGCCCTGCTCATTCCCGGCGTCGCTTCCATCCAGACCGCTGTAGGCGGCCGCGCGGGCGTGACCTTGGCCGAGTGTGGTGCGGGTGGCTACTGTACCTCGATGGAAGGCGGCTTCCGTAGCCGCGGGCCGGGTCGGCGGAACGATCCGCTGTATGCCGGCAATCTGTACCAGGCGACGGGCGCCTTCGGCGACGGACCGACGACCCCGCCCTACGGCTGGTGGGACGCGCTGCTGCCCGATCTCGCCCCGTACATCCTGGCTTACGCGGCGTACTCGTACCCGAACCCCCAGCAGTTCTTCGGCCAGGTACCGTCGCTCTACAGCCAGGGGCTCATCAGCACGCTGGCGACCCAGGGCGCGCTGGCGTTCCCCGGCGGCGGCTGCGTCGGGCCGAACTTCGGGGGCCTCGATACGCTGGGCCTCAGCGTGGTGGGCGGCTACTCTTACGGCTTCCCCTTCTTCTCGGGCATCGGCGTCACGGGCAGCGGTACGGGCACGATCGGCCAGCCGAACGCCACGTTCGGCAGCCCGTTCGGTGTGGGCGCGCCGCTGTCGGTGCCCTTCTCCGGCTCAACCAGCCTGGGCGCGATCCTCGCGGGCGGGTGGACGGCCGGCTACAATGCCGAGCTGAACACGCTCGCGCGCTACGCGGGTGGCGGCGCCACAGGGCCGGGTGGCATCGCCGGCTCGATGAGCACCAGCTACGGCGGCCCGTTCCCGATCGGTTACGCGGGCCTCCGGACGACCGGCGACATCTTCGTCGGCTCCGGCTGCAACGTGCGCCTGTAACCGCCGCGCGCCGTGAGGCTCGCAGGGGGAGGCGATAAGGAGCCGGGGCGCTGGGCGCCCCGGCTCCTCGCTTTTCGTGGGTGACCGGCGCCGCAGCGGTCAGGCGGCGACCGGGTTGCGCTACGTCCGCTGCACGGCGGCGATTGGCCTTGCGGTCGACTCTCGCTCGGCTTGGCCGCGAGGCAGGCCGGCGGCCGCGAGCCTGCGCCTACCCTGCGGCCGGCTGGAGGTCTTCCACACGCAGCTCTAGCCGCACCTCGCCGCGGTAGACGCTGCGCTCCACCTGGTAGACGACGCTGACCGCGGCTCCGTCAGCGACGGCGCGCTCGCCCGCCCGGAACCACACCGCGCGCAGCGGCAGCCCGCCGTCAGTCAATCGCAGGGCTAGCCCCGTCTCCCGCAACGGCCGACTCTCGCGAACTACGGCGCGCCCGGTCAGGAACAGAGGGACCGGGTTGCCCGTGCCGTAAGGCTCCAGCGCCTGGAGCGCCTCGCCGAACTCCCAGTTGATGGCGCGCAGGCTCAGCGCCCCGTCCACGCGCCGGCGCGGCAGCGGCGGCGTGGGGCCGAGCGCGGCCGCGGCGAGCCCCTGCAGCCGCTCCGCGAACGCCGGTAGGTGGGCGGTGCGCAGGGTCATGCCAGCCGCCTGGGCGTGGCCGCCGAACTTGACCAACAGGTCGGCGCACTGCTGTAGGGCCGCGGCGAGGTGGAACCCCTCTGGCCCGCGCGCGGACCCCTTGCAGTACTCGTCGCCGCGCTCCAGCACCACGCACGGGCGGCCTGTCTCCTCCGTGAGGCGCGACGCGACAAGGCCCGCAATGCCAGGCGCGTAATCGCCGGCGACGATAATCGCGGGCGCGTCGGCGCTCGCCTGTTGCCAGGCCGCGTTCACGCCGTCGCCGACGGCGCGCTGCCGCTCGCGGTTGAGCTGGTTCAGCCGCTCGGCCAGGGGCGCCGCCGTCGCCTCGTCCGGCGCGACCAGCAGCGCGTAGGCATCCGTCGCCTCGCCCATGCGTCCGGCCGCGTTCAGGCGCGGCGCCAGGAAGAAGGCCGCTTGTTGCGCCGTGAGGTGGCTTAGCTCGACGCCGGCCGCCGCGGCGAGCGCGCGCAGGCCCGGTCGGCGCCCGTCGCGCAGGACGCGCAGCCCGCGCGCCACCAGTGACCGGTTCTCACCGAGGAGGGGCACCATGTCGGCGAGAGTACCGAGGGCCACCAGATCCAGCAAGTCGTTGGCGGCCGTCTCCGCCTGGCTCGCCGGCAACGCGGCCTGCAGCAGCGCGCGCGCCAGGACGTAAGCTACGCCGACCCCCGACAGGTCGGCGTAGCCGTAAGCGCAGCCGGGCTGGCGCGGATTGATCACGGCCGCCGCGGCGGGCAAGGTGACCGGCACGTGGTGATGGTCGGTGACCACGACCTCCATGCCCAGGTCGGCAGCTAGCGCCACCTCGGCGTTCGCCGTGATGCCGCAGTCGACGGTGAGCACCAGGCGGGCGCCGCGGGCGTGCAGCGCGCGCATGGCGGCCGGCGAGAGCCCGTAGCCGTCCCGCGCGCGGTGGGGGATGTGAACGATCGGATCGGCGCCCAGGCGGCGGAGCGTGAGCGCCAGCACGGCGGCGGCGCTCACCCCGTCGACGTCGTAGTCCCCGTGGATCGCGATAGGGGTGCCCCCCGCGATGGCGGCCCGTATCCGCCGCACGGCGGCGGGGACGCCCGCCATCCGCATGGGATCGCCCAGCGGCTCGCGCTCGGGCCGCAGGAAGCGGCCGGCCGCGGCGGCGTCGCGGACGCCGCGGTTCCAGAGAAGCTGGGCCACCAGCGGCGAGCCCACGTCGAGCGCGCGCAGCATGGCGGCCGGCGCCGCGGGCGCGATCTCCCAGGTCACCGGTCGCCGATCCGCCCCGCGCCGCACCTCGCCACCGACCACTCGCGCGCCCCCGTCGGCTATTTGTGGGTCATTACGTACACGCCGTCCCAGTCCTGTGGCGGCGGGGCCGCGACGAGGTCCTGGCAGCGCTCAAGGTACATCATACAGGGGCCGTCGTTCGGCACACGCTCCAGCACCTCGCGGAACGCCGCGGCCGCGGCGTCGAAGTCCTGGGCGCGATAGAGCTGGATCCCGCGCTCGTAGACCGCCAGCAGCTCCGGCGTGAAGCGCCCGAAGTGTCCCGGCCGGCCGATCAGCTCGTAGACGGCGACCGGCTGCGCCTTGCCTTTCACGGCCACGAGGTCGAGGACCCGCACCACGAACCCCTCATCCTTGACCTCGTCGAGTGTGGATTGACTGATGACGATGTTGGTGTGATACTCCTTGTTCGTGCCTTCCAGGCGCGAGCCCAAGTTCACCGCGTCGCCCATGACCGTGTAGTCGAAGCGGGTGTCGGACCCCATGTTGCCCACGGACATCGGGCCGCTGTTCAGGCCAACTCCCATATCGAGACGGGGGATGCCGCGCTCCCGCCAGCGCTCGTGCAAGGTACGCAGCGTCTCCAGCATGTCGAGCGCGGTCAGGCAGGCGCGCCGCGCGTGGTCCGGTTGCGGGACCGGCCCGTTCCAGAAGGCCATTAGCGCGTCGCCCATGTACTTGTCGAGCACGCCGTCGTAGCGGTAGACGACGTCAGTCATGGCCGTTAGGTACTCGTTCAGGAGGGTTACCAGCTCCTGCGGGTCGAGCTGCTCCGAGAAGGAGGTAAAGCCCCGGATGTCGGAGAACAGGACAGTCATCTCGCGCTTCTCACCGCCGAGTCGCAGCAGCTCCGGACGCCGCACGATCTCCTCCATGACCGCCGGCGACAGATACCGGCCCATCGCGCCGCGCAGGAACCGCGCGTGCCGCTGCTCGAACGTGACGGAGTACGTCGCCGTCGCCGCATAGGGCACCGCGAGGGCGAGGAGAGGGTAGACAATATTCACCAGACGCCCCGCCTTGAACATCTCGGAGGCGAAGAGGAAGTAGCCGACGACCAGTGCCAGCACGATGGCGAGGCTCTTCAACACGCCGAGGCGCCCGGCGACCAGACCAGTGACGGCGGCGAGGAGTAGGATCGTCACTACCGTAGCAGCCCGGTCTTCCGGAATAAAGAAGGCCGCGCGCTCGACCGTCGCGGCCGCATTCACGTGGACTTCCACCCCGGCCATCTTGCCCGTGGCCGTGTTCGATACCGGCGTCCAGTAATCGTCCGCAAAGCCCTGCGCGCCGAGCAGGCCAATGAAGACGTGCTTGTTCTGGAAGACGGCGGGATCGACGCGGCCCTTGAGCACGTCGACGAACGACACGGTCTTAAACGTCTGCCGCCCGTCGGGTTGTGAAGGAGGCCCGACATAGTTGATGCGCATGCCGTAGTGATCGGAGATGGGGACGTTGCGCCCCGCGAAGTGAAACGTCGGTGGCGGCTGGCTCAGGTCGAGGTTTTGGGTCTGGCGCAGCGCCTCCGCCACGCCGGCCAGCGACAGCGAGGGCACGAGCTGACCATCGGCGTCGAACAGCAGCGGGATGGTGCGTACCGTGCCGTCGACATCGGCGATTACGTTGGCGCTGCCGACGATCGGGGCCTGCTCGCGGAGCGACGGGAGCGGGCCTTCCACACGCTGCAGCTGCGGCGGGCCGCTGTCAGCCGTGTTCTCGACGGGGATGCCGATGACCGGCTGCACGACCTTCAAAATCGACGGCGGCGTGGCGGCTCGCTGGAGCGCCTGAGCCAGCTCGTCGTCGCCCGGCCCCGGCTCGAAGAAGCCGATGTCGAACACCGCCAGGTCCGCATCGGCCTCCCGCAGCGTATCGATGACTTGCGCGTAGTATGAACGGTCCCAGCTAGTCCACCGCCCCAGCTCGTTAATGGTTTTGGTGTCCAGCGCGATGATCACGTAGCGCGACGGGATTGGCCCGTATTGCTCGGGATCGACGGGCTTGGCGTCGCGATTGGACACGAAGAGGTCTTGGCTGGTCTGTTGCACGGGGAGCAGCAGATTTAGCGGCGTGTAGGCTATCGCGAGAAGCACACCCATGCTAAGGGCGATTGCAAGGCTCGCCAGCAGTCGGGTGCGCTCGCGCTTGCTCATGCGGCCCCTGTCCTCGCGCCGGCCCGGCTACGCGCAGCTGCCCGGGAGGCGCGGGGCTGCGCGCGGTGTTGACTCACGGTTCGGTCAGGCCGATGCCGGCGCGCCCGGCGCCGGCCGCACGGTAAGTTGCCAGGGATAATAGCGCGCCGTCTCGCCGTCGACCAACAGCTCGACGAGGTACTGGCCCTCCCGCTCGAACGTCAAGCTCGTGAACTGGTTGATCGTCAGGTTCTGACCCACCGGGCTGGGAGCGACCAGCACTTCCCCCGTCGTCTGGAGCACCTGCTCGGTTGGCGTCCAGAGACGCGTCTCCACCTTGAACACCTGCTGCGGCTCGGAGCGCCAGCGGCTGACGACGAACAGCATTGGCTGGAAGGCGGGGACGTGCAGAGTCAGCATCTGCTCGAAGATGCCGAGCATCGACAGCTTGCCCGCCGCGTCGATCAGACAGTACTCACAGAGCAGCGACCACTCCAGCTCCGGCATCCCGACCTCTCGACGCTCGTTCGCGCGGGTGCGGCGCGGCCGTTGCTAGCCCGCCGCAACGGCCGCCCGCCGCCACCCATTATGACCGAGACGGCGCGGCGGACGCGAATTCTCCGGCTGGGCGACCGGCGTCGGGACCGCGGCGCGCTTCTGTTCGAGTCGTGGTACTGGTAGACTGAAGGGGCCAAGCCCACGCGCAGCAAGCTGACGGCGCCCGCTCGCCGGTACCATGGCAGACAATTGCGAGCGCCAAGGAGGACGACCATGCAGGTGGAGGGCCAGTACACCATCAAGGCGCCCATCGAGCGCGTCTGGGCGTACCTCCAGGATCCGGCCGGGCTGCAGCAGTGCATTCCCGGCTGCGAGAAGCTCGAGCCGCGCGGCGAAGACAGCTACGAGGCGACACTGAAGGTGGGCGTGGCCGCCATCAAGGGAACCTATCAAGGGCACGTAACGATCGCCGACAAGGAGCCGCCGCGGCGGTACCGCATGCTGGTCGAGGGTAGCGGCGGCCCCGGGTTCGTGCGCGGCGAGGCCGCCATCGAGCTGAGCGCGACCGACCCCAACACGACGCTCGTGCAGGTCAAGGGCGACGGCCAGGTCGGCGGCACGGTAGCGGGCGTGGGCCAGCGGATGCTGGGTGGCGTTGCCAAGATGCTCATGAAGCAGATGTTCGACTGCGTCAAGTCGCGCGTGGAAGCGGCGGGCTAAGCGCCGCCGTGACGCAGTTGGGACTCGGGGCGCCTTGAGGGTCAGGCCCGCCGCCGGTAGGCTGTGCGCGGCGGAGGGGCGGGGGTGCAAGCGGATAGCCGGTGCCCGGGCTGTGGCGCGCGGAATGCACCCGACGCGCGCGTGTGTGAGTGGTGCGGCCGGCCGTTCCTGCTGCGCGATCAGCGACGTTCCGGCCGCTGGCTCTCGTCCGTCGGGATTGCCGTGGGCGCGCTGCTCGGCGCGATCGTCGTGGCCCTTGCCCTCTGGCAGGCGTTCGGCCTCCCGCGCGGTGGCAGCACGTCCCCCAGCTCCGGCGCGGCCGCGCTGCCGACGGCCGCGCCCACCGCGACCCCCGCGCCGGCGGCGGAGCAAGTCGGCGAGCCGACGCCCGAGCCGGCCGAATATGTCCGGGTGACGAACACCGGTGGCCAAGGCGTGATCCTCCGCCGCGAGCCGAGCACCCGCGCCGCCCGCGTGGCCGCCCGGGCGGAGAACACGGTCCTGCAAATCGTGGGGCCCGATCAAGAAGCGGAAGGACGCGTGTGGCGGCAGGTCGAGGACGCGCAAGGCAACCGCGGCTGGGTGCCCGCCGATTTTCTGGCGCCGACCTCGCCCCCCGGCGCCTAACGGCCCACGCGCGGGCGGCTAGGCCGCAGCGCGCGGGGCGCGTGCTATAATCGCTCAAACTCCCTGCGGAGTTACGGCAGGGCATGGCGGATCATCGCTACGAGCGCGAGATCGACGAGCTGCTGCGGCACATGGAGGCCGAGAATCGCGCTCCGTTGCCGTTTCGGCGCCGCCGCGCCGCCCCCTGGACGGCAGCCTGGCGCCGCGCGCGGGGCGCGGTAAGCGGCCAATCGGCCGTCGAGCAGCTTATGGCGCTGGCGGCCGTCCTGATGGTCGGCACCCTGCTGCTCGCGCTACTGGCCCCACGCTTCGCCGGCCCCCTGGGCCTCGCGGCCCTCGGCTGCTTCCTGGCCTCGCTCGCGCTCTCGGTCTGGAACGGGGCGTCGGGCCACCCCACGCGCTATCACGGCCGCCACAGCTACCCACCGGCAGCCGGCGCCGCGGTCGATTGGGACAGCCTGGCCTGGCGCTTCCGGCGCTGGCTGCGCCGTCTGCGCGGCTAGCCGCTCCTCAACGGCCGTCAACGATTTCGCCGATCCCGGCTTAAGCCCGCAACGATGGTAGCGCGAGCTCGGCCCACCCGGCGCCGCGAGTGCGATGGCAGCGCGCGGCGCGGTCAGCCGTGGCGGGCGACGACGTAGCCGGCCAGATCGTAGAGCGCGTCGCGGGCCGGCCCGGCGGGCACGAGCGCCAGCTCACGCCGCGCGGCCTCGACCAGCGCCTGCGCGTCGGCGTAGCAGCGATCCGGTGCCGTGCTCTCCCGGATTGCGACCAGGAGCGACTGCACCGCGGCCTCGGGAGGCGCCTCCCCGTCGTGCCCCGGGGCGTAGACGGCGTCGAGGAGCGACGCCGGCACGACCTCCCGCGCGTAGATCACCGGCAGGGTGACCAAGCGCTGCCGCAGATCGCCGCCAACCGCCTTCCCCAGCTGCTGCTCGTCGCCCGTGACGTCGAGCACGTCGTCGACCACCTGGAAGGCCAGCCCGAGACGCTCGCCGTAGCGGTGTAGCGCCGCCGCCGCCGTCGCGCTCGCCCCGCTCAGCTCGGCGGCCGCATCGCAGGCGAGTACGAAGAGCGCCGCGGTCTTGCTGCTAATGGTCGCGTAGTAGGCTTCCGGGGGGCGCTCCGCATATCCGCCATCCCGCCGCTGCGACTCGTCGATCTGGCCCTGACAGACGACCATGACGCTGTCTGCGAACAGCTCCATCACGCGCAGACTGCCGGTGGCTGTCGCGAAGTAGGCTGACTTCGCGTACATATAGTCGCCCACCAACACCGCCGCCTTGTTTCCGACCTCGGTATAGAGCGCCGGCCGCCCGCGACGCAGCGCCGATTGATCGACCACGTCGTCGTGCAACAGCGTCGCCGTGTGCAGGAGCTCGGTGGCGGCCGCGAGCCGCACCAGCCGCTCGGCATCATAGCGGTGCAGCTTGCCGACCAGGAGCGCCAGGGCCGGACGTAGCCGCTTGCCGCCGGCGCGAAGAACCTCGCCGAGGATCGAGCTGAGCAGGGGGTGATCGACCGCGGCGACGCTGGCCAGGACTTGCTCGACGCGCTCCAGCTCTGGCTGAATGGCGGCGAACAGAGTGCCCGCCGCGCTCACGCGACCGCCTCGGCCGCCCAGCCGAAGAGCCGCGCCGCGTTAGCCGTCGTCTGGCGGGCGACCGTCTCAAGCGGCACTCCGCGCGTCTCGGCGATGCACGCGGCGGTAAGCCGCACGCGCGCCGGCTCGTTCCGCTGGCCTCGATGCGGCATGGGACTGAGGTAGGGACAATCGGTTTCGACCAGCAGCCGCTCGGCCGGCACCGCAGCGGCCACCTCTCGTAGCGACGCCGCGCTCTTGAAAGTCACGGTGCCCGCCAGGGAGATGTAGTAGCCGGCCGCGGCCGCGGCGCGCATGGTGCTGGCGGTGCCCGAGAAGCAGTGCAGCACGCCGGGCTCGACGGATGCGGCGGGACGCGCGGCGAGCACGTCGAGGAGGTCCTCCTCTGCCTCGCGGCAGTGAATTACCGCCGGCAGTCGAAGCTCTTCGGCCAGCTGCAGGTGGGCACGGAACCCGTCTCGCTGTACCTCAGGCGGCGTATAGGCGCGATAGTAGTCCAGCCCTGTCTCTCCGATGCCGACGACGCGCGGTGCCCCGGCCAGCTCGCGCAGCTGGGGCAACCAGTTGGGCGGCGCTTCGGCCAGATAGTTCGGGTGTACGCCGACGGTGGCGAAAAGGCCGGGATGCGCGGCGGCCAGCGCGACGGCCGCCCGGCTGGAAGCGAGGTCGTAGCCCACGCAGACGATCGTCTCGACGCCAGCCGCGGCGGCGCGCGCTAGGACCGCGTCGAGATCGTCAGCGAACGCGGCGTCCATGAGATGGGCGTGGGTGTCGACGAGCATGGCTCTGTAATTCTAGCACACCGCCCGTTACAGCCCGGGCGCCGCCCGGCAGGTTTCGATCGCGTCGGAGCGTCGGCGCCGAAGCGACCGCGGAGCCCCTACTGAAGCCGAGTATCAGCCTGCGGCGTTGTCCTCCTCGCGAGCAGCCTCGGCCCCACCGACGACCAGGGTGAACTCGCCGCGGGGGGGGGTGCGCTCGAAGTGCGCTCGCGCCTGCGCGGCAGTCCCGCGCACGACCTCCTCGAAGCGCTTCGTCAGCTCGCGTGCCACAGCCACCGGCCGCGCGCCCAGGATCTCCTCGACGTCCCGCAGGGCGGCCAATAGCCGGTGCGGCGACTCGTACATGAGTAGCGTATCCGGCTCCCCCGCCACCCGCGCCAACAGCTTGCGCCGCGCGCCTGGCTTGCGGGGCAAAAAGCCCAGATAGTGAAAGGCGTGGGTGGGCAACCCCGACAGCACGAGCGCCGAGATGACGGCGCTGGGCCCCGGCACGGTCGTGACGGTCACGCCGCACTCTAGCGCGGCCGCGACCAGCGGGTAGCCGGGGTCCGAGAGGCCGGGCATGCCCGCCTCCGACACCACTGCGACGTCGGCGTCGCCGAGCCGCTCCATCAGCCGCCGCACCTTGCCAGGCCCGCTGTAGTCATGGAAGCTTGTGAGAGGGGTGTGGATATCGTAGTGGGTGAGCAGCTTGCGGGTGGTACGGGTGTCCTCGGCCGCGATAACGCTCACCTCGCGCAGCACGCGCAGCGCTCGCAGGGTGATGTCTTCGAGATTGCCGATCGGCGTGCCGACCAGGTAGAGGGTGCCCATTTTCCCCCCGCGCGGCGCCTGGTGGGGCTGCGCCGGACTCCCCGCACACCGGGCGCTCAAGCTGCCCGGACAGCGCGCTGTCTCCTCGCGTGCTGTATCCCGACGAGTATCCCGACCAGCGCCACAGCGGCGCCCGTGGTCAGCCCCAGCACCACACCAATCGTAAACGAGAGCGGCTGAAAGCGCAGGCGCACCTCGTGCCGCCCCGGGGGCACCAGCACGCCCATGAAGGCGTGATCGGCCGGGTACACCGCCGTATCCTGCCCGTCCACGGTCGCGCGCCAGCCCGGGTGCCAGGCTTCCAGGACCACCACGGCCGCCCGGCCGGGCAGGTTCACCCCAACCGTGAGGTCGCCGGGGGCGTACTGGCGGAGCGCGAGGATCTGCGTACCGCCACCAAACGCTACAAAGTCGGTCGAAGCAGCAGGCCCGGCGGCGGCCAGCGCGCTCGCCGGCGCCTCCAGCACGACCGTTCGCGCCGGATCGAAGGTGCCCAGTGCCGCCAGGCTGTCGTCCGCGGCCGCGGCCAACTGCACGTCGGACATGGCCTGAATCCGAGGCAGGACAGAGAATGTATTGTCCTCCCCTTGCAGGTTGTAAGCGCCAGCGCGGTCGGTTCCGGCGCCAGTGCTCGGCACCAGCCGATAGGGCGCGCTCAGCAATGGCCATAGCGGCGACAACTGGTCGTCCAGGTAGAGGACGAGCTGCTCGAAGGCCTCGACGGGCTGGCCATCGATGCGCGCCACCAGCTCGGCGTAGCGCCGGGGCAGCAACGGGTCGAGCCCCATCGCCATGGGGATCCCCAGCAAGTACCCCGCGTTCGCCGCGATCGCACCCTCCCGGCCGAGCACGGCCACGCGCGCCAGCCCGACCGACTGCTGTAAGCGAGCGACGTTCTCGGCGCCGAGGAGTGTCGCGAACTGCGCCTCGGGTGACGCGAACGGCACGCCGGGCGCGAGCGGCAGCGGCTCGTGCAGGTAGCGCCAGCCGAATGCCGACAGGTCCACGTACACCGCCATGAGCAGCAGCGTCGCGCGGCGTGCGGGCGGCCCGCGCCGCGCCAGCACCACCCCAATCAGCGCGACGGCCGCGGCCAGCACCGCCATACCGCAAGCCCGCGCCGCCAGGAGCAGGACGGTACCTCCTAGCTCTGCCGTCGAGGCCGCTGCCGTCTCCGGCCGCGCCTGCCACACGCCCAGGCTCGTCAGAAAGGGCACCACGGCTGAGGCCGCGTTGTCCGCCGCGCGGAGTGCCACGACCGCGCCCAGCGCGCCGAGCGCTACCAGCGCCAGCAGCGCTATGGTGACGGGGCGGTAGCCCCGGCCGGCGAGTAGCCGGTCGGCCCCCCGCCCGGCCAGCAGCGCCAGCGCGAGGCTGCCCGGTATCAGGTGCCGGCCGGGATCCCGAAAGCTGGCGTAGCCGGGTGCCCAATCGTAGAGCCAGCCGTACACGGGCGTATAGCGCCCGAGCGCCAGCAGAAGCGTGACGCCAGCCAGGGCGGCGCAGTAGCGCACCCAGGCCTCGCGCGGGCGCAGCAGCCCGAGCGGCAACAAGACCAGCGGGAGCAGCCCCGCGTAGGCAGTCAGCTCGTGCCAGTGCCACCAGGCGCCGGGCCAGTAGGTGCCTGCCCCGCTCCCGAACAGCTCTGGCAGGAGGAGGGTCGGCAAATGCCAGGGCGGCAAGGAGGCGTCGGTCGCAAAGGCCCAGTCCAGGCGTCCCGCGCGCACGGACCAGCGCACCAGCTCGGCAGCCGGCAGGAGCTGCGGCGCCGCCAGGCCCGCGCTTAGCAGCCCCGCGACCGCGAGAGCCGCCAGGCGCTGTAGCCGCTCGCGCAACTGGCCGGGCATCGCCGCCAAGAATGTGCCGACCACGAGCAGGTCGAGAAACCAGGACTGGTAGGCGCCGACGAGCAGGCTGAGGGCGAGCACGCCGGTCAAGGCGCCGCCCGCGCGCCAGCTGGGGCGCGCCCGCAAGCCATCGGCGGCAAGAAGCAGCCCGGGTAGCCACGCCGCCAGCGCCACGATGCCCACTTGGCCAGCCCACAGGCGCGCGGCGAACAGGGTATTGAACGCGTAGCCCGTGGCCGCGAAGGCTGCCGCCGCCGGACTTAGCGCCCACCGCCGCGCCAGGGCGTAGGTGGTGAACGCCGCCAGGCTCACGTGCAGGACCGCAGCGTAGTTCAGGGCAGCGCCGACGGGGAGCAGCGTCAGCCCCAGCCAGTTGAGCGGGTAGAACAACGCGAGCTGCGGGTTCGCCAGGAGGGGCACGCCGCCCATCGTGAGCGACGCCCATAGGGGCATGGTTCCGGCGCGGAGCTGGGCGACCGCGTACGCGAGACGAGGATAGTGCTCGAGTGTGACGTCGCCGCCCATGCGCGGCTCGGCGGCTATCAGCCAGGGAGCGAACCAGATCAGCAAGCCCACAGTCAGGGCACACAGCGGCCAGTGCTCGGTTAACGCTCGACGCAAATCCGCACTGGCCTTGAGCGATAGCCGCACCGCCATGCTCGCTCCGCCGCTGGCATGGGTCCGTCGGAGGGTGCCCCTTACTTCTTTGCGCTCAGGAAGGCGCCGACCGTCGCCAGACAGTTCATGTCCGGTTCCCGCAGTAGATGGTAGACTGACGCGGCGTCCCGGCGCAGCGGTCGCCCGCGGGCGCAGCGTGGCCCACAGAGCAGATAGCGGATTGGAGGTTGCCACATGTTAGCGCGAGCGGGCCGGCTGGCCCTGCGCATCACGATTGCCGGGGTACTGATCGGCGCGGCCGCGGCCGCCATCGGCATCGGCGTCATCGCGGCGTCCGAGTTCTTGACTCGCCGGCAGGGCGACGAGACGGACGAGTTTGGCGATTTCGTCAGTGAGGGCACGAGCGGCGCGCCCCAAGAGATCGACGAGGAGTTCCTGTCGCTGCTCGCGTGTCCGGTCTGCAAGACCAGCGTCCGCCGCGAAGGCGATCGGTTGGTGTGCGACACGTGCGGGCGGCGCTACCCGATCCGTGACGGCATCCCGGTGATGCTCGTCGAGGAGGCAGAGATGCCGCAGGCCGGCAGCGCGCCGGCGAGCTAGTCCCCCGAGGACACAAACGCCGCTGGCGGTGCCAGCGGCGATCTGAGGGGCGAGTGCCCCCACGGGAATTCGAATCCCGGTTTTGGCCTTGAAAGGGCCACGTCCTAGTCCACTAGACGATGGGGGCAGAAAGCAGTAGGGCCGGGGGCCCAGTGCCTAGTATACCAGGCGCTGGGTCCCCGGCCCTACGGGGTAGCGGGGGCCGGATTCGAACCGGCGACCTCCGGGTTATGAGCCCGACGAGCTACCACTGCTCTACCCCGCGCTGGAGGGGGCGGCACCGACCTATTGTCCCAACGGCAGAGCCGCCAGTATCGT
>Ga0209062_1000849_pt1 | contig 70184 bp, 74 predicted proteins | sample Coa_R2_2_FD_187158 | JGI IMG/M metagenome (GOLD analysis project Ga0209062, IMG submission 187158) | Surface soil microbial communities from Centralia Pennsylvania, which are recovering from an underground coalmine fire - Coalmine... | ecosystem: Environmental > Terrestrial > Soil > Unclassified... | reverse complement strand
GTTCTCCTATGCCTGCGGTGGGCAGGCCGCGAAGTTCAAGGACCGCGAGGCGGCGATCCATCGCGCCCTGGCCGAAGGCGCGGTCGCGGCCGGCGCCGACACCATCGTCACGATGTATCATTCCTGTCATCGCGCCTTCGCCGGCGCCGAGGCGCTCTATCCGCTGCGCGTGGTGAACTTCACCGACGTGATCGCCGAGGCGTTGGGCCGCGGCGGGCATCCCGACTATTACCAGCTCTACAAGAAGGGCGGCGCGATGGACGAGGCGGTCGCTGCCGCCGCGCGGTTCCTGCAGGACAACGGCGTGAAGCTCGAGCCGGGCTCGGTCCAGTCGCTCACCGCCGACATCTTCAACGAGACCAGCCTGGGCGCCGGTCGCGAGGCCTTCGCGACGGCCTTCACCGCCCTCGCACGCCAGTCCTGATTATTTCTCCTTCTCCTTGATCGACAGCACGGACCACGCCGCGTCGGCGAAGTAGCGGGCGTGGGCCGACAGCGGCCCGTTGAACCGGCCGTAGACCTTGTAGGCGGCGGGCTGCATGACCACGCCGATCGCGGCGGCGGCGGCGAGGTCGGCGTTGCGGCGCGGGATCTCGCCCGCCTTCATCGCCTGGGCGATCACCTCGCGCACCACCACCACCGGATTGGGCGTGCCGTCCGGCACCTGGATCAGGAAGGAGTGCTGGTTCAGGAGGTGATAGGCGAACAATGGCCAGTCGCGGTCGGCCCATTCGCAATAGCAGCGCACGATCGCCTCGACCTTGGCCTTCATCCCCTTGTGCGGCTTGTGCGCCGCGACCAGCGCCTCGGCGAGCGCACGATGGTGGTTGAGGAACAGGTCGAGCGCGAGCTGCTCCTTGCTCGGAAAGTAGCGGTAGATCGTACCCTCGGCGATCGACGCGGCCATGGCGATCTCCTTGGTCGTCGTCTCCGCCACGCCGCGTGCCACGAACAGGGTCAGTGCGGCGCGTTCGACCCGCGCCTTGGTGTCCTCGGCTTTCCCCATCGCCTCAGTCTATGAGGCGCCGCTCATTTTCGGAAGGCTCAAGCTGCCCAACTCAGGCAGCAAGCGGCGGCTTGAGCTCGTAGGTCTTGAGCAGCTGCTCGGTCTTGGCCTCCTCGATGCGCTGGTGCAGGCGCTGCGCCTCGTGGCGGTCGCGCAACATCTTGGCCAGCGTGAAGGACGAGCCGGTGAGCAGCAGCGCCGACATGGCGAAGTAGGCGCGAACCCAGCTCTCGCCCGGCATCATCGAGATGCCGATGCCCATCATGATCGCGGCGATCGCGAACGACGCGCAGCAGTACAGGCCCCAGGCGGGCGAATCCGAATGCATGACACTCCTCCGTCAGCTTGCAGAAGAAGAACCGGCCATGCGTGCCCGCAGGCGTGCCAGGACGGCGTCGGCAGTGTGCGGCTCGGGACCGGCGATGCCGGTGTCCGAGAGCTTGACGCGCAGCGACGCGCCGCTCTTCTCGTCGGCCAGGATCGCGGCCGCCGTCTCGCGGTCGGCCGCGTCGGTCTGCAGCTCGGTGATGCGCGCCAGTGTCTCCTCGGCCGCGGCCAATGCGCTCGACACGCCCTGGGCGCTGGCGGCAAGTGCGCCGGTCGCCCGTTGCAGCGCCGCCCGCGAGCGGGCCGCCAGCAATTCGCGGCGGATCTCGCCGATTCGCGCATCGGCCGCGGCGATGCCGCTGCGCAGCGAAGCGATGTGCCGCCGTGTCGCGTCGAGGTTGGCGGCAAAGCGCTGCCGCTCGGTCTCCGCTGCGGCGACCACCTCGGCGCATTGGCGGGCGATCGCCTCCTCGCCGGTCTCCAGCGCCTTCAGCGCGTAGGCCTCGTACTCCCTCGCGCGCTGGTCGGCGCCGGCATGGGCGCGGCTGTCGGCGATCTCGCGCGCCATCAGCCCGGTCAGTTCGCGGGTGGCCTGCGCCACCCCTGCCGCCGCCTCGCGCAGCTCCTGCTCCAGGATGCGCAGCGCGTGGGCGTCGATCACGGTCTGTCCGGCCTCGTGTTCGTGGGCGCGGAACAGGGTCACGATCTTGCGCACGAACATGGGCGTCACTCCGTGAACCAGCGCCAGTCGACGACGCATTCGGTGTCGACAGGTGCCGCCTCGCTCCACAACTCGAGAAACAACGTCACAGCCTTGCGGATGAACATCTGCCCCTCCTAAAAGTGAGCATACACTCACATTAGGTGAGTATTAGCTCACTTTCAAGGGCCGACTTATCCGGGCTGGACGCTAGCCGTGGGCCGCTTAAGGTCCGGCCACCCAGATGATCCCTGTGGGAGAGACCGCTCACCTCTTTTTGAGGGAAGGCGGCGCCGAAGGAGCAACCGGCCCCGGAAACTCTCAGGCAAACGGACCGCAGGGGGGATTGGGTCTCTGGAAAGCGGTCGGCGCGCGAGTGCCGGCCCACCGACGAAGTAAGGTCCTACCCGACCGAATCTTTCAGGTCTCCGGACAGAGGGGGTCGCGAGCGGCGCAATCCTTGCGTCGTGGAACGCGATCGCTGGAGACCTGTTTGTCGGAGCTCAAACGCACACCTCTCTACGACCTGCACAAGGAACTGGGCGCTCGGCTCGTCCCGTTCGCCGGCTACGAGATGCCGGTGCAGTATCCCAGCGGCATCCTCGCCGAACATGCACAGACCCGCACGGCGGCTGGTCTGTTCGATGTCTCGCACATGGGGCAGGTGCGACTCACCGCCAAGCCCGGCCAGAACGCCGCGAAGGCACTGGAGACGCTGGTGCCGGGCGACATCGTCGGCCTGCAGCCGGGCCAGCAGCGCTACACGCAGTTCACCAACGACCAGGGCGGCATCCTCGACGACCTGATGGTGACCTCGACCGGCGACCACCTGCTGCTGGTCGTCAACGCTGCGTGCAAGGACGACGACCTCGCGCACATTCGCAAGCACTTGGCAGGAGCTTGTGAGATCGAGCCGATGTTCTCCCGCGGACTGATGGCGCTGCAGGGCCCGCAGGCGTCGCAGGCGCTGGCGCGGCTGGTGCCGTCGGTCGCCACCATGAAGTTCATGACCGGCGCCTTCGTCACGATCGACGGCGCCCAGTGCTATGTGACGCGCTCGGGCTACACCGGCGGCGACGGCTTCGAGATCTCGACGCCCGCCGACAAGGCTGAGGCGATTGCGCGCCTTCTGCTGGCGCAGCCCGAAGTGAAGCCGATCGGCCTGGGCGCCCGCGATTCGCTGCGGCTCGAGGCGGGTCTCTGCCTCTACGGCCACGACATCGACACCATGACCACACCGATCGAGGCGGTGCTGCTGTGGAGCATCGGCAAGGAGCGCCGCACGCAAGGCGGCTTCCCCGGCGCGTCGGTCATCCAGAAGCAGATCGCCGAAGGCGCGCCGCGCAAGCGGGTCGGCCTGCTGCCCGACGGCAAGGCAATCGCTCGCGAGGGCAGCGAGATCGCGCTCGGCGGCAGGGTCATCGGCAAGGTTACCTCGGGAGGGTTCGCGCCCACCCTCGGGCGCGCCATTGCCATGGGCTACGTCGAAAAGTCCCACTCAGCCAACGGCACCAGGGTCGAGCTGCTGGTGCGAGGCAAACCCGTGCCGGCCGAGATCGTGCCGATGCCCTTCGTCAAACACGCCTACTACCGCGGATAGGAGCGCCGAGATGGCCGTCAGATACAGCAAGGATCACGAGTGGATCAGCGTCGAGGGCGACGTCGGTACCGTGGGCATCAGCCAATACGCGCAGGAGCAGCTGGGCGACGTCGTGTTCGTCGACGTGCCGCAGGCAGGCCGCAAGATCGCCAAGGGCGAGTCGGTCGCCGTGGTCGAATCGGTCAAGGCTGCGTCCGACATCTATGCGCCAGCCTCCGGCGAGGTGACCGAGGCCAATGCCGCGCTCGCCGATTCGCCCGGCGACGTCAACGCCGACCCGATGGGCAAGGGCTGGTTCTTCAAGGTCAGGCTCAGCAATCCGGCCGAGTTGGACGCGCTGATGGACCAGGCCGCCTACGACGCCTTCGTGAAGAGCCTTTCGTAGCAGGAACAGGCTGATGCGTTATCTCCCCCTTACCGAGACCGACCGCCGCGAGATGCTGGCGAAGATCGGCGCCAGGTCGATCGACGAGCTGTTCCGGGACGTGCCGCCATCGGCGCGGCTCGGCGGCAAGATTGCCGGCCTGCCCGATCACGTGGGCGAGCTCGAGGTCGAGCGCGCCTTCCAGGCCTACGCGGCAAAGAACGTCTCGCCTGCATCCGCGCCGTTCTTCATCGGCGCGGGTGCCTATCGCCATCATGTGCCGGCGACCGTCGACTACATGATCCAGCGCGGCGAGTTCCTGACCTCCTATACGCCGTACCAGCCGGAAATCACGCAGGGCACGCTGCAGTACCTGTTCGAGTTCCAGACGCAGGTCACGCTGCTGACCGGCATGGAAGTGGCCAACGCCTCGATGTACGACGGCTCGACCGGCGCGGCCGAGGCCGTGCTGATGGCCAACCGCGTGACGCGCCGCCACAAGGCGCTGATCTCCGGCGGCCTGCATCCGCAATACCGCAGCATCATCGAGACCACGGCGAAGTGGGAAGGTTACAGTGCCGTCGTCGGCAAGCCCGACGTCGACGGGCTCGAGGACCTGATCGCCTCGATCGACAAGGACACGTCCTGCGTCGTGGTGCAGAACCCGAGCTTCTTCGGCCACGTGCGCGACTTCGGGAAGCTCGCCGAGGCCTGCCATGCGGCGGGTGCGCTGCTGATCGTGGTGGTGACCGAGGTGGTGTCGCTCGGCGTGATCAAGCCGCCGGGCGACATGGGCGCCGACATCGTGGTCTGCGAGGGCCAGTCGATCGGCAACGGGCTGGGCTTCGGCGGCCCCTATGTCGGCCTGTTCGCCACGCTCGAGAAGTACATGCGCCAGATGCCGGGTCGGCTTTGTGGCGAAACCGTCGATGCCGACGGCAAGCGCGGCTTCGTGCTGACCCTCTCCACGCGCGAGCAGCACATAAGGCGCGAGAAGGCGACCTCCAACATCTGCACCAATGCCGGCCTCTGCGCGCTGGCGTTCACCGTGCATCTCACGTTGCTGGGCGAGGCAGGCTTCAGGCGCCTGGCCGAGCTCAATCATGCCAAGGCCTCGCAACTCGCCGACAAGCTGGCGGGCGTGGCCGGTGTGCAGCTCGTGAACGACAGTTTTTTCAACGAGTTCACCGTGCGCCTGCCGAAGCCGGCCGCGTCGGTGGTCGAGGCGCTGGCGGCGAAGAAGATCCTCGGCGGCCTTCCGGTGTCCCGGCTGCTGCCGGGCGATCCGTCAGTCGCCAACCTGCTGCTGCTCGCGGCGACCGAGACGTCGACCGACCAGGGCATGGACTCGCTCGTGGGCGGCCTGAAGGAGGTGCTGTAATGGACCGCTCCCAGGGTCGCAGCGGCGGCGTCGTCTCGGTTGGCGCCTCGACGCCCGCCACCTTCACCGGCAACAAGGCCCTGCAGATCGAGGAGCCGCTGATCTTCGAGATGGGGCAGCCGGGGCGCTGCGGCGTCGACTTGCCGGAGCCACCCAAGGTCAAGGATCGCCTGAATGGCTTGCGGCGCACCGGCGAGATCGGCCTGCCCGGACTCAGCGAGCCGCAGGTGGTGCAGCACTACACGCGGCTCAGCCAGAAGAACTATGCCATCGACATGGGCGTCTACCCGCTGGGCTCGTGCACCATGAAGCACAATCCTCGCATCAACGAGAAGATTGCGCGGCTGCCCGGCATCGGCGACCTGCATCCCTTGCAGCCGGTCTCGACCGTGCAGGGCGCGCTGGCGCTGATCGATGCGCTGGCGCATTGGCTGAAGACGCTCACCGGCATGCCGGCCGTGGCGATGTCGCCGGCCGCCGGCGCGCATGGCGAGATGTGCGGCATGATGGCGATCGCCGCCGCCCTCGAGGCCAAGGGCGAACGGGCGGCGCGCAAGATCGTGCTGGCGCCCGAGTCCGCGCACGGCACCAATCCGGCGACCGCGGCGGCACTGGGCTTCACCGTGAAGCCGATCCCGGCGAACGAGCGCGGCCGGGTCGATCTCGCCGCGCTCAAGGCCGCGCTCGGCCCCGAGGTGGCGGCGATCATGCTGACCAACCCCAACACCTGCGGACTGTTCGAATCGGAGATCGTCGAGATCGCCAAGGCGGTGCACGCGGCGGGCGCCTACTTCTACTGCGACGGCGCCAACTTCAACGCCATCGTCGGCCGCGTACGGCCGGGCGATCTCGGCATCGACTGCATGCACATCAACCTGCACAAGACCTTCTCGACGCCGCATGGCGGCGGCGGGCCGGGCGCAGGTCCGGTGGTGCTCTCGGCGGCGCTGGCGCCCTACGCGCCGTATCCGTGGATCGTGAAAAACGGCGATACGTGGTCGGTCGCCGAGGACGGTGCCCGCCTTCGGTCCTTGGGGGTCGACGGCCAGCCGCTCGGCCGGCTCAAGGCGTTCCACGGCCAGATGGGCATGTTCACCCGCGCGCTGGCCTACATCATGAGCCACGGGGCCGACGGCCTGAAACAGGCGGCCGAAGACGCGGTCCTGTCGGCGAACTACGTTATGGCCGCGCTGAAGGACGTCATGACGCCGGCCTTCGAGGGGCCATGCATGCACGAGGCGCTGTTCGACGACAGCTTCCTCAAGGACACCGGCGTCAGCACGCTCGACTTCGCCAAGGCGATGATCGACGAGGGCTATCACCCGATGACCATGTACTTCCCGCTCGTCGTTCATGGCGCGCTGCTGATCGAGCCGACCGAGAGTCAGGCCAAGGAAGACCTCGACCTGTTCATCGATGCCCTGCGTTCGCTCGCCGAGCGGGCGAAGAGCGGCACCGCAGCCGGGGAGTTCAAGGCCGCCCCGCGCTTCTCGCCGCGGCGGCGTCTCGACGAGACGCTGGCGGCCCGCAAGCCGGTGTTGCGCTGGCGGCCGAGCAACAGCTTCAAGCAGGCGGCGGAGTAGGGCGATGCTTCACATCGCGCCTGGCCTCCCGGCTGGTCGCGAGTCGTGCAAGTTCGCAGTGTTGGAGGATGTCTCGGCAACGAACGGAATTGGAGGCCTCCAAATTGAAGGCCCCCAATCCATTCGGACCGCTGTTACGAACGCTGCTGGCAGGACGCGACCGACAGGTGCTGCGCGGCCATCGCCCGCTGGCAGTCGGCCATCGTCGCATAGGTCTGCTGCTGCGGCTGGACCTGCTCGGCCTGCAGGGCGCGCTCGCGGTTCTGGGCGCTGGTGTCGCTGGTCACATCGACCGCCGTCGCACCCAGGGTGAAAGCACCGGCGCCGATCGCGATGATGAAGAAAAGCGGCATGATTCCTCTCCTTCGTTGAGACGCGGAGAAGAACGCAGCTTGCGCGGCCGGGGTGGCATGGCAAGTCGTGGCCAGATGGCCGATTGTCACGACAATGCCTTGCAACCGCTTCCTACGCGGAGCGTTGGGCGGCGTCGATGATCGCCTCGAAACGATCGGCGATCGGGCCGATGGCGAAGGCGCTCTCGGCATAGTGGCGCGCCCGCTGCGTAGTGCACGAGGCGTTGCGGCGCGGCGTGGAACGTACGCACCAGCTCAACCGCCCATGCGGCTGCCAGTCGATCAGGACGAGGCTGGCGAGCCCTTCCTCCTTCTGCGCCCGTCGCAGTCGCTCTACGCCGAAGCCGCGGCCGACCACGACGATGCGCAAGCCGACATCGCAGCGGCACGCGCGCCAGGGCGAGGAACGGCGCGATCTCGTGCTTGTGGCCCAGCACGCCGGCATAGAGGACGTTGAACGTGTCGGCGAGGCCGAACTCCCGGGAGAAGCCGTTGTCCTTCGGGCACGGCGCGATCTCGTCGTTCGGCATCCAGTTCGGCACGGTGAAGCTCAGCCGCGGCTGAATGCCGTAGGCCGCGAGCTGGGCGTTGAAATCGTCGGTGATGACGATCACCGCGTCGGCGTTGGCGACGACGCCCTTCTCGAGATGGCGCACCAGACCCTGGCCGCATAGGCCCAACGGACCGAAGCGCTTGCGCAGGACATAGCCGATGGTGGGGGTATGGATATCCTGCATCCAGTGCACGTAGGCGAAGCCGCGCGTCGCCGCCGCGCGCTGCAGACGGCGGCTCATGATCATGGTGCCGTTGGTGTTGATCACCACCTCCGGCGCGAACTGCGCGACCGCGCGCTCGAGCACCCGGGCATAGGCGATTTCCTGGCCGGCGCGGCGCAGCAACTCCTGCTTGGCGAAGGGCCGGCCGATCGAGACGGGCTCGACCGAGAAACCGGGCGCGTCGTTGGCGCTCCTCGCCAGCCGGCCACCGCGCATGTCGAGGTCCTGCGGGCCCGTGCACCTGCTCGAGCAGGGCGTCGAGCACGCGCCTCCCAGCCCTCACGTGCCAGGCGCAGCGCGACGCGCGAACCGATGAAGCCCGCGCCGCCTGTGACCAATACGCGGCCAATCATCTTGTCCACCTCACGCGCGCCAGGCCGCGTCTATGGTCGGTGGATGACATCGCTTTTCCATCTCTCGGTCGACGACGTGCTGCCCGGCCTGTTCGAGCCGGCGCATCCGATGATCGGCGCGCTCGATCGCCTGCACGACGAGTTCGCCATGCCGATGGACCTCTACCTGTTCGGCGAGAGCGATTGGCGGCGGCTCGACGAGCTGCCGCCGGCGATGGTGAACGAGTTGCGGGCGAGGCCGTGGCTGCGGCTGGGCCCACACGGCGCCAATGTCAGGACGCCGCCGCACCGCCAGTCGCCGGCCGAGCTCGAGCTGACGCTCGAGTACCTGTTCACGACGATCGAGCACATCGTCGGCCGCAATGCCCGCAGCTCCTGGGTGCGCCTGCACGAGTTTTCCGAGGCCTACGAGGCCGCGCCGCTCCTGACGGCGCACGGCGTCGAGGCATTGCTGACCACCGACCGCCCAGCCATCGCTTGGCGCTTGCCGGCGCCCGAGCGGGCGGCGCTAGCACTGCGCGGGCGTGTGCCGTTCGGCGGCATCGATTTCGTGCGCTCGCATCTGCGCATCGAATGGCTGATCGGCGAAGGCGTCAGCCGGGTGGCGCTGGCCGACCGCATCAAGCGTATCGTCGATGCTCACGGCGTCCTCGTGGTGTTCACCCACGAGATCTGCTTCGACGATCCACGGACGACGGCGATGCTTCATACGCTGCTCGATGTCTGTCGCGCGCTCGGTCTGCGGCCGCGCTGAGTTACGGCGATGCGCCGACCGCCCAGCGGACCGCGTCCCGGCCGGAGCGGCTCCGCTCGTCCCCGTCGAGGGTGCTGCACAGGCCGTCGAGCATCTCGTCCCAGCCGGGCACGGAGATGCCGCTGGCATTGGCGAAGCGATGACCGTCGAGGCTGCGGTCGCACTCGAACGAGTCGTCGCGCTCGATCGTGATGCCGCGCTGCAGCCGGCGCTCGATGTCGCACAGGAGCGCATACTTGCTGATCGGCGAAGCGGCCACGTGATACAGGCCCGAAAGCGGCAGGGGGCCGTCGATGACGCGCTCGATGACCCGCGCGAGCGCACATGTCGTCAGCCCGCTGAAGATCGCCTTGCCGTAGCCCTTGATGGTGCCGCGCTGCGCCAGGAACCAGGCGAGCAGTCCTTCCCGGCCGGAGAGCTGCGGGCCGATGAACGACGTGCGCAGGGTGAGGTGCGGTGGCGTGCCGACCTCGCCCAGCAGCTTGGACAGGCCGTAGAGGTCGACCGGATCGGGCGTGTCGGATTCGCGGTAGCCGCCACGCCGGCCCGAGAAGACGCAATCGGTGCTGATGTGAATCAGCCGCGCGCCTCGCACCATTGCGCGAGCCGGAGCGGCATCAGGGCATTGACCTGCATCACCGCCATCGGATCGTTCGCTGCCGGCCGCTGCTTGATGAGCCCGGCACAGTTGACCACCACCGCGATGCCGCGGCCCGGCAGCCGCTCGGCCATCGCCCGCGGATCGGTGAGGTCGACCCGATCGATCAGCGAAAAGGCTGGCGACCGGCAATCCAGGGCCGGATAGCTGTCGCGCGAACCACGACACGTGCCGATTACGCGATGCTTCTGCGAAAGGACGCGACACACGGCATGGCCCAGCGTGCCATGCGCGCCGGTGACGAGAATGGTCTTCATTGAACCCCGTATGAATCGACCGTCGCACTATGAAGCGGCGTGGGCGCATCCGAAGTGATCAACCTGTGGTATTGCTGTGCGTAAGATGGCGCGCTGGATGGAGGATGAATGCGGGTCTTCACGACGCTTCCCCAGGAGAATCTTCAGAAGGTCGGGCCGGCCGCGCAGAAGATCGAGGCCGACGGCTATACCGGCGTGAGCACGCAGGAGAACCGGCACGATCCGTTCCTCGCACTCGCGGTTGCCGGCGTGGCGACGAAAAATATCGAGCTGCATACCGGCGTGGCGATCTCCTTCCCGCGCTCGCCGATGGTCGCAGCCAACATCGGCTGGGATCTCGCGGCGAGCACCGGCGGCCGTTTCACGCTCGGGTTGGGCTCGCAGATCCGGCCGCACAACGAGAAGCGCTTCTCGGTGCCATGGTCCGCCCCGGCACCGCGCATGCGCGAGTACATCCAGGCGCTGCGCGCGATCTGGGCCGCATGGAAGGGCGACGGCAAGCTGAACTACGAGGGCAAGCACTATCGCTTCACCCTGATGACGCCGAACTTCGTTCCCGAGCCGTACGATGCGCCGGCGCCGCGCATCGGCCTCGCCGCGGTCGGGCCGGCGATGCTCAAGGTCGCGGCGGAGGAGAGCGACGGCGCCAAGCTCCATGTCTTTTGCACGCGGAAGTATCTCGAGAACCGCATCCTGCCGATCATCACCGACGGCCTCGCGAGGTCGGGCCGCGGCCGCGAGGCCTTCGAGATCTCGGGCGGCGGATTCCTGGTGACCGGCAAGGACGACGCGGCGGTGCAGAAGCTGTTCGACTGGGTGCGCTATCGCGTGGCGTTCTACGGCTCGACCCCGGCCTACTGGCCGGTGTTCGACGAGCACGGTCTGGGCGATCTCGGCCGCAAGCTCAACGCCATGACCAAGGCCGGCCAATGGGACAAGATCGCGGACGAGGTGAGCGACGACGTCGTGCACCTGTTCGCCGCGGTCGGCCGGCACGACCAGATCGCCAAGGCGATCGAGGCCCGCTTCGGCGGCCTGGTCGACTCGATCAGTGCCAGCGCCAATTCGGCCAAGCCGTCGGACCTGCCGCCCGGCCTGATCCAGGACATTGCGCGGATTCCGACGCACTATCGTGCGGCCGCTTGAGAAGGAGGACGAGATGAAGCTCGAAGGTCGATGCTATTGCGGCAACATCCGCTACGTTGCCGAGGGCGAGCCGATGCGCATGGCGCAGTGCCATTGCCGGGAATGCCAATACATCACCGGGGGCGCGCCCAACACCTTCATCGTCATGCCGGCCGCCGGCCACAAGTACACCAAGGGCACGCCCAAGGCGTTCACCCGCAGCGACATCGAGCAGGCGGTGACCCGCGAGTTCTGCCCCGACTGTGGCACGCATCTCGCCACCAAGCCGCCGGGCCGGCCGGTCGTCGTGGTCAAGGTCGGCACGCTCGACGATCCCAAGCTGTTCACGCCGCAGATGGCGATCTTCACGGTCGACAAGCAGCCCTTCCACCAGATACCCGAAGGCCTCAAGACCTTCGAGCGCCGTCCTGGGTAAGAGTCCTCGTCGCGGCCTACGGCTTGCCGAAGGTCGCGATGCGCTCGACGTTGCAGACGAACAGCACGCGCTTCTCGTCGATCGCGGGGTCGCGCAGGCCGTAGGGCGGCGGGTTGCCGGTGTACTTGGTCCAGATCTTGTCGAGCTGGCGCGTCACCCGTTCGCCGCCCGGCTCCCCTTCGCGCTCCTCGTGGTCGACCGAGCATTTCAGCTGGACCCAGTGGTAGGCGTTCTCGGGATTGACGATCAGGATGGTGAAGCGCGGGCTCCGGCGGATCCAATCGCATTTCCGGCGGTGCGAGGCGGTGTTCACCAGGACCTGGTCGCCCTCGTAGTCGAACCACATCGGCGTCAATCCGACCGTGCCGTCAGGCCCGATCAACCCCAGCGTGACGGTGATCGGCCGGTCGAGCAGCGCCTTGTAGATCGGATCGAGACTGGAAAGGCCCTTGATCTTGACCCTGTCGCCGATGCCGAACTGGCCCGGCTGCAGGCCGCCGGCGACGTCGCGGAACTGGGCAACCGTGATGTTGGCCATGGATCCTCCCGACAGTATGCGGGGAGGCAGCGTGACTGCGGCGGCGGCAAAAGAAAAGCCCCCGCCGTGAAGCCTGGGCCACAGGTAGCCCGCGATTGTTATGGTGCGGGCAATCCCGGTGCGTAGGCTCAGTGCAGCCGGCGCGGCAGCTCGGCAATGGCCTGGTCGACCAGGTCCTGCGACTTGCCCGAGCCGACCTGCTCGCGCAGCAGGCTGCGGGTCGCGGCCAGCGCGGTGTCGACCGCCATGTCGCGCACCTGCTTGGATGCCGCCGCCTCGCTCTGGGCGATGCGGTCGAGCGCCTGCTGCTCGCGCAGCGCGATGGCGTTCTGCAAGCTCTGCGCGGCGCGCGCCTGCATGCGGCTCACCTCGTCGCGTGCCTGGCCAAGGATGCCCTCGGCCTCGGCGGTCGCCTGGGCGAGCGTCTGCTCGGCGGCAGCCTTGGCGGCGAGAGCCTCGCTGCGCAGCCGCTCGGCGTCGGCCAGTGCGGCGGCGATCGTCGTCGAGCGCTTGTCGAGCAGGGCGGCGAGGCGCGTCCACATGATCTTGCCGAGCAGGACCACGAACAGCAGGAACGCGATCGCGACCCACGTCTCCGGATTGGCGAAGAAGCCGGCATCGTGTCCCTCGACGGCGGCTTGCGCGGCCTTGTCGGCGGCCCAGGCGCTACCCATCAGCGGCCTCCTTTTGCAGCGGCGACCTTGGCCCGCAGCGCCGCTCCGTCGGCCGGCTGGCCGGAAACCTTGCTGTAGACCTCGGCCGCGATCTCGTGCGCCATGTCTTCGAGGCCTTCCACCACCTGGGCCCGCTGCCCGGCGATGCGCTTCTCGGCTTCGTCGATGCGTGCGTTCAGCGCGTTGCCGAGCTCGGCGAGCCTGGCCGCAGCGGCGGCGCTGTCGGCTTCCGCCTGCTCGCGATGCAGCTTGCGGGCCGTCTCGCGGGCGTCGGCGAGACGCTTCTCGTAGGCGGCGACCAGCGCGCGGGTCTCCTCGCTCGCCTTCTCGGCGGCGTCGAGGTCGCTCTGGATCTTGCCTTGGCGCTTCTCGAGCGTGTCGGAGATCGTCGGAATCGCGAGCTTCGACATGACCAGGTACAGCACCACGAAGGTGACCACCAGCCAGACGACCTGGGGCGCGAAATCGTGGAAGTTCAGCTGCGGCATGCCGCCGCTTTCGGCCATTGCCGTCCCGCTGACGCCGGCGACGAGGGCCGCCGCCAGCATGCTGTAGACCGGTATGCGCATGATGCTCAGTCCCAAGCCTTTGCGGCTTAGAACACGAACAGGATCATGAAGGCGATGACCAGCGCGAACAGCGCCACGGCTTCCGTGAGCGCGAAGCCCAGGAGCACGTTGCCGAACACGCGGGGAGCAGCCTCGGGATTGCGGAGAGCGCCCGAGACGAAGCTGCCGAAGATGTTGCCGATGCCAACGCCCACGCCGGCGAGGGCGATCGTGGCGAGGCCGGCGCCGATGAGCTTGGCTGCAGAAGCGTCCATAGTACTAAGTCCTTCCTTCAGTGATGCAGATGGATGGCGTCGTTGAGATAGAGGCAGGTCAGGATCGCGAAGACGTAGGCCTGCAGGAAAGCGATCAGCAGCTCGAGGCCGGTCAGGATGACGATGAAGGCAAGCGGCGCCCAGCCGCCCAGGATACCCATCATCACCACGAACCCGCCGAACACCTTCAGCATGGTGTGGCCCGCCAGCATGTTGGCGAACAGTCGGATCGAGAGGCTGAACGGACGCACGAAGTAGGAGATGACCTCGATCGGCACCAGGATGACCAGCAGCCAGAGCGGCACGCCGGACGGCACGAAGAAGGTGAGGAAGTGGGCGCCGTGCCGGGCGAAGCCGATCACCGTCACGCCGACGAACACGACCGCCGCCATGGCGAAGGTCACGATGATGTGGCTGGTCGGGGTGAACGAGTAGGGCACCAGACCCAGCACGTTGCAGAACAGGATGAAGACGAACAGCGTCAGGACGAACGGGAAGTACTTCTTGCCGGCGTCGCCGACATTGTCGCGCAGCATGCCGGCGACGAACTCGTAGCCCAGCTCGGCCATCGCCTGCGCCCGGCCCGGGATCAGGGCCTTCTTCTGCGTGCCGACGACGAAAAGAAGGAAGGCGAGGATGACGGCGATGGTCATCCAGAGTGCGGAATTCGTGTACGAGGCGTCGAGGGAACCGATATGGAAATCGAGCAGCCGCTTGATCTCGAACTGCTCCATCGGGCTGTGCATGTCGTCCCCACTCCACTCTCAGGGGAGGCGGTCTCCCCCTTTGGCCGCGTCGTCCGAGAAGGCCCGGATGGCGCGCCATGCATTGTTGACGCCGGCGGCGAACCCCACGATCAGGCCGCCGATCAAGGCAAACGGCGCCCAACCCAACCAGCGGTCGAGCCAATAGCCAAGGAACCCCCCGACCAAAAGGCCCGCGATCATATCCACCAACACACGATACGCAATCGCGGTCTGGCGGTGCGACACCGCGGACGATTCACGGGGTTTTTCGACGGCCCCGCGTGCCTTTTTCAGCTGCGCCTGGAGCTCGTCGATCCGCCGGCGGTCGGCCTCGGGATCGGCGGCGGGATGTCTAGGGGTTGGGTCCGATGGTGTCAAGGAAGCGATTCCCTTTACCTATCAGGTAGTTAGGCCCTTGCGGATCAGCGTTTGAAGACTTCGAAGGTTGCATCGCCGTCGCGCTTCACCTGCGGGACGAGATCGACCTCCCAATCGAGATACTGGCGCATCGCCGCTTCGACGTCCTGATCGTTGTCGTAGGGGCGGTACCAGACGTCGGTCGGCGGGTCGGCCATGCGCGTGTGCCCGCTTTCCACAGGCAGCTTGGCATCGCGCCACGCCTTCATGCCGCCGGCCAGGATCGCGACCGGCAGGCTGCCGGCGGCCTCCTGCGCCGCGAGCGCCGCGATCTCGCCGTCGGGCGAGACCAGCACGATGCGGGTCGCGCCGGGCTGCTTCTTGATCATCTCGGGAATCGACTGCGCGAGTCCCGCGCGCACGGCGAACCACGCGCCCGGGACGTGGCCGTCGCGATAGCGCAGGCTGGTGTCGAGGTCGATCACCAGCGTGGTCTCGAGCGCGGCGTTCAGCTCCGCCGGGTTCACCGTCGCTGGCTTGGGCATGGCGAAGCCCTTGGGGAAGCGCGGCTCGCTCTCGGTCGTGAGCTCGCCTTCCGCGGGCTTGTGGTCGAGCACGTAGGTGTTCTTCCAGCCCATCTGCAGCAGCCAATGCGTGGTCATGGTCGCGCGCACCCCGTCATTGTCGTGCAGCACGATGGTGGCGTTGCGCGCGCCGACATATTGATCGGTCGCCTGCACGAGCTGCCCGCCCGCGGCATGGCGGAAGCCCTTGAGATGGCCCTGCGCGTACTCCGACGGATCGCGGACATCGAGCTTGTAGAGCGGTCCGCCTTTGGCCTCGAGCGCCTTCAACCCGGCCATGTCGATCTTCTTGATGCCCATGCGCTGGGCGATCGTCGATGCCGCGGCTTGCGCGAACTTCGCCGCTTCCGGACCCTGCGGGCCGAATGACTTGGTCTCGCCGCGCGCCACCTTGAGGCCGGCGAGATGCCAGCCCATGGTGCCGTTCTTCAGCGCCATCACCTTGTTGGGCAGGCCGGCATTGATCAGCGACTGCGCGCCGATGATCGAGCGCGTGCGGCCGGCGCAGTTCACCACGACCAGCGTGTTCGGGTTCGGAGCGAAATCCTTCACGCGATAGACCAGCTCGGCGCCGGGGCAGTCGATGCCGCCCGGGATCGACATGTTGTTGAACTCCGGCATCGGCCGCGAATCGAGGATCACCATGTCGGTCTTGGCGTCCACCAGCTTCTTCAGGTCCGCGGCATCGATGCGCGGCGTGTCGTTGTCGTGCTCGACCACCTCGCCGAACGCCTTGCTCGGCACGTTCACGCCGGTGAAGACCTCGTAGCCGGCGTCGCGCCAGGCCTTGAGTCCCCCGGTCATCACCGCGACGTTGCCGTAGCCCATCTGCCCGAGCTTGGCGGCGGCCCGGGCCGCACGCCCGTTACCGCCTTCGTCGCCGCTGTCCATCAGCACGATGCGCGTGGCCGGATCGGGCAGCAGCGCGAAAACTCGCGGCTCGAGGCGGGACAGGGGAAGCGGCGTGGCAAACAGCGGATGGCCCTTGGTCGAGAACTCGCCCTCCTCGCGGACGTCGAAGAAGGCGAACACCTCGCCCGACTTCAGCATCGCCTTGACCTGCTGTACCGACAGCGCCTGATCCACACTCATGCGGTCCTCCGTTTGGTTGCAGTATAGCGGCCCGCCCCGTAGGTTGGCGCCCATGAAACAGTTCGTGCCTCTGGTGCTGGCGGGGGCGCTGGCCACGATCGCTGCTTCCACCTTTGCCCAGACGCCCGCCAAGCCGCCGCACAAGCCGCCCGCCGCGGCCAAACCGGTCGCCATGGTCACCAAACCGGCGGCCCATCCAGCCGCTCATCCCGCGGCGCACCCTGCCGCGCATCATCCGGTCGTGCGCCGCCCGGTGTTCGTGCCGCCGCCGCCGGTCATCGAGCTCGACGAGATCGCGCCACCCGACCTGCCCAGGGCGCTGAGCGATCAGGAGCGCGACCGCTACCGCCGCATCTTCCAGGCGCAGGCCGCCGGCCAATGGGCCCAGGCCGACGCCGAGATCGCCCAGCTCAAGGACAAGACCCTCATGGGCTATGTCGGCGCCCAGCGGCTGCTCAGCCCCGGCTACCAGGCTTCGTACGACCAGCTCGCGGCCTGGCTGCAGGACTACAACGACCACCCCGATGCGCCGGCGATCTACAAGCTCGCCGTGGTCCGCCGGCCCAAGGGCGCGAGCGACGACCTGACGCCCGCGAGCTTCGTCGGCGTCGCACAGCCGTCGCCGGCCTTCGCGGCCGCCCGCACCGTGACCGGCGCCGACGCCGCGCGCGCGGCCGAGCTGCGGGCGCGGCTGCAGCGCATGGTGGACGACGGCGGGTTCAACGCCGCCTTCGCCCTGCTCGACGAGAAGGCGACGGTCGAGCTGCTCGGCGCGCCCGAGGTCGAGCTGTGGCGCGGCCGCATCCGCACCCATGCGCTCGAGGCCGATTCGCAGCGCGGCGTGCAGGTGCCGGTCGACGTCACCGCGCCGCCGGACGCCAACTGGGCGGCGGGCATCTCCGCATTCCAGGCCGGCAACATGCCGGAAGCCGCGCGCCGCTTCGAGCTGGTGGCCGATGCGCCGCCCGAACAAGTGTCGTCCTGGACGCTCGCCGCCGGCGCCTTCTGGGCGGCGCGCACCAACCTGCTGGCCGGCAATCCGCAGAAGTTCGCGCCCTACCTCAAGCGCGCCGCCCTGCACAGCCGTACGTTCCACGGGCTGATCGCGCAGAAGATGCTCGGCATGCAGATCGTGCCCGATCTCGCCACGCCGCCGATCGATCGCCGTCGTGCCGACATGCTGCAGAACGACCGCGCCGGCCGCCGCGCGCTGGCGTTGTTCCAACTCGGCGCCGCAACTGCCGCACAGCGCGAACTGTTCGCCGCCTCCCTCGACGCCGACCCGAAGTACATCGAATCGATCCTGGCCGTGGCGCTGAAGGCCAACCTGCCGAGCCTGTCGATCCAGGTCGGCAACGCGGCGTGGGACCAGCGCGACAAGATCGCCGGCTACGATGCGGCGATGTATCCGCTGCCGCCATGGCAGCCGATGCAGGGCTTCTCGCTCGATAAGGCGCTGGTCTACGCCTTCATGCGCCAGGAATCGGCGTTCAATCCCAAGGCGCGCTCGTTCGTCGGCGCGATGGGGCTGATGCAGCTGATGCCGGGCACCGCGCGGATCGTTACCAACAAGTTCGCGCCCGAGACCGCGGGCGGCGATCCCTGGGATCCGTCGGTCAACATGTCGTTGGGCCAGGCCTACATCACGTCGCTGCTGAACGACGTCGACGACAACCTCGTGCGCACGGTCGCGGCCTACAATGGCGGCCCGGGCAACGTGCTGCGCTGGGACAACACGCTGAACGCCTCGGCCGATCCGCTGCTCTACATTGCCACCATCCCGCTCAACGAGACGCGGGACTTCGTGCATCGGGTCATGGCCAACTACTGGATGTACCAGATCCGGCTCGGCCAGCCGACGCCGTCGCTCGACCAGATCGCGGCGCACGAATGGCCGCGCTACACGCAGCAGGATGTGGCCAATTCGATGAGTGCCGGCAAATGAGCAACACCGCACGCCTGCGCCGCTTCATCGGCGACATGACCTCGCTCGTGGGCGGCGCGTGGCAGGACAACGATCCCGCTGTCTCTGTCGAGGTTGGTGCCCGGCTGCTGGGCGAGCTGGTGAGCCACGACGACTGGCTGCCCGAGGCGATGGCCGAGTGCCCGCCTCACGGCTATGCGCAGAACCTGCTGTGGTGCGATCCGTTCGAGCGCTTCTCGGTGGTGAGCTTCGTCTGGGCGCCCAACGCCAGGACGCCCGTGCACGACCATCAGGTGTGGGGCCTCGTCGGTATGCTGCGCGGCTCGGAGACCTCGCAGGCCTTCGTGCGGGACGAGAAGACCGGCCTGCTGAGCCTGGGTGCCTGCGCCACGCTTGCCCCGGGCGATGTCGAGAAGCTGCAGCCGGAGGTGGGCGACATCCACCAGGTGACCAACGCGCTGGTCGACACCGGCTCGATCAGCATCCACGTCTATGGCGGCAATATCGGCGCCATCCGCCGCTACACCTTCGATCCGGAAAGCGGCAAGCCCAGCCTGTTCGTCTCGGGCTACACCAACAAGATCGTGCCCAACCTGTGGGATCGCTCTGCCGAGGTTCGCGCTGCCGGTTGAGGCTTCCGGCGAAGTGACCATATAATATGGTCACATAGGAGTCCGCCATGGACCGCAAGATCAACGCCGCCGCCTTCAAGGCGCGCTGCCTCGCCCTGATCGACGAGGTCGCCGAGACCGGCCAGCCGCTCACCGTCACCAAGCGCGGCAAGGCCAAGGTCCAGATCGTCGCCGTGCGCGAGAAGCCCAAGACGCTGATCGGGGCGCTGAAAGGCTCGTTCGAGATCGCCGGCGACATTAGTGGCCCTGTCTTCGACGAGGGCGAATGGGATTGGGAGCGAAAATGGCGGAAGATCAGTGGCGGGTTCGATGACCCTCCTGCTCGATACACAGGCGCTCGTGTGGATCGTGCAGGACAGTCCAAGTCTGGGAAGACGAGCCCGAAGGGCGTGCGACGCCGCCCTCGCCGCGGCTGAACTGGCGATTCCGACGGTCTCGTTTTTCGAGATCGGGGGGCTGCTGAAGCGGGCGCGGATCAAGAGCCCGCTGAGCGTTCGTGATTGGCGGGCGCGCATCTTGTCGCTCGGCGTTCGCGAAGTGCCACTTTCAGCAGAGATCGCGATGCGGGCGTCGGACCTCGAAAACCTGCCAGGCGATCCATTCGACCGCCTGATCGTCGGCACGGCGCTAGTCGAACAGGCGACGCTGCTGACGTCGGATCAGCCGATATTGTCCTGGCCGGGCAACCTGGAGCGCCAGGACGCTGCGCGCTAGTGCTTGTGCGGATGCGGGTGCGTGGGATCGACCCAGTACACCGTCTCGACCTTCTCGGCCGGCTCGATGTCGATGTTGATCGCGACCGCCTCGTTGTCCGAACGCACCAGCACGCATTCCAGCGGCTCGGTGTCGGAGGCGTTGATCTCCTGGTGCGGCACGTAGGGCGGCACGTAGATGAAGTCGCCCGGCCCGGCCTCTGCGGTGAACTGGAGCTGGTCGCCCCAGCGCATGCGCGCCTTGCCCTTGACGACGTAGATCACGCTCTCGAGGTGGCCGTGGTGATGCGCGCCGGTCTTGGCATGGGCATGGATGGTCACGGTGCCGGCCCACAGCTTTTGCGCGCCGACGCGCGCGAAGTTGATCGCCGCGGCGCGGTTCATGCCGGGGGTCTGGGCGGTGTTGGTGTCGAGGGAGCCCGCGGGAATCACCCGCACGCCGTCATGCTTCCAGTCGGTCATGGGCGTGATTTAGGCCCGATGCCTCGCTTCGACAAGCGAGGATCGTTACAATGCTCGCATGAACAAAATTGACGAAACCAAGCCCTTCAAGGCGGTCAATATCGCCGTGCTGACGGTTTCCGACACGCGCACGCTCGAGACCGACAAGTCGGGCGACACGCTGGTCGAACGCATCGCGCGCGACGGCCACGTGCTGGTCGACCGTGCGATCGTGACCGACGACATCGACAAGATCCGCGCCCAGGTGCGGAAGTGGATCGACGATCCCAGGGTCGAGGTCGTGATCTCGACCGGCGGCACCGGCGTCACCGGCCGCGACGTCACGCCCGAGGCGATGGAGGGGCTGTACGAGAAACGTATCGACGGGTTCGGCGAGACGTTCCGCTGGATCAGCTTCCAGAAGATCGGCACCTCGACCATGCAGAGCCGCGCCACCGCGGGCGTCGCCAACGGCACCTACATCTTCGCGCTGCCCGGCTCGACCGGCGCCTGCAAGGACGGCTGGGACGACATCCTGCGCTACCAGCTCGACATCCGCTTCCGCCCCTGCAATTTCGCCGAGCTCATGCCGCGCCTGAACGAAGGCAAGATCCCGCGGAGCGGCTGAGCAGGCAGTGGTCGATCCGTTCGACGGCGAGGCCCTGCCCGCGACCGGCACGGCGCACGGCCACGTTCGCTTGCGCGGCGGACGTCTGGCGCGCATCGCCTACGCGCACGAGGGCGATGCTTCCGCTGCCGGCCGCCTGCACGCCCAGGCTGCCGCCTTCCGCCATCTCGAACCCGCCGGCCGCACGCCGCGCCTGCACGAGGTGATCGAGCCGCGCGCCGGGTTGCCGGGCGGGGCGTTGATCGTCGACTTCATCGAGGGGCGCGCGCCGCGCCTGCCGGACGAGCTCGGGCTGATGGCCGACACGCTGGCGCGCCTCCACGCGCTGCCGCTGCCGCCGGCCAGCGCGCCGATCCCGCGCCAGGTCAATCCGTTGCTCGAAACGCTGGAGGGGATCGAGCTCAACGCGATGCGCTTTCTCGACAAGGCCGTGCCCGACGCCGGCGCGCGTGCCGAGATCGCCGACGAGCTGCACGCGATGCGCGGGCTCGTGCCCATGCTCGGACGCAAGGTGCAGCCGCTCACCGTCGCGCTGGCCGACACGCATCCCGGCAACTTCATCGTCGATCGCGCGTCTGTCGCCTGGTTCGTCGATCTCGAAAAGGTGCATGTCGGGTCGCCGGCGATCGATCTCGCGCACGCGACGCTGCCGACCTCGACCTTGTGGCATCCCGACGTCGGCAAACGGCTGACGGGCGGGCAGGTGCAGGCCTTCTACGCGTCCTACCTCGCGCGGATCGGCGCGGAGAAGGCGGAGGCGCTGCGGCCCTGGCTCGTGCCGATGCGTCGACTCACCTGGCTGCGCACGACCCTGTTCATGGCGCGCTGGCGGGTCGAGACGCGCAGCCCGCGCGACCCGTCCAATCCTTCGCAGTGGAGCGATGCCGGCCTCGACGCCGGCATGAAGACCCACATCGACAGCCGCATCGACGAATGCTTTTCTCCCGACACGATCCGCGCCATTCGGGCGGAATGGCAGGAGTAAGTGTCGCGTATGCGTTTCGAGCGCTTCGTCTGGTTGTTTCCTGCCGTTTATGCCCTGCACATCGTCGAGGAGTACGGCACAGGCTTCCCCGCCTGGATGACGCGCCACATGCACGCGTCGATGGACAATCCGGGCTTCCTCCTGAACAACGCGCTGTTCATGGCGATCCTGCTCGCGACGACGGCGTGGGCGAGCCTGAGCCGCTCATGCCTCTCGGCGTTCATCTTTCTGAGCTGGGCGAGCGGCAATCTCTTCTGGAACTTCATCTTCCACCTCGTCACGACGCTGCATGCCGACAGCTATTCGCCGGGCCTGGTGACGGCGTCGCTGCTCTATTACCCGGTGTCGCTGTGGGGCGGCGTGCTGGCCGTGCGCCAAGAACGGCTGAGGGTCTCCGGTGTGCTCGGCGCCTTCGCGATCGGCGCGGCGTTGATGATGTTCGTCGTCTGGGCCGGCCTGTGGCACTTCCACAGGCCCTGACACCACAATATCCAGTGGCTTGACTCGTTCCTGATTTGTTCTCAGAGTCGGCATGCCTTGAAGGTGAGCCATGAAGAAGCCGGGCGAGCATCTCTATCCAGACGACGAGGTCGCGCAGCCGCAGCACAACGGGCGGGGCGCGCTGTCGAATGCGTCGAGCCGCTACGACGACGAGAAGAAGATCCGCACCACCGACGGCTGGGACATCGAGGAAGAGCTGCCGCCGCTGCGCACGACGCTCACCAAGGACGCCACGCGCTCGATCCTCGCGCGCAACACCTCGCCCGACGTGCCGTTCGACCGTTCGATCAACCCCTATCGCGGCTGCGAGCACGGCTGCATCTACTGCTTCGCCCGGCCGACCCATGCCTATCTCGGCCTGTCGCCCGGCCTCGACTTCGAGACCAAGATCCTGTTCAAGCCCGATGCGGCGAAGCTGCTGACCGCGGAGCTCTGCTCGCCCAAGTACCGGCCCGACGTCGTGGCGATGGGCACCAACACCGATCCCTACCAGCCGGTCGAGCGCGAGCTCAAGATCACGCGCTCGATCATCCGCGTTCTGTCGGACTTCAACAATCCTGTAGGCATCGTCACCAAGAATCATCTGGTGACGCGCGACATCGACATCCTGGGCGACATGGCCAAACGCAACCTGGCGGAGGTCTTCCTGTCCGTGACCACGCTCGACAAGGATCTGGCGCGGGACATGGAGCCGCGCGCCTCGGCTCCCTATCGCCGGCTCGACGCGATCAAGAAGCTGGCGGATGCCGGCGTGCCGGTCGGCGTGATGACCGCGCCGATGATCCCCGGCCTCAACGACCACGAGATGGAGGCCATCCTCGAGAAGGCGGCCGAGGCGGGCGCCACGCGCGCCGGCTTCACCGTCCTGCGCCTGCCGCTCGAGATCAAGGATCTGTTCGACGAATGGCTGCGCGCCAACCGGCCGGATCGCGCCGAACGGGTCCTGTCGCTGATCCGCCAGATGCGCGGCGGCGCGCTCTACCAGGCCGAGTTCGGCCTGCGCATGCGCGGTGAGGGGCCGATCGCGCAGCTCCTGAGCGCTCGCTTCCAGGCGGCAGTGAAGCGGCTCGGGCTCAACAGGATCCGCTACCGCCTCGATACGCTGCGCTTCGCAGTCCCGGAGTCCGCGCGCAACGCCTTGGTCGATGCCAGGCGTGACGCGCGGCAGATGAAGCTTCTCTGAAGGAGTGACCGATGGCCGACGAGATCGTGTTCTACACCAACCCGCAATCGCGCGGGCTCACGACGCACTGGATGCTGGAGGAGATCGGCTGTCCTTACCGGATGGAGATCAAGGCCTACGGACCCGAGATGAAGGCGCCCGACTATCTCGCCATCAATCCCATGGGCAAGGTGCCCGCCATCACCCACGGCGACACCGTCGTGACCGAGACCGGCGCCATCCTCTGTTACCTCGCCGATGCGTTTCCCGCGGCGAAGCTCGCGCCGCCGGTCGGCCAACGCGGCGCCTATTACCGCTGGCTGTTCTTCGTCGCGGGCTGCGCCGAGCCTGCGATGAGCAACAAGTCGGTCGGCTGGGAGACGAACGAGGAGACGCAGCGCCGTTTCGGCTACGGCACTTACCAGCTCACCATGGACACGCTGGAGAAGGCCGTCGCCGGCAAGCCCTTCATCGCCGCCGACCATTTCACCGTGGCCGACCTCTTCGTCTCCTCGTTCCTGAACTTCGGCATGATGTTCAACGTCATCGAGAAGCGTCTGGCCTTCGAAACCTACGTGAAGCCGCACGTCGCCCGCCCGGCCTGCCAAAAGGTGATGAAGCCGGCGGGGATGGGTTAGCCCGCAGTGCGCAACCCGGTCGTCTACATCCTCGCGAGCCCTAATGGGCGTGCGCTGTACATTGGGGTGACGACCGATCTGGGTCGTCGGTCGGAAGAACACCGAACGGGTTTGTCGATACACACCAAGCAGTACAACATCACGCGGCTGGTCTACATCGAGTCGTTCGATACCGCTCCCGACGCCATCATGCGGGAGAAGCAGATGAAGAACTGGCGCCGGGAGAAGAAGGTCGCGTTGATCGATGCGGCCAATCCGGAATGGCTCGACCTCTCCAGCGAAGTTATGTGAGCCCTCTCCGTCGTCCCGACCGAAGCGCCGAAGGCGCGTAGTGGAGGGACCTTCTCTCGACGATTGGCCAGCCATTCGTTGAGGGAAGGTCCCTCGGCTACGCTTCGCTCCGCTCGGGACGACGGGAAGGAACGGCGAGGGATCTGGATCCATCGCCGTCGTGCCGATCCGAGCGCCGAAGGCGACGGACAGGTCAGTCGACGAACTTCACCTTCGGCCAGAGCTCGCGCCAGCGTTTGCTGGCGATGCGGGCTTGGTATTCGTCGAGCCTGGTGCGGCCGAAGGCGGTCGGGCGGCAGTAGAGGCCGACCAGGTCGTCGGTGCCGAGCGGGGCGACGACGGTGAGTGAATCGTCGGCTTCCAGGCGGACGCCGACGGCGGTCACGGTCTCCAGCCAGTAGGTCATCGAATCGGCCGTGCTCCGGTGCTGAGGCAGGTTCTTCCAGACATGCATGCGCGCCTGGTTGCGGACCTGCCACGGTGCCGGGGAGAGCGTGTTGAGCCGCGCCTCGTACGCCTGCTCGGGGGCCTTCGAGAGATCGGCGGCGTCGTAATAAAGAACGTCGATGTCGGCCAGCGGGGTCGGCGGTGCGATGCCGTGCAAATGATCCCAGACCCGATTGCGCACGAAGCCTGCGGCGATGCACCAGTCGGGCAGGCCGAGCGAGCGGGCTGCACGAAGCTGTTTCATGCCCACAGGGTCCTGCGCGATGATGGCGGCGATGAGGCTCATGCCTCCAGTCTAGCCAACACGCCCAGGGATAGTCCGAGGGGATATGCCGAGCTTCCGCTACGAATTGCGGGTCCACGAGCAGCACGCGTCGCCGGAAGGCACGCTCTGCATCGCCGGCATCGACGAGGTCGGCCGCGGGCCTCTGGCGGGTCCCGTGGTCGCGGCCGTGGCGGTGATCGACCGCGGCGTCGCCAAGCGCAAGCTGCTGCGCCTGATCGACGATTCCAAGAAGCTGGTGCGCGAGGATCGCGAGACCGCCTACGACGCGATGATCGCCTCGGGCTGCGTGCGGTTCGCCGTCGGCGAGGCGAGCGTCGAGGAGATCGACACCGTCAACATCCTGCAGGCGACCTTCCTCGCCATGCGCCGCGCGTTGGCCGGGCTGGTGGAAGCGCGCCCGGACATCGTGCTGATCGACGGCAACCGCGTGCCCCCGGAGCTGGGCTGCCGCGCCGAGACGATCGTCGGCGGCGACGCGCGCTCCTACTCGATCGCCGCCGCCTCGATCTTCGCCAAGGTCACGCGCGACCGGTACATGTATCGGCTGGCCGAGGAATTCCCCGGCTACGGCTGGGAGACCAATGTCGGCTACAAGTCCCCGGCCCATCTGCGGGCATTGAAGGCGCTCGGGCCGACCCCACATCATCGCCGGAGCTTCGCACCGGTCCGGGCCTGCCTCGGCGAGCCCATTGTCGGCGAACCGGGATCGGCGGAGGCGCTGGCGATCGCGGAAGAGATGAATGACTGAGCAGGAACACAAGGAGCTGGTTGCGGAGCTGCGGGTGGCGATCGAGCGGACCCCGCCCGGCGAGCGGCGCGAGCGCCTGCTGGCGCGGCTGCACCAGCTCGAGCAGAGCCACGGCACGGAATCCTTCGGCGACCACGTCAAGGCGTTGATCGAGGAGGCGGAGGTCGACGCCGCCGGCCTCGCGCCGTTCATGTCGCGTCTGTCCAGCCTGCTGCCCTGAAGCCTCAGAACTTTTCGGGCTCGCCCGCGGCCGCATCGGGAGCGTCGTCCCGGACGAGCGTTTAGGCTCGGGCCATGCTTACCCTTTACTACGCCCCGCACACCTGCGCGCTCGCGACCCACATCGTGCTGGAAGAGGTCGGCGCGGCGTACGCTGCAAAGCGCATCGACTTCGCGACCAACCAGCAGCGCTCGCCCGAGTATCTCCAGATCAACCCGAAGGGCCGCGTGCCGGCGCTGGTGACCGACCGCGGCATCCTGACCGAGACGCCGGCGATGCTGGTCTATGTCGCGCAGAGCTTCTCGGCAGGGCACCTCGCGCCGATGGACGACCCGTTCCTGTTCGCCGAGATCCAGTCGTTCAACAGCTGGCTATGCTCGCACCTGCACGTGGCGCACGCCCATCGCATGCGCGGCTATCGCTGGGTCGATCCGGAGGACAAGCACTCGATCGCCGCCCTGCAGCGCAAGGTGCCGCAATCGGTCGGCGACTCGTTCGCCATGGTCGAGCACCAAATGCTGAGGGGCCCGTGGGTAATGGGCGAGCGCTACACGATCTGCGATCCCTATCTCTTCACCCTGGCGCAATGGCTCGAAGCCGACGGCGTCGATCCCGCGACCATCCCGCGGGTGATCGACCACCGTGCGCGCATGGCCGAGCGGCCGACGGTGAAGAAGGCGATCGCCCAGGAGCTGGCGTAGACTCATCGGATCGCGCAACTCCGGTTGCTCATGGGGCCGAAGCGCAACTGGAGTTGCGCGGTCCGATGAGGCGCGCAGGGCGCGCGGTCGGGAAGAGCATGGCGAGCAGTCCGCCACAGGTTGATCACCGGCGCGTGCGCCTCGCTATGCTACGCAGCGTACCATGCGCGCGAGACCGAGATCCGGCGGGGAGCGCCTGGTTGGATTGGACGTCTTGCGCGGCTTCGCCGCCGTCGCGGTGATGGTCCACCATCACGGGCAATACTACGACGAGCTCTACCCCGGCCGCACACCGTTGTCGGTGAACTTCTTCGCCGGCCATTTCGGCGTCGAACTCTTCTTCATCATCAGCGGTTTCGTGATCCTGATGACGATCGAGCGCAAGGCCACCGTGTGGGCCTTCGCCCTTGCCCGCGCCGTGCGCCTGATGCCCTGCTTCCTCGCCGCGCTGGCGCTCGCCACGGTGATCCTCGTCATCGCGCCGATGCCGCCGCTCGACACGCCGACGGTCGCGCGCTTCCTCGCCAACGTGACCATGGCGCCGCTGCTGTTCGGGGAGCGGGTCGTCGATCTGCCGTACTGGACGCTGACCTACGAGATGGTCTTCTACGCCAGCATGGCCCTGCTGCTGGCCCTGGGCGGCCTGCGGCAGATCGAGTGGGTCGCGCTCGCCTGGATCGCGGCAGGCGTGCTGTTCACGACGCTGGTCGATGTCGAGCATCACAACCGCACGTCCATCCTGCTGCTGGCCTACTACAGCAACTTCTTCGTCATCGGCATGTGCCTCTACAAGGTCCATGCCGGACGCGCGCGGCCGCTGACATGGGTCGCCCTGGCGCTGGCCATCCTCACCAGCGCGCGCGGCGGCGGCCAGCAGGCCTTCTACGCATCGGGCGCCCTTTATCTCGCGTTGACGGCGTCGTTCGCGCTCCTGGTCTGGCTGGCGACCACGGCGGTCGGCCGGTGGGCCGCGGCCCCGCCGCTGGTCTTCCTCGGCCGCATCTCCTACCCGCTCTATCTCGTGCACGTCGTGCTGGGCTTCGAGGTGATCCGCTTCGGCGTCGAGCAGGGCTGGAGCACCGTCACCGGGGTGGTCGCCGCCGCGGCGGTGTCCTTGGCGGCGGCAACCCTCCTGCACTACCTCGTTGAGCGGCCGGGCCAGCGCTGGTCGCACAAGGCGCGCCAGCCGCCCAAGCTGGCGGCGGCGATTGCCGTTCCTCTCGACGCTAGAGCTGGTGGTCCACAGGCTGCGGACGGACTCGATCTTGTGGACTGATGTTCTAAACAATTGAATCAATTGTATTTTCTTGACCGCGACTCGGTGGATGACTCATCTTCCACCGATGCCTGGGGATAATCTGGCCGGGGATAGCCTGGACCGCGTACTGGTGGGCGACTGCGTCTCTTTGATGGAGAGTCTGCCGGCTGCCTCCGTCGACATGGTGTTCGCCGACCCGCCCTATAACCTGCAGTTGGGCGGCGAGCTCTTGCGGCCGGACAACAGCAAGGTCGACGCCGTCGACGACGACTGGGACAAGTTCGCCAATTTCTCGGGCTACGATTCCTTCACCCGCGCCTGGCTCAGGGCGGCGCGCCGGCTGCTGAAGCCCGAGGGCACGCTGTGGGTGATCGGCAGCTACCACAACATCTTCCGGATCGGCACGGCGCTGCAGGACGAGGGCTACTGGCTGCTGAACGACATCGTGTGGCGCAAGTCGAACCCGATGCCGAACTTCAAGGGCAAGCGCTTCACCAATGCGCACGAGACGCTGATCTGGGCGGCGCGCGACCGCAAGGCCAAGCGCTACACCTTCAACTACGAGTCGATGAAGCAGCTGAACGAAGGCCTCCAGATGCGCTCCGACTGGCTGCTGCCGCTTTGCACCGGCGGCGAGCGGTTGAAGGGCGAGGACGGCAAGAAGGCGCATCCGACGCAGAAGCCCGAGTCGCTGCTGTTCCGCTGCCTGATGGCCGCGTCCAATCCGGGCGATGTCGTGCTCGATCCCTTTTTCGGCACCGGCACGACCGGCGCCGTGGCGCGCCGCCTCGGCCGCCGCTTCATCGGCTTGGAGCGCGATCCGACCTACGCCGCGCTGGCGCGCAAGCGCATCGCCGAGGTGGCGCCGCTCGCGGCCGAGGACGTCACGCCCAAGCCCAGCAAGCGCAGCGAGCCGCGCATCCCGTTCGGCGTGCTGATCGAGGCGGGCCTGCTGCAGCCCGGCACGGTGCTGTGCGATCCGAGCGGCCGCCATCTCGCGCGCGTGCGGGCCGACGGCACGCTATCGTCATCGAATGCGCTGGGCGAGCATCGCGGCTCGATCCACCAGGTCGGCGCGGCGGTGCAGGGCGCGCCCGCCTGCAATGGCTGGACCTTCTGGCACATCGAGGTCGAAGGCGCCCGCCGCCCGATCGACCATCTGCGGCAGCAGGTGAGGGCGGGGCTTTAATTCGTCGGACCGCGGACCTCCAGGTCCGCTCATGCTCAGTGGACCGCGCAACTCCAGTAGCGCTCAGATTCACGAGCGCAACTGGAGTTGCGCGGTCCTATGAGCGGACCTGGAGGTCCGCGGTCCACTGAGTCCTTCACTCCTTCGCCACCACCTGCTCGAGGCTGGCGAAGAACTTCTGCCAGCCGTACTTGGCGCCCTGGTAGGCCTGCTGCTGGTCCGGTCGGAAGCCCGTCTGCTCCATGCGCAGGAGAGTCCCCGTGCCGGTCGGCGTGAGCGTCCAGGTGACGACGCTCTCGAGGCCCATCGCGTCCCATGTGTAGGACAGCGACCGGTTCGGCTCGACCACCAGCACCCGGCAATCGACCGAGCCCCAGTCGCCGCGCAGCTGGAAGCGATGGTCGACGGCCGGCTTGAAGTCGTTCTTCATCAGCCAGGCCTCGATCAGGTGCGGCTGGGTGAGCGCACGCCAGATCTTCTCCGGGGCGAACGGGATCTCGCGCTCGACGACGACGGAAAGCGTGTCGGCGGTGGCAGTGGTGGTCATTGGTCCATCCTTCTGAGGAGATCTTCGAGGTCGTCGAACTTGCTCTGCCAGAAGCCGGTCATCTGGCTCGTCCAGTCGATCAACGGTGCCAGCGCGGCGAGTTGCGCGCTGTAATGGGTCTGGCGTCCCTGCGGGCGGTCGCGGACCAGCCCGGCCTGCTTCAAGAGGCCGAGATGCTTGGACACGGCCGGCTGCGAGATGCCGGCCTGGGCGGTCAGGGCTGCGACGGTCTGCTCGCCGTCACGGCAGAGCCGCTCGAACAGGGCGCGGCGCGTCGGGTCGGCGAGGCTTTTGAAGAGGAGGTCGGGAGTGGCCATAGATAACTAGATGGTTATTGATCAGGTCAATAGCCAAATAGTTATGTATTGGTCAAGGGCCTTGTTTCTTGTGTCGACCGTAGATTTAGGATAAATTAACTTAATCTAACCGCTTCTCCGTCGGAGAGTTCGGGAGAGCGGGAAATTAGAGCGAGATGAGGCTAGCCCATCCGTCGTCCCGACCGGAGCCGAGCGAAGCGAGGCGCAGTGGAGGGACCTTTTTCGACGATTTGCGCTGATTGTTGAAAAAAGGTCCCTCCACTACGCGCCTTAGGCGCTTCGGTCGGGACGACGGATGAGTAGCCCAGCGACGACGGCGGGAAGGGTGGAGAAAAGAATCGTTTGCGGGGTGGGTGTCCGGTGGGATTCTGGGATTTCGGCGAGAAAACGCTGGGGAATCAGGGACTTAAGTCTAATGAGGATGGGGCGATTTGGGACTGCACCGACACTCAGGCCTGCACTGCATGCGCAATGATCTTGCGCATGACCGTGGGCAGGGCCCGTTCGGTCATCCTGTCGACCGTCACCCAGGCCGCCCCCGGAGCAAGCTTGGCGAGGCCGGCCGTGGTGGCGATGGCACGGGCGACCGCCAGCTCGAGATGGAAGTGCGTGAAGGTATGGCGCACGCCGCCCTCCAGCACCTTCCAGTTGGCCGGCACCGGCGCCTCCTTGAGCGCCTCGGCGAGCAGAAGCTCGCCTTCGCGCCACGCGCTCGACGGCACCTCGTCCATGCCGCCCAGGAGGCCCTTCGGCGGGCGCTTGCGCAACAGCACGGCGCCGTCCTTGCGCATCAGCACGAAGGCGAGGCCGCGGCGCGTCGGCTTGTCGGCCTTGGGCGCACGCCGCGGCAGCTCGTCGGCCAGGCCCTGCAGGCGGCCCTTGCAGCCCTGCATCAGCGGGCAGATCACGCAGCGCGGGCTCTTCGGGACACAGACCGTGGCGCCGAGGTCCATCATCGCCTGGGCGTAGTCGCCGGCGCGCTGCTGCGGCACCAGCGCGGCGGCGCGCGCCGCGATCTCGATCTTGGCGTCCGGCAGCGGCGTCTCGATCGCGTACAGGCGGGCGATCACCCGCTCGACATTGCCGTCGACCGCCGAGGCGGGATGGTCGAAGGCGATGGCACGGATCGCCGCCGCCGTGTAGCGCCCGATGCCGGGCAGGGCGAGCAGGCCCGCCTCGTCCTCGGGGAATTTGCCTGCGTGCTGCGCCACCACCGCCCGGGCGCAGGCATGCAGGTTGCGGGCGCGGGCGTAGTAGCCGAGGCCGGCCCAGGCCGAGAGGACATCGTCGATCGGCGCCGCCGCCAGCGCCTCGACGGTCGGCCAGCGCTTCACAAAGCGGTGAAAGTAGTCGCCGACGGTGGCCACCGTGGTCTGCTGCAGCATGATCTCGGAAAGCCAGACGAGATAAGGCGGCGTGCGTTCTCCCGGCGACGCGCGCCACGGCAAGGTGCGGCGGTGCCAGTCGTACCAATCAAGAAGACGTGTGGCGTGGGTGGCAGCGTGGGTAATGGCCATGTAAGCAGCCTGCCCGTAGCATAAGGAACGGCACTTGAAAGGGTCCATGCGGGAAAATGGCTTTCGCGCGGTCGGCGGCCTCGCCCAGCGGCTGACGGCGGGCCTCACCGAGAAGCGGAGCAAGGGACGCGGCACGTCGATCGCGCGCCTGCGCGTCGAATGGTCGGCGATCGTCGGTCCTGAGCTCGCCCGGGTGACGCAGCCGGACGCGCTCCTGGCTGGCCGTGGCCCCGGCAAGGTGATGCGGCTCAAGGTCGAGGGCGCGGCCGCGCTCGAGGTCCAGCATCGCGGTGCGCAGATCGTCGAGCGGCTGAATGCCTATTTCGGCCATCGCCTGATCGACGACATCCGCCTCGTGCAGGCGCCGCTCAGCCACAAGCCGCCGCCGCGCGTGCTGCCCAAGCCCGACGCGCCGACGATGCAGCGGATCGAAAGCGGCGCGGCCGCCGTGAAGGATCCCGAGCTACGCGCCGCCCTGGTGCGGCTCGGCGCGCGCATCGCCGCAAGCCGTCGCGGCGTAGTCCTTGGCCTGTTTGGGGGCCTGTTCGGCGCGCTTCCGCCGGCCAAGGCGCCGCGGGCGCAGGAGGACGTCGACAAGCTGCTGGGCGTGCTGCCGAACGACCATGTGCTGGGCAAGGCCGACGCGCCCAACATCATCATCGACTACTTCTCCCTGACCTGCCCGCACTGCGCCAACTTCCACGCCGCCGTGCTGCCGCAGGTGAAGCGCGAATGGATCGACACCGGCCGCGCCCGCTTCGTCTATCGCAACTACCCGTCCGATTCGATCGCGACCCGGGCGAGCCTTCTGGCCGAATGCGGCGGGACGAGGTTCTTCGACACGATCGACGTGCTCTTCAAATCCCAGGTCGAGTGGATGACGGCTGAGCAGCCCGAGGAGGAGCTGATCAAGGTCATGGAGCGGGCCGGTCTGCCCGCCCGGGACTGCGTCTCCAACGGCCGCCTTTTCGACAAGGTCGTGGGCGACGTGCAGTCCGGCCAGGCCCTCGGGGTCAAGTTCACGCCCACCCTGTTCATCAACGAGCAGAAGTACGGCAACCCCGAAGGCGGGGTCCTGGGGATCGATGCGATTTTGCGCCAGGTCGGACGCTGAATCGCTTTGACTCCCCACAGGCTGAATTCCCAAGATGTAGTGGAGAGGAAGGCGTTGGATGCGTAATATCTTGATCGTCGCCGGCGGCGTCGTGGCCGTGGCCGCGATTGCGGCTGGCGTCTATTTCGGGACCCGCCCGTCTTCCCCGACGCCGGCGCCGCAGGCGGTCGCTCAGACGGGCGACAAGGCCGCCGACAAGACGAATCTGCTCCAGATCCAGCCGTCCGATCACGTCCTAGGCGATCCCAAGGCGCCGATCACGCTGATCGAGTACGCGTCGCTCACCTGCCCGCACTGTGCGCATTTCAGCGTCACCGTGCTGCCCGAGCTGAAGAAGAAGTGGATCGACACCGGCAAGGTGAAGCTGATCTACCGCGACTTCCCGCTCGACCAGACCGCCCTCAAGGCCGCCCAGCTCGCCGAGTGCGCGGGCAAGGACAAGTATTTCGGCGTGATCGACATGATCTTCGAGACCCAGCCCAGGTGGGCGACCGCCTCGGACCCGATCGCCGAGCTCTCCAAGTCCCTGCGCATCGCCGGCATGGGCGAGAACGAGGTCAAGGCGTGCCTCGCCAACGACGCGGTCGCCAATGCCGTGGTCGCCGACTATCGCGGCGGCGAGACGCTGGGGGTGAACTCGACTCCGACGCTGTTCATCAACGGCCAGGAGTTCAAGGGCGCGCGCTCCGTCGAGGAGCTCGACGCGACCTTTTCGAAGCTTTTGAAGTAGGCCAACGAAGGGCGTGGTGTAGATGGTCCAGTTCGACAAGCTCCGGCTCTCCGGCTTCAAGTCCTTCGTCGATCCGACGGAGCTGGTGATCGAGCCCGGCATGACCGGCATCGTCGGGCCCAACGGCTGCGGCAAGTCGAACCTCGTCGAGGCGCTGAAGTGGGTGATGGGCGAGACCTCGGCCAAGCAGATGCGCGGCTCGGAGATGGAGGACGTGATCTTCGCCGGCGCCGGCACCCGCCCCGCGCGCAACATCGCCGAGGTCACGCTGTCGCTGGACAACAAGACCCGCACCGCGCCGGCCATGGTCAACGACGCCGACCAGCTCGACGTCGTGCGCCGCATCGAGCGCGGCCACGGCTCGGCCTATTCAGTGAACGGCCGCGAGATTCGCGCGCGTGACGTGCAGACGCTGTTCGCCGACGCCGCGACCGGCTCGCGCTCGACTGCGCTGGTGAGCCAGGGCCGCATCGGCGCGCTGATCAATGCGAAGCCGGCCGACCGCCGCACCATCATCGACGAGGCGGCTGGCATCACCGGCCTCTATGCCCGCCGGCACGAGGCCGAGCTGCGCCTGCGCGCCGCCGAGCAGAACCTTGCGCGCGTGCAGGACGTGCTGGTCGCGCTCGAGGAGCAGCACAAGGGCCTGAAGCGCCAGGCCCGCCAGGCCAGCCGCTATCGCAACCTGTCGGACCATATCCGCCGTGCCGAAGCCGCCGTGCTCGCGCTCCGGCTCGCCAGGACCGAAAGCGAATTGGCCGAAGCCGGCGCGCGGCTGAAGGAAGCGGAGGCGCAGGTCGCCGATCTCACCCGGCTGGTCGGCCTCGCGACGACGGCGCAGGCCGAGGCCGCGACTTCGCTGCCGCCGCTGCGCAACGAGGAAGCGTCGGCGGCTGCCGCCCTGCAGCGCCTGCGCGTGGCGCACGATGCGCTGGCCGCCGAAGCCGAGCGCGTGGCCGCGGCGCAGCAGGAGGCCGAGACCCGGCTGGCGCAGACCGAGGGCGACCTCGGCCGCGAACGCGGCCGCAAGGGCGACGCCGAGACCGCGATCGCCGATCTCGACGCGCAGCGCGCCCGGCTCGAAGAAGAGCGGGTGGGCGAGGACGAGCGCGCCGAAGCCGCCGCCCAGGCGCGCGACGAGGCGCAGGCCGCGACCGTCGCCGCCGAGGCCGAGCACGACCGCCTGACCAAGCAGATCGCCGACGACCAGGCGCTGCGTGACAGCGTCAGCCGCGAGATCGCCGAACTTCAGGAGCGCCTGCGCCGGCTCGAGGCGCGGCGCGAGGAAGTCGCGGGCCAGCAGCGTGCGATCGAGCAGGAGCTTTCCGCCCTGCCGGCGATGGCCGAGGTCGAGGGCGCGCTCGAAGCCGCGCGTCTCGCGTGGGACGAAGCCAAGCGGCTGGGCGCCGAGGCGATCGAGCAGGCACGCGAAGCCGAGCGCTACGAGTCGGAGGCCGCCCGCCAGGCGGTGGCCCGCGCCGAGGCCGACCGCATCGAGATGGAGCAGGCGCGCGCGGTCGAGCGCGCCGCCGCGGAGGCGAGCTTCGCCGCTGCCAACGAGCTCCTGCAGAAAGCCAACACCAAGCTGACCAAGCTGCGCGCCGAGGAGTCGGGCGTCGCGGCGGCGCTGAAGTCGGCGGCGGGCTCGCTGTGGCCGCCGCTGCTCGACGCGGTGAACGTCCAGCCGGGCTACGAAAAGGCGCTCGGCGCGGCATTCGGTGAGGACCTCGAAGCGTCGTCCGATCGCGGCGCGCCGACCCACTGGCTGCCGCTGGGTGCGATGGCCGAGGCGCCGGCCCTGCCGGAAGGCGCCGCGCCGCTCGCCGCTCACGTGAAGGCGCTGCCGGAGCTGGAGCGCCGCATGGCGTTCATCGGCATCGTGCCCGACGACGCGACCGGCAACGCCTTGCAGGCACAGCTCAAGGCCGGCCAGCAGCTCGTCACCACCGAAGGTGCGGTGTGGCGCTGGGATGGCTACGTCATGCGCGCCGGTGCGCCCTCGACCGCGGCGGTGCGGCTCAGCCAGCGCAATCGCCTCGCCGACATCCGCGAGCAGATCGACGCCGTGGTGGCCGAGCAGACCGAGATCCAGCGCAAGGTCGACGACAAGAAGCGCTGGCTCGAGGCCGCGCGCGAGTCCGAGAGGCTCAGCGTCGAGCAGGCGCGCCGGCACGAGAAGCAGGTCGCCGAGGCGGCGCGCCGCAAGACCCAGGAAGCGGGCGAGGCGACCCGCACCGCGGAGCGTGCCGCGCAGCAGGCGATCGCGCAGGCCGAGCGCGCGGCCATGGCGGCTCGCGATAGGCATGTCGAAATCGCCCGTCGCACCGACCAGCTGCGCACCCGGCTGACCGCCGCCGAGACGGCCATGGCCGAGATCGTGGGCGACGTGGCCGATGCCGAGATGCGCCGCACCTTCCGCCAGGCGCGCCTGTCGTCAATCTCGGACACCCAGGCCGACCGCGAGGCGGCGAACACGCTGCGCGCCCGCATCGCCGAGCTGCGCGCCGCGCTGGTCGAGGCCGAGGCGACCTGCACGCGTCTGGCGCGCGAGTCCGAGATGAGGGTCGAGCGGCTGGGCCGCATCGCCCAGGAGCACGCGAGCTGGAGCAGCCGACTCGCCGATGCCGACCGCCAGATCGGCGAGCTCGACGCGCGGCGCGAGCAGATCGTCGACGCCATCGCCGAGCTCGAGGCCAAGCCCGCCGAGATCGAGGCCAAGCAGGAGGCCCTCGCCGAGGAGATCGCCAAGGCCGAGGAGAAGCGGCAGGAGGCGGCCGACGCCCTGGCCGTCGCCGAGACGAGGCTCAGCGAAGCCGACAAGGCGATGCGCAGCGTGGAAGCCGAGCTCGCCGGGGCGCGCGAGAGCCGCGTGCGCCGCGAGGGCCTTGTCGAGCAGGCGACCAAGGACCGCGAGGCGGTGGTCGATCGCATCCAGGAGCGGCTGCGCTGCGAGATCGACGGTGTTCTGGCGCTGGCCGAGGTGCAATCGGTCGAGGAGCTGCCGGAGATCGAGAAGGCCGAGCAGAAGCTCGAGCGGCTGGTGCACGAGCGCGAGACCATGGGCGCGGTGAACCTGCGCGCCGAGGAGGAGGCCAACGAGCTCGAGCAGCAGATCACCGGCATGACGACCGAGCGCGACGACCTGATCGCCGCCATCGGCCGCCTGCGTCAGGGCATCCAGAGCCTGAACCGCGAGGGCCGCGAGCGCTTCCTCGCCGCATTCGAGCAGGTCAGCGGCCACTTCCAGCAGCTCTTCACCAAGCTGTTCGGCGGCGGCAAGGCGGAGCTCCGGCTCACCGAATCGGAGGATCCGCTCGAGGCGGGCCTGGAGATCCATGCGTCGCCGCCGGGCAAGAAGCTGCAGGTGATGTCGCTGCTGTCGGGCGGCGAGCAGGCGCTGACCGCCCTGTCGCTGCTGTTCGCGGTGTTCATCTCCAACCCGGCGCCGATCTGCGTGCTGGACGAGGTGGACGCGCCGCTGGACGACCTCAACGTGGAGCGCTTCTGCGGCCTGGTGAACGAGATCGCGGGCCGCACCGAGACGCGCTTCCTGATCATCACCCACCATCGCGTCACCATGGCGCGCATGGATCGCCTGTACGGCGTCACCATGGCCGAGCAGGGTGTGAGCCAGCTCGTTTCGGTCAATCTGCAGGAGGCCGACCGCATCGCGGCCTAGGTCGGCCAACCATTGGTTCCATAAGCAACAAGACTGTTTCTTCCTCTCTCATCACACTCGAGCGCCGGTCTGAACGCGGGCCGGCGCTCTTCTCTTTGCGTTCGCCCAGAGGTAGTGTCCGCCCATGCTCGACACGCTCGCTCCGTCCGTCGCCGACGTCGTTGAATTGACGCGCGCGCTGGTGCGCTGCGAGAGCGTGACGCCGGTCGAAGCAGGCGCCCTGCAACTGCTCGAGCGTACGCTTTCCGCCCTTGGCTTCCACTGCGAGCGGATGGACTTCACACAGGCTGGCACCGACGACGTCGCCAACCTCTATGCGCGCATCGGCAGCGGCGGGAAGCACTTCTGCTTCGCCGGCCATTCCGACGTCGTGCCGGTGGGCGATCTCTCGTCGTGGACCATCGGGCCTTTCTCCGCCGAGCTCTCGGCCGGATACCTGTTCGGCCGCGGCGCCGCCGACATGAAGGGTGCGATCGCCGCCTTCACAGAGGCCGCGGCGCGGTTCATCGCCAGGCGCGGCCGCGACTTCGGCGGCTCGATCAGCCTCCTGATCACCGGGGACGAGGAGGGCCCGGCGGTCAACGGCACGGTGAAGATGCTGAAGAAGCTCGCCGACCGCGGCGAGACGATCGATGCCTGCGTGGTCGGCGAGCCGACCAGCTCCAAGCGGTTCGGCGACATGATGAAGATCGGTCGTCGCGGCAGCATGACGGTCGATCTCGTGATCCGCGGCGTGCAGGGTCACGTTGCCTATCCCGAACGGCTCGACAACGCGATCCACCGCCTGTCGGCGATCGTCGAGGCGCTGGTGCGCGAGCCGATCGACAGCGGCAGCACGCATTTCCAGCCGACCTCGCTGCAGTTCACCACCATCGACGTCGGCAACAAGGCGACCAACATCGCTCCCGGCGTGGCGCACGCGCGCTTCAACACGCGGTTCAACGACCTGTGGACGTCGCAGACGCTGCTGGCGTATCTCAAGGAGCGCATCGAGAAGGCCAACGCCTCGGTCGCCGGCAACGGCGTCGTCGAGTACGCCAAGGTCGAGGTGTCGGGCGAATCGTTCTACACCCCGCCCGGCGCGCTGGTGGAGATCGTGGCCGGGGCGGTGCGCGACGTGACGGGCGTGGAGTGCGAGCTTTCGACCACCGGCGGCACCTCGGATGCGCGCTTCATCGCCAGGTACTGCCCGGTGCTGGAATTCGGGCTGGTCGGCGAGAGCATGCACAAGGTCGACGAGAAGAGCGCCGTCGCCGATCTCAAGGCGTTGTCACGCGTCTACGAGACGGTGCTCGACCGCTACTTCGCCTGAAACGATGCTGAGCCAGGCCGAAATTGCGCGCGGCAGCCAGGGCGCGGTCAAGTTCCTGTGGCAGGACGTGTCGGCGCCGTTTCACTTCGACAACACGTTCGAAGGCTGCCTGCATTCCTTCCAGGTCATGCTCCTGGTGGCGCCGATCTACGCCTTCTATCTCGTCGTCCACTACGCCGGCCTCACCGTCGAGGCCGACGACGGGATGATCATCCTGGCCGAGGGGCTGCGCTACGTCGTCGACTGGCTGCTCTACCCGGTGATCTTCTACGAGATCGCGCGCCGGCGTGGCTGGCTCGAGCGCTACCCGCGCTACATCGCGGCGCTCAACTGGATCAACCTGCCGGCGGTGGTCCTGCTGCTGTTCGGCGAATCGGTGGCCGAGATCGCACCGCCGACCGCGGCGGCGCTGCTGCAGATCGGCCTGCAGATCCTGTTCTTCTACTGGTTCATGATGGCGACGCGGCTGGCGCTCGGCGTCAACTGGCTGTTCGCGACCGTGCTGATGATCGTGAACTGGGTGCCGTCCTACTTCCTGTCACTCATCGTCAACCGCTTCCTCGGCGTCAGCTTCCCGGCCTGAGCTCCCCGAGCCGTAGCGCACTTCCATCAGGCAGAGGCCGTGCGGCGGCGCCGTCGGGCCGGCGCGCGTGCGGTCCCTGGCGGCCAGCGCCGCCTCGACGTCCGATTTGCGCCACTGTCCGCGGCCGACCAGCTGCAGGGTGCCGACCAGGATGCGCACCTGGTTGTGCAGGAACGAGCGCGCGCCAACCCCGATCGCGATCTCCTCGCCGTTGCGGCTGACGTCGAGCGCATCGAGCGTCTTGACCGACGACCTGGCCTGGCAGTTGATCGAGCGGAAGCTGTTGAAGTCGTGCTTGCCGATCAGCACGCCGGCCGCCGCCTGCATCGCGTCCGTGTCGAGCGGTACCGGCACGTGCCACACATGGCTGCGCTCGAGCGCCGCCGGCGTGCGCCGATTGAGGATGCGATAGCGATAGCGCCGGTAAATCGCCGAGAACCGCGCATGGAAGCCCTCGGGTGCGATCTCCGCCGAGACCACGACGATCGGATGCGGCTTGAGATGGAAGGTCAGCGCGCCGCGCACCTCCTCGACCCGCTTCTCCGCCGCGATGTCGAAATGTGCGACCTGCCCCAGCGCATGAACGCCCGCATCCGTGCGGCCCGCGCCGTGGACCATCACCCGCTCGCCGCAGAGCGCGAACACGGCATCCTCGAGCGCCGCCTGGATCGACGGGCCGCTCTCCTGGCGCTGCCAGCCGACGAACGGGCCGCCATCGTACTCGACGATGATCTTGTAGCGCGGCATTCAGGCCGGCAAGGACAGCACGGCGGGTGAGGGCAGCACGGTGCCGGCCGGCAGGGGGAAGCCGCGCAAGAAGGCATCAGCCGCCTGCGCCGACTTGCCGGGCCGCTGCAGCTTCAGGAGCCGCAGGCCGCCGAGGCCGCAGGCGACCACCGGGAAGCCGTCGCGCGCGATCGTCACTGTGCCAGGCGCACCGCCGGCCAGCGCGAGCGTCGCGCCGAGCACCTTGATCGCCTCGCCGTTGTAGGTGAACGAGGTGCCGGGCCAGGGATGGAACGCGCGCACCTTGCGCTCCAGCTCCGCCGCCGGGCGCCGCCAATCCAGCACGCCCTCTTCCTTGCCGAGCTTGTGGGCGTAGGTCACGCCTTCCTCCGGCTGCGGCGTCGGATCGATCGAGCGGCGCATCAGCCCGTCCAGGGTCGACACGATCAGGGTCGCGCCCATGTCCGCCAATCGGTCGTGCACCGTCTCGGCGGTGTCGGCGGCGGAGATCGGCGTGCGCTCGGCCAGCAGCATCGGGCCGGTATCGAGGCCCTCGTCCATGCGCATGGTGGTGACGCCGGTCTCGGCGTCGCCGGCCAGGATGGCGCGATGGATCGGCGCTGCGCCACGCCAGCGCGGCAGCAGCGAGCCGTGGATGTTGATGCAGCCCAGCACCGGCGCATCGAGGAACGGCTTGGTGAGGATATGGCCGTACGAAACGACCACCGCGGCGTCGAGATCGAGCGCCTTGAAGGCGGCCGCTTCCTCGTCGGTCTTGAGCGTCTTCGGCGTGCGCACCGAAAGGCCGAGGCGTTCCGCCCGTTGATGCACCGGCGTCTTGCGCTCCTGTTGGCCCCGGCCCGCCGGCTTGGGCGCGCGCGTGTAGACGGCGACCACGTCGTGGCCCGCATCGACCAGTGCCTGCAGCGCGGGCACGGCGAATTCCGATGTGCCGAGGAACGCAATTCTCATCGCGGCCACTTATAGGCAGCGGCGTCGGGCTGAGCTAGGTATGCCCTGCAATGGATTCGTTCATCCCGACGACCGGAAAGGGGCCGGTCGCCAATCTTGCCGCCCGGCGCGCCGCGGGGCAGGTCCGCGCCGATCCCGTGCAGGAAAAGATCGTGCTGCGCCTGCAGGCCGTGCACGACGCGCTGCTCGCCCTGGCACAAGAGCAACCGGCCAAAGGGGGCTTCTGGGCGCGGCTGGGATTCGGTGGGCAGGCGAAGCCGCCGGCGGGACCGCATGGGCTCTACATCTGGGGACCTGTCGGGCGCGGCAAGTCGATGCTGATGGACCTGTTCTTCGCCGACGCCCCTGTCGCGAAGAAGCGCCGGGTCCATTTTCACGAGTTCATGCTCGAGGTGCAGGCGCGTTTGCACCGGCGGCGCGAGGAGTTGGCGGCCAAGGGCGCGCCGCCCGAAGCCGATACGATCGTGCCGATCGCGAAGGAGATCGCGCAGGAGACGCGGCTGCTCTGCTTCGACGAATTCCAGGTCACCAACATCGCCGACGCCATGATCCTCGGCCGTCTGTTCGAGGTGCTGTTCGACGAGGGCATCACCGTCGTCGCGACCTCCAATCGCGCGCCCGACGATCTCTACAAGAACGGGCTGCAGCGCGACCGCTTCCTGCCGTTCATCGCGCTCCTGAAGCAGCGGCTGGAGATCCTCGAGCTGGGCGGCGGGCACGACTACCGCATGGACCGCATGCGCGAGCTCGACGTCTACCTGACGCCGCTCGGCTCGTGGGCCGACAAGAAGCTCGACGAGGACTTCCGCGCGCTGTCGGGCGGCCTCGACGGCGAGCCGCGCGTGCTGCGCACCCAGGGGCGCGACGTGCCGGTGCCGCGCGCCGCTCCGGGCGTCGCCATGGCCGACTACATGGACTGGTGCGCGCGGCCGATGGGCGCCGCCGACTTCCTGTGCATCGCCGACCACTTCCACACGGTGATCCTGGCGAACGTCCCGAAGATGGGCCCCGACAGCCAGGACAAGGCGGCCCGCTTCGTGACCATGATCGACAGCTTCTACGAGCGGAAGGTGAAGTTCATCTGCTCTGCCGCTGCGGCACCGGACAAGCTCTATGTCGAAGGCGACGGCGCCTTCGAGTTCCAGCGCACCGTGTCGCGCCTGATGGAGATGCAGAGCCCCGAGTATCTCGCCCTGGCCCACATCGAAGGCGATCCCGCCGTAACGTGATAGGCTGACCCGATGGTCGAGACGATTGGCCTCGCGACGCGGTCGGGCCTGACATTCACCGCGGACATTGCCGGGCCGAGCGACGGACCGCTGGTTCTGCTGCTGCACGGCTTTCCCGAATCCCGCCACAGCTGGCGCGAGGCGCTGCCGGTGCTGGCGGCGGCGGGCTATCGCTGCGTCGCGCCCGACCAGCGCGGCTATTCGCCCGGTGCGCGGCCCGATCCGGCGGATTTGTCGAACTACGCGTTCGACAAACTGGTCAACGATGCGATCGAGATTGCGGCGGCTGCCGGGTACGAGGGCGAGCGCTTCCACCTGGTCGGGCACGACTGGGGCGGACAGGTATCGTGGGGCGTGGCCAACGCGCATCCCGAACGGCTGGCCTCGCTCACCGTGCTGTCGCGGCCGCATCCGCTGTCGTTCCGCCGCGCGCTGCAGGATCCCAACGGCGACCAGAAGCATCGCTCGCGCCATCACACCCGCTTCCTGGAGCCCGAGACCGGCCCGATGCTGATCGAGGACAATGCGCGGCGTTTGCGCGAGGGGCTGTTCGGCCAGAATGTCGGGCAGGCAGCGATCGCCGATCATGTGGCGGTGCTGGGCAATCGCTCGGCGATCGAAGCCGCGCTCGCCTGGTACCGCTCGAACAAGGGCCTGTCGGGGGACTTCGGCCCCATCAAGGTGCCGACGCTCTACATCTGGGGCGACGCCGACGCGACCGTCGGGCCCGATGCCGCCAAGGGCACCGGCGAGTTCGTGACCGCGGCCTACTCGATGGAAGTGCTGCCCGCCGTCGGCCACTTCGTGATGGACAATGCGCCGGCCAAGGCGACCGAGCTGATGCTGGCGCACATCAAGAAACATTCCTCCCCATTCTGATGGGGAGGAAATTTGGGTGTTCTTGCCGCTCCGGCGGAATCGCGCTACCACGCGCCGCCTTCAGAATTTTGGAGATTTCGCATGGCTCGCAAGAAGATCGCGCTGATCGGCGCCGGACAGATTGGCGGCACGCTCGCTCTGCTGGCCGGCCAGAAGGACCTGGGCGACGTCGTCCTGTTCGACATCCCGCAGGCCGAGGGCACCGCCAAGGGCAAGGCGCTCGACATCGCCCAGCTGTCGCCGGTCGCGGGCTTCGACGCCCATTACTCGGGCTCCTCGAACTACAAGGACATCGCCGGCGCCGACGTGGTGATCGTGACGGCGGGCGTGCCGCGCAAGCCCGGCATGAGCCGTGACGACCTGGTCGGCATCAACGCCAAGGTCATCAACGCCGTCGGCAAGGGCATCAAGGAGAATGCCCCCAACGCCTTCGTCATCGTCATCACCAACCCGCTCGATGCGATGGTCGGCCTGATGCAGGAGGTCACCGGCTTCCCGGCCAACCGCGTGGTCGGCATGGCGGGCGTGCTCGATTCCTCGCGCTTCCGCCTGTTCCTGGCCGAGGAGTTCGGCGTCTCGGTGCAGGACGTGACGGCCTTCGTGCTGGGCGGCCACGGCGATACGATGGTGCCGTTGGTGCGGTATTCGACCGTCGCCGGCATCCCGCTGCCGGACCTGGTGAAGATGGGTTGGACCACCCAGGAGAGGCTCGACAAGATCGTCCAGCGCACCCGCGACGGTGGTGCCGAGATCGTGGGCCTGCTGGGCAACGGCTCGGCCTTCTATGCCCCGGCCGCCTCGGCGATCTCGATGGCCGAGAGCTACCTCAAGGACAAGAAGCGGGTGATCCCGTGCGCCGCCATGCTGAACGGCGAGTACGGCATCAAGGGCCTGTACATCGGCGTGCCGGTGGTGATCGGCAAGGGCGGCATCGAGAAGATCGTCGAGGTTTCCTTCAATGCCGAGGAGAAGGCGATGTTCGACAAGTCGGTCGGCGCGGTGAAGGCGCTGGTCGAGGCGACCAAGAAGATCGTCGCTGCGGGCTGATCCGCGACGGTTTCTGAGGGGGCTGATCCGGACGGTTTCGCACCACCCCTGAAGGGACTTGAAACCGTCACCAGTCCGACGTTGCCAAGGCAAGGCGGCACTCATAAAGTGCCGCAATTGCTTGTCAGTTGCGTTTCACAACCTACATGGTTGTGCACGCTTTTTGCTGACGGCCAGCGCAATAGGACCGCATGAACATCCACGAATACCAGGCCAAGTCATTGCTGGCCAAATTCGCCGTCCCGCTCCTCAAGGGCGGGGTCGCCTACACCCGCGACGAGGCGATGGACGTGGCCCGAAAGCTCGGGACGCCGGTCACCGTCGTGAAGGCCCAGATCCACGCGGGCGGGCGCGGCAAGGGCCATTTCAAGGGCGATGACGGTGGCAAGGGGGGCGTGCGGGTCTCCCGGACGGTCGACGAGGTCGGCGCCAATGCCCAGGCGATGCTGGGCCACGACCTGGTGACCAAGCAGACCGGTCCGGCCGGCAGGACCGTGAAGCGGCTCTATATCGAGGAAGGCTGCGACATCAAACGCGAGCTGTACCTCTCGATGCTGGTCGACCGGGCGGTCGGCCGCATCTCGATCGTGGCCTCGACCGAAGGCGGCATGGACATCGAGACGGTGGCGCACGACACGCCGGAGAAGATCGTCAAGCAGCCGATCGATCCCGCCTCCGGCTACCAGGCGTTCGACGGCCGCAAGATCGCTTATGCGCTCGGCCTGAGCGGCAAGCAGGTCGGCCGGTTCGTCGCCATGCTGGGCGCGCTCTACAAGGCCTTCACCGAGCTCGACTGCTCGCTGATCGAGATCAACCCGCTGGTCGTCACGGCGGCGGGCGACGTGATCGCGCTCGATGCCAAGATGAACTTCGACGACAACGCGCTCGAGCGCCATCCCGACCTCGAGCAGCTGCGCGACCAGGACGAGGAGGATCCGTCCGAGACCGAGGCCGCCAAGTACGCGCTGAACTACGTCAAGCTCGACGGCCAGATCGGCTGCATGGTGAACGGCGCGGGCCTCGCCATGGCGACCATGGACATCATCAAGCTCTACGGCTCCTCGCCGGCGAACTTCCTCGATGTCGGCGGCGGCGCCACCAAGGAGCGCGTGACCGCTGCGTTCAAGATCATTCTCAAGGACCCCAACGTCGAAGGCATCCTGGTGAACATCTTCGGCGGCATCATGCGCTGCGACGTGATCGCCGAGGGTGTCGTGGCCGCCGCCCGCGAGGTGAACCTGCACGTGCCGCTGGTCGTGCGGCTCGAAGGGACCAATGTCGAGCTGGGCAAGAAGATCCTGAAGGAATCCGGCTTGAAGATCACCTCCGCGGAGAATCTCGCGGACGCTGCACAAAAGATCGTCCAGGCCGTGAAGGAGGCCGCATAAATGGCCGTCCTCGTCGACAAGAACACCAAGGTGATCTGCCAGGGCTTCACCGGCGCGCAGGGCACCTTCCATTCCGAGCAGGCGATCGCCTACGGCACCAAGATGGTGGGCGGCGTGACGCCGGGCAAAGGCGGCAGCACGCATCTCGACCTGCCGGTGTTCGACACCGTGTCCGAGGCGGTCGCCAAGACCGGCGCGACGGCGACGGTGATCTATGTGCCGGCGGCATTTGCGGCCGACTCCATCCTCGAGGCGATCGACGCGGAGATCCCGCTGATCGTCTGCATCACCGAGGGCATCCCGGTGCTCGACATGGTGAAGGTGAAGCGCACGATCGCCGGCTCCAAGTCGCGCCTGATCGGGCCGAACTGCCCGGGCGTGATCACGCCGGGCGAGTGCAAGATCGGCATCATGCCGGGCCACATCCACAAGCGCGGCAAGATCGGCATCATCTCGCGCTCCGGCACGCTCACTTATGAAGCGGTGGCGCAGACCACGGCGGTCGGCCTCGGCCAGACGACCTGCATCGGCATCGGCGGCGATCCGGTGAACGGCACCAACTTCGTCGAGTGCCTGGAGATGCTGCTGCCCGATCCGGAGACCGAGGGCCTGATCATGATCGGCGAGATCGGCGGCGACGCCGAGGTCAAGGCCGCCGAGTACATCAAGGCGTCGAAGACCAGGAAGCCGGTGGTCGGCTTCATCGCCGGCCGCACCGCCCCGCCGGGCCGCCGCATGGGCCATGCCGGCGCGGTGATCTCGGGCGGTCACGACACCGCCGAATTCAAGGTCGAAGCCCTGCGTTCGGCCGGGATTCACGTCGCCGATTCTCCCGCCGCCTTGGGCGAGGAGATGTTCAAGGCAATGAAGGGCTGAAATCTTGCCGGACCGCGGGCGTCTCGCCCGCTCATGAGCGGGCGAGACGCCCGCGGTCCGGCAAGAGCGTGAGGAGCTAGCGTGATGCAAGCCGAACAAACGTCATTTCTCTTCGGCGCCAACGCGCCGTTCATCGAGGAGCTCTACGCGCGCTTCCTCGAGGATCCGAACAAGGTCGACCCCGACTGGCGCACCTTCTTCGAGGCGCTGGCCGAGGAGCGCGGCGACGTGCTGGCGGAGGTGCGCGGCGCCTCATGGGCGCCCAACCGGGCGCGCGTCATCGACGTGCCGGACACCGAGATGCCGCGGCTGGCGGCCAACCGCAACGTGAAGGCCAATGGCGGCGCGATGCCGCTTGCCGGTCAGGGGGAGGAGGCGATCCGCGCCGCCGCCTACGACACCAGCCGCGCCTTCATGCTGATCCGCAGCTACCGCATCCGCGGCCATCTCGAGGCCGACCTCGATCCGCTCGGCCTGATCCGCCCGCCCCTGCATCGCGAGCTCGACCCCAAGACCTACGGCTTCGGCGACAACGACTGGGACCGCCCGATCCTGATCTTCGGCACGCTCGGCCTCGGCGACGCCGCAACCCTCCGCCAGATCTGGGACCGGCTGCGCCGCACCTACTGCGGCAGGATCGGCGTCGAGTACATGCACATCTCCGATCCCGACCAGAAGGCGTGGATCCAGGAGCGCATCGAGCACGTCGAGAACCGCACCGACTTCACGCTGGAAGGCCGCCGCATGATCATGCAGCGCGTGATCGAGGCGGAGGGGCTGGAGAAGTATCTCGGCCTGAAGTTCGTCGGCACCAAGCGGTTCGGCCTCGACGGCGGCGAATCGCTGATCCCGGGCATCGAGCAGATCCTGAAGCGCGGCGGCCAGCTCGGCGTGAAGGAGGTCGTGATCGGCATGCCCCATCGCGGCCGCCTCAACACGCTCGTGCACGTGCTGAACAAGAGCTACACGGCGCTGTTCTCAGAGTTCCAGGGCCGCTCCTCGCAGCCCGAGGAGATGCGCGGCTCGGGTGACGTGAAGTACCATCTCGGCGCCTCGGCTGATCGCGAGTTCGACGGCAACACCATCCATCTCTCGCTGGCGCCCAATCCCTCGCACCTCGAGGCGGTGAACCCCATCGTGCTCGGCAAGGCGCGCGCCAAGCAGGACCAGCGCGGCGACGAGGATCGCAGCCAGGTGATGGCGATCCTGATGCACGGCGACGCGGCCTTCGCCGGCCAGGGCCTGGTGGCCGAGAGCCTCGATCTCTCGGATCTCGCCGGCTACCGCATCGGCGGCACGATCCATTGGGTGGTCAATAACCAGATCGGCTTCACGACCTTGCCGACCTATTCGCGCTCGGGCCCGTACTGCACCGAGATCGCCAAGATCGTGCAGGCGCCGATCCTGCACGTGAACGGCGACGATCCCGAGGCGGTGGTGCATTGCGCCCGCATCGCAACCGAGTACCGCCAGCACTTCAAGCGCGACATCGTCGTCGACATGTTCTGCTACCGCCGCTACGGGCACAACGAATCGGACGAGCCGATGTTCACCCAGCCGCTGATGTACAAGCAGATCGGCGGCCACAAGACGGTCAAGGAGGTCTACGCCGCGCGGCTCGAGGCCGAGGGCGTGGTGACGGCGGCCGAGGTCCAGGCGATGGACGCCGACCTGCGGTCGCGGCTCGACAAGGCGCTGGAGGCGGCGACCAACTACAAGCCCAACAAGGCCGACTGGCTGGAAGGCAAGTGGTCCGGCCTGACGATTGCGCCGGGCGAGGAGGATCGCAAGGGCACCACCAGCGTGGAGATGTCGAAGCTGATCGAGATCGGCCGCGCGCTCTCCGAGCCGCCCAAGGACTTCGAGCTCAACCGCAAGCTGGTGCGGCTGCTGCAGGAGAAGCGCAAGGCGATCGACACCGGCCGCGACATCGACTGGGCGACCGGCGAGGCGCTCGCCTTCGGCTCGTTGCTGGCCGAGGGCACGCCGGTGCGGCTGAGCGGCCAGGATTCCGGCCGCGGCACCTTCTCGCAGCGCCATTCGGTGCTGATCGACCAGGCCAACGAGAAGCAATACATCCCGCTGAACCACGTCGCTCCGGGCCAGGCGCGTTTCGAGGTGATCGACAGCCCGCTCAACGAGGCGGCGGTGCTGGGCTTCGAGTACGGCTACTCGTCGGCCGAGCCCAACGCGCTGGTCGCCTGGGAGGCGCAGTTCGGCGACTTCGCCAACGGCGCGCAGGTCATCATCGACCAGTTCATCTCGTCGGGCGAGAGCAAGTGGCTGCGCATGAACGGCCTCGTGATGCTGCTGCCGCACGGCTACGAGGGGCAGGGGCCCGAGCACAGCTCGGCGCGCCTCGAGCGCTACCTGCAGCTTTCGGCCGAGGACAACTGGCAGGTGATCGTGCCGACGACGCCGGCCAACTACTTCCACGCGCTGCGCCGCCAGGTGCGCCGTAGCTTCCGCAAGCCCTTGATCGTGATGACGCCCAAGTCGCTGCTGCGCCACAAGGACGCCGTCTCGACGCTCGAGGATTTCGGGCCCGGCTCGTCGTTCCACCGCATCCTGGGCGAGACCGACCAGATCGCGCCGGGCGAGCGCGTGCGCCGCGTGCTGCTGTGCAGCGGCAAGGTCTATTTCGATCTCGTCGCCGAGCGCCGCAAGCGCAAGATCGACGACATCGCCATCATTCGCATCGAGCAGCTCTACCCGTTTCCGATCTCGCGGCTGGCGCAGCGGCTCGAGAACTACCCGCATGCCGAGGTCGTGTGGTGCCAGGAGGAGCCGGAGAACATGGGCGGCTGGCACTTCGCCGACCGTCGCATCGAGCGCTCCCTGTCGACCATCGACGTGCGTGCCAAGCGGCCGGTCTATATCGGCCGGCCAGAGGCGGCGTCGCCCGCCACCGGCTCGGCGCGCAATCACCTCAAGGAGCAGGCCGACCTGGTCGACCGCGCGCTCACCGTCGGCGGGGGAGAGTAAAGCATGGCCGTCGAGATCAAGGTTCCGGCGCTCGGCGAATCGGTCACCGAGGCGACGGTATCCAAGTGGCTGGTGAAGGCGGGCGACACCGTCGCGGTCGACCAGCCCTTGTGCGAGCTCGAGACCGACAAGGTCACCGTCGAGGTGCCGGCGACGTCGGCCGGGACGGTGGTCGATCTGGTCGTCCCCGAGGGCGGCACGGTCCAGGTGGGCGGCGTGCTCTGCCACATCGAGGCCGGCGGCGCCGGCACGGCGGCAGCGCCGCGGGCCGCGGCAGCTCCGCCGCCCGCTCCTGCCGCGCCGCCGCCCGCCCGGCCAGCCGCGGCTCCCGCGCCGGCTGCTGCACCGGCGGCGGCGCAGGCCGTCGCAACGGCGGTCAACATGGCGGCCTCCGGGCCGGCCGTGCGTAAGCTCGCCGAGGAGAAGGGCGTCGCGCCGGCGGCGATCCAGCCGACCGGCAAGGACGGCCGCGCGACCAAGGCCGACGTGATGGCGGCGATCTCCTCGATCTCGTCGCAGCCCGCGGCGCCGGCCGCAAGGCCCGCGGTCCCGGCCGGCCCGCGCCCGCGCGCCGACCGCGAGGAGCGGGTGCGCATGACCCGGCTGCGCCGCACCATCGCCGCGCGTCTCAAGGAGGCGCAGAACACGGCCGCCATGCTCACCACCTTCAACGAGGTGGACATGACCAACGTCATGGCATTGCGCGAGCGCATGAAGGAGGACTTCGAGAAGAAGCACGGCGCGCGGCTGGGCTTCATGTCGTTCTTCGTCAAGGCCTGCATCGCCGGCCTCAAGGAGCTGCCGGCGGTCAATGCCGAGATCGAGGGCGACGAGCTGGTCTACAAGAACTACTACGACATCGGCGTTGCCGTCGGCACGCCCAACGGCCTGGTCGTGCCGGTGCTGCGCGATGCCGACGTGCTGAGCTTCGGCGAGATCGAGAAGGGCATCGGCGATCTCGGCCGCAAGGCGCGCGACGGCAAGCTCTCGATCGCCGACCTGACCGGCGGCACCTTCACCATCAGCAACGGCGGCGTCTACGGCTCGCTGATGTCGACGCCGATCCTCAATCCGCCGCAGTCCGGCATCCTCGGCATGCACAAGATCCAGCAGCGGCCGATGGTGGTCGGCGGCGAGATCAAGGCGCGTCCGATGATGTACCTCGCGCTGTCATACGATCATCGCATCATCGACGGCCGCGAGGCCGTGCTGTTCCTGGTGCGGGTCAAGGAATGCATCGAGGACCCCGAGCGGCTGCTGCTGGGGGTTTGACGGCGAAAGCCGTCATCCCGACCGAAGCGAAGCGGAGTGGAGGGATCTCTCATGTGGCGCAACGAAAAGGGGCCCCTCGGCTACGCTCGGGGCGACGAATAGATGGCAAACGACTCCTTTGATCTGGTCGTGATCGGCGCGGGGCCCGGCGGCTACGTCGCGGCGATCCGGGCCAGCCAGCTCGGCATGAAGGTGGCGGTGGTCGAGAAGCGCCCGACCTTCGGCGGCACCTGCCTCAATGTCGGCTGCATCCCGTCCAAGGCGCTGCTGCAGTCCTCGCACCTGTTCGAGATGGCGGCGCACGACTTGGCCACGCACGGCGTCACCGTCGGGGCGCTGACGCTCGACTTCGCCCAGTTCATGAAGCGCAAGGGCGAGGTCGTCGACGCCACCACCAAGGGTGTCGCCTTCCTGTTCCGCAAGAACAAGATCACGTCGTTCCAGGGCACCGGCCGGATCGAGAAGGCCGGGTCGGTTGCGGTCCTTGGCGACGACGGTTCGGTGAAGGATACGCTCGCGGCGAAGAACATCCTGATCGCCTCGGGCTCGGAAGTGATCCCGCTGCCGGGCGTGACGGTCGACGAGAAGAAGATCGTCTCCTCGACCGGCGCCCTCGAGCTCACCGCGGTCCCGAAGCGCCTGATCGTGGTCGGCGCGGGCATCATCGGCCTCGAGCTGGGCTCGGTGTGGCGGAGGCTCGGCTCCGACGTGACGATGATCGAGTTCCTCGACCGCATCACCCCGGGCGTCGACGACGAGGTGACCAAGCAGCTTCAGCGCTCGCTCACGAAGCAAGGCATGAAGTTCAAATTGGGGTCGAAGGTGACGAAGGCCGACGCGAGCGGCGCCGGCGTCGTGCTCACGGTCGAGCCGGCGAAAGGCGGCGCGGCGGAGACCGTCGAGGCGGACATCGTTCTGGTCGCGATCGGCCGGCGGCCCTTCGTCGAAGGCCTGGGGTTGGACAAGGCCGGCGTGAAGCTGACGCCGCGCGGCCGCATCGAGGTCGATGCGCATTTCCGGACCTCGGTGCCCGGCATCTACGCGATCGGCGACGTGATCGACGGGCCGATGCTGGCGCACAAGGCGAGCGAGGACGGCGTGGCCTGCGTCGAGACCATTGCCGGCCAGAAGGGTCACGTGAACTGGGACCTCGTGCCCTCGATCATCTACACCCAGCCCGAGGTGGCGTGGGTCGGCAAGACCGAGGAGCAGCTCAAGGCCGCCGGCATCGCCTACAAGGTCGGCAAGTACCCGTTCCTCGCCGATCCGCGCAGCCGCGCCAACGGCGCCACCGAGGGCTTCGCCAAGGTGCTGGCCGACAAGGCGACGGACCAGGTGCTGGGCGTGCACATCATCGGCGCCGAGGCCGGCACCATGATCGCCGAGGCGGCGATGGCCATGGAGTTCAAGGCCTCGGCCGAGGATATCGGCCGCGTCTGCCACGCCCATCCGACGGTGAACGAGGCGCTCAAGGAAGCCGCCCTTGCGGCCTGGGAGAAGCCGATCCATCTCTGAGACTTCATCGGACCGCGCCACTCCAGTGGCGCTCGGAGTCGTGAGCGCAACTGGAGTTGCGCGGTCCGATGAGTCCACCTCGGCGGGATGCGTGTGGATGCGCAAACCCTTGATGGCCCTGCTGATCGTGCTGCTGCTGGCCCTCGCGGTGCTGGGCGGGCTGCTGCCGATCCTGCAGGGCTGGATCTTCTTCGTGCTGGCGCTCTACCTGTTCGCCACCGAGTTCGAGACCGGCCGGGTCTGGGTCCGCCGCGCCCGCCGGCGCTGGCCCATCCTGTCGCGCTGGATCGCCGCCGCAAGAGGCCATCGCTGGGCGCCGCGCCAGCTCCATACTTTCGACGAGGTAACCGACCCCTCGAAAACGCCCCAATCAAGCCGCTAATCAAACGCGGGAAAACGGGGTATTCTCGCAGGCAGCAGGAGGAACCCTATGGACAAACCGGTCAGGCCGCGCGGCATCAACCATCTCGTGTTGAACGTGCGCGACATCGAGGAAAGCCACAAGTTCTGGACCGAGATCGTGGGCTTCGAGATGGTCGGGCAGCTGACGCCGCGGCCCGAGCGCCCGAACCCGCCGAAGATGCGCTTCTATTCCGGCACGCGCGCCGACGGCAGCCATCACCACCACGACATCGCGCTGGTCGAGAACAAGGCGCTGCCCGAGCCGCCCAAGGAATGGGCGATGTTCGGCATGCCGGTCGCCGTCAACCACATCGCCATCACCATGCCGACGCGCGAGGCCTGGCTGCAGCATCTCGAATACCTGCAGAAGAAGGGCGTGAAGTTCGACCGCCGCGTCGAGCACGGCATGACGCACAGCCTCTACATCCACGATCCCAACGGCTACGGCGTGGAGTTCGTCTACGACCTTCCGCGCGAGGTCTGGCAGGACGACATCGAAGGCGCGCTGAACTACGTGAAGACGCTGCCGACCGAGGGCGCCGAGGCGCTCGAGGACCGCGTCGAGGGCGTGCCGCACTTCAGGCAGCCGGCCCCCGCCAAGTAGGGGGCTCGCATTGGCAAGGCGTCTCCTGCGCCTTGCCGCGCTCGCGCTGCTCTCTGCGCTCCCGGCCGCGCTCGCCGCCGCGCCGCCCGCCGGCGCGCAGCAGGCCGTGCGCGTCAGGAGCGAGGGCATCGACATCCCTGCGCAGCTCTACAAGCCCACCACCCCGAAGGCGCCGGCAGTGGCGCTGTTCCACGGCTGCGGCGGCGTCGGCCAGAACAACGTGCGGATGGCCGGGCTGCTCCGGAGCTGGGGCTATATCGCGCTGGTGGTCGACAGCTTCTCCTCGCGCGGCCTGAAGGACGTGTGCGGCCGCAACTGGCCGACCCAGGCCGACGCCGAGAAGCGCGCCTACGACATCGACGCGTCGCTGCGCTGGCTCGACGCGCAGCCGTTCGTCCGCTCCGGCCAGGTCGGCTTCATGGGCTACTCCTACGGCGGCGGCGTCGCGGCGCTGCGCGCCCTCGCCCCGCGCGTGCCGGCGCGCGCGGCGATCCTGGTCTATCCCGACTGCGCCCTGGCCGAGGCGCTCGGCCCGAAGCTCACGCTGCCGCAGCCGACGATGGTCGCGATGGGCGCGCTCGACGACTGGACACCGGTCGCCCAGTGCCGGGCCCTGTTCGACCGGATCGCGACCGGCCGCGCGCTGCTGGAGACGCACGTCTATCCCGGCGCCCATCACAGCTTCGACGCGCTCGGCCTGCCGGTGCGCTACCTCCCGGGCGTCGGCAACCGCAGCAAGCCCGGCGGCTGCTGCGGCGCGCACTACGGCGCGAACGAGGCGGCGTGGACGGCGTTCGTGGGGGATGTGAGGGCGTTTTTGGGGAGGAGGCTACCCCTCTAAGTCCGCTCGGCCGTCACTCTTCTTGACGTCCTTGGCGGAGGTGCATGTCATTCACCTGCGCGGCGGCCAATACTGGCAGTTATATATACTTTCGGTACTTTCGCGCGCTCCAGCCAAGTGCGTGCTGTACGTCTGTCGCGGTTACTCGCCTAGTCTAGACCGACATGAATTCAGATTTGACTCATTCTCTATACAGGATGTTGACCATTTCACCTCGAGCGAGGCTGAATACCTCTTCCAAGGTGTCAACTTCAAATACGGAGTAGCTGAGTTCGAGACCCCTCAGCTCCACTGTCCAATCTGGATCAGGATGTGATTCGACTCTAATCATCTTTCGAATCCCCGCAAACAAGTATGCCGCTTTCTTTTCGTTGAGCTCAAGATGGCCGTCCTCGTTGAGGTCTTCATTTTCCTTGGCCAGCCGGTCCGCAATTATAGCGGCGGCCGCCGTATCCTCGGCGCCAACTAGGTAAATGTTCTCGTGAATAAGGAATGAATCCTGCTCGGCGTCGAGGAGCTTGAAGTAAAAGATTGCGTGAGCACAGAACCACATGTTTTGCGCCATCCTCTTAGGGGCACTCGTCAGGAATATCCCTCTTTTGACTACTGTGTCGAGTTTTACGAGCTTTCTGCTCTTTCTTTAGACGCTGCTTTTCTTTTGGGCTGGTAGCCGGATCTTTCAGTCTTCTCTCAATCTCTGCGTCTGAGACACCGATTAACCCCGTGTCTCTGATATTTTGCTTGCCCCCTTTGGCCATTTGGCTGATCGTGTCTTCGATCGCGTTGCCCACGGCTGCGCCAAAGGTAGCCCCTACCGCGTATCCGCCTGCCGCTCCACCTGGCACGCAGATTACCGCTCCAGCCGTACAAGCTAGACCGGCTATTCCCCCAAGCGCTGCACCAGCTTCTCCCCCCACAATTGCGCCAATAGCGCTACCGAGCCCTGCGGATCGACGTAGCTCACAGGATTGCCGTTTACATAGCTGTAGAGATTGGCATAGGGGTCGCTTTCTTCATCGTCTGGATCACGCGATAACCAACGTCCAGCGATCGGATCGAATGCTCGATAGTTTGTGAGATAGAGCCCGCTGTCGGCATTGAAGAACATGCCACCGTAAGCGAAGTCGGTCGTCGGTGCCGTCGCCTGCAATGGCGTGCCGTAGGCGTCGTAGCCGTAGGCTGCCGCACTCAACGCGCTGGCGAACACTCGCCGCACCGAGCCGATCTGGTCGACGCCGTAGTACAACGTCTGCGCGGGCGTGCCGGGCAGATACTCGCCTTCGCTGTAGTAGCTGCGAATCGTTGTGTTGGCTGCATTGCGCGCCTGGCAGATGTCGTCGCCGCACCATAGATAGGAGGTGACCGTGGCGCTGCCACCACCCGGGGGCGTGCTGCTGATGGTCGTGCGCCTGCCGAGCCCGTCGTAGGTAAAGGCGGTCGCCTTGCCGGAGACGCCAGGATAGGTGATGCCGACCAACCGATTCTCGGCGTCCCAGGCGTAGATGCGCTGGCCGTCGGAGGTTAGGTTGCCGTTAGCATCGAAAGTCAGGGCCTGGCCCGAGAGGTTGGTGAGCTGGTTGAGGTTGTTGTAGGTCGCGGTCTGGCTGCCGGCGGCGGGATAAACGGCCGAAGCGTCGCTGCTCTCGGTGATGCCGGTGATGAAGTTCTCGGGGCTCGTGGTGTAGGTGACGTTGGAGAACTGGCCGGCCGTGAGCCCGGTGTTGTTGATGCCCGACAGGCGCCGGTCGTTGGTGTTGGTGAGGTAGCTCCAGCTGGTGGCGAGCGTGCTCGAGGCCAGCGTTCGACTGGTGATCTGGTTGGTTTGGCCGAGATAGCCCAAGGTGAAGGTGCCCATGTCGTGGCTATGGCCGGTCAGCCGGCCGATGCCGTCATAGGAGAAGGTCTCTGCGCCGGCTCCCTGAACCGTGCGCGAGGCCAGCCGGCCCAGCGCATCGTAGACATAGGAGATCGTGCTGCTGGCGAGCGGGCTGCTCTCGGTTTGCCGCTGCAGTGCGCCGAAGGTGCCGGCCGGCACGTAGGTATATTGCGTCGTGCCGGTGCCGTCGGTCATGGAGACGACACGCGGGAAGTACGGATCGTCGGTGAAGCTGACGTTGGGGGTCGGGTTGACGGCGCCGGTGTAGGTGACGCCGCTCAACCGGTCGTCCTTGAAGTAGCTGTAGGTCTTCACCTGGCTCAAGGCGTCGGTCACCGACTTCAGCCGGCTGGTGGTGTTCTCGTACGTGTAGGTGACGGTGCTGGTGTCGGGATATTGATTGCCAATCAGCCTCTGCTCGATGTCGTAGGTCCACTGCGTCACGTTGTTCTTCGGATCGGTCAGGCTGGTGAGCTTGCCGGCGTGGAACTCCCGCTGAGGCCAAGTGCGAGCCCATGACCGGTGGCGCCCTGCATGTCGTCGACGAGCGGCCTTGGCGAAATGGGGCGGCGGATGATCCGTTCGCCTCCGTGAGTAAGTCTGTGGATAACGGGCCTTTCGTGGTCTCACGATGGGCAATGGAACGCGAGTCGGCATCGTGATTGCGGGCCGAGAAATGGCGCCATTGCCCGTAATAGGTGTTCGGGTGCGAGTTGGTGCACGATAGCCCGCATGATGCCCTATCTGCGCCGGGCGACTTCCGGCCAAACGCCGCCTTCGGGCGCCTCCGCCCGCCGGGAGGGGGTAATCCTACCCCGGGCGTGGGGGTGCGGGCAGAGTGGCAGGAATGGCCGAAAACGCTGGCCCGCTTGACACGAACCCCTGCCACGGCGCCTGGCAGTCGATGGCAGGCGTCCTAGCCGCGGACCTTCGCCCGCGGATGGGCCGCGCGGTAGACGGCGCTCAGCCGTGCGGCGTCGACGTCGGTGTAGCGCTGGGTGGTCGAGAGGCTGGCGTGCCCCAGCAGCTCCTGGATGGTGCGCAGGTCGCCGCCCGCCGCCAGCAGGTGGGTGGCGAAGGAGTGGCGCAGCGCATGCGGCGTCACCGAGTCGGCGAGGCCGAGCTGGCGGCGCAGGTCGCGCACGCGCTTCTGCACGATCGCCGGGTCGAGGGGGGCGCCGCGCGCGCCGAGGAAGAAGGCATCGTTGGGGCCGAGCGCCTTCATGAACGGGCAGGCGTCGCGATAGGCGGCCAGCGCCTCGAGCGCGGCGGGCAGGAGCGGGACGAGGCGGGTCTTGTTGCCCTTGCCGGTGATGGCGAGCGTGTCCTGCGCATGGTCGAGCAGGCTGTCGATCGTGCCCTTGGAAAGGCCGAGCGCCTCGCCGATGCGCAGGCCCGCGCCGTAGAGCAGCAGCAGGATCGCCGTGTCGCGCTGCTCGACCCAGCCGTCGCGCTCGCTCGTTGCGGCTGCCGGCTGCTCGAGCAACTCCGCCATGTCGCGCTCGCTCAGCGCCTTGGGGACCGAGCGCGGCAGCTTGGGCGTCTGGATGGCGCCGATGCTGGCGTTATGCGCAAGGTCGCGCTTCTCGAGGAAGCGGAAGAACGAGCGCACCGAGGAGAAGGCGCGCGCGGTCGAGGTGCGGGCCAGTCCCTGGTGGGCCCGGTCCGCCAGCCAGGCGCGGAACTCGGCGGGCTTCAGCTTGCCGAGCTGGGCGAGCGTCGGGGTGCTGCCGAGGTACTTCGTCATGAAGGCCACGAACGCGTCGACGTCGTGCTCGTAGGCGGTGAGGGTGTGGCCGGAAAGCCGCCGCTCGCTGCGCAGCCAGTCGCGCCACGCCTCGCGCGCTGTTGCGAGGCTGGTGGTCATGGGAGGTCGAGCAATGCCGCTCTCGTCATCCCGACCGGAGCCAAGCGCAGCCAGGCGAAGTGGAGGGAGCTGTTTTGCTCGTCACCGGCCAAGAGAGAGATCCCTCGACTACGCTCGGGACACGACTTGCCCGAATTTCATTCGGGCAAGTCTAGCCACGCGCGGATGGTGTTCTCCAGCACCTTGGCGAGGAAGAACAGCAGTTCGGTGGCCATCTCGGGGCCGAACGCCTCGGGATCGCGCGCGCCGAAGCACATCACGCCGTCGGGCGAGCCGGAGGAGACGCGCAGCCGCATCAGCACGTCGGACTTCACGAAGCGCGCCACGTCGCCGAAGAACGCCTCCTCGCCCGCGATATGGCTGCGCAGGCGGGCATGCTTGTCCGGGCCCAGCGCGGCATCGATCGCGCCCGGCGCCAGCACGTACACGCCGCGCACCGGCGCGCGCTTGGGCGCGTCGACATTGGCCTCGATCGCCATGGTGATGAAGTCGACGTCGAGCAGCTCGGGCAGCTCGTGCGTCACCACATGGATCATCTTCTCGAAGGTCGTCGCCTGGATGATCGAGATCACCGCCGCCTGGATGCGGTTCTGGACGATCTGGTTCTGCTTGGAGTTGGCGATGATCTCGGTGCGCTCGTTCTTCAGGCGGTCGATCTCGCTGCGCAGGCGCTTCAGGATCGCCTGCTGCATGTCGATCACCCCCGGGCCCTGGACGCGCGGCGCCAGCTCGGCGGCGAGCTCCTGGTTCTTCTCGAAGAAGTCCGGATGCGCCTTGAGGTACGCCACCACGTCGTCGGCGGTGATCAGCTTGACCTGCCGGCCCGAGCCGTCGGGCGCGGTGACGATGCCGTCGCCGCTCATAGAATCGACTGCCCGGTCTTCTTCCAGTCGTCGAGGAAGGCCTTCAGCCCGTTGTCGGTCAGCACGTGCTTGAACAGGCTGCGCAGCACCGCGGGCGGCACGGTCGCGACATGGGCGCCGAGCTTGGCGCACTGGATGACGTGCTGGCTGTGGCGGATCGAGGCCGCCAGCACCTCGGTCTTGAAGTGCGGGTACTGGCGGTAGATCGTCATGATCTCGGCGATCAGCTGCACGCCGTCATGGCCGTTGTCGTCGATGCGGCCGATGAAGGGCGAGATGAAGGTGGCGTCGGCCTTGGCCGCCAGCAGCGCCTGGGCGGCCGAGAAGCACAGCGTCACGTTCACCATGATGCCCTCGGAACGCAGCGCCTTGCAGGTCTTGAGACCGTCCGGCGTCAGCGGCACCTTGACCGCCACATTCTTGGCGATCTTGGCGAGCTTCCTGCCTTCCTCCAGCATGGTCTTGTGGTCGGTCGAGACCGTTTCGGCGCTGACCGGACCGGGGACGATGGCGCAGATCTCCTTGATCACCTCGAGCAGCGGGCGGCCCGACTTCATGATCAGCGAGGGGTTGGTCGTGACCCCGTCGAGCAGCCCGGAGGCTGCGAGGTCCTTGATCTCGGCCACGTCGGCGGTATCGACGAAGAACTTCATATAAGCTTTCCCAATGGCCGGTGGTTTTGACGCTCAGGACGACACAATTACTAGCAGATGGGCCCGGCCCGGTGGATGCTGATGTGAAGGCCGATTCGGTGGAAAACGCCACACCCCGGCTCCGTACGGTGCGCGTGCTCCTGCCGCTGCCCTTGGCCGATGCCTATGATTACAGCGTCCCCGAGGGGCTGGACGTTGCGGCCGGGCAGTTCGTGATCGTGCCGCTGGGCAAGCGCGAAACCCTGGGCGTGGTGTGGGGAGAAGGCACCGGCGAAGTTGCCGCAGCCAAGCTGCGCGATGTCATCGACGTCCTGCCGGCCCTGCCGATGGCCGATGCGCTGCGCCGCTTCGTCGACTGGGTCGCCGCCTACACTTTATCGCCGCCCGGGGCCGTCTTGCGCATGGCGATGAGCTCGCCCTCGGCGCTCGAGGCGCCGCGCACCGAACTGGTCTATCGGCCGGCAGTCGACGCTGCAGACGACACGCTGAAACTCACCGCCGCGCGGCGGCGCGTGCTCGAGGCTCTCAAGGATGGGCCGGCGATGGCGGCTTCCGAGCTGGCGCACATTGCAGGCGTCGGCACGTCGGTGATCAAGACCATGGCCTCGGCCGGGTTACTTGAAGCAATCGAGCGGCCGATGCGCCGGTCGTTTCCCCAGCCCGACGGCGGGCGTGAAGGGCCGACGCTGTCGGCCGAACAGAAGGCGGCGGCGGACGGGCTGATCGCCAAGGTCAGGGCGCACGGCTTCTCCGCGACCTTGCTCGACGGCGTGCCCGGCGCCGGCAAGACGGAGGTCTATTTCGAGGCGATCGCCGCCGCGCTCGCCGCGAACCGGCAGGTGCTGGTGCTGCTGCCGGAAATCGCGCTGACCGCGCAGTGGCTCCGCCGCTTCGAGGATCGTTTCGGCTGCTCGCCGGCGGCGTGGCATTCGAGCCTGACCAGCCTCGAGCGGCGCGAGACCTGGCGGGCGATCGCCGAGGGCCGCATCGGCGTGGTGGTCGGCGCGCGGTCGGCGCTGTTCCTGCCGTTCGCCGATCTCGGCCTGATCGTGGTCGACGAGGAGCACGACACCTCGTTCAAGCAAGAGGACGGCGTCTGTTACAACGCCCGCGACATGGCGGTGGTGCGCGCCCGACTGGTCGGCGCGCCGGTGGTGCTGGCCTCGGCCACGCCGTCGCTGGAAAGCGTGATGAACGTGACCGCCGGCCGCTACGGCGCCCTGCACCTGCCGGCGCGCCATGGCGGCAACCAGCTCGCGACCGTTTCGGCGGTCGATCTCAAGCGCTATCCGTCGGATCGCGGCCGCTGGCTGTCGCCGCCCGTGCTGGAGGCGATGAAGCAGACCCTGGCGGCAGGCGAGCAGACGTTGCTGTTCCTGAACCGCCGCGGCTATGCGCCGATCACTCTCTGCCGCTCCTGCGGCAAGGGCATCGAATGCCCGCAATGCTCGGCCTGGCTGGTCGAGCACCGCTTCCGCCGCCAGCTGGTCTGTCACCATTGCGGCTACACCGAGCCGCCGGCGCTGGCCTGCAAGAACTGCGGCGTCGCCGACAATTGGGTCGCCTGCGGCCCGGGCGTCGAGCGGCTGGCCGAGGAGGCGCACACCCTCTTCCCCGAGGCGCGCGTGGAGTTGTTCACGTCGGATTCGCTGATGAACCGCGAGGAGGCGACCGCCGCGGTGGCGCGCATGGAGGCCGGGGAGATCGACATCCTGATCGGCACCCAGATGGCCGCGAAGGGCCATCACTTCCCCAACCTGACGCTGGTCGCCGTGGTCGATGCCGATCTCGGCCTGAACGGCGGCGACCTGCGGGCGGCCGAGCGGACCTTCCAGCTCCTTTATCAGGTGGCCGGGCGCGCGGGGCGCCACGAGCGGCCGGGCCGAGCCCTGATCCAGACCCATGCGCCCGAGCATCCGGTGATGCAGGCGCTGGTCGCCAACGACCGCGACCGCTTCGTCTCGGCCGAGTTGGCCGGGCGCTTCGGCGCCGGAATGCCGCCCTACGGAAGGCTGGCTTCGCTGATCATTTCCGGTCCCGATCCGGCCGCTGTGGACAATGTTTGTGCGGCCATCGCGCGGCGGGCGCCCCATCAGGACGGGGTCACGATCCTCGGCCCGTCGGTTGCACCGATGTCCCTGCTGCGTGGCCGGCACCGGCGGCGGTTTCTGTTGAAGACAGGCCGGGAGACCGCGGTGCAGCCCCTGTTGCATGCCTGGCTGGCGCAGATCGGCCTGCCGGGTTCAGTGCGATTGCAGATCGATGTCGATCCCTATTCCTTCCTGTGACAGAACGCGCGGAAAAGGCAGGTAATACGGGGCTTTTAGCAACCTTGCGCGCGGTCGGGTCGCATGGTAGCAACGCGCGCTTTTCCGGGGAGGGGTCATTCTGTCTCCCGGAAAAGCACGGGGAATTCAAGGACTTGCCGGCCCGCACTTTGGGCAGGGAGAGGCTCGTATCGTGTCAACTGTCGCCACGACCGGCGTTGCCGGACGCTATGCCAGCGCCCTTTTCGAGCTGGCGGACAACGCCAAGGCTCTCGACCAGGTCGCGCAGGATCTCGATACCTTCAGGAAGCTTCTCGCCGAAAGTGCGGAGCTGGCCCGTCTCATCGCGAGCCCGGTGATCGGCCGCGAGCTGCAGGGCAAGGCGTTGCTCGCCGTGCTCGACGCCGCCGGCATCGCAGGCCTCACGCGCAACTTCGTCGGCACCGTCGCCGCCAACGGCCGCGCGCGCGAGCTGCCGGCGATGGCGCAGGCCTATCTCGCCGAGCTGGCGCGCCGCCGCGGCGAGACCAGCGCGGTCGTCACCTCGGCCGTGCCGCTCACCGCGCAGCAGCTGCAGCAGCTCTCCGACGCGCTGCGCGGCGTGCTGGGCGGCGCCAAGGTTTCCATCGATGCGCAGGTCAACCCGGACATTCTCGGCGGTCTCGTCGTGAAGGTCGGCTCGCGCCTGTTTGATTCGTCCATCCGCAGCAAGCTGCAGCGCTTGCAGCTTGCCATGAAGGGAGTTGCCTAATGGATATCCGTGCCGCCGAGATCTCTGCGATCCTGAAGCAGCAGATCGCCAACTTCGGCACCGAGGCCGAAGTCGCAGAAGTCGGCCAGGTCCTCTCCGTCGGTGACGGCATCGCGCGCATCTACGGCCTCGACAGCGTCAAGGCCGGCGAGATGGTCGAGTTCCCCGGCGGCATCAAGGGCATGGCGCTGAACCTCGAGCGCGACAATGTCGGCGTCGTGATCTTCGGCGACGACACGACGATCCGCGAGGGCGACACGGTCAAGCGCACCGGCGCCATCGTCGACGTGCCGGTCGGCAAGGGCCTGCTCGGCCGCGTGGTCGACGGCCTCGGCAACCCGATCGACGGCAAGGGCCCGATCCAGTCCACCGAGCGCCGCCTCGTCGAGCTCAAGGCCCCGGGCATCATCCCGCGCAAGTCGGTGAGCGAGCCGATGCAGACCGGCCTCAAGGCGCTGGACTCGCTGGTGCCCGTGGGCCGCGGCCAGCGCGAGCTGATCATCGGCGACCGCCAGACCGGCAAGACGGCGGTGGCGATCGACACCTTTCTCAACCAGAAGACCATCAACAAGAGCGCCGACGAAAGCCGCAAGCTCTACTGCGTCTACGTCGCCGTCGGCCAGAAGCGCTCGACCGTGGCGCAGATCGTCAAGACGCTCGAGGACAACGGCGCGATGGAATACTCCATCGTCGTCGCCGCGACCGCGTCCGATCCGGCGCCGATGCAGTTCCTGGCGCCGTACACCGGCTGCGCCATGGGCGAGTACTTCCGCGACAACGGCATGCACGCCGTGATCGTGTACGACGATCTCTCCAAGCAGGCGGTCGCCTACCGCCAGATGTCGCTGCTGCTGCGCCGTCCGCCGGGCCGCGAGGCATATCCCGGCGACGTGTTCTATCTCCACTCGCGCCTGCTCGAGCGCGCCGCCAAGCTGAACGAGAAGAACGGCTCGGGCTCGCTGACGGCGCTGCCGGTCATCGAGACGCAGGCCGGCGACGTGTCGGCCTACATCCCGACCAACGTGATCTCGATCACCGACGGCCAGATCTTCCTCGAAGCCGAGCTGTTCTATGCCGGCATCAAGCCCGCCATCAACGTCGGCCTGTCGGTGAGCCGTGTCGGCTCGGCCGCGCAGATCAAGGCGATGAAGCAGGTCGCCGGCACCATGAAGCTGGAGCTCGCTCAGTATCGCGAGATGGCGGCGTTCGCGCAGTTCGCCTCCGATCTCGACGCCACGACGCAGAAGCTGCTGGCCCGCGGCCAGCGCCTGACCGAGCTCCTGAAGCAGGGCCAGTACCAGCCGATGCCGGTCGAGGAGCAGGTCGCGTCGATCTACGCCGGCACCCGCGGCTATCTCGACGGCCTGCCGGTCAACCGCGTGGGCGAGTTCGAGGCGAGCTACCTCGAAGCGCTGCGCGCCGAGGGTTCGATCCTGGCGGCGATCCGCGACAAGCGCGAGATCACCAAGGAGACCGACGACAAGCTCAAGGACTTCCTGAACAGCTTCAGCAAGAAGTTCGCCTAAGGACCTATGCCTAGCCTCAAGTCCTTCCGCCTCAGGATCCGAAGCGTCCAGTCGACGCAGAAGATCACCAAGGCCATGAAGATGGTGGCCGCCGCCAAGCTGCGGCGCGCCCAGGAGCAGGCCATGGCGGCCCGCCCCTATGCCGAGGCGATGGACAAGGTCCTCGCCGCGCTCGGTCAGAGCTTCAAGGGCACCGGCCCGAAGCTGCTGGCCGGCACGGGCTCGGACAAGGTCCAGCTCCTGATCGTCGCCACCGCCGACCGTGGCCTGTGCGGCGCCTTCAACAGCTCGATCGTGCGCGAGGCGCGCCGCGTCATCCGCTCGATGCTGGCCGAGGGCAAGACCGTCAAGGTGCTGTGCATCGGCCGCAAGGCGCGCGACCAGCTGCGCCGCGACTTCGGTGCGCTGATCATCGACACCATCACCGACCTCGGCCGCCCGCGGCTCTCCTTCGGCGACGCGCAGAAGGTGTCGGCCAAGGTGATGCAGTTGTTCGACGCCGGCGAGTTCGACGTCGCGACGGTGATCTTCAACCGCTTCAAGTCGGCGATGACCCAGATCGTCACCGTCCAGCAGCTGATCCCGCCGCCGCCTCCGGCGCAGGACAGCGCACCCGCGACCGCGGGTGGCGCGATCTACGAGTTCGAGCCCGACGAGGGCGAGATCCTGGCCGATCTGCTGCCGCGCAACCTCACCGTCCAGATCTTCCGGGCCCTGCTCGAGAATGCGGCGAGTTTCTACGGCTCGCAGATGACGGCGATGGACAACGCCTCGCGCAACGCGGGCGAGGTGATCAAGAAGCTGACCCTGCAGATGAACCGCTCGCGTCAGGCTTCGATCACCAAGGAGCTCATCGAGATCATCTCCGGCGCCGAAGCCGTCTAGAGAAAGAATTCAAGGAAAGGGAACTTTCATGGCCACCAACAACATCGGCACGATCACCCAGATCACGGGTGCGGTCGTCGACGTTCGCTTCGAGGGCGAACTGCCGAACATCCTGAACGCGCTGCACGTCGAGACCGACGGCCGCAAGCTGGTGCTCGAAGTGGCCCAGCACCTGGGCGAGTCCGAGGTCCGCACGATCGCGATGGACACGACCGACGGCCTGGTGCGCGGCGAGAAGGCGGTCGACACCGGCGGACCGATCGCCATGCCGGTCGGCCCCGAGACGCTCGGCCGAATCCTGAACGTGATCGGCGAGCCGGTCGACGAGCGCGGCCCGGTGAACGCCAAGCAGACCCTGCCGATCCATCGCCCGGCACCTGCCTTCGTCGAGCAGTCGACCGAGGCGCAGATCCTGGTCACCGGCATCAAGGTCATCGACCTGCTGGCGCCCTATGCCAAGGGCGGCAAGATCGGCCTGTTCGGCGGCGCCGGCGTCGGCAAGACCGTGACCATCATGGAGCTGATCAACAACGTCGCGAAGGCGCATGGCGGCGTGTCGGTGTTCGCCGGCGTCGGCGAGCGCACCCGCGAGGGCAACGACCTCTATCACGAGATGATCGAATCGGGCGTCATCAAGCTCGACGGCCCGGGTTCGAAGGTGGCGCTGGTGTACGGCCAGATGAACGAGCCGCCGGGCGCCCGCTCGCGCGTCGCGCTGTCGGGCCTGACGACCGCGGAATACTTCCGCGACGCCGAGGGCCAGGACGTGCTGTTCTTCGTCGACAACATCTTCCGCTTCACCCAGGCGGGCTCGGAAGTGTCGGCGCTGCTCGGCCGCATCCCGTCGGCGGTGGGCTATCAGCCGACGCTGTCGACCGACATGGGCGCCCTGCAGGAGCGCATCACCTCGACCAAGAAGGGCTCGATCACCTCGGTGCAGGCGATCTACGTGCCGGCCGACGACTTGACCGATCCGGCGCCGGCGACCTCGTTCGCCCATCTGGATGCGACGACCGTGCTGAGCCGCTCGATCGCGGAAATGGCGATCTTCCCGGCGGTCGATCCGCTCGACTCGACGTCGCGCATGCTCGATCCGCGCGTCGTCGGCGAGGAGCACTACCAGACCGCCCTGTCGGTGCAGCGCGTGCTGCAGCAGTACAAGTCGCTGCAGGACATCATCGCCATCCTGGGCATGGACGAGCTTTCGGAAGAGGACAAGCTGGTCGTGGCGCGCGCACGCAAGATCCAGCGCTTCCTCAGCCAGCCGTTCCACGTCGCCGAGGTCTTCACCGGCACGCCCGGCGTGTTCGTGAAGCTCGAGGACACGATCAAGGCCTTCAAGGGCATCGTCGCCGGCGAGTACGACAACCTGCCGGAGGCGGCGTTCTACATGGTCGGCACGATCGACGAGGCCGTCGCCAAGGGCAAGAAGCTCGCTGGCGAGGCGGCCTAAGCCGATGGCGAAAGTTTCCTTCCGCCTGGTCATGCCGGAGCGCGAGCTGCTCGCCACCGAGGCCGACATGGTCGTGGTGCCGGGCAGCGAGGGCGACTTCGGCGTGCTGCATGGCCACGCCCCATTGATCTCCACCGTCCGACCGGGCGTGCTGGAAGTCCTCCAGGGCAACAAGGTCGAGCAGCGCTTCCTCGTCGTCGGTGGCATCGCCGAAGTGACTCCCGAGCGCTGCACGGTGCTGGCCGACGAGGCCCAGCCGTTCGAGCAGGTGACCGCCGAGCAACTGGCCGACCGCGAGCGGCTCGCCCAGGAAGAGCTGACCGATGCCGCGACCGACGCGGAGCGGGCAACGGCCCAGAAGAACCTCGCCGTGGCCAAGGATTTGCGGCGTGCGCAGGCGTACTACGCCAGCCGTTGATCTGAATTCAGCCCGTACGAAATCGGAACGCTGAATGATCCCCCGCCCGGGCATTGAAACCCGGCGCGGGGCTCGCTTTATTACGGTTACGCTACTGTCGCTTTTTGCGGCTAGAGTTTCTGTCGCCAAGGGCTGCTGAAGAGACGATGGGTACCTGGACACTCGACACGATCAATTGGGATCGGTTCGATGCGTCGAAAGTCGATCCCGAGATCCTGCGCAACATCAAGGCTGCGGCCATGGTGGAGCGCAACGGGAGCGACTACGGCATCTATCTCGGCCGCGTGTTCGCCAATGACCCTGCTTTCGTCGAGGACGTGAAGCGCTGGTCCGGCGAGGAGATCCAGCACGGCATGGCGCTCGGGCGCTGGGCTCAGATGGCCGATCCGTCATGGGACTTCGATGCCGCCTTCGAGCGCTTCCGCAAAGGCTACCAGCTACCGCTCGACGCCCTTGAATCGGTGCGCGGCAGCCAGGCCGGCGAGATGATGGCCCGCTGCATCGTCGAGACCGGGACCAGCTCCTATTACAGCGCGCTCAAGGATGCGACCGAGGAGCCCGTCCTGAAGCAGATCTGCGGCCAGATCGCGGCCGACGAGTTTCGCCACTACAAGCTCTTCTTCGATCACATGCAGCGCTGCCTCGAGCGCGATCGTCTCAGCAGGCTGCGCCGCCTGTGGATCGGCTGGGGCCGGCTGGCCGAGAGCGAGGACGACGAGCTCGCCTACGCCTACTACGCCGCCAACGAGCCGCAGGACGCGCTCTACGATCGTGCGAAGGCGCAGCGGGCCTATGCGCGGCGCGCGTACCCGCTCTACCGTCCGTTCCACGTCCAGCGCGCGATGGCGATGGTGCTGAAGGCCGTCGGCCTCGGCACGACGGGCTGGCTGAACGCGGCAATGACCCGCGCCGGCCTGTGGTTCCTGCGCACCCGTGCCGCCAAGTACGCCGAGCTGGGCGCTTAGTCTCGCCGGACCGCGGGCGTCTCGCCCGCCTCATGACTATGAGCGGGCGAGAGGCCCGCGGTCCGGCAAGAGAAGATCCGAAAATTCCTTCAGCACGGATTCGTAGGCCGGGCGCTTCCAGTCGACGATCAGGCCCAGCAGCTCGCTTGCCTCGGCCCAGCGCCAGGCGCCGAATTCCTGGTCGTGCGCCGTGAGGTCGATGTCGGAGTCCGTGCCGGTGAAGCCGAGCGCGAACCATTTCTGCGCCTGACCGCGCCAGCGGCCTTTCCAGTGGCGCGGATGCATCGCCACCGGCACGTCGTAGGTCACCCAGTCGCGGCTCTCGCGCAGCAGCAGCGCCTTGGTCGTGCCGATCTCCTCGCCGAGCTCGCGGCACGCCGCCTCGACGGGACTCTCGCCCTTGTCGACGCCGCCTTGTGGCATCTGCCAGGCGTCGGGCTGGTTCAGCCGCTGGCCGATGAACACGCGCCGGCCAGGGCCGATCAGCATGAGCCCGACATTGGCCCGATAGAATTGCGGGGCGACGTCGATCTTCATGGCTTGAGCTGCTCCGGCTGCCGGCGCAGCCGCGCCATGCAGGTCTCGCGGCATTCGAAGTGGCCGATGACAGGTACTAGCGACACCGCGCTCTGGTGCGACAGGCGCTGGCGCCAGGCGACGATCGCGTCGATCGCCGCATCGTCCGGCTGCAGCACGCCGAAATCGTGCCGGGCAGCCTTTTCGCTAGTGCCCTCGCTCGCCCAGTCGACCAGGCGCTCGAGGTTGCTGTCGACGCTGCCCTGGCCTGCAAGCTTGTAGTCGAGCACGGTCGAGCTGCGCGCATAGCCCATGCCGAGCTCGACGGTGAGGCGATACATCGCCGACACACCGGCCGGATTGATCTCGACCAGGGCGAGGCCGCGATCGGCCAGCTCCTTCATCAGCGGACGGGCGATCAGGTCGGAGCGCGAGACCACGCTGGGGGCGGGCACGACGAAGCCGACATAGCCCTCGCCGCGCGACATCGCCGTGCGCAGCCGCTGCAGGTTCTCGGCCGGATCGGCAGTGCCTTCGATCGGCCGGATGCCGCGCTCGGCCGGGCCCGACGGATCCTCGACCGGCAGCATCAGGTAGGACTCGTGGCCGCGCTCGCGCGCCAGCTGCAGCCAGTGCGGCAGGTCGGGCGTACCGGGCAGGAAGGCGAGGCTGATCTCGCCCGGCAGCTCGACGATCGCGCGATGGGTCAGCGCCTCCTCGGCGCCGAGATTGATCATCAGTAGGCCGACGCGCGCCGCCGGTCCCGCCGGATCGAAGCGGCGGGCGTAGGCGATCCACGGCATCCAGCCGCTGGCGGAGATCTTGGGCAGACGCTGGCCGTCGACGATCTCGCTCATGTCGTCCCGGTCAGCCGGCGGGATCTTGCGGAAGTCGACCTTGAGCAGCGACGCCGGCGGCAGCTTGAGCGATCCGGCCACGCGCGGTCGCGGCGGGCTCGGCGATGCATTGTCGGCAACGGCGGCCGGCGGCAGCGCCTCCGGCGGGCTCGCACTGACGATCGCCACGCAGGCGATCGTCAGGCCAATGATCAGGGCATATGCCTGGACGTAACCGTTTCGGAGCAGGGCGCGCAGGCGCCGGCGGCCGTCAACCCCCGGCGCCACGTCCAAGCCGCACCTAGTTGCCGCGGCTGCTGTAGAGCGAGATCCCGCGGATCAGGTCGATCGCGCGCATCAGCTGGTAGTCGGACACGGTGTCCTTCGGCGGCTCGTCCGGATCGGTCGCGGCCGGCGTGGCGGCCGTCGTCTTGTTGTCGTCAGGCTTGGCCTGCGAGTTGGCATCGGGCTTGGCCTGCGAGGTCTTGTCGTCGGTCTTCTTCGCACCCGGATCGGTCGGCTTCGGGTTCGGGTTGAGGATCGACCCGCGCAGGTTTTCCTCGCGGAAGCCCGGCCGCGACTGGATGGCCTCGACCTTGGACTGCTCGACCTCGATGTCGGGCTTGATGCCTTCCTTCTGGATCGAGCGGCCCGACGGCGTGAAGTAGAGTGCCGTAGTCAGGCGGATCGCGCCGCCGCCGGTCACCTGCATGATGGTCTGCACCGAGCCCTTGCCGAACGAGCGGGTGCCGAGGATGATCGCGCGGCGATGGTCCTGCAGGGCGCCGGCCACGATCTCAGAGGCCGACGCCGAGCCGCCGTTCATCAGAACCACGATCGGCAGGCCGTTGGCGATGTCGCCCGGCTTGGCGTTCCAGCGCTGCACGTCCTCCGCCTTGCGCGCCTTGACCGAGACGATCTCGCCCTTGTCGAGGAAGGCATCGACCATGGAGATCGCCTGGTCGAGCAATCCGCCCGGGTTGTTGCGCAGGTCGAGGACGTAGCCCTTGAGCTTGGGACCGGCTTCCTTCTTGATGTGCTCGACGGCGTCGGTCACACCCGAGGTCGCCTGCTCGGTGAACGAGGTGACACGGATGTAGCCGACATCGCCCTCGAGGCGATAGCGGGTCGCCTTCACCTTGATCGTCTCGCGGGTCAGCGTGATGTCGATCGGGTCCTTCACGTTGGCGCGGCGCAGCGAGATCTTGATCGAGGAACCGACCTTGCCGCGCATCTTGTCGACGGCCTCCTGCAGGGTCAGGCCCTGCACGGGCTCGCCGTCCAGCGCGAAGATCAGGTCGCCCGACTGGATGCCGGCGCGGGAGGCCGGGGTATCGTCGATCGGCGACACCACCTTGATGACGCTGTTCTCCATCGTGACTTCGATGCCCAGGCCGCCGAACTCGCCCCGGGTCTGGACCTGCATGTCCTTGTAGACCTTCGGGTTCATGTAGCTGGAGTGGGGGTCGAGCGACGCGAGCATGCCCTGGATGGCATTTTCCATCAGCGTCTTCTCGTCGAC
>Ga0209062_1000847_pt1 | contig 70458 bp, 44 predicted proteins | sample Coa_R2_2_FD_187158 | JGI IMG/M metagenome (GOLD analysis project Ga0209062, IMG submission 187158) | Surface soil microbial communities from Centralia Pennsylvania, which are recovering from an underground coalmine fire - Coalmine... | ecosystem: Environmental > Terrestrial > Soil > Unclassified... | reverse complement strand
CGCGCAACGCCCCCTCGGCGCGGAGGCGTTCGGCCTGCGTGCGCAAAGCCGTAATGCCATAGGCGAGATCGCCCGCAAGCTCCTTGAGATGCCGGATCTCTTCCTCATCAAAGGCATCGCGAACTGAAGCATAAATCGCGAGCACTCCGAAGGCCTTTCCCTGCGCAAGAAGCGGAAGGGAGATATGTGAGGCGTATCCCCGCCGCGCGGCCTCCTCGCGCCACTCAACCAGCCGAGGATCAGAATCAAGGTCTTTCACGACCTGGGTCGTGGCGGTTCTCACCGCCAGACCAGCAGGCCCTCCTCCCCGCTCATTGTGCCCCCAAGAAAGATTCAGCAAGCGGATGTAGCCATCCTCATGACCTGCCCAGGCAACAGGCTGGACAGTTTTTTCTGCGTCCTCCAGAGCGTAACCCACCCAAGCCAGCCGATATCCACCACCTTCGACGATGATTCTGCACACATCGTTGAGCAACTGGTGTTCATCCCGGGCATGAACCAGCGCCTGATTGCAGTCGCTCAAGCTTCTCAGAACACGATTGGTCCGTCGCAGCGCCTCGTTGCGGTGCTGGATAACTGCGGTCTGCGCGCGCACACGCCGACGAAGTTCCTCCACCCAGAGCAGGGCGCCCAGCGCAATGCCCACCAGAAGGGCAACCACCGAGATTGAGTGCTTTGAAGTCCACCAACTGGGCTGCTTCAGGATGGCAAGGTCTTTCGGGGTTCGCAGAAGAATCCATAAAGCGACGGGCGATCGGTCTCTTCCCAACGTCACCGAGCAGACTCCCCCCACGTCGAGAAGGCTTCCATCCGCCAGGTGGGGCCAATGCCCCGTCCCTGGCGGAAGCCACGCTTGAAAATTGGTTCCGCGATCCTCCAGCACCAGATAATGGCCCCCATCAAGCGTCCCTTGTTGCTCCAGGATTCCCTGAACGCGCACCAGTTCTGTATCGTGATTCTGAGCAAGCGCCTCAGCGGCACTGAGTCTGAGCGGAGCCGGCTCCTGGCCTCGACCGATGCGGCGAAAAAGAGCATGCTCCAGGACCGGCGTGTTGGAACCCTCAGACGGAAACCCGACCACATCGAGCAGATCGCCGGGGTTCACGTGAGTCATTTGGCGAGTCAGGACGTACAAACTCCCTTCCTGATTCTGAATAAACAGGTGCTTGCCTAATTTCTGAAAGGTCACAACCCCCTGGACGCGCACGCGGTGACCGGGCAACACACCGGGTCTGAAACCCAGAATTCTGTTGATGGGCAGAACCGGGAGAGAAAAGGGATCACTGGCGGCCTGCTTCACATGAACGTATTCCAGCGAGGGGATGTAGATCTGGACACCTTTCACTTGCACTTTCTGATTGAATAACGTTCCCCATGCCCCTTCAAGGCTCACCTCGGCATCCACGAGGTTTTGAACCTCGGCGAGCGCAACGCCTGGAATCTGCGCCGTGAATCGGCCTTCATTCGAGACAAGATGGAGAGTGACACGACCGCCGTCTTCTTCCAGGTTCACCGAATGGACAATCCCGCTGGCCTCCACCCACTGGCTATCCTCCGAACCTGTCTCGACCATGTTCAGAAGCATTTTCTGGGGGCGCGGCATCTTCCCTTTGCCGAGCACCCGAACCCGCGGATGGACGATTTCAGGGGCAAAATCGCCATCTGAAGTGAAGCCTGCAACCTCCACAAGATCCCCGGCATGAACGTCTCCCACGGATTCCGCCGTATCAATGTAGATGCCGCCCGTCTGATCCTGAACAAAGAGTTCCCAGCCCTTGCCGCCGTAATACGTGACAACACCCTTGATCCGCACGGGATATCCCTGATTGGCTTGGGCGGGAGTTAAACTCCTGATTTGCTCAATGCGAGTGAGGGTGGGCAGAATATGGGGGGTGGCATCTGAAGCTTTTATGCTGGCAGCGCCAGACTGGAACACCACCACACTGGCGAGAAAAAGGATCCGAAAGAATGCAGAGGCCTCCCGGCCCGGACAATTCATGTACACGTCTCTGCTTGAAGCTATCGGCAGTAACGTGCACACACTTGAAATGGAAGATTCATACCCCGGCTGCTACGGGTTTGCCGCCAATGCCTGAAGCACAGTCTCCAGAATTCCGCCGTTCCGATAATATTTAACCTCGATGGGCGAATCGAGCCGCGCCGTCACTTGAAACGACCGCTTCGTTCTATCTTCCGCTGTGGCTGTCACCTGAACATCCTGACGCGGCTGAATCTTCGTCAAGCCTTCAATGTCAAACACTTCCCGGCCCGTCAGCCCAAGGGAAGCCGCACTTTCGCCCGCCTTGAATTGAAGCGGCAGCACGCCCATCCCGATCAGATTGCTGCGGTGGATGCGTTCATAACTCTCGGCCAGCACAGCCTTGATTCCAAGCAGCAGAGTGCCTTTCGCAGCCCAATCCCGTGACGACCCACTCCCATATTCTTTTCCGGCCAGAGCAATCAAAGGCACGCCCTCGGCCTTGTAGCGCATCGCCGCATCGTAAATCGACATTTTCTCGCCGGAAGGCAGATGAATCGTAACTCCTCCCTCCGTTCCGGGCGCCAAGAGATTCCGCAGTCGGATGTTGGCAAACGTACCGCGCACCATCACGCGGTCATTGCCACGCCGCGAGCCATAGGAATTGAAATCCTTCTTGTCAACGCCATGCTCGATGAGGTAACGCCCGGCCGGGCTGTCTGCCGGAATGCTTCCCGCTGGCGAGATATGATCGGTGGTGACAGAATCACCGACAAACACCAGGACCCGCGCCCCTCGAAGATCACCTCTCGGCTTAAGGCTTGGGTCAGTAAAGAACGGCGGTTCCTGAATGTATGTGGAGTCAGACCGCCATTCATAGAGATCGCCGCCACTTACGGGAATCGCATTCCACATGGGGTTGCCATCCCAGACGTTGGCATACGTCCTGCGAAACATCTCGGGACTGACAGCGCGCTCCAAAGTTTCGAGAATCTCTTCCTGAGAAGGCCACACATCCCGCAGATAAACCGGATGCCCGTTGGAATCATTCGCCAGGGGCTCGCTCGCCAGGTTGACTTCCACGGAACCCGCAAGAGCATAAGCCACAACCAGCGGCGGAGAAGCGAGGAAGTTCGCCTTGACCAGGGGATGAATCCGCCCTTCAAAGTTGCGATTCCCGGAAAGAACTGCGGCCGCCACCAATTGGCGCTCCGTAACGGCTTTGCTGACGTTTTCAGGCAAAGGACCGCTGTTGCCGATGCACGTGGTGCAGCCATAGCCGACCAGAGCAAAACCCAGGTCGTTGAGCCGGTCGAGCAGGCCCGATTTCTGAAGATATTCAGTAACCACCTTCGACCCGGGGGCGAGGCTGGTTTTCACATAGGGTGGAACGCGTAATCCGCGCTCGACCGCCTTTTTGGCCAGCAGCCCCGCGCCCACCATCACGGAGGGATTGGAGGTGTTTGTACACGATGTGATCGCCGCAATCACCACGGATCCGTCCTGCAAGTGGGCGCGCGTACCGTTAAAGCTGATTCCCACGGTGCGCGGCAACTCATCTTTTGAAACTCCGTAGCCTCCTTCCCTGACTGGTTTGGTAAGGAGTTTTTCAAAAGTATCTTTCACGGCGGCAAGTGGAATCCGGTCCTGGGGCCGCTTCGGGCCGGCCAGGCTCGTTTCCACTGTCTCCAGATCAAGCTGCAAGGTCTCGGAATATTCGGGGTCGGGAGTTTCATCCGTGCGGAAGAGTCCTTGCTCCTTCGTGTAGCGCTCCACGCGTTCCACTTCTTCTTCCGTTCTCCCCGTCATTCGCAGGTAGCGCAGCGTTTCCTCATCCACCGGGAAGAAACCCATCGTGGCGCCATATTCAGGCGCCATATTGCCCACCGTTGCGCGGTCAGGCAAGGACATCTGGGAAACCCCGGGCCCATAAAACTCCACAAATTTCTCAACCACTCCTTTCTTCCGAAGCATCTCCGTGATGGTCAGAACCAGATCGGTGGCGGTTACACCCTCGCGGAGTTTTCCCCTGAGCTTCACTCCCACCACTTCCGGCGCCAGCATGTAATAGGGTTGGCCGAGCATGGCCGCCTCAGCTTCGATTCCCCCCACTCCCCAGCCGAGCACGCCCAGACCATTAATCATGGTGGTGTGGGAATCGGTGCCCAGGACCGTGTCGGGGAAAACCTGCCATTCTCCGTCCACCTCACTCGCCATCACTCCTTTTGCCAGGTATTCCAGATTCACCTGATGCACGATGCCCATCGAAGGAGGCACCACACGGAAATTCTTGAAAGCCTTCTGCCCCCAGCGCAGAAATTCATAGCGCTCGCGGTTGCGCTGAAATTCAATCTCCGCGTTGCGTTCAAGCGCCAGAGGCGTGCCGAAAACGTCCACCTGAACGGAGTGGTCAATCACCAGGTCCACCGGCGTGAGAGGATTAATCCGGGCCGGATCACCACCCCTGCGCTTCATTTCTGAACGCATGGCCGCCAGATCAACCATCGCCGGGACACCCGTGAAATCCTGTAGAATCACGCGTGCCGGCTTGAAGGGCACTTCCGGAGGCAAGGCTTTCCGAGCCTTCCACGTCGCCAGGCTGGCAACGTGTTCCTCGGTCACCAACTCGCCATCACAGTGACGTAAGAGATTTTCGAGCAAAACCTTGATTGAAAACGGCAGTCGCGAAATGGATCCCACTCCGGCCTTTTCCAGCCGATCCAGCCGGAATATGGTGGCGCGCAGATTGCCGCTTTCAAACGAGGCACGGCTTCCGAAAGGGTTCTTTGCTGTTGTGTTGTGGAGCATGAGTCTCACCTGCAAAGGGGATTTGGAACGAAGGCTTTCACATCTCAGATTACCACCTTTGCAGAAGTTCCGCAGGCTCGGCGCCTGCTTTCGTTTCTATCAAAAACCGTAAAATACAATGAATACAATTGATACGTATAAGACAAAATATACGCCCAACCGGTTTTCATAACCTGCTAACCTGCTCTTGTCTGTCAACAACTGTGCGCACAGGAGGCAGGCACTTGCAGTAGAAAACGCCATGGCGTTTTTCCCAACACTTCCCAGATTACCGCGAAAGGATTCTTCAAGGCTGAATAGAATTACAGCTCGGAGTCATTGATTTTCTTCAGTCCGCATTTCACGCCATGGGTCATGCGCCGCCGTCTGCCTTGAATACTCTTGCCACCCCAGAGAGCACCGGGACTCTTTCTCCGTGTCCTCTGTGGTAAGGTCTTTCCATATTTCATCAACAGCGCTCGCAGCCACAAGCAAAGCCAAATTCAAATTCCAGATTTCAGGAACAGCGAAAAGTCCACTCTCAAGAAAAGTGTGAACGGGGGGCTCCTCACGAACAATGAAGGTTACGCCCCGGCGTGGCTGTCTTTGATTTTATTGCCCAGGGTGGATTCGCGGATTTTAAGTTCGGTGGGAAGCAGCAAGCGCACAGGTTTTTTGCCTTTGCCACCTGCGATTCGTTGCACCAGAAGCTCAGCGCCTTTGTAACCGACAAGGTAGGCAGGCTGAGCGACAGAGGTCAGATGAGGGCGGACGATCTCCGCCAACGGCAAATCATCAAAAACCGCGACGGCAATCTCCTCAGGACAGCGCAATCCTAATTCTTCAATGGCCTTGAGCACCCCAAGCGCCATCATTCCATTCGAGCAAAACAGCGCCGTAGGGCGATCTCGCTCAGAGAGAAGCTCTTTGCCCAATTCATAGCCGCTTGAAGTGCGAAACGTGCCTTCCCGAATGAATTCCTGTCGAATGGGAATCTGGGCTCCGGCGAGCGCCTTCTTATAACCTTGTAAGCGCTCACGGGCGGTTTGCAACGTCGTCGAGCCGGTAATGATTCCGATCTTCCGATGCCCTCTCTCAATCAGATGGCGCACGCAATCGCGGGCCGCCCTGACGTTATCCACCGTCACCGAGTCCACCTGAATTTTCGGCGGCACCCGGTCAAGGCACACCACCGGAATTCCCATCTCCAGTGTCTCGGAAATGTGGGAATAGTCGTCGGATTGTGGGGCGACTACCAGAAGAATGCCGTCCACTCGTCTCTGCCTGAGGACCGCCAGGGCCTGCTTTTCGCGTTCGATGCGGTCATCCGTATTGAACGTCAGCAACAAATAATTGTGCTTCAAAGCCGCGTCTTCCGCTCCCCGCACGAGGTGAGAGAAAAAGGGGTTGGTGATGTCGGAGACGATCATGCCCAGCATCTGGGTGTGGCGCAGTTTGAGACTCCGCGCGATATGATTGGGCTGGTAACCCAGTTCGCGGATCGCCGCCAGAACGCGTTCCCGTCTTTTTGGGCTGACCGGTGTCGCCCCGGTGACGACATTGGATACCGTTCCGACCGAAACTCCCGCCCTTTTCGCTACTTCTTTGACAGTCGCCATGAAACCGCCCGCTCCCTTGGAAGGGTGCTCTGGAATACCGATTATTGCATCACGGGCGCCAGAGCCACGGCGGCCAGTCCCGCGATGAAAAACGCAAACATCAAGATTAGCAGAAGATTCACGCTGCGGCCCGCGCCTTGGAACTCCTTCCAGACGAAGACGCCCCACAACGCCGAAATCATGGTGGCGCCCTGCCCTAGGGCATAGGAGGTGGCTGGTCCTACCATCTGTGCATACGAGGCCACGAAATTCGAAATCGTCCCCACCCCCCAGATCAGCCCTCCAATAACCCCCCAGGCGTGCAGCCCACCGGTTCCACGGAAATAGTCAGCCACAGCGACGGGCTTTCCGCTTACGGGCCGTCGCATAAACGCGTAATTGAGCGGAAAATTGGAAACAAGGACGCCAAGGGCAAAAATAAAGGCGACGGTGTAGGGTACAAGATGATGCTCACCCGTAAGCGCCTTGGCGACAAAGGGATAGAATAATCCCATGCCAACACCGCAGAGGAGACTCAGGAGAATGCCTCGCGAGGTGACTTTGCCGCCGCCCGCGAGTCGCCGGTAGGCCATCGCATCCAGAATAATCGCTACCACGACGAGAGTAACCCCTCCGAACAGGAGCCAGGGATTCCCTTTGGGCGTGATGAAATAATTCAGGATCGAGCCAATCACCAGCGCCAGCCCAATGCCAATGGGAAAGGCCACAGCCAGGCCGGCAACGGCAATGGCTGCGACCAACAGCAGATTAGCGATATTGAAGATCACGCCACCCACAAAGGCCAAAGCCATCGAATGCAAATCAGCGGATGCCAGATTATGAAAGAAGCTATCGGCGCTTCCTGCCTGGGTGCGGCCCAGCGTGACACCCAGAATGACGGCGCAACAAAGGATGCCCCAAACGTAATCCCAATAAAAAAGCTCGAAACGCCAGGCGCCGGTTGCTTTTTGTGTATTTGCCCAACTGCCCCAGCAGAGCATACTGAGCACCATCAACAGAAACGCAACCCAATAGGTTTGAGGAATAAACATGGCTGGAAAGCCTCTGGCTAAGGATTACAAATATCCCTCACGCTTCGCTTTCTCTTCCTCGTGGGGAGGAGGATCTCGTCAAGGTCAGAATCCGGTGCAGGGCGCATGGGCTACCATTCGACGTGAAGTCAAACGTTAAGAGCTGTTTCCACCCTTTTCCATCACCTTTAGAAACCGGCTGACTTCCCGCGCTGTCGGCATTGAGGGTTGGGCTCCCGCGCGAGTGACCGAAAGGGCCGCGACCGCTGAAGCAAATCGCACCGCTTCGGGAGGCTCCGCGCCTTTCATCAATGAGACGGCGAGACCGGCATTGAAAGCATCCCCTGCCGCAGTAGAATCCACCGCCTGAACCTTGAAGGCGGGTACAAAGGATTCCCCATTGCCCGACGCCCAATAAACTCCTCGACTGCCCAGCTTGAGCGCAATATTTTGCGGCCCCCTCTTCAGAAGAGACTTCGCGACCTTCCTGGCGCTTTCGGTGGTTACGGCGTCCGGCGAAGCGCCGCAAAGAATGCCGGCTTCTGTTTCATTGGGTGTAAGCCACGCAACCCTTTTCAAAAGACTGGAGGGCAGCTTCTGTGCCGGAGCCGGATCGAGGACGAAAGGAATTCCGAAACGCGCGGCGGCGGCGGCCAGATAATCCACCGTCTCCAAGGGAATCTCAAGCTGACTAAGAATCAGACCCGCAGAGCGCACCAATGCGAGTTCTCGCCTGATGTCCCAGGGTGTCAATTTCCCGTTTGCGCCAGGAATGACTACGATGGAATTCCTGCCCTGGGATTCCACGGTGATCAGAGCCACCCCGGAAGGTGTTTGGGAAGTTACCCTGACGGCCTGAGCCTGTACCCCGGCCAGGCTCAACGCTCGCCGCAGCCTGCGGCCAAATTCATCATTGCCGACGCGGCCAATCATGCTGACGGGATAACCCAGCCGCGCAACCCCCACCGCCTGATTCGCGCCCTTGCCTCCGAAAAATGTCTGGAAGTCCTTCCCTGTGATCGTTTCACCGATTTGAGGAATACGGTTTGTCGAAACAACCAGGTCGAGATTAATGCTACCCACCACCAGAATGCGCTTGCCCATCGCTTGCGAGTTCGGCCCTCGGTGAATTTAATGAAACAAACTTAAAAAGCCCTGGAGCATGTCAATCTGAGAAGCAAAGGCAACGAAGATTCCGCACGAGAGTGATGAGTGAAAAGTGACGAGGGCAAAAGACATCCAAAGCGCCGGAAGGATTCGTTGCTTGTCACAGATCACTCATCATGATCGTGCTGTCGCTCAAAATGACCAGTGAAGGATTCGGGGCAGCGGAACGCCTCACTGCCTTTCGGCAACGAGTCAGGTTACGGCCAAAAGTCAGGCTGCGCTGCCAGCCTTACCGCGCATCCCGAACACAACGGAAGCCCAGCGTGCCGGCGCGATCCAGGCTGGGCGCCATCAGCAGGTATTTTCCATGTTCGTCCAGGCGGTAGGCGTTCGGGAAGTACCAGCGGCTTCCTTGTGGCTGGTAATAACTTCCTCCGCGCAGGATGGCAGCGCGCGTATGAGCATCCACAAACTCGTCAGTCCACTGCCAGACGTTTCCCACCATATCCATTACGCCAAATGGACTTGCCCCCTTGGGATGGGCGTCAACATCCGCCGGGCCAGTCAGCATGCGGCCCTTATCCGGTGCCGGGACTGCGTTTGAATCCCATACATTCCCCCAGGGGTAAAGCCGCCCATCGGTTCCTTGCGCCGCATACTGCCATTCCCACTCATGCGGCAGTCGCTTGCCAGCCCACTTCGCATAAGCCCGAGCATCTTCCAGCGAGACCCATGTTACCGGTTTGTTGCCCCATCCTTCCGGATAAGCACCGCCCTTCCAATCACGGAGGAAATTGTGGCCCTCTTTAGGACGATAGTGCGTCGCATCCAGAAACTGCTTGAATTCCGCATTCGTCACCGGATACTGATCCATATAGAAAGGTTTCACATCCAGCCAATGCGCATGCTGCCTGCGCGGCGCATTCTCCCACGGATACTGGACGTCCAGCCCGATCATGTTGCCACCTTCAATTTCGACACCGGAGACACGGAAAAAGAATTTCCCACCTGGGATGTAAACCATCCCTCGCGGCGCGCTGGTTGCAGGCTGGGTGGGCGGAATATTCACCATTTGCTGCGGCAGAAAATGCCATTCATGCGAGTAGCTAGCCAAGGGACGCTCGGCGAGTTCATGCATCCGACTCAACAGCCTCACTTCTTCGGAGGTCAGTTGACGCGTGGCAAGAATTGCGCCGTAGCCCTGAGCCTCCATGCTGAAGCTTAATTCCGCTGTCCGCCCGCGAATTTCCGGCTTCAGCTCCACGCCATGCCAGAGGTCGTAGTAACGCATCTCCGGCTCGTAGGCCACATCGATTTGCGGTCCCGACAAAGCGAACTCATTGCGGTTGACAATCGTCCAAAGCGTCTGGTTATGCCCCGGCCACTTGCTGGCAAAGACGCCATAGCGCAAAACGGGAACAAAGGGTTCCCAGTGCGGACTTTCGAGCAATTGCCAGAACGCCCGCTCAATCGTGGCGATCCGTCGCAGCGCCTCGGCGTCGCGGTCGTCAATCGGGTTCCAAATGCCCCAGATATTTTCCCAACTTTCGTAGCCTGTGCCATTGAAAAAGGCGTACTGCAAATCGTCCACTTTGTCGCGCGCCCAGCGGTTGCAGACGTTCACCATATAACGCGTCTCAAGCCATTTATTCTTGCTGATCGTCGGCTCAAAAGTATATTTCCAATAGCCCCATCCTAAGTTGTTCCAGGCAATCGCCGGATCGTTATCGCCGCCGTCGCCGCCCTCGGGTTGGAAGACAATCGGGTGACCGGTCTGATCCGAAGCGGCGCGGAAAGCCAGCGGAACGGCGCCCATGGTGTCGCCATTGATTCCATCAGCTCCAATCGCGGCCATCAGATGCGCGAGGGTCTCCCAGTCGGGGCGACCTTCGGGGCGCGTTCCCTGATCCCACGGGTTGTAGGGAAACAACACGCGGACGCCATGGCGGTGAAAGTCCTCAATCATCTTCCGCAGGCCCGCGATTCCGCCCGGCATGTCACGAATCAGGTCAAATTGATTGCGATTGTCAATTCCGATGTTGGGATAGGTTGGCCAGATGAGCACGGCGTCGATGCCGCCATAGCGCTTGTTGAGATCATCCAGGTAACGCTCGACGGTGTACCTGCCCGCCTGTGGATCGTAGAAATATCGGTCGTGCGCCATCATCTGCGGCTGGATGAAAGCCTTCTGCGTCCATCGCAGTTCCGGGCGGTCATACTGCATGCCGTTGTAGCCGATACGAATCCGATGCTCCATCCGCCAGTGACGAACATCCTCTAACCATTCTTTCCAGGCTTCCACGGTGATGGGCTGTTCACCCCCCTTGGCGCAACACTCGCCTTTTGTTGCCGTCGGGTTGGTAGGCCCCGGGATCTGCTGTCTCTCTGGCGGAAATTGTGTATCCTGTGCGAGCAATGGAATAGCCAGAACGAAAGCTAAAACTGCAAGCAGGCTTGCTCTGAAAAGTTGCATGAAACCTCCGAGATTACGACACCCAATAGAACTCACAGGGTCAGGGAATAGAGAGTACCGCGAATAATCGATACCCGTACGCAGGCAATTCCAGCCGAAGTGTGTTTCCAACAGGCGCGTTCCCCCCAGATTTCAAATCGACCAGCTTGGATGCGGCCACGCCGCTCGTGTCAACTCTGATTACTTCGGGCCTGGGCTGAAAATTCAACACCACCAGCACCCGATCTTTGCGGTCCGGAGAACTGCGCAGGAAGGCATAATACTTCTCATCGCTCTGCGTGGGGAGTTTTCGCCTCATGCCTCTTTGCTGAAGTGCTGCATGGCCCTGCTTCAACTTTAGTAATCTTGTCTCTTCGGCGTCGGGTTCCATCAAATCTCTTTTCCCACCGCAAAAGCACAGCATGTCCCCCGTTGTTGCAGCAGTAACAAAGGCGAGGTGCTGCTGGTTTGTATCTTGATAGCGCCGGACAGGTTCATAGAGCGAGCCTCCTGCGCGCACCACCCGATCATGGTAATTGCGCAAAGCTGCTTCGATTGGTCGAGGGTCCCCGCGGAGGATCGCGTTCTTTATAACGTCTGTCCCCTTCTCCCACCAGATTCCAAGCCCATAATCCTGGACCGCTTTCCATCCGCCCTCAGTAATCCATGCTACAGGATCATCCTGAAAGCCGCCGGCGCCTTCCGGTTCGCTATAAGTATTACCGTAACTCGAAATGATATCCGTGAGATCGCGCCGGTTAAGTTCCCAAGTGATGCCGACATACCAGTTCACGGCATCCAAAATGATTCCGTCGAGACCGGTATCCATCCAGAAGCGAACAGCTTTGGCCGCCTCATTCTGCCACGACGTGCTGGCCCAGTTATATTGGGGCAGGCGGACATGTTTCCCCTGATCGTCCACGCCAGCCCATTTCGTCCAATAGTAATGCCGGGCACGGTCACTGTACTGCCAGAACTCAGTTTTGGCCGCGTTGTAGTGCGGCAGATTTGGTCGAACCATGAAATACCGGTTGTTTGTTCCCGGAGGCGGCGCATCAGGCCCATCACTCCATAAAAACCATGAGGCTTCCTGACTCCGCTTTCCTTTCTTCACATCATCGCTGGCTTTCAGGAAGAACGGCGCTTCCACACTGGCATAACCCAGGTTGAGGGCAGCAATGACAGCAATTCTTTTTGAGTGAGCCAGACGGATCAGACGACGGAAATCCTGCATCGTACCGAGTTCAGGATCGATCCGAAAGAGATTTTTGGAATCCAATCCATCGAAGCTTCCGCCACCCTCCATCGGTGCGAAGACCTCAAGCGCCGTGATTCCTTCAGCTCGAAGATGATCCAGTTGATTCGCGGCTTGGGAGGGACGAAGAGAAAGCTGCGGAAAATCCGTGCCAGCTTTAAGAGCCATCCGCCGGATTGCAGCGGCGCGCTCCCACCAGAACGAAGGAAGCTTGTTCCGTCCTTGGGCATCTGAAGAATCAGGCCCAGACAAATCGCGTGCCGAACTGTTCGCCGGGGCAGCGAAAATCGCTGTAAAGAAGATTAAAAGGATACCAGATGCGCTTCGTCTGAAGCGTGAAAACAAATTGTGATTTCGTTTCATTTCGGACGGCGTGAGACTTCAAGGCGCTCGATGATTTCCAGCGCCCTTTTGACTTCACGATCTTCGGGTTTAGTTTCGAGCACCCGTTCCAACTCGTTTTTGCCATCTTGAAGATCGTTCGCGTAGCAGTAAGCCAGACCCAAGCTCTTGCGCAAGTCGACCTGCATGGCGCAGTCGCCGCAGAATTCTAAAGCTTTCTGAAGTTGCGTCACGGCCGCCGGCCAGTTTCCTCGCTGGACAGCAGCTTTCGCAGAAAGTTCTGAACTCTTAGCCAGATCTGTAGCCTGTCGTTTGCTTTGCAGTTCCAGGTAGCGAGCGCCATATTCCTGCGCCTTCCTGCGGTCCGATTTCCGGAGAGCCAGCGCCAGATTATAGAGCGCTGGAAGGTGCTCCGGATCGAGCTCGACTGCCTTTCGCCATTGCGCAATGGCTTCCGGCATTCGGCCGGCGCGGAAAAAGTCCTGACCTAAAAGGTAATGCAGGTCAGCATTCCGCGAGTCTAAGACGATCGCCCTCTGAGCCAGCGCAGTTGAACGCGCAACGTGGTTCAACTGTTCTTCATCCAGAGCCAACAAATAGAGCGCGGCAGGCACCCGGGGATTGAAACGGAGCGCCGTTTCTAATTCCTGTTCCGCTTCCGGATATCGCCTGAGATTGAAAAGGACTCGCCCGCGATGATAGTGGATAGGAGGCGAATTCGGGTCCAGTTTCTCAGCCGCATCCAACTCAATCAAGGCCTGATCAAGATAAGAAATATTGATGCTGGATTCCTCCGCCAGGGCGATGCCCAAATTGAGGTGGGCTTCGGCTGAAAGCGGCTCCAACTGTGTCACCTTCCGGAAGCTCTCAACCGCTCTCCGCGGCAACCCCAGTTTCGCCTGGATCATCCCCAAGGCTGAATAAGCTGGCGCATAATCTGGAGAAATGCTGAGAGCCTTTTTGATTTCTTCCTTCGCCTCCGCCAGTCGCTGTTCGTGCATCAGCAGAAGGCCCAGATTTACATAAGCTTCTGCATAATAAGGGTCGGATTCAACAGCCTGGCGAAGCAATCGCTCGCTTTCTTCGCTTCTACCCTGGCGTCCTCGAACCACACCGAGGTTGTTCAGCGCTTCAACAAAGTGTGGATTTTGGGAGATGGCTGCCTGAAACTCGGCTGAAGCAAGATTCAGTTTGCCTTCTGAGAGATATTTCAGTCCAAGTTGATTGTGTCCGCGGGCGGCAGCAGGTATCGCCGGGTGAGCACTGCCTGCCTGAATCGATGAAGCCGTTTCCGCCAGACCACAATGAGCGATCGCGACACCGACCCAAGCACACAAAACCCAGATCATCAGCCAGCGATAACCAACTCGCGAACCGTCACGCGCAAGGAATTGATCGGTATATCCTGAAGGGTTCATCCCCATATTGCCTTAGCGACTGCTGAAAGACATTCTGAAATTGTCTCAACTCAAGCCCTCCCTTTTGTCATTCTGAGCGATAGCGAAGAAGCTCCGTACTGACCGAATTAGGCTCATACAGAGATTCTTGGTTGCCTTCGAATCCTGAGAACGACAGGTGGCGAGAGCTTTTTCAGCAACCTTCAGAACGAAAGTTTCAGGCCCAACTGCATGATGCGTGGTTCGAACGCGCCGGTGATTGAACCGAAACCGCTACCGGGGCCGCCATCGGTCGTATTAATGCCGCTCCACTGCGTGTGGTTGAATGCGTTGAAGAAGTCAGCCCTCACATCCAGACTGACTTTTTCGGTTGGCTTGAATATCTTTTCGAGCGAAACATCCCAATTGTTCCGGCCTGGCCCGCGAACAATGCCCGGACCGGCGTTCCCTTTGTGCCCGGCCCCTGGGTCCGCAAAGGCAGCGGTGTTGAAGTAACTCGTGAACGTTCGCTTGCCTCCTGGCAGATTGGGATTTCCCATCCGAAGCGGCACATCCGGCTCTAGATCAAACGCGCTGTCGATGCTGTTGAAGACGGTATCGGCGTTGCCCGATTCAAAAGTTGTGATATCGCTCAATTGCCATCCAAAGAGGACAGGTTTCAGAACCGTGGGCAGTGATCTCCCGTAAGGAATTCTCCAGACGAACGCCGTCACGAATCGGTTCGGATGGGAATAGGGCGCCTCGCCACGCTGGCGATGGTATTGCCACACGGGGCCAAAAGTCGCTCCAAAGTTTCCTTGAGCGGCAAAGACGGCAGGATCGTAGTAGTCCTGAACCGTCCTGGAATACGTGTAGAAGCTGTGGAGTTGCAACCCGTGGCTCATGCTATGGTCTAGCTCAATCGTTCCAGCGTTATAGAACGAGTTCAGGCCGTGACGAAGCACCCAAATGTCAGTAAATCGCTCGCCGGTGTAAGGCCGCGCGGGGTCCGTGATAGTTGGGTCGGTATAGCAGCCCAAGCAGTATGGAGGCAGGTTCTCATTTTCGAAATAAGGCTCTTCCCGGCCCTGCGTGCCCATATAAGTGAGCGACAGTACAGTATTGTTCCCAAAGCCCTTCTCCAGCCGTGCCATGTACGTCTGGAAGTAAGGCACCTCAGAAGACCCCTTGTCGACGATATAGGTTGGCTGGCCGCCGGTACCGTTCTGTCCCTGCACGTAGTAACCAGCTCCTGGCCCTGTACTGATGGGGAAATTGCCCACCTGCACAGTCTCAGGAGGCGGGAAAATATTGTCGAACGTGAAGTACGGTACGTCGGCATTCACGCCGAATCGCGCATTGGTATAAGTGTCGCTGGCGTAGCCCGGGCTTGAGAGGCCATAGAAGGCTAGATGGGTAAGGATTGTTGAAGCGCCAGCATCATTGAAAATTCCATACCCAGCGCGAAGCACCAGGTTATGCTTCATGCGGTAAGCCAGGCTGATTCGCGGAGCAAAACCGGTCTTGTCCGCCGGAATGTAGTGGAGAGGTAGGCCAGGAGTGCGCCCGGGAGTGATCATTTCAAGATCAGGGTAGTTGAAGTTGATCGTAGCGCCAAAGAACCGGTTGGCGTCGTAAAGCGGAAGGCTCAAGTCATACCGCAGGCCTAGATTCAGCGTCAAGTCAGGTCTGAGCTGCCATTTGTCCTGAATAAAGGCTCCATAGTAAGGCGCACGCGCGTCAATGATCGGATCATAAGGCGTGCCGCCCTGGAAATTAAACCTTTGCTGGATCTCCGTCGGCAGACCCAGCTCAAAATCCGCCATCGAGTCTCCGCCCACGTGACCGATATTATTTCCATTGGCATCAACATTGGCACTGCCTGACCAGGTAAACTGTGTATCGAACGTCACGGTGCGGATGAAGTCATAGTCAATTTCTCGCTTCAGGAAGTAAGCAAAACCCATTTCCAGGTTGTGCGCTCCCTTGATCCAGCTCAGGTTGTCAGAAAATTGAAGCGAAGGGTTCTTATCGCGGAAGTTCTCTCCATATCCAGGGCCTGGATAACCACTGCCGAAGTTCAGAAGGTGAACGCCAAAATTGGGGCCGCTTCCCAGGTTCTGAAAGAACTTGTTGTAGATGCTATCAGGGTTGTGCATAAAGTTGACGATGGAATCTTCCGGATACAGAAAATTCCCACGCCCCCAGGAGAAGACAAACTCATTCGCCAAGTTGGGCTTGAGGATTCGGGCGTAATTCCCAGTCAGCAGAATCGACCCATCTGAAACGTTGGCCACGCTGCTGAGCGGAAATCCTGCAAAAGGGCCACCGCTATTATGATCGCTGCCGTTGGAGCGGTTGAGCGTGATATAAAAGCTGTCCTGATTCGACACCCGAAAATCGAAACGGCTGTCCACACGGAAAGTCTTGAACCCACCCGGATTGATGATCTGGAAGTTGTTCAGCGAATGGGAAGGACCGAAGGGGTCTACATAATTTGGTGTCGGGAACATCTGGTCAATCATCTGGAGCGCCTGCGGATTCAGCGCCGGAGAGCCGTCAGGTTTGGTGATGGCATTCAGATTATTGTTGGGGATCGGCGTGCGCAGTGTGCTTCCATCAGGATTCACAACGGTGCTGTAGGGGTTGTAAAGCACATATTGCGGATTGCCCGGAAACTCCTGAAGCAACTCACTGAAGTCGCCATTGCGCTCAGCCAGCGACGGCACGCGGTAGAAGTTCGCTTGGCTGCCATCGCTCTCGGTAAGACGCTCGTAATTGACAAAGAAAAACGCCTTGTCTCTGCCGTGAATGAGTTTGGGGATATAGATCGGCCCTCCGAAGTTGCCGCCGTACTGATAACGCTGCAGGAAATTGCGTGTGGCGCCCGGAACCGTCGCCTTGGTGTAAGGGTCAATGGCATTCAACCCGTCATTTTCAAGATACCCGTAACCTTCTCCGTGGTATTGGTCAGTGCCGCCTCGCGTGATGGCGTTCAACGTGGTGACATCGCGTCCGTTGGCTGCTGAAAAATTGGCCACGTCCACCTGCACTTCACTGATGGCATCGACGGAGGGCGCATAGCTGATGTAGCCCACATAGTTGTCGTTGTTGTTCACGCCGTTGATATAGAACCCGTTGCCGCCACCGCCGCCGGCCTCATACATCACTCCGCCCACCACCTGCTCAGCGCCCACAGAAAACGTCGTTCCGCCGTTGCCACGAGGAAAAACGCTGATATTCGTGGCCAGTTGCGCGAAGCTGGTGTAGTTGCGCCCCTCCGAAGGCAGATTTTCTACGAAATTCCGATTGGCCAGGCCTCCCACCGTGGCCCCCTCGGTCTGAAGCAGTGGCGGCTTCCCGCTGACCGTGACCGAGCTTCTGACCTCACCGGTTTGAAGCGTCAAATCTATGCGCACGGTTTGCCCCACCTCAACTCGCGTGATGGGTGAAATGGATTGGCTGAATCCGGCATGTTCGACGGTTACCCGGTACTGCCCGAAGGTCAGATCTGAAAAAGTATAGAGACCCGCTTCGTTGGTGGTCGTTATTCTCGTTTGGCCTCGCTCGATATCTTTGAGTGTGACTTTAGCACCCGGCACCACCGCGCCGCTGGGATCGGTGACCACGCCCGTGATGCTGCTGCGGAGGGCAACTTGCCCCTGAACCGCAGCAACCGCTAACAGCGCTATGGTTAACCCCATGCCCCAATGGATAGGGAATCTCCAAACTGATCCTCGCTGAAGATTCAAATGCTTAAACATCGTCGTTCCCCTTTCCCTGCCTTTCTAGCGGGAGGCAGTGCCACGCACCTGCCTCTCTGCGCATTTGACTTCATAACAAACCATAGTTTGCGACTTAAACTCCCGTGCTCATTACAGCATCAGAGCTTGAATGCCGAAAAATTGAATCGATACAATATGAATCCGAACAAAAACCGATAATCGACATCCACAAGGAAAGTAGACTTCGTCAAATTAAATCGATTCAAAATCTTTGTCAAGCGAAATTTTTTTAAAGTAAGACGTCGGCCTCAAGCGGGTCGGAACTGCGCAGATTTGAAAACCAAGTCTGCGACCACATCAACGGCTGATGTATAATCCCGTGGGTTCAGTCATTGAGGATCTGATCATGAAAAAAGGGCTCTTAATCGCAATCTGCGCATTTCTGGGTTTCACGGCCTGCGCGCAAGCGCAACGCTGGTCAGACGTGGCGGCTCAAGACTGGTATCAACGCCAGCCGTGGCTTGTGGGCGCCAACTATATTCCCTCCGACGCTGCCAATGAGCTTGAGATGTGGCAAGCGGCTACGTTTGACCCTCAGCGGATTGATCAGGAACTGGGCTGGGCGCAGGGCCTCGGCATGAACACGATGCGGGTTTTCCTGCACAATTTGCTTTGGCAGCAAGACCCTGCCGGATTCAAAAGGCGAATCGGAATATTTCTGCAAATTGCGGCGAAACACAAAATCCGGCCGATCTTTGTGCTGTTCGACTCCTGCTGGAATCCTTTTCCCAAGCTCGGCAAGCAGCCAGCACCGAGACCGGGCATTCACAACTCACAATGGGTTCAGAGTCCGGGAGCAGAGGCATTGAGAAATCCGGCGCAATATCCGCAGTTGGAAGCGTATGTCAAAGGCATGGTGGGAGCCTTTGGACACGACCCGCGTGTGCTGGCGTGGGATGTCTGGAATGAGCCGGATAATACCAACGGTTCAAGCTATGGAAAGCTGGAGCCGTCCAACAAGGTAGCCCTGGTCCTCGCGCTCTTGCCGAAGGTATTCCGGTGGGCGCGCTCGGCACATCCGGAGCAACCCCTGACGAGCGGCGTGTGGAAAGGCGATTGGTCATCGCCGGCAAGGCTCTCGGCGATGGAAAAAGTGCAGATCGGGATGTCCGACGTGATTTCCTTCCACAACTATAACCCACCGGCCGAGTTCGAAAAACGCGTTAAATGGCTGGAACAGTATCATCGCCCCATTCTTTGCACCGAATATATGGCGCGAGGCGTGGGAAGCACGTTTGAAGGCATCCTACCCCTCGCCAAACGATACAGGGTGGCAGCCTACAATTGGGGCCTGGTGGCGGGAAAGACTCAAACCTATCTGCCCTGGGATTCCTGGCAGCACCCCTACATCCATCACGAACCGAGCGTCTGGTTTCACGACATCTTCTATCCGGATGGCAGACCGTATCGCCCGGCGGAAGTAGCCTTCATTCGGAAAATGACCGGCAGGCCATCAACAGAACGTCACAAATAAGACTTTTCAAATTCAAGACCAATCCACTTTCAGCACCGCGCCTTCGGCAGCCGATGAGACCAGGCGGGCATACTTGCCAAAGACGCCGTCGGGATAGCGCGGCGGAGGCGCGTTCCAATGTTTCAAGCGCGCTGGAATTTCGTCCGCGCTGAGTTCCACATCCAACTTGCGCGCGTTCACGTCAAAAACCACCATATCGCCATCACGCAGAGCGGCGATGGGGCCGCCCAGAGCCGCTTCCGGGGCCACGTGTCCCACCATCAAGCCGCGGGTCGCGCCACTGAACCGCCCATCCGTCAGTAAGGCCACGGATTCGCCCAGCCCCTCGCCCACCAGCGCACCCGTGACGCCCAGCATTTCGCGCATCCCCGGCCCGCCGCGCGGCCCTTCATATCGAATCACCACCACATCGCCCGGTTTGATGCTCTTGCTGGTGACCGCCTTCATGGCGTCTTCTTCGCAATCAAACACCCGCGCCGGCCCGCGATGGTACGGCTTCTCATGCCCGGCAATCTTGACTACCGAACCTTCCGGCGCAATATTACCCTTCAGAATGACCAATCCACCCGTGCTCTTAAACGGATTTGACGCGGGTCGGATCACCTTCTGCCCGGGCGTTTCCTTTGCCTGCCGCGCCTCCTCACCAATCGTGCGGCCTGTTACCGTAATCTCCTGCTCATGCAGGAAACCGCCTTCAAGCAGCGACCTTGCAATCACAGGAATGCCTCCGGCCTGATGGACATGGACTGCCATATATTCGCCGCCGGGCTTGAGCGAAGCGACAATCGGGGTTTTCCGGCTGATGGCATCAAAATCGTCAATCGAAAGCGGAATGCCCGCCTCCCACGCCATGGCCAGAAGATGCAGCACCGAGTTGGTTGAGCCGCCGGTCGCCGCGACACTGGTAATGGCATTTTCAAACGAACGCCGCGTGAGAATGTCCTTCGGCCTCTGGCCGCGCCGGAGCACATCCATCACAAGCTGGCCGGTGCGGTAGGCCACATCCTGTTTCTGCGGATCCGTGGCAGGCACACTGTTAAAACCCATCGGGGACAGGCCGATGAACTCCATCACCGTGGACATCGTATTGGCGGTGAACTGCCCGCCGCAGGCTCCCGCGCCCGGACAGGCCACGTTCTCCAGTTCTCTAAGCTCCTGATCTGACATCAACCCCGCCACGTGCGCGCCAATGGCCTCATACACGTCACCAATCGTCACTTCCCGCCCTTTGAATTTACCGGTGGCAATCGAACCACCATAGAGCAGCACGGAAGGGACATTGAGCCGGATCAGCGCCATCGCGCCGCCCGGAATGGTCTTGTCGCACCCGACGAGCGCCACGATGGCATCAAACATGTGGCCGCGCCCGACCAGTTCAATTGAGTCCGCCACCAATTCCCGGCTTACCAGGGAGGCCTTCATGCCTTCCGTGCCCATAGTGACACCGTCGGAAATGGAAATGGTATTGAACTCCATGGGCGTACCGCCCGCCGCCCGCACCCCCTCTTTCACCTTAGCGGCCAGTTGCCGCAGGTGCAGGTTGCAAGGCATGGTCTCGATCCAGGTGTTGGCGATGCCCACAATGGGCTTGGCCAAATCCTCGTCTGTATAGCCCACCGCTTTCAGCATGGCGCGCGCGCCTGCCCGCGACGGCCCGTTGGTGATCAGATGACTCCAATGTTTGGGATTGAATGGCATAATATCTCCTCAGGAGGATTGAATCGAAGATATTGGCAGATTCAAGTCCCCCACGCAAGGGGTAGCCGAAAAGCAAACAGCTTATTCTGCCGCTTGCTACCTTGCCGTCGCGTAACGGCCGCCTTTCATCCTGCGTTAAAATTAAAAAGTAACAATTTTATGAAGGGAGAATCTAATCAAAAGAAGTAGGTACTGAAACTTTGAGGGGGGATAACGAAATTGCTGAAGCTAGCCAGGAATTGAGGCGAGTCTGGCTGTTTCAAACTGGTGACGGATCAAGGAAGAACTTCGCAAAGCCCAAGCGCTGACGACAGAATTCGCAAACCCTAAAAAGGAGGCTCTATGCCAGAACTCGAGCAAGTGCAACCGCAATCCTCTGGATCGATCCCACCTTTTCGGGTGGATGTTAAGGTTCACGATTTACTCACGAAGACTCATTCAAAACCCTTTATTCCTCCTCCGCCTTCCCGGCAGCCCTTAACACTCCCCGAGCCTGTCTTCCCACAGCGACCTGAACTCCTCGGAGATGATGGGTCTGAAATCCCCCGCCCCAAACCGGGCGAATCGCCTTACCGGCGGCGCTGGACTCCTCCGCTGATTTATCACACAATGCGAGGGTGGCTGTTTCCCTACATCAAATCGCGCGTCCTGCCCGGCGATTTTCATCCGATCATCGCCTATCTTTTTACAGAGTGGAAATGCAATCTGGATTGCCACTACTGCTGGGCGTTTGACAACCGCGTGAAGGGTATGACGGAAGATACGGCCCGCCGCTCGATTGACTGGCTGCATTCCACCACCTGCCGGGTGCTGGCCTTGATGGGCGGGGAGCCGCTTTTGCGCCCTCAGTTCGTCCACAAGGTGGTCTACTACGCGGCCAAAAAGGGGTTTTGGGTTTACCTTCCCACCAACGCGCGCCTGTTGCGTCCCGAGATCATCGACCGCATTGGCGATGCCGGCGTCGCCACGGTGAATTTTGCGGTGGATGCGGTGGATGAGAAGCCCGGCCTGCCCAAAGCCCTGAATCCCGTCCGCAAATACTTCGACTACCTCATCAAGAAGCAATACAAATATGGCTACACCGTGTTTTTCAACATCAACATCTGCCGGACGAATCTGGAAGACGTGAAGCAGCTCACCGAGATCGCCCACGATAACGGCATTGCAACCGACTACCACATCAACGAATCGCCGATGATTGAGCAGCCTCATTTCAAGCATCTCGATGAGAACAGCACCTACATCACGCGTGAGGACTGGCCTCGCGTGGACGCATTGCTCGACTGGCTGATTGAGAAAAACAAGTCGGGCTACAAGATGGTGAACTCGGTGCGGCGGCTGAATGACATGAAGGCTTTCATGCGTGGCAAGGTGGAACCCTGGAACTGCCGGGCTGGCATGAACTCCCTCATTATCCGCGTCGATGGAACTCTGGCGCCCTGCTTCCCCATGTATTCCGCCAGTTATGATTGGGGCGTGGTCGGCGCGCATAAATTCGAGACCAGCCAGCTACAGGAAATGAAGAAATCCTGCCAGACACACTGCTTTTCCACGCTGAATCACAACCTCGGTTATTGTTATGACGATGGGCGAGTGATCCGGTGGGTCTTGAAGCAGGCATTGCGCGGCTTCCAGGGAGTGAGTGGCAGCTTTTACGACTAGCTGTTGCTGACCAACTCCGGCCGCCTGCCATTCCGAGGAGTCGCAGGCGGTCCGGAGTGCCGCGAAGGAAGAATCCCTGTAGGCGTTTGCTTCAAAAATGCAGGGATTCTTCGCTGTCGCCCAGGATGATTGCCAAAGAAAGCATTCAACGGCGCACCTTCAACACCTTGAGACCCACCTTCCGGCGGTTGCCCAAAAGGAAGTCACCTTCTTCAATCTTCTCAATTCGTCACCTATTCAAGCCATAAGCCTGTCGTTCTCGAATTTCAGAATTCCCATCCACCGGCTATAATGCATTCTTTTCACCAGATACGGAGGGCCGTGCGAATGAGATTTCGAGGGCTGCTGTGGATTGCGCTGCTCGGTTTTGTATGCATGGGGATGGCGCAGGAAATGCCGGAAGGGCGACTGATGCGCTTTCCGGATATTCATCAGAATCAGATTGTCTTCAGCTACGCGGGCGATTTGTGGCTGGTCGCCAGTCAGGGCGGAGTGGCACGGCGGATTACCACAAGCCCCGGACTTGAGTTGTTTCCCAAATTTTCTCCCGATGGCAAGCAAATCGCCTTTACAGCTCAGTACGACGGAAATTTCAATGTCTATGTGATGCCCGCGGAAGGCGGCCAGCCTCGCCAATTGACTTTCAATCCCGGCATGCCTCAGGTCCCCGAACGCATGGGGATCGAAAACGAGGTCATCACCTGGTTTCCGGATGGCAAGCGAATTCTTTTCCTTTCCCGCCGCAACACGTTCAACAGTTGGTTTGGCCGCCTCTTCAGCGTCGGCGCTCAAGGTGGCTTGCCGGAACAATTTCCTCTGCCGCGAGGCGGCCTCACGTCCTTCTCTCCGGACGGCAATCGCATCGCCTACAATCGCATTTTTCGCAACTTTCGCACCTGGAAGCGCTACACCGGCGGCCTGGCGCAGGATATCTGGATTTATAACCTCACAACCCATGAAATCCAACAGATTACTCATTACACCGGCACGGATACTTTCCCCATGTGGCACGGCGATACGATTTATTTCGTCTCAGACCGCGACGCCGACCACCGGATGAATCTCTATAGCTACAGCCTGAAGAGCAAGCAGATTCGCCAACTCACTCATTTCACCGATTTCGACGTGGAATGGCCCAGCCTGGGAGGCGATCAGATTGTCTTTGAGAATGGCGGCTATCTTTATGTTTACGACCTCAAATCTCAGAAGAGCCACAAGGTGCAGGTCCTTTTGCCCGGAGACTTTGTGCAGGCCAGAAGCCACTGGGTGAATGCCAGCGCGCTGGTGACCTCCATGGGCCTTTCACCGGACGGTCAGCGCGCGGTATTCACGGCGCGCGGCGATGTGTTTACCGTTCCCGCCAAAAACGGCAGCATCCGCGATCTGACGGAGACTTCCGGGATTCGTGAAAAGTATGCCACATGGTCGCCGGATGGCCGCTGGATCGCTTATGTTTCCGACCGTTCCGGCGAAGATGAACTTTATTTAAAGCCGCAGGACGGCTTGGGCCATGAAGTTCGCGTAACTTTTGACGGGAAGATGTTCCGGCTGCCCCCGGTCTGGTCGCCCGACAGCCAGAAGCTGCTGTTTGCCGACAAGAGCCTGCGGCTTTTTTATGTGGATATTCACGCGAAGAAGCCTGTCTTCATTGATCAGGGTCAGTACGCCGACCTGACGGATTACACCTGGTCGCCCGATAGCGCATGGGTGGCGTACGCCAAGATGGCGAGGAATATGAATTCGGCGATTTACCTTTACTCGCTGGCCAGCCGGAAAATCACGCCGGTGACGACGAGCTTCTGGAACAGCGTCAATCCCGTCTTTGATCCTGAGGGCCGCTATCTCTACTTTCTTTCCGACCGCAGCTACAATGCCGTGCCTGACAACTTTGATTTTGAAGTTGTCTACCCGCAGACCACGCGCGTCTATGCCGTAACCTTGCGCCGCGACCTTGCCTCGCCCTTCGCGCCGCAAAGCGACGAGGTGAAGATCGAAAATCCGAATCCCAATCCGCCGGGGCCGGTAGCAAGCGCTCAGGCCGCCAGGAAACCCGCTCCCTCTCCTTTCCGCGTCGATCTTGAAGGCATTGCCGACCGCATCGTGGCGCTGCCCATTTCGCCAGCCCACATCGAGCATCTCAGCGCCGCCCAAGGACGAGTCTATTACCTGACCAAACCCGTTCAAGGGCTCTCGGGACCTTTGGCAGGAGTCCAGCCCGAACTGCACGTTTTCACCCTGAAAGATCGCAAGGACCATGTCCTGATTCGAGGGATTGATGGCTACGAGCTTTCTTTCGACGGCAACAAAGTCCTGTATTCCGTGCCTGCAAAACCTCCTGCTCCACCCGGAAGACCACCGAAACCGAAGACGTTCGGAATCATCAGCGCCATTCCTTCCAAAGAACCTCATAAAGTTGGCGAGGGAGCGCTCAACCTCACCACCCTGCAGGTTGAAGTGAACCCTTCTGAGGAATGGAAGCAGATTTTCAATGAAGTCTGGCGCCAGGAACGCGACTATTTCTACGAGCCCAGCATGAATGGTGTGAACTGGGCGGCAGTCCGCGACAAATATGCGCCGCTGCTACCCTACGTCAAGGATCGGTATGACCTGAACGATATTCTTGGAGAAATGATCGGCGAACTTGGAAATTCCCACACCTACGTCGGCGGAGGCGATTATCCCGATCTGCACCCTGTCAATGTGGGCCTGCTCGGAGTCGATTTCGGCCTGGATCAAAGCCGGAATCTCTACTATTTCAAAAAGATTTATCCAGGGGAAAATTGGGAAGCGGACCTGCGCTCGCCGCTCACCGAGCCGGGACTGAACGTGAAGCCCGGAGACTATCTGCTGGCGGTGAACGGCCACTCGTTGCGCGCTCCGCAGAATCCCTACGAGCTTTTTGTCAACACCGCCAATCAAAACGTGACGCTCACCCTCAGCTCACAACCGGATAACCCTTCTGCAAAGCGCAATATCGTCGTCAAGCCTCTGGCCAGTGAATTTCATCTGCGCGAGCTTGACTGGATCACGACCAACCGGCGCAAAGTGACGGAGGCCTCGCACGGCCAGATCGGATACATTTACCTGCCCGATATGGAAGCCGCCGGAATCAACGAATTTGTGAAGCAGTTCTATCCCCAGATCCGCAGGCAGGGACTGATCATCGATGTGCGCTATAATGGGGGCGGCTTTGTCGACCAGATTATTTTGGAACGTCTGCGGCGCGTTCTCGCGGCGATGGAAGCTGCGCGCAACTTCAAAAGCAGTACGGTTCCTTCCCAGGTCTTTTACGGCTATATGGCCGCCCTCTGCAATCACTTTACGGCTTCAGACGGGGATTATTTTTCCTATTTCTTCAGAAAATACAAATTGGGAACGCTGATCGGGACGCGAACGTGGGGAGGCGTGCGCGGGATTCGAGGCTACATTCCGCTGATGGATGGCGGCTACATCACACGCCCCGAATTTTCGCTCTACAATTTACAGAGCCAGTGGGTCATTGAAAATCATGGCGTCCAGCCGGATATTGTAGTGGATGACCTGCCGGGGCAGTTAATGGAAGGCCACGACGCTCAACTTGAGAAGGCCATCCAGATCCTGATGCAGGAAATTCAGGCGCATCCCAAGCGGCTGCCGCCGCGCCCGCCGGATTTGCCTCCGTATCCGCCGGGACCGGCCAGATGAGAGCGGCCCGGGGGCAAGGGTTCAGCTATGGAACTTGTGCATTTGCCGGAAGCGGCCAAAGAACTTGGCATCAGTTATCCAACGCTGAAGCAATGGATTTACCGGCGTAAGATTCGTTCCGTCAAAACTGCCGGCGGGCATCACCGCATTCCGCGCGTTGAAATTGACCGGGTTCTCTTTCAAAAAGCTTCCCGCGGGCGAACCCGGAAAGGCGCAGCAGGAACCCATCCTCCTTCCTCTGCCCGCGCACCTGGCGAGCCGGGCAGCGGCCTTGAACATCGAATCAGCGGAAGAAATCAACTCCTCGGGCGGGTCACGTCACTCCAGATCGTCGGCCTCCTGGCCAAGGTCACTCTGGACATTGGAGGGCAGAAAGTGACCGCCATCATCACGCGCGACGCCTGCCAGGAGTTAAATCTGAAAGTCGGGGATACAGCCGCGGCGCTGATCAAGGCCACCGAAGTCATGATTATTCGACCCGGGGGATAAGGCTACCAACTGTTAAGGCGGATGGTTTCTAGCTATCCCGTAAGCTACGCCAGCGCGTCATCAGAAGAGAGGTTTTTGAACGAACTCCAAACCCCCGGACTGCAAGCGGTATCTCTCGGCAGAGCAGGCTTCCGGATCAATGATCCAATCTTCCCCCACGCCAAACCGGGCATGAAGCTTCAACTTGGTGGTTCGATCGATATTCCGCGTCGATTCGGAAACAACCTCGATCACCAGGTCCGGAGCGCCTTGCACGCTCGCCCGTGTCACAATTCCGGCGCGTGATTTTGCGATGAAAGGCACGTCCGGCTCGACCCATCAAACTGTGGGAAGACCACGTCGAAGGGGACACCGTAGCCTCTCCCAGATCATGCCGCTTCACAAAATCCACAAGAAACTACACAAGATGAGTGACAAATCTCTGATGAACCTCAGCGGGTGAAGGGGACACCAACAGTTCTCCGTACCATAATCTCGTACCGCTTTCCATCATTGGGAAGCAAGCAATAATCTTTATAGGTCAAGCGGGTATCGACGGCAGAACTCCACTGTATCACCTTTGAGAACTGCCTATGATTGTGACCATGCGGGGAAGAGAGCTTTTGCGAAACACTACGAAAACCGGGTCCATTTCCAAAGCAGGCTGCCGCAAATCAGAAGCAAGGCCAGCATGGCCGCGAGCAAACCCATCATCCAATGAGCACGGATGAAGATGGCCGGAAGAGCCGCGCCATAGGCAAGCGCTGCAAAAATGGCCACGGCTGCGATCAGGATCAGAACATCCCAGACACTCCAGCCTCCAGCCCTTTCTGCCATCGCATCCATACCCTGCTGCGCTGCATCCGCCTCCTTGAAATTCAGCTCATAGCGATGGCATTCGCGGGCAACAGCCTCCCGCCATGCCGTCCTTTCCGCATCGGGAGCCACAGCGCTGCTCAAGGCGATCGCGCCCACGATCATCACCAGCGAGCCTGCAATGATCATCCATCGGCCGGAACTGCTCAGCGTCCTGAGTTCGCCGAACACCAGAACTCCCCACGCCAATCCCCAAAGCTGGTTGGTGTTTGAGAGCGGAATACCCCGGCCAATGCCGATATACTTGGCCGCGTATTGCTGAAAGATATCGCCGATCACCCAGAAAAAGCCGCCCAGAAAGAGCCAGAAAAGGGCGGGTTTGGCTCGCGCGACTTCGTGAATAAGTGGATGCCATCCTCCACGGAAAATAATCGCGAGTGCAGTCATCGTGCCCAGTTCGCCAATCGTGAACACCGTCACGAACGAAAGCGGGTTCATGCCGCTCAGGTAAGCCTTGCGATAAGGAACGTACATTGTCCCCCACAGCAGACCCGCCCCCAGGGCGGCAAGAATGCCGGCGTCTGCCCGGCGGGAGCCAAAGGTCGAATGGAAGGAAGAGCCCAGAGCCACCAGCGTTGCGCCCAGCACAATGGCCAGTGCACCTCCTAATACTTTTCCCCAGGTTAATGAGCCGCCGCCGCGCAATTCTCGGAAGAATAACCATCCCCAGAACAAGCCCACCAGGCTGTTCGTGTTCCACAGGGGGAAGGCTACCGAAAGACCCACGTCGCGGATAGCCAATACGGTAAGAGTATTGGCCACCGCCCATAGCGCCCCGGCCAGAATCGCCCAGAGGATGAGATGGGGCTTTTCAAGGAGGTCGGTCAAAATGTAAGAAGTGCCTTTCAAAAGAGTGGGTACGGTCCATCGCGCCACAAAAACGCCCGCCACCATCATGAGAGAGATGAGGAAAGGCGAAAGACCTGCCATCACCAGCTTGGTGGGGGCCTCAGCCCCGCCCAGCCAGGCGCCCGCTGCCACTCCGCAGACCACTCCGAGAACGTGCAAGGGCCGCGCTTGAGTTGATCCGTTTTCAGAAGCCATCGGCCCTATCCTACTCCAACAGTTTTCCGAAAAACTCCCTCCCTTTGCGATTCCAACGAGTCGGAAACCGGTCGTGAGAGTTTTTCAGCAACTTTATTAAGTGTCATAATCTCTTTTATGAAATCGATCGGCGTAATCTTGCTGACGCTGATCCTTGCGCCGGCATGGAACGCCCGCCTGATGGCGGCTGCGGAGGGCGATTGGATCGAAATCGAGAGCCCTCATTTTGTCGTCGTGAGTGATGCCCCAGAAAGTCAGGCTCGAAGCGTCACCATGCAATTTGAACGCGTGCGTGCCGTCTTCAAGAAAGCCTTCCCCCGGATGCGCATCTATCCCGATCTGCCCATCATCATCCTGGCGGCCAGAGACAAATCCAGTTTCGACCAACTCAAACCTGCGGCGTGGCTCGGACAAGGTCAACTGAACCGCGTGGGGATGCTGTTGCGGAGTCCCGATAAAAACTACATTTTGCTGAGGCTCGACGCACCAGGCAAAAACCCCTATCACGTGATCTATCATGAGTATGCTCATCTGATCCTGGAGGATAACTTTCAATCCATACCCCTCTGGCTGAACGAAGGATTGGCCGAGTTCTACGGTCACTCAACCCTCGACGGCAAGGCGGTCCGCCTGGGGCTCCCGAGCGAAAAGAATCTCAGGTTATTGCAGACTGTCAGCCTTCTACCCTTGAAAACGCTCTTCACCATTAATGAATCCTCTCCCTACTACAACGAAGCTGATAAAGGAACCATTTTCTACGCGCAATCCTGGGCTTTGACGGACTTTTTGATGTTCCAGAATTTGCATTCCAGCCGAGGTCCCATCGATCGTTATCTCGCTCTGATCGCCCAAGGCTCTGATCCGGTAAATGCCGCCACGCAGGCTTTTGGCGACCTCGATCAGCTCCAGGGCGATCTTGAGCACTTCGTCCATGGGCTTCAATTTCACTATTACCGACTCAAGGTCTCGCTCTCTGTGGACGAACGCGACCTCCACGCCAGCCCGCTCTTACCTGCGGAGTCTGATGCTTTGCGGGGAGATTTCCTGGCTCGTGTCAGCCGGATTCATGAGGCGGAGTCGCTCCTTCAATCCGCCCTGAAGCAGGTACCCCAGATGGCTTCAGCCAACGAAAGCATGGGGCTTCTGGAACTCCATGAAGGCCACCCGGAAAAAGCGCAAGCCTGGTTTGCGAAAGCAGCCCGGCTGAGCCCGCGGTCGTATTTAGCCCGGTTTTACCTGGCTCTGGCCTTGATGAAAAATTCTCCCCGCGCCGGCCAGTTTCAGGAAATCACAGATGATCTTCATGACATGATTCAGTTCAATCCGACCTTTGCTCCCGCCTACGCCGCTCTCGCCACACTCTATGCCAATCAACTTCGAGACGCCCAGAAAGCGCAAGTCCTTGCAGCGAAGGCAAGTCAATTAGACCCGCATAATGTCCACTACCTCTTTCTTGAAAGCGAGATTCTGCTGAAAATGGGCAATACGGACGAAGCTTTGCAGGTGGCCGAGCGGGCCGTCAATGAAGCTCAGTCTCCCCAGGATAAATCTTTGGCCTATGTTTTTCTGGGCAGCATTCAGGAAAAGGCTCACGGCCTTCAGAAGTGAGAGTATTTCTGGGATCGGACCCATCGCAAAGGGTCCAACGGAGACCGTGAACCATCCTGGCGCGCAAAGCCTATCGCAGATAAATCAGAAGCAGCAATCCGAGGATGAGCACCAGTGCGGGAGCCCAAAACTGGGAATCGGTAAGAACGACGCTTAATTTGATCTTTTTCATAAGCTCGAAGGTAAACCCGCAAATTGTTTCGAAAACATTCCTCGCACTCGAACCTCTCATCATGAGATAATATGGCATTTTTGCAACCGGTATTTTCAACCCTGACTGAAGAGGCCCGTCATCCTGAACGTTGAAGGCATCAGCCTCAGGCATGCATTCTGAAACCATCATCGCCATGAAAACTTATCGCATCGCACTCCTTCCAGGCGACGGCATTGGCAAGGAAGTTGTGCCGGCGGCCGTCCGAGTTTTGAAAGCTGCGCAGAGGAACTTCACTTTATCCTTTGAAGCCTTCGATTGGGGCTGTGAATATTATCTTCGCGCGGGCCGCATGATGCCGCCGGATGGCCTGGAAATGCTCCGGCCCTTTGATGCAATCCTGCTGGGCGCGATCGGTCATCCGACGGTCCCCGACCACATCTCGCTGCGCGAGCTTTTATTGCGAATGCGCTTCGAGTTCGATCTCTACGTGAATCTGCGCCCGGTTGAGATTCTGCCCGGCCTGGAATCCCCCTTGCGCCGGAAGAAGCCGGATGATATTCGGATGCTGTTTATCCGCGAAAATACCGAGGGCGAATATTGCGGCCTGGGCGGAAGATTCAAGCGCGGCACCGTGGATGAAGTGGCGGTTCAGGAATCTGTTTTTACGCGCAAGGGAACCGAACGCGTCATCCGTTACGCCTTTGAGCAGGCGCGTAATCGCCCGCGCAAGCGGCTGGCCAGCGTGACCAAATCCAACGCCATGCAATATGCAATGGTGATGTGGGACGAAGTGTTCACCGAAGTGGCGCGCGATTATCCAGACGTCGAAACCGCGAAGTATCACGTGGATGCCGCGGCAGCGCGCATGATCACCGCGCCTGAAACCCTGGATGTCGTCGTCGCCTCAAATCTTTTCGCCGATATCCTCACCGATCTGGGCGGCGCGCTGCAAGGGAGCTTGGGTCTTGCGGCGAGCGCCAATCTGAATCCCACCGAGCGCCGCGGACCCCCGATCTTCGAGCCGGTGCATGGCAGCGCTCCCGATATCGAAGGCCGCGGCATTGCGAACCCCATCGCGGCTGTCTGGGCAGCTTCCTTGATGATGGAGCACCTGGGCGAACGCGAAGCCGGAACGGCCATTTTCAAGGCACTGCAGGCGGTTACGACTGAAGGCCGCGTCCGAACGCCGGACCTGGGTGGGGAAAATACCACCGAAGAATTTACTTCGGCGGTGGTTCAAAAGCTTGAAGCATAAAGGGCCTGGATCTTGCCGAGGAAAGAACCGTGACGAACCTTGAACAAAAAATCGAGGAGCTTTTCTCCCGCCAGACTGCTGAGTATGGCGATGATGCCTTTGAAGCTTTCACCCAGCTCAAATCGGGCCTGAACGAAGGCCGCATCCGCGCTGCGGAACCCGATCCAACGTCACCCACCGGCTGGAAAGTGAATGCCTGGGTCAAAAAGGGCATTCTGCTGGGCTTCCGGATGGGTCAGATCACTGAAATCGCCGCCAATGGTTTCCAATTTTTCGACAAGAGCACCTACCCTCTCAAGCGCTTTTCAGCCGCACAGGGCATCCGCATTGTGCCCGGCGGTTCTTCCATCCGCGACGGCTGCTTCATCGGCAAGAGCGTCACCTGCATGCCGCCCATGTACATCAATGTGGGCGCCTATGTGGACGAAGGAACCATGGTGGATTCGCACGCGCTTGTCGGCTCTTGCGCACAGATTGGCAAGCGCTGCCATCTGAGCGCGGCGGCACAGATCGGCGGCGTACTGGAACCCGTCGGAGCGCTGCCGGTGATCATCGAGGATGAAGTCCTGGTGGGAGGCAATTGCGGAGTCTTTGAGGGCACAATTGTGGGCAGACGCGCGGTGCTCGCCGCCGGTACTATCCTGACGGGCTCCACCCCGGTTTACGACCTCGTGAAAGAAACAATTTATCGGCGCGAGGAAGGTCAGCCCCTTCACATCCCGGAAGGAGCTGTTGTGGTTCCCGGTTCTCGCGCTGTCACAAAAGGGCGGGGGAAGGAATGGAATTTGTCGCTCTATACTCCCGTCATCATCAAGTATCGAGACGACAAAACCAGCCAATCGGTTCGCCTGGAGGACTGGCTGAGATCATAGATTTTCAACGGGAGTTTAACGGCAGTCCAGTCAAATCTTAAATCTCAGATTCCCGATAAACGAAAGCAACGGAATGTGGCCCGCTCATGAAAAGTTTCCACTCGCGAGAAGCATTTCGGGATCGATAATGCGAGGACATGGTGGGCGATACAGGATTCGAACCTGTGACTTCTACCTTGTGAAGATAGCACTCTACCGCTGAGTTAATCGCCCCAATAGACTCTCAACCTCTCGAACCGCCTCGATTCGTTCGGTTCTCTCCATACAGAAAATTAGCAGATTTTGCGGCTGGGGTCTAGGTTGCGCCTAATTCCATCCGAGCAAAAAATAGCTCCTCTGCGAAAATTCCAATCCAATAATTGATTTATCGAAGTCTGCTAATTCATTCCAAGAATTGAACTTCGTCTGACAAGCGCTTAGTCTTGGCAGGACTTTGCGCGACGGGGTAGCCTGCATTCCCCCTAACCGGCACCTGAGCTATTTATTGCGCGCCCGCTTTGCAGCGGTTCTGCGACAACCGGAAGGATTCAGACCTATGAGAATTCGGAAACGTTCGCTTTGGGCAATCATCATTCTGGCAGTGGCGCCGGGATTTTTGTGGGCGCAGGCCAACGGCGCTCGAATCAACGGCCTCATCTTGGACTCGCAATCCCTCCCTTTGGGCGGCGTCAACGTAACTCTAAAAGAAACCAGCACAGGCTTGCAGCGCACGACGAAAACTTCTGCGGATGGAACCTATAGTTTTCCCAGCCTCGATCCGGGCCAGTACACGATCAAGGCGCAGATGCCTGGGTTTGCCGTTGAAACCCGTGAGCTTCAATTGGAAGTCAATCAATCGCTGCGACTGGATTTCAAGCTCGAAGTCGGAGCCGTCCGGGAACATGTGGAGGTGGTAGGTAGCGCGCAAACCTTGCGCACCTCAGATGCCACACTGGGCGAAGTAATTGAGCCGAGTATGGTGCACAACCTGCCCTTAAATGGTCGCCACTTGCTGGATCTGGCCCTGCTCGCCCCGGGTACGCACCAAGGGTCAGGTGCGCAGACCGGCAGCGCCAATCCGCTTTACTGGCGGCCTCAGCAGAATTCGGCTCTGGTGGTGGGTGGTGGCCGACCCAACTCCAATTACTTCCTGCTGGATGGATCAACCGATACCGATCCGACGTTTAACACTCAGGCCCTCAGCCCATCGCCGGATGCCGTCGAAGAATTCAAAGTGCAAACCGGAAGCTATTCGGCGGAATTTGGAGATGCCGGAGGCGCGCAGGTGAACATCGTCACGCGGTCCGGCGGCAACCAGATACACGGCGAAGCCTACGAGTTTGCGCGCAGCAGCTCTTTCGATGCTCGCACCTTCACCGACCCCAGTACCATTCCTCATCTCGCACAGAACAATTTTGGAGGGTCCGTAGGCGGCCCGATCCAGCGCAACAAGACCTTCTTTTTCCTGAACTACGAGGAATTTACCCTCAGCAACGGTCTCAGCCAGATTGATACGGTTCCAACCGCTGCCGAACGCGCCGGAGATTTCAGCGAAACCGGCGAGACCATTTATGACCCGTCCACTACAGCCCCCAATCCCGCCTACGATCCCAAGCGTCCTGCCAGCCCTTCAAACCCTCAATTTCTGCGCCAGCCGTTCCCCGGTGACATGATTCCCGCACAGGATATCAACAGCGTCTCGCAACAAGTGCTGAGCCACGTCCCGCTTCCCAACATGATGGGAGGCATGATGAATATGGGGGGCATGGGGATGATGGCCATGGGAAGCAGCTCTGCCCCCATGCCAACCGGCCCGGATTCCAACAATTATCTCGATTTGCGCACGAACCGAAATTATTCCGACCAGGGGACCATCCGCGTGGACCGCAATTTGCATCACGGCGACAAGCTTTTCGGCCGTTACACCTTTGAACAGGAACGCGACTTTACCCCTCAGAATCTTCCGGGCTTCGGTGCATTTGACGACAATTTGTCGCAGAACCTGACGACCTCTTACACTCATGTCGTTTCACCCAATTCTGTCAACGTGCTATGGTTTGGCATGTCGCGCCTTTCCATGCATCGGTACTCGCAGAATGACTTCACCAACGACTATGTTTCCCAGCTTGGAATCCAAGGCGTCGGTTATGGGGGCAAAGGCGCATGGGGGATGCCCTGGTTTGCCATTCAGGGCTACAGTGGCATCGGCGACTCTTTTGCGGCAACGCCCGTCCAGGATTGGGATTCCGTCTTTCAGATTGGCGACACTTTGAATCGAGAGATGGGGCGCCATTCACTGCAATTCGGCGGCGACTACCGTTATTTTTACTGGCCGATGTGGGGCTTCTTTCAAAACCGCGGTTTCTATCAGTTCACCAACGGTTTCACCACTCAAACAGCCTCTAACGATGGCACCGGCTCTGCACTTGCGAGTTTCCTGCTGGGATTGCCGGCAGTCAAGCAGCGGCAAGCTGGCATTCCCGTCATGGATTTGCAACAGTGGTTTGCCGATGCGTTCATCCAGGACAACTGGCGCGTCACCAATCGCACCACGCTGGACCTGGGCTTGCGTTATGAGTTCACGCAGCCGCTTTGGGATACCGACAATCCCAACAGCAACATCGTCTTCCAGAACGGAACTCCCTACTTTTTCATCGGCGGCCAACTCGGTTTGCCTAAAGGCCTGATGTATGCCAATACGCTCAACTTCGCTCCCCGTTTTGGGTTTGCCCATGTGGTCGGCGGCCGTCTGAATCTGGTGTTGCGCGGCGGGTTTGGGGTGTTCTACACACCGGTGGATGCGAATACCTGGTGCAATCAACGGCATCAGCCGCCGCTGGTGTTTGCTGAAACCGACCAGAGCAACAACTACATTCCCAGCCTGAGCGGCTTCAACTTTGGCCCCCCGATGCTCGGCCAAACGGTGATCAGTTATGCGGCCGTCCAGTTAAACAGCCCGCCGCAATATGTGAACCAGTGGAGTTTTTCAGTCGAGAAGGCGTTGCCAGGGAACACGGTTGTCGAAGTGGGTTACCAAGGGTCACGCGGCTTCCATCTGCAACGCGCCCATCTGATCAACAATGCGCCGCCAGGGCCTGGAGCCGTCAATCCGCGCCGGCCCTACCAGACCATCAGTTTCCTGCCCGGCACCACGTTTCCGCTGGGCTTTCCAGTGGCCAGCCTGGCGTCGCCGGTCTCCGCCATCAACTATCTGGAAAATTCGGCTCAGAGCTGGTACGACGCAGGATGGGTGGACGTGCGGCATCCGCTGGGGCACGGTTTTGCCCTGCTTTCAAATTTCACCTGGTCGAAGAACCTGACGAACGCGCCGGACTTCCGCTCGCCAATGGATGAGTCTGCTATCCCTCAGAATAACAGCGATCTGGACGCCGAAAAGGGATTAGGATGCAACGTACCGCTGCGTTTCGTGCTGAGCCTGGTTTATAATCTTCCAGGCTGGAAAAGCCAGCCCATCCTGCGGCGGCTGACTTCCGGCTGGAATATTGCCAGTATCTACCAGGCCGAATCTGGATATCCGTTCACGATTTCAGTATTCGGCGATACCGCGAATGCAGGAACTTTGCTGGGCGAGAATCCCATTCGCGCCAACGCCACCGGCCAGCCGGTGTTTCCCGTGGGAACACACACCTCCAATGAATGGTTCAATCCTGCGGCATTCGTCGCGCCTCCCGCCTACCAGTTCGGCAACGTGGGCCGCAATACTGTTCAAGGCCCACCGATGCAGATCGCCGATCTGGCGCTCACACGGGAATTCCGCTTTATCGAATCCACCCACCTTCAGCTTCGCGTCGAGGCTTTCAATGCTCTGAATCATACCAACTACGGCACACCCAACCGCTTTGTGAACGAGCCGCAGTTCGGCACCATCACGATGGCGATGCACCCGGGGCGGGAATTCCAACTGAGTGGCCGCCTGACCTTCTGATGCCCACTTCCATATGGGCGGCTAACATTCGCCTGCTTAACGGTCGCGCGTCAATTTCGATCACTTCATTCACGATCACGTCACAATCTTTGAGGAAACAATCCCCGCACCTCTGTTTTTGAGGTCCGTACAACTTGCTGCCAAGGCCTCCCCATTGCTTCGCTTTGATTTGGAATCACATGGCTTCGCGAGCGCTATTCAGCAGCCATTACACACGATGGAATTCTCAGAAAATATGCAAATGCAAGGTTAGGTATTTCCTGGGGTTCTTCCTGAACTCATTCAGGAACTCTCGCAGTGACACTGCGCTCGCGCTGAGATTATTGTAGAGCTTGTTATCCGTGGAGAGTAATCCGAGTGACCCCTGACCATTCTTCATTCGTTGAGTGATCGTATCCACGTTCCCGGCGACCGTATTGAGGCGATTGTAAAGCTGTGGATCTTTCACCAGCTTACCGAGGGTGCCCTTCCCCTGATTAATATCGGTCATCAAGTCTCTGGCCTGAACAACGGTTGTGTTGAGATGATTGTATAAGGAAGGATCGTTCATCAGCCTGGCGAGAGTCCCCTGGCCGTGCTGGATTTGGTCCATCATCTGGTTGGCGTGGTCAAGGGTGGAATTCAACTTCCGGTAGAGGGCATCGTTAGAAACCAATTGACCCAGTGTCCCGTGCCCCTCAGAGATCTGGTCAGCGACGTTTTGCAGTTTCGCCACCGTCTCATCCAGGCGATTGTAGAGCGCTGCATCATAGATGAATTTCCCGATCGTTCCGCGTCCACCCTGGATTTGGTTGGTAATATCATTCAGCTTGGCACTCAAGGTCGTCAGATTCGAAAGCACGTCGTTGGCATTCTTGACTACATCTTTGATATCAGGCTGCTCCTGGGTCTTTACTTCGCCGCCCGGCTGCAACGGCGGCTGATCCACGCTGCCGCGACTGATATCCACATAACTTTCTCCCAGCAAGCCGGCCGTTTGGATGGTGGCTACGGAATTAGTTCGGATATCGCCCTTGAACCGGGTGGACACTTTCATGATCACTTCCACAGCCCGGTTGGGATCGTGTGAATTCGACAGCCGGACATGACTGACGCTTCCCACCGGCACGCCTGCCAGCTGAACTTGCGCGCCATCTCTTACGCCGTCAGCTTCAGGAAAGTAAGCGGTCAGAATATAGCTGCCGCGCAGGAAACCCACCTGACCGCTGATGAAGAAAATACCGATCACCAAAATCAGAAGGGCAATTCCCACCATCAGTCCCACCCGAAGTTGTCCCCACGTGAGTTCTTTGCGTTGAGGCATATTGCGGCGGCCCTCCGTAATCGTCAAGGATGCTTCAGCCCGAAACCGGGCCGTGCGACAAAAGGAACGCGCTCCGGCAGGCTGCCGGCAAACATAGCAGGGCGGCGGCTGGATGCCATCGTTCCATGAAGAGGGGCAGGTTTCCCCCCGCCAGATCACCCCACCGACAAGGTCTTCCGCAGCCTGGACGGTCTTGAGACCACCAGAGGCATGGAAGTTAGTCCAAGGATTATTGTAATCGAAAGCTGGAATCCGGTTTGACTGAAATCGCCGTGAGAACCTATTCCCCTCGAATATCCAACTCCTTTCCAACAACCGGTTCCATCAGTATTTCACAGCGGGGAAACTTCAGGAAACGAACCTGGTGAGATAGGGATCCCTGTGACGCATCAGGTCTTCCCGCGTTCCCAGAAAATAGATTTGCGCATCTCGAAGCACCATCAGGCGGGTAACAGGTCTGGTACGTCCATCTGAATTGACAGGAACCAGTTGGTGGCTCTCAGGGGAATAAACGTTGGTGCTCAGGTAGAAAGCGTCCTGCACTCTCTGAGTCACCAGAATGGACGAAACGTGTTGAATATCGCGAAGTTTGGCGATCAGGACGTTAATGGTGTGGGCTGTGACCGGGTCGAGCCCCGCCGTCGGAGAATCGTAGAGCATAATCGACGGCTGATTCACAATCGCGCGTGCCACCGAGACTCTCCGGCGCATGCCGCCGGAAAGCTGGGCTGGCATCTTATCGATCGCTTCTTCCATCTCCACAAAACTCAGCACCTGACGGACGGCTTGCTCAATCTCGTCTTCATCGGTCTTGCCCGCCTCGCGCAACGGATATGCCACGTTCTCATAGACGGAAAGGGAATCAAAGAGCGCCCCCTCCTGAAACACAATGCCCATCAGCTTTCTGAAGGGGTTCAGTCTGCTTTCGGGAAGCGGCACGATATTCTGACCCTGAATCAAAATCTCTCCGGAATCAGGTTTTATGAGCCCTGCGATGAGTTTCAGGAGAACGGACTTTCCGCTACCGGTCACGCCGAGTAAAATCAGCGTTTCACCGCTGCCCAGTTGGAAAGAGATATCTGAAAGAACCTGCTTTTCACCAAACGAGATGGAAACGTTGCGAAGCTCAATGGGGATTGTTGACGTCACGCAGCGTGCGAGTATCTCTTGAGAGTTAGCTGTTCAGGCGACACCAGCAGCGTTCCGCGGTTCTGCCTTTGTCAGCCCCCGGAGCGCCTGCGCCCGGGAAGACAGATTATCACGCTCCAGGCAGCCTTCCCTCTGCCGAGCCGGAGCATTCTTCAGACGCCTGCCATCCAAAATCAAACCGGCACAAGGATTCTGCTCGGAACAGCCTGGATTCCTGCCCTTGACCCCCTGCTTAGCCTGAAGGTTTTTGCCTCGAACCCATTTTAACGCCTGGCTGCGGGAAGGCCAACTGCACTTTGTCATTGGAAAACAAGCGTAGATTTGGCAAAATGCAGATTCACGAAGTGGCATCTCAAAAACAATAAATACCAGCCGCACGCCGCTCAATGAACTCCAAACAAATTCAACGAGTCGGGATTACTTCCAAACCGAGGAAGCCGGAGATTCGGGAGATTGTACCGCCGCTTCTCCGCTGGCTTCATGAACGCAACCTTGAAGTTTTGATGGATAAAGAGACCGGGGCCAATGTGGACGCTTCCAAACCCTGCCTCACCCGTAATGAAATTGCTGCAGAAGCCGACCTGGTTATTGTTTTAGGCGGAGACGGCACCCTTCTGGCAACAGCCCGAGCGGTAGGTCGCAGGTCTGTGCCCATCCTGGCTGTAAATCTGGGCGGGTTGGGCTTTCTGACAGAAATTACTCTGGATGAACTCTATCCGACGCTCGAAAAGGTGCTGGCTGGCGGTTATCAAACGGAACGCCGAGTGCGAATCGCCGCCGAAGTGCTTCGGAATCATGAAGTTATATCTTCCTTCCTGGCACTCAATGACGTGGTTCTGAACAAAGGCGCAATCGCCCGCGTGCTCGACTTCGACGTCTGGGTAAACAGTTGTTTCATGTCCACCTACAAGTCAGATGGGTTGATCGTTTCCACACCAACTGGGTCCACAGCTTATTCGCTGGCGGCAGGAGGACCTGTCATTGTTCCCACTGTAAGTGCCTTCATCGTGACCCCGATTTGCGCTCATACGCTCACGAACCGCGCTATCGTCCTTCCGGATTCGGTAACGCTCGAAGTTGCCATGAAAAGTCATCAGGAATCGGTTTATCTGACCATTGATGGCCAGGTGGCCATCGCTCTCCATAGCGACGACCGCGTTCGTGTCCGGAAGGCCGACTCTGCTATCGAGCTGATTCAGCCCGCAGAGAAGACTTATTTCGAGGTCCTGCGCCAGAAGCTGAAGTGGGGCGAACGCTGAGCGGAAAATAACCGGCTGATGGATGGCTAACAGGCAGCGGTTATAATATCCTTTCACGCGATGAGTTGGTTCCAACTACCTCGCCAGCCTGAAACCGAAGTGATGGATGATGCCTGCGAGGTGGAAGCCTATGCCTCTGCCGCCGCCCAAGCTCATCTGGACGCCATTGACAATACGCTGGTTGAGCAAGTGCTTGAGCTGGGAATCCAGGCAGGCATGGCCCTGGATGTGGGCACAGGACCCGGCTCCATACCCTTGAAGATCGCCCGCCGCAGGCCGGACCTACGTTGGGTAGGGATTGATAAATCACAAACCATGCTTGGGGTCGCGCGCCGCGCCGCCCACGACCAGGGACTCCATGATCGAGTCAGCTTTTGTCTGGCAGATGCGAGTCAGTTGTGTTTTCCAGACGGGACGTTTGAATTGGTTCTATCTAATTCCTTGCTTCACCACCTTGCCGATCCCGTCGCAACCTTTAATGAGATGGCCCGCGTGACCAAACCGGATGGGGTGGTCCTGATCCGTGACTTACGACGGCCCTCCCGGCTTGCCTTCAAGGCCCATGTGGTCTGGCATGGAAGGCACTACTCCGGCAAAATGAAAGAGCTTTATGATAATTCTGTTCGGGCTGCTTATACGCCGGAGGAACTTCAGTCGTTGATTGAAGCATCGGCGCTCGCGGGCGGTCACATTTTTCTTTACCGCCGAACCCATTTGGGCGCTTGCTGGAAAAACGCGGTTCACAGGTCGAACTGATGAGAAAACTGCTTGTCCTCGCATTTCTCTGGACCCTGATATGCGCATCTGTTCTGGCTGCAGCAGAGAAGACCCCAAACACTTATACGATCCAGATTCCTCCGGAGCCCAACTACTCCAGCATTGACTGGCTGGTGGGCAACTGGGTGGGGAAAATGGCGGGTAAAGAGCCGCAGGGGCAGGTGCTGCTTTCGGTTTCTTACGAACTTGGGAAGCGCTTCCTTCTTTTGCGCGAAGAAGTTTCTTTGTTTCCCACCAAGTCCGCGCCCGCCACACACGAGAGTTTGATGGGGATTTTCAGAGCCACCCCCCCGGATAATAGCTTCGACTTGACGCTTTATTCCTCCAATGGATTTGTGACGCGCTATCGCGCGGTGATCAAGGATGCCGAAATCGATTTCAATCCAGCAGGGGGAGCGCTTCCGCCGCCTGGATGGCTATTCCGGCGTGTTCTTATCCGCACGAACCCAGGCCAATGCATCGAGCGCGTTGAGGTGGCCCCGCCCGGGAAATCGTTCTTCACCTATTACACCGCAGACCTTCATCGGATTACTTCCCAGTCTGCGCCTCCCCCACCTGAAAACGACCCTTCCCAAAAGCCAAAGCATCACCATTGGCTGGTACGCTAAAAGCAGATTCGAAACCTCCAAACAATCACCGGCCTCGCCAAAGCACTCCCCCACTCGCACAAATTGCATCTGAAGAGCAGTTGACAAAGAAGCAAAAAAGCGATACCAAGTGTAGGCATTAGGTATTTTTCGTTGTCAGGAAGAATTTCAGACAGGCTCTGCAAGCGGAGATGGCAATAGAGACGTCAGAGGCCGGGAGGTCACTGAGGAGCTCTTACAGCCTGTTTTTTGAGGAGGGGCAGGCGACAGGAATAGCGTGAGTGTGATCTCTTGAAGGCGAGATTTATCGTTTCGCTCCGAAAGACGCGATGATGAACTGCTTCTCAGCAATCCTGAACGAGAGCAAGATTCCGGCAAATGATCCACCCATAACAGGAGGAAAGTCATGAGCAAAGCCAGGTTTTACATGCTGCTTGGCATTGTTTTGTGTCTTGGCGGGTTCCTTTGCTTCACCCCTCAGGTTTTTGGGCAGGCGGCAACCACGGGGGCCATTTTGGGCGTGGTAACCGACCCGAGCGGCGCGGTGGTGCCAAACGCCGAGGTGACCATCACTGACATTGCCACGGGCACCTCCCGCATACTCCATTCAGACCATGCAGGACGATTTGACGCCGAGGGCCTTCCAGCCGCTGGAACTCTTTATAACGTAACTGTCAAGGCGACAGGCTTCAAAACCTATGTCTCTCACAGCGTCAAACTGGATCCGAGCGAACGGGTTACTGTTAACGTCAGCCTCCAGATTGGCGCGACAGCCAGCGAAGTCACGGTCACAGCAGCGGCAATCCATGTCAATACAACAAGCGGCGCATCCGCCGGGACCATCAGTGGCACTGAGGTCCAGGAATTGCAGTTGAATGGACGCGACTTCCGCGGTCTGGCTCTCTTGGTCCCGGGAGTAAACAGCACGGCTATTACGGGCACGCCGGTGGGCGGTGGCTCACTGAACGGGGGCGGACTGACAGGGGAAACTCCGATTTCCGTTAACGGACTGGGCCGGGAAATGAACATGTACCTGACGGATGGCGCGTACAACATGAATACCGGCAATATGATTAACCTGAATGTGGTTCAACCCATCGATTCGATTGCCGAATTTCGTATCCTCAAGGATAACTACAGCGCGCGATATGGCATTGCCGGCGGAGCCGTGGTCATGGTGGCCACGAAATCCGGAGGACGGGAATTCCATGGGTCGGCTTATGACTTTCTTCGCAACAACGCGTTTGACGCTCGGAATTTCTTTTCTCCCACCACCCCGGTTCTGAAACAGAACATTTTCGGGGGCAGCATTGGGGGTCCAATTTACATCCCGGGTCATTACAACACAGATAAGACAAAAACTTTCTTCTTTGCCAGCGTCGAAGCGCGAGTGCGCCACGTGGGAGACGTTCTGCGTGGCGCGATGATTCCAGGTGCGATGAGGAACGGTGACTTCACGAACAGCCCAACGATTGCGGCTGGAGGGTTGTCGCTCGATCCGACCGCTCAGAGCATCTTATCGGCGGAACACCCGGGGATCAATTGCGTGCCCGATCCCTTCCATCTCAATCCCGCCTGCTTTGATCCGAACTCCGTGGCGTTAATGAATCACTTCTGGCCCTTGCCGAACAATCCGGCCGGAGGATTCCTGAACTACCTCAATAATGGCGTCGAGATTTTCGACGTGCAGGATCATACGTATCGCGTTGATCAGAATTTCGGCGAGAAATACCGGCTGATGGCTCGTGTATCCTATGAAACAACGAAGGATAGCTCCCCGAATCTTGCTTGGGGCGGGAACCCGGCGCCGACCGAGACCCAGACTATCGGCACCACTGGTTTTAACAACCTGCTTCAATTCACCGCTAATATCAATCCCACAACAATTAACCAGGTGAGTTGGACGCAGACGGATGACAAGCCCCGACTCCTCATTCAGGGACAGTTTCTCAACAACCTCTCTTCTCCTCTGACGATAAAGCTGCCGTTTGGAAACAATGTGGACCCGGCAAAGCGCCTGCCGAACATCTCATTAAGTGGAGGCTGGGCACCTATCAGCGACGCCGGATTACCCGAATATGCCAGTGACGGGGAGCAAATCCTCTCTGAGGATTTCACCAAGGTTAAGGGTCCGCATACCATCCAGGCTGGCACCATGTATATCTTCGGGATCAAGCGTCAGGATAACTTCGCCACACCCGAAGGTTCATTCTCCTTCTCAGGAGTTCACACCGGCGATCCTGTCGCTGATTTCCTTCTCGGTCTGGACAGCTCGTTCAACCAAAATAACACACGCCTTCGCGGCTACTTCCGCTACCACCAGTCGGAGTCGTATATTCAGGATGACTGGAGGGCGACTCGCCGGTTGACTCTTAATCTGGGGTTGCGAGCCGTGTACTTCTCTTCGGACAAGATGGAAGGCAATGGCATCAGCGATTTCAGTCCCAGCCGTTACAATCCGACACAAGCTCCGGTTGTCCTGCCAGGCGGCACTCTTGCAACCAATGCCAGCGGACAAGTGGTGACTTCCAGCGGCACGGTGGCCAATCTTCTGAACGGCGTCGTCTTTCCTCAAGACTACCGACCCAATCCCAACGTTCTCTGCGCAGGCACGCCCTGCACAGGAACGCCCGGTGTTCCGGACGGCATTTTCACCACGCCCAGCATGAATTGGAGCCCGCGCTTCGGTTTCGCCTGGGACGTGTTTGGAGATGGAAAAACAGCGCTGAGAGGCGGGTATGGGATTGGCTACGGGCGCATCCCATTCGCAATGTATAACAGCGATTTGGGCAATCCTCCATTCGAACAGGGTATCACGCTCCTGAACGGCACGTTGACGGATCCCAGTCTGGGCACTCCGGGAGCTATTTCAGCGCAAAGCATCGGTACCATTGGACCCCCAGGCGCAAAATACAAACCCGTGATGATCCAGAGTTGGAGCCTTACCTTGCAACGGCAATTGATGCAGAATGGAGTTCTGAGCCTTGCCTATGTGGGTACCGGCGCACGCAATGTCCCGGGCGGTATGGACTGGAATTTCCCGCTGCCCGTTGCGGCACCGAGTGTTAACAATCCCGGTTGTTTGCAGTCCGGCCAGGCCATTCCTTCCGGCGGGTTCCAGTTCGACCCCTGCCTGAACCGGGGAATCGTTTCCGCGGATTTTACGCGGCCATACGTCGGTTGGAGCGGTATTAATGGCGCCGCCGACAGCGCCGCTCAGTTTTATGGCACTTCCAATTATGACTCGCTCCAGGTGGGATACCAATATCGGGCGTCCCGCTCATTGACCTTCAGCGCGGCGTATACTTACGGCCACGCGCTGGCCGATGTGCGGAGTGGCGGCTTCGATTCCAGAAATACAGGAAACGGCGCGCAAAACCCACGTGATTTCCGGGCGGAGTATGGAACCCCGGGCTTCGACCGCACGCATATTTTCACTTCCGGATACATCTACAACCTCCCGTTTCTAAAACAGCGCAATGACGTGTTGGGAAAGACCCTGGGCAACTGGACGTTTTCCGGAATTACGGTCATTCAGAGTGGATTCACTTTTGACCCGGGACTCTCCATTCCTGCTCCGGGACTGGCCTCCCGACCCAATTGCGTGGGAAATATCTCCGGACCCAAAACAGTGGACGAATGGTTTAATACCAGCGCCTTCGTGGCTCCCGCTTTCGGCTTTTTTGGCAATTGCGGCACCGGCGTGATTCGGGGACCCGGAGAGAACACCTGGAACTGGGCTCTTTACAAAAGCTTCCCCATCGGGGAACGTCTCAAGGCGCAGTTCCGGGCGGAGTTCTTTAATGTGTGGAATCACACCAATTTCGCCGGAGTCAGTACCGCACTCGGCTCAGGAAGCTTCGGTCAGGTGACCACCGCCCTGGACCCGCGTGAGATCGAATTTGCCCTGCGACTGGATTTCTGACGCTCGCAACTTCTGAATCATCATGGCCCGGAGAGGGCACTCCGCAACCGCGAGCGCTCTTTCCGGGCTTTTTCTTTTAACAAGCGGTCAGGCCGCATCGACTTGTGATGACGAATAAGTTCACATCCAGTGGATGGATGGTTGCGCTCGCACTGGTGTCCCTCAGCATTTCCACCCAAGCCCTTCAGCTCGATGCCCGCCAGCTCGCCGCCCGGCATTTTGCGCGGGCCAGTCTGCTGGCGAAGCAGCACAAGCTGCCGGAGGCGGAACAGGAATATCGCGCAGGTCTCAAGCTCGATCCAACATCAGTAGCCGCCTATAACAATCTGGGAGTACTTTACTTTGAAAGCGGCGATTTTCAACGGTCGATAAATGCCTTTTCACAGGCGCTCCGCTTTCGGCCGGGAGATGCCGACATCAGTTTCAATCTGGGCTTGGCTCTCTTCAAAGCGGGAAACTGCAAAGATGCCATCGCGCCTCTGAACGCCGGCCTTGCATCGCCTCAGCATGTGACCGACGCGCACTATCTGCTGGGTGCTTGCCATTACGAACTGAGGGAATGGCGAGATTCAATCAGAGAGCTGAAGATTGCAAATAAGGGTCACCCCAACGACGATCGGATTCTATTTCTGCTCTTCAACGACTATCGGAAAATCGGGGAGCGCGCTGAGTCACTCCGAGCGGCTGCGGAGCTCCTGAAGAGCTCTCCGGATTCCTTTTTTGTGTATGAGATGCTCGGTGAAGCGCATGATGCAGCCGGCCAGCCCCGGGAAGCGGAAATAGAATTCAAGCAGGCGATCGCTGCTTCTCCCCACGCCCCGCAACTTCATTTTCTGTTGGGATACCTTTACTGGAGATGGAAGCATTATGAGCAGGCGGTTGCGCCTCTGAAAGATGAAACTCGCATCAATCCGGCGTTTGCTCCGCCGTATTATTACTTGGGTGACATCGCTCTAAAGCAACGGCAACTCGCACAGGCTTTAACCTATTTCCAAAAGGCCCGAAGTCTTGATCCCACCTATGCGCAGGCTGTTCTAGGGATAGGTCGAGCTTACGAGCAACTTGGGCAATATCAGAAAGCGCTTGGTTTTCTCCGCTCCGCTGCCGAGAAGATGCCTGACAATCCAGAGGCTCATTATTGGCTGGGACGCACATTGATTCATGTCGGGCGTGTAAAGGAAGGGGAAGAGGAACTGGCCGAGGTGAATCGCATCGACTCTGCGAGACAGCAACAGGCACGGGACTTGCTAAATCGCGCCCCCGAACAGCCCCGGCAGAGAAAAAGGGATTAACCACAAAATCGCAACCGCCCGCATCTGTGCACGGGCACCCCTTACAACTTCATTGCTCCATTGTATTCTGCATTTGCCTGAGGAGCTCCTTCCGCTCGTTATATTCGGCGGCATGGTACTTTTTGAAATCGGCAAGGGCCTGTTGCGCTTTTTCCTTTTCTCCCAGATGTTCGTAGGCATGAGCGAGCAGATAGTACGCGCCTGTCAGGTCAGGTTCACTGGCAACCGCTTTTCGCAATTCCTCACTTGCTTCCCGATATTTCCCGATTCGGATGCAGAGTCTGCCGAGTTGGTAGCGCGGCAAGGCGTACTGCGGGTCAAGCTCGACAGCCTTTTCCAGATGAGCGCGGGCTTCGAGCGGCTCATTTTCTGAGAGCAACAACATGCCATAAAAAGTTTGATAGAACTTATTCCCGGGTTCTCTCTGAACCGCATCAGAGAGCTGCATCTGCGCTTCCTGAAACTTCCCGACAGCAAAATGACAGAGACCTAGAAGAAACAGCGCCTTGTCGTCCCTGGGCGCTGTCTGAAGCACCCGGTGCGCATAGCGGGAGGCCGTCTGAAAGTCTCCCGCGATGAAGTAGGTGATGGCCATACTGTAAAAAATGTCAGGTGAATTCGGCGCCAGATGCTCTGCTTTTTCCAGAATCTTCAAAGCTTCCTGCTGCCTGCCGAATTTTTGATAAAGTCTTCCCAAGAGGAGCAAGTAGGCAGGATTCTGCGGCTCGAGTTGCGCAGCCCTTTTGATTTCCTGAAAGGCAGAAAAGTTTTCGCCTGAAAGGAGATATTCGCGCGCGAGCAGATCGTGATAGGTGCCAGTGTTTTGCGCGTTGCCCGGAATATGGGAAAGCGTTTGATGGACACAGGTTACATCCTTCTGCCGGAGGCAGACTTCGGCAAGCGGGAACAGGATGCCGGGTTCCGAAGGCAAGAGTTGCTGCGCCCTGCCAAGGAAGATACGCGCGGACTTCAGCAGGTTTCGAGAAAGGAAAGTCTTCCCGATAGCCAAATCGAACGCTGGCAGATGGCCGAACTGCCTGGCGCTGCTTTCAGCGAAGCGCAATGCCTCATCCTCTCGCCCCGCTTCCAGATAGGCCCGAACCAGATTGGCAGATATTTCAGGCGAAGCAGGACCAATCTTTTCCGCTCTTTCAAGAAAGTTCACGGCCTCCACGGGCTTTTTGCTTTCAAGCAACAAGACGCCGAGATTGTAGAGTGCGTTTTGAGAGTTGGGGTTCAAATCAAGAGACCGGCGCAGGTCACTTTCAGCAGCAGAAAGATGGCCCAGATCACGCTCAGCGATACTCAAATAGAAAAACGCTTCTGCCGAGTCGCTATCGGCCTGAACGGCTTGTAAAAATTTCTCTCGCGCCTCAGCGAATCTTTTTTTCTGAAGCAGCAGGATGCCTTGCTTAAGAAAAACAGCGGAGTCTCTGGTATAGGTCGTTTTCGCCTGAAATGAGGCTCCCGATGAGGCCGAGCCGGCGGGGAAAAATATTAGGCAAAGCAAAAGGCAAACTGCCATGTCCGGTTTTCAGAGCCACTGAAACCTTACTATAGATCACGGCGGAAATTCAAATCGAGCTATGAAGGCCCGAACCTGAACGGTGATTTTTTCAGTCCTCTGCTCGGGCCTCTCTGACACAAAGCAATCTGCGCCGGGCGGCTCCTCCACAGTATGAAAAGTAAAGTGACACCACTCGGCGAAGATCCTTGGGGCGAGCCTGTGAAGCTTATCTGGATCGTGGAGGATCAAAAAAGTTCAGTATTGATCAGGTTCGGGGGACGTTTCCCATCAAGTGCAGCAAGAAGATTCTCCGCAGCAACCTGAGCCATACGCGTGCGAGTCTCCTCCGTAGCGCTCCCCAGGTGAGGCAAGAGGACGACGTTCTGCATTTTGATCAAATCGGGGTGGATCTTGGGTTCATTCTCAAAGACATCCAAACCCGCCCCTGCCAGGCGGCCCGTTTTCAAAGCTTCAACCAGGGCTCCCTCATCCACAACCTGCCCGCGCGCGGTGTTGATCAGGATTGCGGTAGGCTTCATCCATCTGAGTTCGCGTTGAGTGACCAGCCGGATGGTTTCCGCTGTGAGCGGCACGTGCAGGCTTAAGAAGTCCACTTGTCGGAACAAGGTCTCACGATCGACATATTGCGCCTTGAGCTCGCGCTCAAGCCCTTCATCCAGCCGGCGGCGCGAGTGATACAGGATTCGCATGGAGAAGCCGGCGGCTCGCCGCGCGACAGCCCTGGCGATATTCCCGAATCCATAAAGGCCCAGCGTTTTTCCATAAACATCGAACCCCCACAGCAATTCCCACTGCCATCGATTCCAACGACCTTCACGAACAAAGCGGTCGCCCTCCACAATCCGGCGAGCGGTTGCCAGCAGCAGGGCAAAGGCGAGATCGGCGGTCGTTTCTTCGAGAGACCCCGCAGCGTTGGTCACAGGAATGCGGCGTGCCGTGCATGCCGCCACGTCAATATTGTCGTAACCCACGCCCATCTGGGCCACGGCGCGCAGGCGGGGCGCATCCTTCACCACTTTTTCCGTGACCAGAGCCCCTGCGACCATCAGCCCCTCAACGCCCTGCTCATGGCAAATTCTGGCGAGTTGATCCGGGGAGAGAGGTGTATCTTCAGGATGAAAACTGACTTCACATTGCCGGGAGAGGAATTCCTGCACTCTGGGATTGAGCGGCCGCGTAGCAAATACTTTCCATTTTGCCGGTTTCATTTCCCTTTCCTTCATCGTCATTTTTGAAGCTAAGGGTTGTTGAATTTATCAGAAGTTGGATGAAAGCTGCAACACGAGAAGCGGGCAACCCGCAAAGCACATCCAGCATTCTTGGTGGAGGGCCTCTCCAACCTCAAAAAGCTCCTTGAAGCTGCAGGTTACAGCCCTAAAACGGATGAAACTCTGGAAGGCTACGACCGGATCTACGTGGACGATCCTTTCGGCAACCGAATTGAGCTGCTGGAGCCGCTTTCAAACCGATCCACTGGCACAGGTCGCACCAGCCATCCCAGAGAACAGGACAGCGTGATAAGATAAATTTTGAAGAAATTCCAACGGGAGGCCATCCATGGCAATGATGCAAACTCTTACCGAAGAGCGCCAGGCAGTTGCCCGGCACATGACCGATCGAGTGCGTGAGATTCTGAGTTGGTATGAAAGCGACAATCCCGGGACCAAGACCAATCTTGCCCGACTCTTGAACCACGGCCGCCTGGCGGGAACAGGCAAACTCGTCATTTTGCCCGTGGACCAGGGCTTTGAGCATGGCCCTGCGCGAAGTTTCGCCGTCAATCCCCCGGGCTACGATCCGAATTACCACTTTGAGCTGGCGATCGAAGCCGGTTGCAACGCCTACGCGGCCCCCCTTGGATTTCTTGAAGCAGCGGCAGCGCGCCATGCCGGTGAGATTCCCCTGATTCTGAAGTTGAACAATCATGATGTCCTCCATCCCGACAAGGATCCGATCTCGGCGGTCACCGGCAGCGTTGAGGACGCACTGAGACTCGGCTGCGTGGCGATTGGATTCACCATTTATCCCGGGTCAGCGCATGCGAGAGAAATGTACGAGCAGCTTCGGTCTCTTTCGGAGGAAGCCAAGCGTTGCGGACTGGCGGTGGTGGTCTGGTCTTACCCTCGCGGGTCGGGCATGAGTAAGGAGGGTGAAACGGCTATCGATGTGGTCGCCTATGCCGCTCACATTGCCGCGCAGTTGGGCGCACATATCATTAAGGTAAAGTTGCCCACCGCGCATATCGAGCAGGCCGAAGCGCAGAAAGCTTACACTCAGGCGGGTGTTCCCATCAGCACCCTGGCCGAGCGCGTGCGACACGTTGTTCAAAGCTCATTTGACGGCCATCGCATTGTCATCTTCTCCGGTGGGGCCACGAAGAGCAATGATGAGGATATTTATAACGAAGCGCGCGCCATCCGGGACGGTGGAGGGTTTGGTTCCATCATCGGCCGCAATTCCTTCCAGCGGCCCAAAGCTCACGCCGTGAAGTTCCTGGAAACCATCATGCAGATTTACGCTGGCGAGATAAAATAGAGCGCGGCGGAGAATGCCAGTTCTGTCTTTAATTATTGATGATGACGAGTTGCAGGAAGGAATATGCTCGAAAGACCCGGCTTGCCCGTCGGAGTACCACGTCCCTATTCGGCCCTTGTAGGATAGCCTTTGACTGATCTGAGTCCCACTGCCAAGATTCAGCCGGCTCCTCCTCGCGCTGTTATCACCCGCATTTTTCCATCCATCGAAGGGGGGCGTTTTCCAGTCAAAAGAGTTGTGGGGGACACGGTCATTGTGACTGCCGACATTTTTGCCGATGGTCATGATCTGCTCTCAGCGGTTCTTCTTCACAGGCGCCAGAGTGAAAAAAGTTGGATTGAATCGCCCATGCAGGAAGTGGTAAACGACCTTTGGACGGGAAAGTTCACCGTAGAAAAATTAGGTGTTTATGAATACACACTTCAGGCATGGGTTGATCATTTCAAATCGTGGCGTCGCGACCTGAGGAAGAAAATCGAGGCAGGCCAGGAAGTTTTCGCTGAGCTGTTGGTAGGCGCCGGGATGCTTGACGCGGCTGGCAGGCGAGCCCTTCGGAATGGCGCCACAGCCGATGTCAACCAATTGCAGGAATGGACCCGGATTCTGCAGAGTGAAGGGCAGAAAAGGAAACGAGAACAGCCCTCAGCTACCGATGCCGCTCTCCGGCTCGCTTTAAGCGAAGAGGTGGCGACGCTCATGGATCGGTATCCGGATAAACGTTTTGCGGTGACTCATGAGCCGCCTCTGCGGATCGTCGTGGACCGGCCAAAAGCGCGTTTCAGCGCCTGGTACGAAATGTTTCCCCGCTCCTGGTCCCGCGTACCAGGCCATCACGGAACGTTCAAAGATTGTGAGACGCATTTGCCATATGTCGCGGAGATGGGTTTCGACGTGCTCTATCTTCCGCCCATTCATCCCATTGGCCGGACTCACCGCAAAGGCAAAAATAATACCCCTGTTTCAAATCCGGACGATGTTGGCAGTCCATGGGCCATTGGCGCTGAAGAGGGTGGCCACAAGGCGGTGCATCCCCAGCTTGGCACGCTTCAGGACTTCGAGCGATTTGTGGTGAAAGCGCGCGAGCACGGCCTCGAAATCGCGCTTGACCTGGCTTATCAATGCTCGCCGGACCATCCCTACGTCAAATCACATCCCGAATGGTTTTCGCATCGTCCCGACGGCAGCATTCAATACGCGGAGAATCCACCCAAAAAATATGAGGATATCTACCCTTTTAATTTCGAATGCGAGCAATGGCGAAGTCTGTGGGAAGAGCTGAAAAGCATTGTGCTGTTCTGGATCGAGCGGGGCGTTCACATTTTTCGGGTTGATAATCCTCACACCAAGCCCTTCACCTTCTGGGAATGGCTGATTCAGGAAATTAAGTCCCGTTACCCCGATGTGATTTTTCTCTCAGAAGCTTTCACCCGCCCGAAGATCATGCAACACCTGGCCAAGCTGGGCTTCACGCAGTCCTATACCTATTTCGCATGGCGTAACACTAAATGGGAGTTGACCGAATATCTTACCGAGCTTACCCAAACTGAGATGCGAGAGTACTTTCAGCCGAACTTCTGGCCTAACACGCCCGACATCCTGACAGAATACCTGCAAACCGGAGGAAGGCCGGCATTCATTGTACGCCTGGTGCTGGCTGCCACCCTGGCGTCAAACTACGGCATTTATGGCCCGGCTTTCGAACTTTGTGAAAACAGACCTCTCGTGCCGGGAAAGGAAGAATACTTGAATGCGGAAAAGTATGAACTCCGCTCCTGGGATCTTTCGCGCCCTGATAGTTTGAAAGATCTGATCACCAGAGTGAATCGCGCGCGGCGTGAAAACCCCGCCCTGCAAAGCAACGCAAATCTCAGGTTCCACCAACTGGATAACGACCAGATGATTGCCTATTCGAAAGCGACAGACGACCATTCGAACATTGTGCTGATCGTGGTTAATCTGGACACGCGATATACCCAATCCGGCTGGGTCGATCTGCCCTTGGCGGAGTTGGGCCTTGATGCTCAAAGCCCTTTTCAAGTCCATGATTTGTTGACGGATGCCAGGTATATCTGGCGTGGCCCTCGAAATTACGTGCAATTGAGTCCTGCTGCGATCCCTGCGCACCTGTTCAGAATCCGTCGGTGGCAGCGCCGGGAGAATGACGTTGATTATTTCGTCTGAAACAAGGGGCGCTTGTGCGCCTGCGCACTCCAGTTCTGGATATCTCAAATCCAACCTGGCCGGTTGCTGAAAAGCTGTCTGGGTATGTCATCCGGTGTCCATCGACTGTCATTCAGGATAGCGAGGAACCCCCTACGTATAGAACTAAAGTAACACGGCGATCTTTCCTTCGTTTCACTCAGGGCCTGTCTCGGGCCAAGCGAAGAGGTCGCCTGAGGCTCCACAGGATGACAGCCTTCAGAGTTCTCCAACAACCGGTCATTGGACCAGTTCATCGATGAGCCAGAAGACCTTTCCTTTTGAAGACGACCCTCTTTGGTATAAGGACGCCATTTTTTACGAAGTCCACGTCCGAACCTTCAAGGACAGCGATGGCGACGGAATTGGCGACTTTCGCGGGCTGATGGAAAAGCTGGATTATCTTGAGGAACTGGGTGTCAACACTCTCTGGCTGCTGCCCTTTTATCCATCCCCGCTCAGGGACGACGGCTACGACATCTCAAACTATACCGACATTCACCCGTCCTACGGAACGCTGGAGGATTTCAAACTTTTTCTCGAGGAGGCGCACCGGCGCGGGATGCGCGTCCTTACCGAGCTGGTGGTGAACCACACTTCGGATCAGCATCCCTGGTTTCAGGAGGCGCGCCAATCGCGCGATAATCCCCGACGCGATTGGTATGTGTGGAGCGACACGCCGGAAAAATACCGTAATGCCCGCATTATCTTTACGGATACAGAGCAATCCAATTGGGCCTGGGATTCGGTTTCCAAGGCTTACTATTGGCATCGGTTCTTCAGTCATCAGCCTGACCTGAATTACGATAATCCCGCTGTCCGTGAGGAAGTCTGGAACATTATGAAATTCTGGCTTGACCTCGGCGTGGATGGCTTCCGGCTTGATGCGGTACCCTACCTGGTGGAACGCGAAGGCACTTCCTGCGAAAATCTGCCTGAAACTCACGAAGTTCTTAAATTCCTGCGCCGCCGACTCGATACATTCTATCGTTGCAAGTTCCTGCTTGCGGAAGCCAACCAGTGGCCATCCGACGTCCGGGCCTACTTTGGCGACGGAGACGAGTGCCACGTCGCATTTCATTTCCCGCTTATGCCTCGCATGTTCATGGCCGTGCGTCTGGAAGACCGCAAGCCCATCATCGAGATTCTGGAAAAGACGCCTCCGATTCCCGAAACCTGCCAATGGGGCATTTTTCTCCGCAACCACGACGAGTTAACACTAGAGATGGTGACGGACCAGGAGCGGGATTATCTCTACGACGAGTATGCCAAAGACCGAATTATGCGGGTGAACGTGGGAATACGCAGACGTCTCGCTCCCTTGATGGAAAACGACCGGCGCCGGATCGAGCTGCTGAACGGATTGCTGCTTTCGCTGCCGGGCAGCCCCATTATCTATTACGGCGACGAGATTGGAATGGGTGATAACGTTTACCTCGGGGACCGCAACGGCGTGCGCACGCCCATGCAGTGGAATGGAGGATGGAACGCTGGCTTCTCATCCGCCGATCCGGAAAGACTTTACCTGCCCCTCATCTCCAACCCCATTTATGGTTATCAGGCTGTGAATGTGGAATCCCAGAGAAGGTCGATGCATTCCCTGCTTTCCTGGATGAAGCAGATTATCCGCATTCGCAAATCAAGCCGCGTCTTCAGCCGCGGATCCCTTGAATTCCTGAACCCGGCGAATCATCGCGTGCTGGCCTATGTGCGGGAGTTGGGCCAGGACAAGTTTCTGGCAGTGAACAACCTTTCAAGGTCGGCCCAGGCGGTGGAACTGGACCTCAAGCGTTTTCAGGGATTGATCCCAATCGAGATGTTTGGCGGTAACCCATTCCCCCGCGTCAACAATCGTCCTTATCTTCTGACTCTGGGCCCTTATCAATTTTTTTGGTTTAAATTAAGAAAGCTTTGAGAGTTCCGGCTGGAAGCCGATTTTTTTGACTGCCGATGCCCGTCCCCATCCTACCCGATGCGCCCGCACCTGGCAGGCGGACCTTAAAGGCTGGAGTGAAGCAATCTGCTAAAATCTAAACCTTCAGCGGCCCATTAAGGAGCAACCCTTGGCGAAAGGGACAATTCTTTCCGATGACTTTCTGCGTCAACTGACAGCGGTGGGCGAGGTAGACATCCTCGTGGGCGTCCCTACCTCAAACAACCGCAAAACTATTGAGCATGTCGTCAGTGCGATTCAGATTGGTTTGGTCAAATATTTTCCGCGGGCGCGAACGGTTTTGATTAATCCCGACGCAGGTTCGCGCGACGGGACCTCAGAACTCCTGCGAAACGCTTCCCTTCCCGATTTCCGCACGGCGCTAGCCACACCCCCGCTTCGGACGATGCATACGGTGACAACCCGATATCATCCGGGTCTGGGTCCCGGCGGAGCGCTCCATCTGATCCTCGCGGCGGCTGACCTGCTACGGGCCAGGGCTTGTGCGATCGTTTCTCCGGACCTCGTCAGCATCACGCCAGAATGGATTGATGCGCTGATTCGCCCTATCTATCACGAGGGATACGATTATCTGGCCCCGATTTATCAGCGCCAAAAATTTGACGGATTGTTGATTAAAAATATCCTGTCACCCCTGATTAGCGCCATCTATGGCTATCGCATTGAGGAGCCGGTGGGCGGGGAGTTCGGATTTTCGGGGACGCTGGCTTGCGAGCTTCTCAAGCAGGACCTGTGGCATGAAGATTTCATTCGCTACGGCGCGCCGGTCTGGATGACGGCCACGGCACTGGCTGGAAACTATCGCTTGTGTCAATCATTCTTAGGCCCCAAAATTCAATCGTCCAATCATGCTGAGGTGGGCCTTGCCGATACGATTCAACGCGTGGTGGGAGCCCTGTTTCGGTCGCTTGAGATGCACGAATCCCAATGGATCTCACGAAACGGACTTCAGACCGTGCCGACGTTCGGGTTCCAGTCGGAATTAGATCTCGGTCCGCTTCGCGTCAATCGCAAGAAGATGTTTGACATGTTCCGCACGGGCGTCGCTGAACTCTCCTCGATTCTGGAGAAGATCCTTTCACCTGCCACGCTCGACCAGATCCGCGAAGTCGCACAGAGCGATGAAAACCGCTGCTATTTTTCAGACGAGCTTTGGGTCAAAACCGTCTATGAATTTGCAATCGCTTACCACCATTCGGTCATGAACCGCGATCACTTGCTGCAGGCGCTGACGCCGATATATCGCGGCCGAATCAGTTCCTACCTCCTGGAAAATCATGGAGCCAGCTTCCAGGAGTTGAAGGCGCGTATTGAATCGCTGCGCATCCAGTACGCGAATCTCAAACCTGATTTCATCACAGGCTGGCGCGGCAAAGCGTGAGGTGAGTCATGGAAGATATTCTCGTCAATAGTTTAACCAAGACGGTGCAGAATCTCAGCGCGATGATCGCGCATTTTCTCCCTCGCCTGATTGCCATGATTGCGATCATCGTGATCGGCGGCATCATCGCCTGGATTCTGAAAATCATCGTGCGGCGCTTCCTTTGGTTCGTAAAGTTTAATCAAATTTGCGAGACCACGGGCTTCACACAAATGCTGGCTAAAGCGGCGCTCCCCTCGCCGAGTGAACTTTTGAGCCGGCTTGTTTTCTGGGTGGTGTGGATAAGTTTCCTGCTATTTGGTTTCAACGCGCTTGAAATTGCCCCTCTGCAGGAGGAGATTTCCCGATTCTTTCTCTTCCTGCCGCAAATCTTTGTTGCCATCGTCATTCTTTTTGTCGGCGTCCTGGCGGCTAATTTCTTTGGGCGCGCCACGCTCCTGACCGCAGTCAATACGAACTGGCCTTCGCCGCGCCTGCTCAGTAGCCTCGTACGGTTCCTGATTATTACTCTGGCTGTGACCATGGCTCTGGAACGAATCGGGCTGGGTCGCGGAGTGGTCGAGATCGCCTTTTCGATTGCCTTTGGCGCCGTCATGCTGGGGCTGGCTCTCGCCTTCGGACTCGGCGGACGTGACGTGGCCCGCAAGCTTCTGGAACGCCACTTTCTGGAAAGCGAGGAGAAGGATGATAGCCAGGATAGCGGAATTTCGCACCTGTAGCCGCTGTGGAACGATGCAAGCAGACTGTGAGGCTGACTGATTGCGTCGGGGCGGACTGCATCTGCCCGGGGCACATGCTTGTGCCGATCAAGCGTAGGGCTCGCAGCGCCCGTCCAGGGTGTATATGCCCCTACAGTCATTTTCTGATTTTGTATTTCGTCAGGACTTTGGGAAGGGCGTCCTCATGAAATTTGAACAGAGGCTGCAAGCAGCCTATGCAGAATGCCACCGCATCAGCCGGCGGCACTACGAAAATTTTCCAACAGCCTCCCGCCTTGTGCCGCGCGATAAACGTGATGCGCTTGCGGCCATTTATGCCTTTGCGCGCACCGCGGATGATTTTGCCGATGAGCCGGACGCCGAGCAGCCGCCCACTCCTGAGGAACGCCTGCGGGCGCTTGCTGGATGGCGCATCCAACTGAATGAGTGCTTTTCAAAACCGCTCGATGAGATTTCTCATCCCGTCTTCCTGGCCCTGGGCGACGCTGTGCGCCGCTATCAGCTCAGCCTGACCAATCTGGACAATCTGCTGCGGGCCTTCGAGCAGGATGTGCGCCAGAACCGCCATCCGAATTTCGAGTCTCTGCTTGCCTATTGCACGTGCTCGGCCAATCCGGTGGGGCGCTTGGTGCTGGAGCTTTTCGATTACCGCGATCCGGAATTATTTGCACTTTCAGACCATATCTGCACGGCGCTTCAGCTGGCAAATTTCTGGCAGGATGTGGCCATCGATCTTTCCCGCGATCGGGTTTATCTGCCGCTGGATGACCTGGCGCGATTCGGTCTGACGATGGAGGAAATTCAGGAATTCCTCACTTCAAAGAAAGCGGTTGCTGAAGAACGCTGGCAGCGGTTGATGGCTTTTGAGGTTGTGCGGACCGCAGAAATTTTTGAGCAGGGTCGGGCGCTGCCGGAGCGCGTGGGGCGTCAGCTTCGGCGGCAATTGCGTCTTACCTGGCTGGGAGGGATGTGCATTCTCGAAAAAATTCGTGCCGTTCATTATGACGTTTTTTGCCGACGCCCCATGCTGAGCACCTCCGATTTCCTGCGACTCTATTTCAAGTCCTGGCGCAGGCTCGGGAACCACGCGGCCGGAGACTATTGAAGAAGTCTGACAGGCAACCATCTCGGCAATTTGATGCAGCCCTTGTTCCTGCAAATTCGTTTTCAACACTTTTGGGGCGGCATAAAGCTGTCGCGGGTGTCTTGTCCCGTTTAATGATTCACAGTGGGGCCAGATCATCACCCCACTCACCACCCCTTTGCCCCTCCTTGGAGAGGGGGGAATTCCCGGCCTTGATGAAGGAGGGCGCAGGGGTGGTTGCTGTAAAGAATTGGCTGGGACAGGACACGAGATGTTTTTCAGTTCGCTCGAGGGAAATAACGGATTCGATCATCGCCATGCCTCCACCTCTGAAGCACTTTACCGATTCCAAGACCACAAACTTCTATTATTCCTTTCTGTTCCTTCCCGCCGAAAAGCGTCAGGCCATTGAGGCCGTCTACGCATTCGCTCGCCGCAGTGATGACGCCGCAGACGATCAACGCGCTCCGCAGGATGCGGCGCGCGAGATTGATCGGTATCGTGCCTTGCTCGACCAATGTTATCAGGGTCGGGCATCAAGCTTGGACGGCCCCGCGCTGAAAGCTCTTGCCGAGGCCATTCACCGCTTCAAGATCCCCCGGCAGCCCTTTGAGGACCTCCTTCTGGGTCTCGAAATGGACTTGCGGATGGATCGCTCCCCAACCTTCTATCGCACTTTTGAAGAGCTTGAAGTCTATTGCTACCGCGTTGCAAGCACCATTGGCCTGATCGCGATTGAAATCTTTGGGTATCGCAACCCCCAGACACGCAAATACGCTGTGAACCTTGGAAAGGCATTACAGATGGTCAACATCCTGCGGGATATCCAAAGCGACGCCCGACGAGGACGGGTCTATCTGCCCCTTGAAGACCTCGATCGCTTTGGAGTCCATCCTGGCGGGTTTCCCGAAGGCTGCTACGGCAGGCCTTTCATGAACCTGATGCGTTTTGAATGCGAACGAGCGCGGCATTTTTTTGCGGAGGCGCGACGCCTCCTTCCACCGGAAGATCATGCTGCGATGAAGCCGGCGGAAATCATGGGGGCCATCTACTGGCGGCTGCTGCGGCAGATCGAGAAGCGCGCCTACAATGTGTTTGGCAGCGCCGTGCAACTCTCACGCCCCGCAAAACTCTGGACAGCGCTTAAAGTCTATTGCGGCGCTGAGTGGCACCGGTAATGAGATGCCGGTCAGGAAGCGCGCTCATAGGCGTCCTTGAAGCTGAGCCCCGTGTTGCGAGATCGCCATTTCCGAGTACGCGGGAATCCAACGGCTTGATTTCCGGCAATCACCGGAAGGCTATCTCCATGCGGGTGGCCCCGCGCACATTGTTCAGGGTGACCGTGGATGCCTGAACGGCATTGATCGGGTGCCCGTTGGCCTGAGCCGAGGTGATCAGATGACCTTTCCCGATCGGAAAGCGCACAATGACATTTAGAGAGGACGGCGGAGTCAGCTCCAATACCATTTTCCCTGCCGCAGGATAACTCAAACGAAATGAGACCGTCCCGTTGCCGAACGTGGTCGGCGCGTTCTGTACATCAATATGTTCGCCCACTCCGATCCAGTCCGCGGGGATACCTGAAAGCAAATAAAGTGCACGACCCTTTTCGCGCAGCAGCAGATCCCGAACCAGGTTCACCAGATTGGCATTGGCCCAGGCCTCGGGCATATCGCCCGTTCCTATCTGGGCTTTAATCTTGCTGGCATGAGGAGCGTTGGTGCAGGCGACCGGCAAATTTTGATCCACCCGGATTTCTTCCTTCCAAACGTTGGTGGTGTAGGAATGGTTCAAAGCCGCCACCAGCAAGTTGATCGTTTTTGCGACATCGCCGCGGCGCAAGTACGTCTCAGCCACATTCATCGACTCTCCCGGCCAGACGCCGCTTGGGCCCATCCATGCCATATTCGTCGGCAGCCCTTGCAGTTCGGAATGCTCCATGCGAATGAGAAGTCCCGTCACAAGAGGATCATCAGGAGAAAACAGGCCGGTGGGATAGACGGCCAGAAAACTCTGTGAAATTGCCGCCTCGGGATAAGTCGGCATGGCAGGCAGATAGGCCGGTTCCCCGGTTTCAAGCTGGACGGAACGACGAATCGCAGCAAGAATTGCCTGCCGGTAGTCCGCATACTCATGGGACAGCCACATTGCATCTGATGAATACCCCAACTCCGCTGCCGCCTGCCACGCACACTTCACGGCATAAAGTGCCATCACGTTGGCGGGGAAATTGTGCCCTTCTGGAAGCCCGCTATCACCGTACCCCCAGGGCAGCAGACCCCACCAGTAAGACTTCTCACCCGGCTTGAGAGGCGGATTCGGCTCCTTTCTGCAACTCCAGGGAATCTGGCGATGGATGGGCTTCGATCCCAACGGGGCATCAGCCGGCAATTCGGTCTCTTCGCGGTGGAATTGAATCCATCGAGCCGCAGCAAGCAGGGAGGGATAGGCTCGTTTCAGCCAATCCTTATCGCGGGTAAAGAGATAATAGTCCCAGACCGCTGCCGCTTCACCGCCCGTATTATCCCAGGATGGCCAGCCACTGATGGGCGGTCCGTCCCATTCCCCATCATCGGTTTGAAGTCGCAAAGCGTGTTGAACGGTCTCGCCCGCAATGCTGACATGCCCACTGATTTCCATCGCCCGGGCCTGAAAATATTCGCCCCGCCCCCAATATTGGCGGTAGCCCGCCGGTCCGTCCAACGTCCACAAGTCTCCTTGAGGGCCTCGCTCCGTGAGGATAAACACGTAGGCTAGCGAAGAGTAGAAGAAATCCTCAATTTCCTTCTCGGGCAAGTCGATTTTGATTCCGTGGCTCCAGAACTTTTGCCAGGACTCCAATGCGCCGTCCAGCAGGCGCGAGGCAGGCACGCCCGCAAGCAGCGCGCGATTCTTTGCGAGAAAGTGGTAAGGCCGTTTCAGAACCAGCGCCCGAGAGGAGTGCGCCGGAATGGTTACGCGCCACACGAGCGCCAGGCCCTGCGCATCGGAGGAAAAATTTCCCGCGTCAGACTCTCCCAACGCGACGAGGTATCCATCCCGCGTAGCCAACGTCGGACCATCCGCCAATGCGGGCAGGTTTCGCCGCTTGCCGCTCATGCGCGCTTCAACCGTGAGCGGCTCGGCACTGCGATTTGTGAATGTGGTCTTGACCACGTCCAGCCCCTGGCCTCCCAATTCCGCCGTAAACGCCACCTCTTGCGCGCTCAGCCCGTTTGCTTCAAGACGCGTGATGATGAAGGGATATCGATTCTGGTAAAGCTGTTGGCTTATGACCTGAAATGGTCGTTTGGAATTTGAGGCGGAAACCCAAAACAATTGAATGGCCAGTTCGCCATCCAATTGAGCGCTGAAGCCAAAGGGCACGTCCAGAGGGCGGCGATTGAGACTCCACTCCGACCAGCGCAGATCACCTTCTTTATCGACAATGGTTTTATGGCTCCCCATCGGCAGGCCGATCAGGCTCTGGGCGTTTAGGTTGGCATATTGATGCGTAATGTGGATGGCGACATACCCTTCTCCTGGAACGGATACCAACAGTAAGGTCACCAGCCAGACAATCCCCTTTGTTCTATTCACGAAATTCCTTCCAGGTCCGAAACAGCTTTTCCCGCCTAAAGCCATCGTCCGTAAAGGCAAGAGGCGATTGGCCATTCGATGAGTCAAATTGCATCACTGGAATTTATAGCTTTCCACCAAGCTCGGAAGATCAGAAGTAAAACTTCAAGGCGAACTGGAGCTCACGTTCCGTGCTTCGGGTGCTGAAAATACGCCCAAAGTTGATATTGGAAATCACATTTTGCGGATTGCCCCATGTGGGCGTATTGGTGCTGTTGAACGCCTCAAAGCGAAACTCGAAGCGCTTGCTTTCTGAAACCGGGAACTCACGGAACAGCGAAAGGTCAAGATTGGTAAATCCGTCTCCGCGCAAAGCATTTCGACCCAGATTGCCAAAAGTGAAAGGAGCGGGAACGGCAAAAGCCGATGGGTTCAACCAACCATTGGGAGTCGGATTGGACAAGTTGGGATTGCCAACAAGGTCGGCGCGCTCGTAATTGCCATAACTGCCGATATTGGCGATGTCTCCCGCAGCATGAACGTCGTAAGGGACGCCTGAAGTCAGAGTCAGGATTCCATTCAAGCTCCAATTGCCTACGATATAGTCCCCCACTTTACTTCCCAACGCCAGCCTGCCCTGACCGAAAGGCAGGTGATAAACGAAGCTGCCGGTGAAAATGTGAGTCAGATCATATCCCGCCACACTTTTGTTGGCGTTTAAATCGTACGGATTTTCAATGCCGCACCCCTCCGCACAAAACCAGCCATCCGAACCAATATCCATGGCTTTGGACCACGTATAGGAAATCAAATACGTCAAGCCATGTCCCGCCGTTTTGTTCAGGGAAAACTGAAACGCATTGTACGATGCCCGACCAATGCTGTTGTCGTAGAAGGTGGGCGTAATATAGGGATAGGGCACTCGTGACATTGGATTGCCAGGTCCCGGCGTGACCGCTGCATTCCCGACGATTGCAATATCGGTCCTGCCATCATGGGAGCCCACGTAATTCAGAGTCATCACGGTATTCTGGCCAATCAGACGCTGGACTCCAAAATTCCATTGATCAGAATATGGATTCTTAAAATAGGGATCGTCAAACCACGCCACCTGATTGAATGGCGTTGGCCCCGGAAGCGCCCCGAGAGAACCTCCAAACGGGTTTGTAGCTGGAACGGTGGAGTAAATTTCGTTGAGATTGTTGACCAGGTCCAGACTGGCGGTTGGCCAATGTCCGCCCAGATTACCCGGCTCTTGCACCATGGCTGCCCAGTCGTCGTAGAACCTGCCATAGGACGCGCGAATCACTGTGTTGTTTGTCAGACGATAGGCCAATCCAACACGAGGCTGAATATTGTCGTAGATATTGTCTAAAATCCGGCCATTCGGCGAGACCAGCACATGGGCGGGCAGCGTTCCGCCAGGAATGCAAGGAGCTTTGCCCGTGGCTGTGCAGGAAGGCGCCGGATTTTGCAGGATGTAGGTACCATTGTTCAGGTTCAAGTCACCCACGGTATCGCTCAGGTCAGAGCGCCGGCCGAAAGTGCTCATCAGGGCAGCATCCCAGCGTACCCCCAGATTGACAGAGAGTCTGCCCGTGACTCTCCATTGATCCTGAAAGTATAGGCCATCCGTGCCCCCCCCGCGTTGCACGTTAATCTGGGAAATAAAGTGGGCATTGTCAGGAACGCCGAGAAGAAATGATGCCAGCGCGCTGCCGGTTACCTCACCCTGGGCAGCCTCAAGATTTGAAGTCTGCCGGGCACTGAAGTTGTCGTTGAAGGCATCCGTTACAGCTCCTGGGTTGTTGTTCGTGTCGATGTTACCGCCCAGGTGTAGAGAATGACGCCCGTAAATCTTTGTGAGGTCAGCCTTCCATTCATAAACGTCTGCCGTATTGGTGGGGGATGAGGAACTCTCCCCGGCGGTTAGAAAGCCGGGAATGCCAATGCTCGGTAATAATACGCGGCGGCTACCCACAAATTGTGACGTGACAATGTCCGGGAAGCCAAGCTGGGAGATGAGTTGGGAAGCATTGCCGCCAGTAAAGAAGACTCCGGGTGAGAGTTGGGCCCAGTTGCGGCCAAATTCCGCCTGTAAGATCGTTGTTGATCCGAAGGTGTGCGTCCAGGCTGCGCCCAGGTTATAGCCGGCAAATCCGGTTCGATTGGTAAAGCCCGCCATCCCCGCTGAGTTGATCAAAGGCGTGCTGATATGGCTGAATCGAAACCAGAAAGTATTCGACTCATGCAACTGTTCGTCGGCTCGGAGATTGTATTCGTTGCTATCGTGAACGGAAGGGGAATTATCCAAAGCGTTCGCGCCTGCGACACCAGTATTGACCGGCTTGGGGTAAACGGCCTGCGCAAATTTGAGCATATTAGGATCGATCCTGTCCGAAGGAATCACCCCGCCCGGGAAGGGATCGCGCAGATATTCTCCGGAATTATTGGGATCGGGGCGGGTGGTGGCTGGATCATAAATCGGCACACTCAGGTCGCTCAGGTTTCCTGAGAGCTCTTCAGGCGTTGGCACCCTGCCGAGCGCCTGGCTTGCTGCATGCATGCGCAGCCCTTCGTAGCTTCCGAAGAAAAACGTACGGTTTCTTCCATTGTAACGGGGCAGCAGCACCGGTCCGCCGATGTTTGCGCCGAATTGATTCTGTCGCAGCGGGTTGACGTTGGCAAAGAATGGGTTGCGTGCGTCAAACGCCGAATTCCTCACGAATTCCCAGCCCGTCCCGTGGAATTGGTTTGTGCCTGATTTGGTCACCACGTTGACCACGCCGCCCAATGCCCCACCAAACTGCGCCTGATCATTGTGGGAGTCGATCTTGAATTCCTGGATGTCATCAACGACAGGGGTGATGACGAATGTGTTCGAAAAAGTCTCATTGTTGTTCACCCCATCGAGTAGAAAAAGATTGCTTCGATTCGATTGGCCATTAACGGAGGGAAAGGTGAAAGCGCCAAATGCATTGGTTCTCGACCCTCCGCTGTTCTGGCCAACACTGATGGGGCTGACGCCTGGAGTTAACGTCAACAACTGCGAAAAATTTCTGCCGTTCAGGGGAAGATCATCGACCGACTGCGAGTTGATGACAGTTCCGAGTTCAGCCGTGGAAGTTTGCAGCCCGACCCCCTGCGCCCTTACAGTCACCGTCTGAACAGCGGAACCGACAGAGAGCGTAAAATCCAGAGTTGTACTCTCATTCACGTGCAGGGGGAAGGGGGCCTGGGTTTGAGAGATGAACCCTTCTTTGCTGACTTCGAGCGTGTATGTGCCGGGTGGAATGTTGGTGATCACATAACCGCCGGCATTATTCGATCTCGTGAGTTTTCTCACTCCCGTGGCAAGATTCGTCAGAGTAATCCTGGCATCGGGAATCACTGCGCCTGAGGCATCATGAATCGTGCCATTGATAGTGGCTGTTGCAACCTGTTCCTGCCCGGCAAGAAATTCCGCATTCAGGATAACAATCCAAAACAGAAAAAATGTGAATACAAAAGCCCACTTTTTCGCATGGATTATTCCATAAGTCATCATGTTAAACCTCCATCGCAACCCATATTTCAGAAAGCTGATGCCCGCTCATGTTTGGGCACATCTAAGGAGATACACTATGTTTGAGCTTCATTGAGCGGAATGTCTATAAAAGATGAAGTGTTTTTTTCCTACAAAACGATCATCCTCCGGTTTGATGAATCTAGCGGAACTGCGTTCGAGTTTGCCGTTGAACCTGTAGCTTACTCTTGCGCGAGTTTTCAGAAAGATTTTCCGCTTGCCGTAGTGAAGCCTGCAAGGATTTCCGAGTTTTGAAAAGACGGTCAAAGACGTCAGCCTGCCGTTCCTCCACGTTATTCCCACTTCAAAGCCACCGCGAGCAGAGAGTCCGTTCACACTTCCCTTCGGCCATACGGCCGGTAAAGCTGGCCACAGATGAATCTCTCCGTCATGGCTCTGTAAGAGCATTTCAGCAATTCCGGCAGCACCTCCAAAATTCCCGTCAATTTGAAATGGCGGGCCAAGGTTCAGCATGCTGGGAAGCGTCCGTTGGGAAATCAGTCCCGCAAGGATTTGGTGAGCGTGATCACCGCCGCACAGGCTCGCCCACAGGCAGATTCTCCAGGCGCGGCTCCAGCCAGTTGAGCCATCGCCGCGAAGTTCGAGCGACTTACACGCTGCGGTGGCCAGCTTCGGCGTGGCGCGCAGCGTGATCGTGCTGCCCGGGAAAAGTCCGTAAAGGTGTGAGCAATGCCAGTGATTCGGTTTCGTCATAATCCTCGATCCATTCTTGCAATTGGCCGTGCTTCCCTACTTGCAATGGCGGCAGGCGGCACAAGGTGCGCTGAAGCCGGTCACGGAAGCCCGTATTAACCCCTAATCGCTTCGCCGCTTCAATCGAAGCCTGGAACAATTGCCGAATCAATTCCAAGTCCATGGAACAGGTATAGCTCAGCAGCCCCTTGCTTCCATCCAGCAACCGGTAGCTGTTTTCGGAAGAAAAAGATGGATTGGTGACGAGCGCTCCGGGACAGGCAGTTCCCGGCGGCGCCTCCACCAGAAAATCGAGCACAAACCGGTCGGCCTCTTTCATCACCGGGTAAGCCCGTTCGCGAAGAAAGCAGAGGTCGCCGTTGAATTCATAATGTTCGTAGAAATGCGTTGCGAGCCAGACTGCACCTATCGGCCACACTCCCCAGGACCGTCACACGGCACGGTCACCCCGCCAGAGATCGGTGTTATGGTGCAAAACGAATCCGTCGCAGCCGTAATGCACCCTGGCCGTTTCCCTTCCCGGGGCGCGAAGGGTATCCAACAGGTCAAGAAGCGGCAAATGGCACTCAGCGAGGTTTGCGACCTCAGCAGGCCAGTAATTCATTTCGACGTTAATATTGGTCGTCCATTTACTTCCACACGCTGGCCACAGTTCCTGGTTCCAGATGCCCTGCAGGTTCGCCGGAAGTCCGCCGCGGCGCGAAGAGGAAATCAGGAGGTAACGTCCAAACTGGAAATACAGTGCGGCTAACTGCGGATCATTTCCGGTGGAATAGTTTTTAATGCGAACATCTGTCGGTAAGTCAGTGGATTGTGACGAGTTTAACTTCAAGCTCACTCGCCGGAAAAGTTTCTGATAATCCGCCACGTGAGCTTCCCGAAGCTGCTCGAAGGATTTCTGAAACGTCGCTGCCAGACGTTTTTCCACATTCATGGCAGGATCACCGTCGATGTCCTTATAGTTTTTGTAACTTGTAGCCGCCGCGAAAATCAGCGTTGCGTAGTTTGCTCCGCGAACCTGAAGAGTATTTGCGTTGGAAGGGATTTCTGCGCCCGTTGCGCGCACATGCAAGCATCCCTCAAATTCGGGGCCGGGACCATTCCATGAGGCATCGTATTTTTTGGGGGCGACGCGCGTTTGGAGAGGACGTTATTGGGATTCCTTTTATTGGTCATTTCTGGCGGGAATCACACTGGAACTCCAACCGCTGAGCACAAAATAGGAAGTCTGTTTCAGGAAGTCAGGATAGTGAGCTGCATTGCCACCGGCATCGACGGCCTTGAAGTAATAGAGAACGCCTTCTGGAGTGAGCGGCACAGGCGCACTGTAGCGACCCGTATCGACACGATTCATCTCCAGTTCGATCCAATCGTAGTAGGAAGGCATCCGTTTGTAATATACAAATACCCCTGCGATCGGAGCTTTAGCCTGGATATCGACGTCGAGGCTCACCACATCGCCCTGAATTTGACCGGCAGGCGGCGTATGATGGATGACCGGTTTCGAGCGATTGCCGGTGACAAACACACGATACGGCGGCCGCTCTTCAATGGTGCTTCCATAGTGGCCTGATGTCCCCGGTTCCACCATCAGAAGGTATTCGAGGCACCCGGGAGTTACCGAAACGGCGGGAATTTCGCCCTTCCACGTTCGCTCAAACTTGTTTTCAAATTGAAGGGCAATGCGCTGATAAGGAGAATTCTTGGCATTGCGAAAATAGAGCGCCAAGTGTTCATTGGAGGATCTTTTCGTGGGATACGTGGCCGTAATCCGCAGCGCCTTTCGGGGCTCTACCTGGAACGGAAGAACGTGCCCGATTAGGACAAAATGTTCGGCAAGCATTTTGCGGAAGTTGGCTTCCATCTCGTCGATCTGTCCCATGTCGGCGCCCAGGCTTCTGCCCTCGTCGCGCCAGCGGAAACGCGGAACTCCCATGCGAATATACTCAGGGACATATCCATAGTGTTTCTCTGTGACGCGGGAAAGCTGATCGCAGGCTGCTGCCGCCTGTTTGAGATATTCGTAAGCCTTGCTGAGCGAGGGGTGATCGTAAGTTTGCCGGTAGAATTCGAGATGAGTGGCTGAAAGGATTCGATTCTGGTAATACTGTCCCAGCCAGGCTACAGCCTCAATGTCCATGCTGAGACACTCAAGCTCTGTTGAGGCACGTGGGCTGAGGCGCAGGGCTTGCGCGATTTTCGTTTCGCTCGCCTCCACTGCTGACAGGAGATAGTCGGCGGCTTCAAACGGCGTCATTTTACTCGTGAGGAGACCCTCGAGACGGAGTCTGACGTAGCTCGCGGGTCAGCCATTGCGGTCGGATCGAGCGTATTCACCTTCAGAAAGTCGTCGTTATTTCCCCCTTAAGGAACCAGGCGCTCACCCTGCCAGAAGCGGCCGCGAACCGTCAGGGCATGATCGCCGGTCTCGAATTCGGGTGCAAAGGTCTGATGATCAAGCCCCACATTATGGTAGGAATAAATGAACGGAACAATCTTGCCGCTTTCCGTCAGGGCCTCATAAGTAGCGGGGCCTGCTTCGGGTCCGAAATGGCACTCAAATTCAGTCTGCCAGACACGGTCGGCAGTATCAGGATCATACGCGGTTCGCCCCTAGATTAAATGCCAGGCCCACCTCGCGCTGATACATCCACTTGTAAAACCGGTGGTCGGTTTCCGGATTATTGTGGAGACAGTCAGCTGCCGGGCAATAGGCATCCATCGGCTCCATGGAAAATCCCGCGCCATCGCCAAAGCGGCAACTGCACACAGTTCTGCGTGCAAATTCCGGCCAGCCCCAGGCGAAGGCACGATGCGTGCCGTGAGCGCGAATTTGCCAGATGATGGAATAATTGCGAGGATAATCGGTGTAATCCCCGTGGGAGCCGCTTGGGGGGATACTCACGCCCGCCCAGCACCGTCTGATATGGAAGCCCCAGTTGCTCGCCATTATACTTGATCTCGATGTAGAGAGGATGTGCTGTAGAATTGGCAAGCGCACGCACCTTTTGCGGATCGGTAAGCCAGGTGCGGACGTAAATATTCAAGGTCTTGGGAAACTCCTTCAAGGCTTCCAGGTACGCGGTGTTATAGAAATCCTCCGGCTGCCCCGATTCTCCAATCCGGAAGCCAAACATCCACAGATCAGGAACGCCTTTTAGGAAAGCGGTCACGGCCTGACGCGTATATTGCGCGACCAGGGAGCCGCGCAGGAACTTCTGGGGCACGGGAACCCAGCGCTGATCTTTGCCGAACCGGCGCGTCTTCCATGGGCCAATGGGCGGAGATGCTACATAGTTCATATAGCCCACTTTGATTCCATGCCGCGTCGCCATCGAGATGATTTGCTGAAAGCGCGCCATGTTTCTCGCGGCTCGATCCGGGCCGACTCCCACCTCAGGAAAATCCGGCAGACTCACAAAATAGGAAAAGCCGTTTGGAAAATCGAGCGTCACGGCGTCGCAAGGACCGTGAATATCGAGGAAGTTGTAACGATTGCGAGCCATCATTGCCAGAAAGCCAGTCCAGAAATCATCAGACCAGAAAGCGCCCTCGGGCTCGTCAATGTCCTGGGTTGTCAGGAACATGCGCGGCGGGTGGAGATACTACAACAAACCCTTTGACTCTTTCTGCTGATGCACACGTACGGGTGCGGAGGAATTTGCCAATTTTAATGACAGCATCTATTTTCACGATGACGATGGGATTTTTGTGAACCTGTTCATCGCTTCTGAGCTTGACTGGCTGGAAAAGGGCGTTCGCCTACGTCAGGAAACTCAATTCTCGGAGCAGGAAGGCACGTCGCTGATCATCCGCGCCGGCGGCCTACACGCCTCAAGCTAAACCTTCGCATTCCCTGGTGGGCGACGCGCGGCGGCGCAATCCGCATCAATGGCCAGCCCTTGCCAGCGTTCGCCAGCCCCGGCTATTACCTCACGTCAAATCGCGTCTGGCATAACGACGATCGTATCGATCTGAGCCTGCCCATGAGTCTGCACGTCGCTGCCGTTCCCGGCGATGAAACTCAGCCGGCAATGATGTACGGCCCGCTGGTGTTGGCGGGGCGACTCGGCGGCAAAAACTTGACTCCCTCAATGGTCTACTTGCGATATAGCTCCAATCGGGTCCGCGAGCCCATCTCAGTCCCTTCCATTCAGCTCGATTCTCGTCACCCCACGGGCTGGGTTGACCCCGCGCCCTACCAGGCTCTCACTTTCCGCACCGTCGGACAAGAGCAAACCTTTTCTCTCATCCCTCTCTATCACCTTTCAGGTGGACGATACGTGGTCGACTGGAAAGCGAAATCCAATGCTGTACAGGAATTAGTTTTTAAAAAATTTGAAATATTTTACATGACAATTCGAGTTTCATGTGATTTCATTCACACCATAGGGTCAGGGTTATTGACACTGCGCGCGGAGGGGATGATGCGGCTCAGAACGGTGTTGCTGATTTTAGCGGGGGGCAGCGATGGTTGCCGCCTTCCTTCGTTATCCTT
>Ga0209062_1000846_pt1 | contig 70581 bp, 50 predicted proteins | sample Coa_R2_2_FD_187158 | JGI IMG/M metagenome (GOLD analysis project Ga0209062, IMG submission 187158) | Surface soil microbial communities from Centralia Pennsylvania, which are recovering from an underground coalmine fire - Coalmine... | ecosystem: Environmental > Terrestrial > Soil > Unclassified... | reverse complement strand
ATTGACCGTGTTGTGGTCACCGGGGAAGAGGTGGAGATCCGCTATGTGATCCCCACCTCTCCCAAAGGGGAAACCTTTCGTTTTTGTCATTTGCGATTAGACTATTTCAATCGCCCAGTGTTCCCGGATAAGTCCGAGTAAGCGCACCGTTCCCGCTTGTTTCGGCGTCAAGCTGGTGAAGCCGTAGACGCCCCCCTGCGTGCATTTGAGTGGGTAATGCACTCTTCGGCGCAGACAAAAGACTTGTCCTACTTCGTACTGGCAAGACCTGTTGCAACCAGGCCCCGCGCAGGCGCACCCATTCGGTGATCGCCTGCAACGTCGTTTCCCCAGCCATTTTTGCCAGCAGGATGCAGGTGAGCAGCAGCGCTAGCGAATACCGTTTCCCTTGCGCCCTTCGTTTGTCTTCCAGCTTTTCCAACGCTTCATACACCGACAAGGCTTCCCTTTCTGCTTTCCATCCCGCCAGTTCCCTGGCTTCTTTGACTATGATATAGTTCATCTCGCATCAGTCCTCGTTTCGTGATGTTTGGTTATCATCACTTGAACGAGGACTGATCCTTTTGATTTAGCTTTCAGGACTTCTGGCGGAGCAGTAAATAGCCCTGAATCACTCTGCCTCCCTTTGTATTGCCCCGCATTGATATTCTTTGCAAAACCTAGAAGCGAGTTTAAAACTATCAGAAATGCATTATGTCTATTAAAATAATTTATGTACAATTTATGACTTATGCTGTAAAATAATCGAGATGATGTGCCAGCGACAAATAAATGGGAATTTTGTTCTAAATGTAACATTTGGCATATCTTAGCTGATCTTCTGTTAGAGAGAAACCAATAATTCTCCTGTTGATCTGTGTGGTTAAGGAGCGTGTAAATGGATGAACAGCGAGCTGATCCGCAGGTGACGACAGCCGCAGACACTGTTGCAGAGCTTCATCGCTTTCTCGCAGACTCGCTTTCCTTGCAGCGTCTTTATGGCATCCTGCGAGCCTATGTCAGAAAAGCCGAAATAGTGGCGCTGGAGAGCGTAGACGATGAAGCGTATGAGTTGCTGCAAAACGTGGTAGTGAAAGCATTTGAGATCGCGGACAAATATCGTGGCGTAGGGATACGGCCCTGGTTGCTCAGTATCGCGAAGAATCTGATCAAACAAAAAAGGGAGAGTCAGGCACGCCATCAGCAACGGGTGATTCTCTTAGGTGAGATGCACCTGCAAACTCATCCTTCGATCAGCGAAGAGGAGTTTTTTGACCTATTTACTGCCCAGATTGCCGAAGAGCGTGCGCAGATAGCAGATTTGCGTGAAGATCTCAAGGATGCTCTGGCTTGCTTGTCTGTAGATGACCAAACCATCCTAAATTTTTATATCCACTATGGTTTCGATCACAACGAGATTGCACACATATTGCAGATCAAACCAGGGGCAGCACGTACACGCTACTTCCGAGCGCTCGCACGATTGTACAACATCTGGGTCAGTCAGGACGAGAACAGAAGAGGTGAGAACAATGCGTAAACATCCATCTGATTTCTCGCAGCAACTTGTACGGGAGAAGGCACTTTACCTCTATATCAGTGCCTTCGAGCGGGGCGATGCCGATAAAATGGAAGCCATACTCCAGCAGGCTATGTATGATCCTCAGTTGGAGGAAATGATCATGGAAGCCCATGAGTATTATCTGGCAGATGAAGAAGTCAAGCTGCGAGAGGAAGATTTTGCGAGAATCCTGGATCTCGTTGTGCGCTATCTCCCCTCGGGCATTCCTGAAGAGGAAGAGGCGATAGCGATTCCTCCGCTTACTATTGGTGACGTATTCAGTAAGTTACAGGAGGACAAGCGTCTACAGGGAGCGATGAAGCAGGAGGTGCAGCAAGTCAACGCGAAACTTGCGCAGACGAACGTTCCTTTACCAGAAAACCTTGCGATGAAGAGCGTCTATCGCCTTTTTGAGCAGCTTGGCGTGGCTGTTAGCGCGAAACTGCAAAAACTTTTTCGTGATCAAGCTATTTTCTTGTCCATGACACGGCAACAGGGGATAGCTCAACTGGCCGCAACCCGTCGGCAGAGGACCCAGCGCCTGCGAAAATCACAGCGAGAAGAGGAGAAGGAATCATGAATAGCTCTTCTGATGAGGCACTTCATTCTTCAATAGCAGCACTGATCAATGAATTGTATCAAGAAGCTGAGATCGAGTTTCCGAGTCTGCGTCGCCGTATTACGCCATTAGGAGATCTGGTAGGCTCTTTAAATCTTGCCAGTAAAGAACTTCCGGGGCTTTCACAACAGGTTGCTATGCGCTATTTGATCCAGCAGGGAGTGCTGCTTGAAAACCCAGAAGCCGCGGCACGGGATGAATTAGCCGGCTTTCTTTACGCCAATACGTCCTATGGCTGCATTTTCCTGGAAGCAAACGATCATCTGACGCGGCGCCGTTTCTCTGTCGCACATGAGTTGGGGCACTATCTTTTGCATTTTCGGCCATTACTGAAAGTCGCCGAGGGCGATCAAATGTACCTCGAACTGATGGAGACCTTCTATCGGGACAAAAAAGATGATCCCCAGGAGACAGCCAGCGGACGAGTGGAGAGGGTGGGGCAACAACTCCTGGAGGGGCTTCTTCCATCAGAAGCCCGCATGGAGTATGAAGCGAATCAGTTTGCCACAGCATTGCTTATGCCTGAAGCAGTCGTACGTGGACTTTTTGCCCGCGTGATGCTGCGCTTTAGCGAAGAGGATCTCGTAACGTATTTAGCGACAGAGATGCTGGTGAGCAACGAGGCAATGCGTTGGAGATTGAGAAATTTTCATCTTCTGCCATTGCCGGAGCACAAATTTGAACGAAGGGGAGAGGTAGAATGAACGGGTTTGAATTTCTCAAAAATAATGGAGCGCAACGGGTGCGCAATTATGATCCGCAGCCCTTCTTGTTGGACGACGGCACTCAGGAAACCGAGTCGTTAGACGAACAAAAGGAGCTGACCTACGAGTATAACCTTGATAAATGGCGCGCCCTCGATATCCTTGATTGTATGCCACCAGAGGATTGGCCCTGGCGCCCACTGCGCTTTATTGATGGCAAAGATCTCGGGCGTACCGTCGCCTGGTTACAAACGCGCGAAGGTCATCCAATGCCGGTGCGTCTGGCGGAGATTGGCGCTGCGGCGATGGCGGATCAAAATAATCAGCTCCGGCGAGAATATGAGACGATTGAGCGTGTGGTGTCTTTGATCGTAAAGCCGTTTCCCTGGGACGAAGTAGAGAGTTTCGCGATTGCATTGCAAGAGCTGGGATTTCGCCTCTTACCCTGTCTGGCTGAGCCATCCTATTCCTTCGAGCAGATGCGCAGGGCTACCCAGAATCGCACAAAGGAAGCAATGGATGTGCTTGAAAAGCAAGCACTGGCTCAGGAAAGCAGGCTCCCAACACTGGTTGATGGTCGGCTGGAACCCCGGATGGGCGCATTTGATCAACATGCTGATCCGGTCGTTGGTCTGATCAAAACGCATTATCGTACGTTTCTGCACCCGGCAGGTTTGCGGCTGCTGTGTGAGCTACGCCCTGGCGAACGCACGCCCGCCTTTAGCCTGGAAAAAAAACTGGGCGTCGTTTCCTGGTATCTGCGCCTCAATGGTCAAGGCGAGATGCCGGACTGGGGAATTGTGCGCATGGAAATTCCTAAGAGCTTTTTTGAAGGTGTCGTCAAGCGCGATTTCTCCTATCTGAATCATCTCTCTTACATTGTCTATACATATCGCTGCCGTGGAACAAGCTATAGCCGCGCACCTATCTCGATCTATCCAATACAACGTGCGGAGGAAAGCCTGGGCGCCCTGTTCACCCCCGTGGAAACCCTGGTGCAACGTTTCTACCGCTATACCAACCTTTAGAGAGGAACATATGTATGAAGAGAGAGAGTCCTATCTCCATAGATACGCCCATTTGCCTCGGTGTCGTGGGGTCCCCACAGGGTCAGGAGGCGACCAGTAAACAATACTGCTTCTGGGTTGCTCGCGGCGTCATGGTTGAGGAGACGCAACTGGTGGTTTGTGAGAGCTTCATTGCCGATCAGAGCTACACGTTTTATGGAGTCGTTGAGGAAGTCAAACGCCGCAGCCGTAAGAGGAATATGGACGAGGAGATTGATCAGGCCGACGGCGATCCTGATTACGTTCCCCCGTTCGAGAGCGATGGCTATACCTACGCCCAGGTAAGCATCCTGAGCGTCACACCTCCCGCCCTCACTCCTCCATGCGAACGTAGCAAAGTCTACCTGGCAGGGGAGGCAGAGGCCGCTACCGCTTACGGAGCCGATGATATTGCGGCAGGGAATGCGCTACCAGCCGGGTTGATTAAAAATGGCGGGGCGCAATTAGCTGGTCGGGGCACGATTGACCTGGACTATTTGCTTGGAGTGAATGGTGGGCATCTCAATGTCAATGGTTCTGCGGGGCGAGGGACTAAATCCAGCTTGTTAATGTATATGGTGAAGATGTTGCTCGACTACGCACGCAAGCAGAATGTCTCCTCCGCCAGCCGTCGCCAGATCGTGCCGATTATCCTGAATGTAAAAAACTTCGATCTCTTTTACATCGATTGCCCCAATAAACGCTTCAAACCGGAGCGAGACCTGCCCGACTGGCAACTCCTCGGTATTGAGCAGCCTGAACCATTCCAGAAGGTTAGCTTTTTCGCGCCGCAACAGGCGAAAGTGGATCTTCCAGTGCCGACAGGACGCGATGAGAACGTGAAGGCTTATAGCTGGGGATTGAAAGATATCATCGAACGTGGCCTCTTTCGCTATCTATTCGCCGACGAAGACGCAAATGACGCGAACTTTAGTGCTTTGACATTAGCACTGGAAGATTTTCTTACTACCGAGCGACGTCAGGGAGATAGTAGCGTCACGCGCACTTTGAATAAGGAGGCTCCCGGCACCTTTCAAGAACTATTGACCTGGGTTGAAAAACAAGCAAATGGCACGGCATCAGATTTCCAGGGCCATCACTCGGGAACCTGGAAAAAGCTCTGGCGGCGGCTGTTTCGCCTAGTCTATGAGAGTAACGGCGTTTTGCGACGCGATGAATCCAAAGGTCAGCCGCTTGATGTGATTCGCACGCAAACAAGCGATCCCATTGTGGTGGATCTCTTTTCCCTTGCAGCTATGCCTGAGATGCAGCGATTTGTTGTTGCAACCATTTTACGTCAACTGGTTGACGCTCGTACCGGCACGAAAGCCATTCGTGGGCTGGTCTATACGGTGGTACTCGACGAATTAAATCGCTTTGCCCCCAAAGGTGCCCACGATCCCATTACGCAACTGATCGAGATGGTCGCCGCAGAAATGCGCTCTCAGGGGATCATTTTGCTCGGTGCTCAGCAACAGGCATCCAGGGTTTCAGAGAAGGTGATTGAGAACTCGGCGATCAGGGCGCTTGGTCAGACCGGCTCGCTTGAACTGGGCATGCCTATCTGGAAATTTCTTACCGTGAATGCACGCGAACGAGCCATGAATCTGCGGCCCGAAGAAAAGTTAATCATTCAAGCCACATTTCGCCAACCAATGTTGGTGCGCATCCCATTCCCGGTGTGGGCTATGAACCCGGACGAGGCCGTTGTACCTACAGCCTCCAACCAGAACGATGTGGATTATTCTGATCTGATTGACGAGTAGAAGAGGGAGAAATTCAGCAGTGAAAATCTTGCATACATCTGATTGGCATTTAAACAGCGTGTTGGCAGGACGGCGTTCTCGCAATGAGGATTTGCGCCACTCCCTCCAGCAAATCAGCAGCTATCTGGCTGAACATGCTGTTGATATTATGATTGTATCCGGTGATCTCTTTCGCGAACGCAGCAGCCCGGAGCAATTGCGCACCGGGATAGGCATCATCAAAGAATGTTTTCATCCCTTCATACAGAGGGGAGGAACTATCCTCGCCATCAGTGGAAACCACGATAGCGAAGTCTTTTTCTCTACGCTGCGTGACGCGATGGATCTGGTCTCGCCCCTTGAAACACGCAACGATATTCATGCGTGCGGACGTTTTTATATTGCCCCAAACGCGCGTAATGTAACGCTTCAAACGTCTGATGGAGAAATTGCCCAGTTTGTCCTGATGCCCTACCCAACCATACGGTATCTCAGGAAAGAAGAATCCTTAAAGTTTCAGAGTGTTGAGCAACGGAATCAGGCCGTGGGAGCAGCTTTTAAGCAGATTTTGCGCACGCAGCAAGAAAAACTGGACCCACGATGGCCTGCAATCCTGGTCAGCCATATCACAGTGCGCGGCGCCACTACGCCTGCTCAATACTATCTGGACCAGAGCAACGAAGTCATGCTTGAGCCAGGCGACCTCTCATTTCCCTGGACCTACGTAGCTTTGGGGCATCTGCATCGCCAGAACGAGGCCATTCCCGGCGCTCCCCATATGCGTTACGCAGGCAGTATCGAACGCATGGATTATGGGGAAAGGAATGATAAAAAAAGTGTGGTTCTGTTGGAGATTCAACAGCGTCGGCTTGTACAAACACCGGAGATATTGCCGTTACAAAGCACTCCGTTCTATGAAGTCGAAATCACCGACCCTGAAAGGCAGATTCCTCAACTGGCCGAACAGTATCCTGATGCCGAACAGGCATTAGTACGTTATATTCTTCACTGGGATTCTGCCATCCAGGATCGCGAACGCTATTGCCGAGAGATAGAGGCTATATTCCCGCGCTGGTATGATCGGGTGTTGAAAGATACTCGCAACGGGGTAGTTACTGAGGCGAGCCTAACATTTCAACAGACACACGATGTCGCTGGCACTGTGCGACACTACTTGCAGACCGCCCTGGCTAATCGCAGTGAGGCGGAACGGGCAGAGCTTTTGCGCTTGACCGAAGAACTGCTTGTAGAGGAGGGATTGGCATGATTCCACGTCGTTTATTGCTCAAAGGCTTTATGTCCTACCGCGAGGAGACCGAAATTTATTTTACTGGCCCTGCCATCTGGGCACTTTGTGGAGCCAACGGCGCGGGTAAGTCCACTATCTTTGATGCGATGCTCTTCGCCCTCTATGGAGAGCACCGTATGGGCAAGCAAAATGTTGACGCGCTTATTCACCGTGAGGCGGAATCCTTCGTCATTGAGTTTGACTTTGCTCTAGGCGAAAATGTGTACCGCGTCAAACGCACCTACGCGCGGAAGACAAAAGGCACAATGCTGGCTCTCCATCTCAGCGGCCCAGATATGCCTGTCCCGGGTCGTACCGGGGTGCATCCATATGCGGGGACGGCGACAAAAGAAGGCTTTGATGCCTGGGTCCTGCAAACGGTTGGCTTAAATGCCAACACCTTCAGGGTGGCAGTGCTTCTGATGCAAGGGCAAAGTGATGTGTTGCTCAAGTTAGGCAATGCAGAGAGACACGAGGTGCTCACCCATATCATTGACCTCTCGCGTTACGAAGCCCTCTGTAAGCTTGCAGGCAGTAAACAAAAAGTGCTGGAGGGGGAGCTAAAGAGCTACACTACCCAATTGAGCCATCTGGAAGCGGTTGACGACGCTCATCTCCTCAACCTGGAAGCGCAAAAAAGCGAGGCAGAAGCAAAAAGAGAACAGGCCAGGCAGCGGCACCTCACTCTCATCGCGTTAAAAGAACAGGCGAAACACTGGCAAAAATTGCAGGAAGACGAGCAACGACTCGTAGAAAATCTCGCGCAGTGTACAGCCCTGCTCGATCAAGCTGCCCAAATCAAACAGCGCGCCACTCGATTAGATAACTTGCAAAAGGTCATAACGCCTCTTGAGCAAATTTATCACTGGCAGCGTGAATACGCCGGTTACCAAACGCAGTTTGAGCAAGGCCGTGAAAAAGTGCAGTTGTGTGAGGGTAGCCTGCAGGAGCAAAACGAAAAACTGCTCGCCACTCAACTACAACTGAATGCATTGCAGACACAACGTGTAGAAGCTGATCATGAGCAGAAAGCATTGCAGCCGCGTTTACGTGAGCTGCAGGAGGTCTGTAGTAAAATTGCTCATTTGCAAAGCCAGCAGCAAAGCTGTGAGGAGCTTAATCAGCAGATTGCAGCCTATCCGCTTGATCTTGAGCAGCAGCAGCAAGATCTCCAAAAGAGGCTGGAAGAGCTAAAGCATATCGAAGATATACAACCACATTTAAAGCAGTTTACTCAAGCACGCACAAACTGGCAGCAGGCGACGCAAGACCTTACAGAGGCCAAGCAAGCCTTGAGCAGGCAGGAAGCATTGCTCAAGGATATCGAAACACAAACGCATCTTTTGTCGGAGCAAATTGCCCCTCTTACTGACCAGTTGAACAACCTGCAAAGCGATATCGCCAGTAAAAAGACACTCCGGGATGAAAGTAAGAAGCGCCTGGATCGCTTCAAATCCATCGATGGGCAGCCAACTTGTAGTTACTGTGGGCAACCGCTGACTCGTGAACATCTCGCTGCCGAGCGTCAGCGCGTCGAGGCTGAATTGCAAGAGTGCCAACGAGTGTACCGGGAGGCTCTGGCACAACAAACAACCATAACTCAGCAGAAAACCACTCTGGAACAAAAACATACTCTATTGTCACAACAAGCAACAAGTCAGAAGCAGATCATTGATGAATGCCGGGCGCGATGCACTGGTGCTGGGAACAAACAGAACAGCGCCAGTGCTCAAGCAGGAGTCGTTTTGCGGCTGCTTACACCTGACTATATCGCGCTTATTCAAGGGGTTGCCCACACATCTATTGACCTGGAAGTCTGTTTGCAGGCCGAATATCCTACTGCCCAGGATCTGGATGAGCTTGCATCACGGCTAAACGATAAGCCCTTCTTGGAAGAACGCCTGCAAGCTGTAACAAGCGATAGAGAGCAACGAGCAGAACTTGTACGTAAGCGTAACTATATCTTCAATGAAATCCAGCCTCTGGAACAGCTCTACCCATCTGAGCATGCCGCAACTCTCTTGCAGGAGCAAGTGCAAGCTCTCCAGAGAGACACAGCATTACACGATGACCTGGATAAGTTTGATAAAGCACTTGAACAACAGCGCCAGCAATTAAAACGTTTAGAGGGGGAAAAACAGCAAACTGAGCAGCAAAAGGGGCAGCTTGAGCGCACAATTGCGATTGCGGAGATAAATCTACAGCATGCGCAGCGATCTATTGCAGAGGCACAGGCATCCCTGCCTGAAGAGTGGCAAGTACAGGTAGAACAGCTTTCTGAAAGACAGCTCGGTGACTGGAAACAAGAAATGGAGGAGTTGGCTGGAGCAACAGAACAATTGCGGGAGCTAGAACAGGCACAACAAAACTCTGACCGTTACCGGCAAGAACTACTCCACCTGAAAATAGAGCAAGATCAGATCCCGGAGGGGGCCAAGCAAGCTCCTGAACAACTAAAGGAGGCAGGGGAGCAGGCCAACTTATCTTATCAGGCATTCGCAGAGCAAGAGAGAAAGCTCAGCGCAGAAATTCAGCGATTAAAGGGTATTCAGGACACGCGCAGAGAGTTAGAGCAGCAACAGGCTAAGGCGGCACGGCTTACCAGCTACTACAAGGATCTGACACATCTTCTCGGACGAGATGGACTTCAGCACTACCTGCTCCAGAAAGCGGAAGCGGGCATTGTGTACCACGCGAATGAAGTACTCGATGGCATTTCTGGGGGAATGCTGCGGTTAGAGCTACAATCGAACTCCGAGAAGAAAGCTCATGCACTTGACATAGTAGCTTATAATACGGCAATTAGTGTAAAGCAGCCATTGCCGCTTCGACTGCTGAGCGGCAGCCAGCAGTTTCGGGTCGCGGTGAGTCTGGCGCTGGGAATAGGCAAATACGCCGGCAACGAAAACCATCGTGTGGAATCTGTTATCATTGATGAAGGTTTCGGGAGCCTCGATGAGAACGGGCGCCGCGAGATGATTCAGGCTATCAAGGAACTGGGGGATGGGAATGTTCTGAAATGTATTATTGTAGTCTCGCACCAGAGGGAATTTGTTGACGAGTTTGCTGACAGATATCTGGTTGAGCTAGTTGATGGCAGTACTCAGATTTCGCTTGTATAAGAGCTGGGCGGCCTGTGAGTAAAACGGTTGAGCAGCAATGAACAAGTAAGGGAGCAAGCCATGCCCTTTCAAATGGATGAGGATCGGTTAGCCTGGGATCTCCAGCATGCGCCCAGTATTAAGCTCCTGAAGGCCGATCATGCTGCACTCATGATCGGTTTTCTCCATCATCAATTTAAATATACCCAGCGCGTCGCGGTACCGCTTCCTGAACTGGTGGAACAGCTTGGTGGCTACCTGGAGAGCCAGAATGAGCATGAGCCAGGTCGCTATGTGCGCACTCCACAAGCATATATCAACGAATGGGCTGACCAGGAGCATCAGTTTTTGCGGATCGCTGTGCTTAGCGATAGCGACGTGCCAATGGTTGAACTAACAGCAGATACGGAACGCGCGATTGGATGGCTAGAAGATATGCAAATGCGCCACTTCGTGGGCACAGAGTCGCGCTTTTTGCTGATCATACAAATGCTGCATGATATTGTTCAGAACAGCACGACCGATCCTGAAGAACGGTTGAAGCAACTGGAACAACAGCGCGCGGAACTGGATCGCCAGATTGATCAGATTTACGAGACGGCCCAGGTCAGCACGCTCTATACTCCCACCCAATTGCGTGAACGCTTCTTTGAGGCATCATCGCTGGCCCGGCAGCTCTTGCGGGATTTTCGCCTGGTCGAGGAACGTTTTCGCGGCATCGCACGCGATCTCCAGAAAGCGCAATCGCAGCCTGGCTCGCGCAAAGGTGCGCTTGTAGAATACGTGCTCGATGCCGATGCTCAGCTCAAAGACTCAGATCAGGGACGCAGCTTCTATTCCTTCTGGGAGTTCCTGCTCTCCCCATCTCAGAGCGACGAACTCAAAAGCCTCCTCGCGCAAGTTGCAGACCTCCCGGAACTGCACTCAGCTCTGAGCGAAGATTATCTTCTGATGCGTCTGCCCGGCTATCTTGTCGCTGCGGGCGAGAAAGTGGTCCAATCCAACGCGCGCCTGGCCGAACAACTGCGCCGTTTGCTCGATGAGCAGATCCAGGCAGAGAATCGGAGGGTGCAGGAGTTGATCCAGGAGATTAAGCATATAGCCTATCGCTCAGCTCTAGACATTCCCGCCAATGTGGTGCTGCTTGAACTGGAAGGTGCGCCAGAGATCCAGCTCATCATGGAACGCAACTTCTGGGAACCACCAAAAATCCCGACATTTGATGATCATCAACCAACCGGTATAAGTGAAGAAGACCTGGATGACCTTGATCTGGCGAATCTCTATGACCAGTTTTCTATTGATGAAGAAGAATTAGAGAGACATATAGAAACATTGTTGGAAAGCCAGCCTCAGATACGGCTCTCTGAGGTTCTGGAGCAGTATCCCGTGGAGAAAGGATTGGCCGAGGTTCTCGCCTATTGTGCCCTGGCTGCCAGAGACCCACGTCATTTTATTGACCCGGACGCAAGCGAAGAGATTGCCTTTGCTTCTCTCGCCGGAACTGCCCCGGAAACAGTGTTGCGAGTGCCTCGAATCTATTATCGAAGGAAAACACATGCGAGCTAATCAGGTCACACCTTATGCAGCAGTCGTGATCAAATTGCTGCAAGGGCCTCTCTATCATGACGATACAACGACCTGGAATCTCCTGCTTCAGTATGGCGAGCAGGTCCAGATATTTTGTGCTCAGATGGGTCTGGAGCTACGCTTTCATGAAGAGGATGGCTTTGCGTATGTGCGTCAACCACAGATAGAGGACGACGAAGGCAATCCTTTGGAACTGCCGCGCCTGACACGACGTATCCCGCTGAGCTATCACGTCACGCTCCTCTGCGTGCTCCTGCGCGAACAGTTATTGCAGTTTGAAGCGACAAATATGGAGAGCACCGCCTGTCTTCTCACCAGAGAGCAAATTTATGACATGCTCCTTCCTTCTTTACCTGAACGCACTAACGAACTGGTGGTGCGGCGCAGGGCCGATGCACTCATTGAGCAGGTGGTGGAGCTGGGCTTTCTCAAAAAGCGTTCCCAACTCGGAGTCGATTACTTCGAGGTGCGACGTATTTTGAAAGCGAAACTGGATGCTGAGCAATTGTCTCAACTCAAAGAAAGGTTGAAGCGATATGGTACAACTGAGCAGCAGAGTGGAACTCAGGGAGAGCCAGAACAAGCTTGATGGCTTCCGTTTGCAACGCCTGGAGGTCTATAACTGGGGAACCTTCAATCAGCGGATCTGGCCTATTACTCCCTCCGGGGGAAGTGCCCTGCTGACCGGCGCGAACGGGTCCGGCAAGTCAACGCTGGTCGATGCGCTACTCACCCTGCTGGTCCCTTTCCACAAGCGCACCTATAATCTCGCCTCCGGGTCAGAGAGAGTGCGGGAGCGCGATGAGCGTTCCTACGTCCTGGGAGCCTGGGGCAAACAGAAAGATCTCGAAAGCAATCGCTCGAAAGCGCAATATCTCCGCCAGAACGATACGCATTCCGTCCTGCTGGCCGTGTTTGCCAATGAGGCACTCGGACAGGTGGTGACGCTGGCGCAGATCCTATGGCTGGAGGACACGGTTCGGAAGCTCTTTTGTATTGCCCCTCGCGCACTCAGCATCGATGAGCACTTTCGCCTGCGCGGCTCCCCAAAAGATTTGCGCAAGCACTATCGAGCGCAGGGTATTGAGGTCTATGACGAATTTGCCAAATATAGCCAGCAATTTCGTCAACTGCTCTCTTTCCGCTCAGAAAAGGCACTTGACCTGTTTAATCAGATTGTTTCCATTAAAGAAATTGGCAGTCTCAACGCGTTTGTGCGGGAGCATATGCTAGAAAAAATGGATGCCCAGTTGCGCATCAAGCAATTGAAAGACAATTTTGCCAATCTCACCAGCGCTCATGACGCCATCCAACTGGCAGATCGTCAGCTTGCCATTCTCAAGCCGCTGATGCAAGACGCGCAAAAATATCAAGAGATTCAAAGCCGCATCGCCGAAACCAATCGTTGCGCAGAATTGCTGCCTATGGCGATGGCGCAGAGTAAACTGGCGCTGCTGCAAGAAGCTATCGCACAGACACAGGAGGATCTGATCGCGGCCAAATCACACGGACAAACGCTCAAACTGGCGGTAGATAATCTCTCTCAGCAAATTCGCGAGTTAACGGTTGCCATTAGCAATGACACGGTGGGCCAGCGGATAGAAAATTTGAAACGGGATATCGATCAATACGAACAACAGAAGCAGGATCGCAAAAAGCAGGCGGAAAAGTATGATCGCCTGGCGAAATTGCTTGGCCTCCCCGCGTATGATATCGAGGATGCATTTCGCACTGCAAGGCAGCAGGCAAGCTCGTTTCAGGGACAGATCAAGCATCGTTTAGAAGAGCTTAAAACAAAACGAGATACCGCCCTGGGGCAGGCAAGCAAGCTCAAAGAACAATGTAAAGAGCATGAAAAAGAACTGCATTCGCTTCAGCAGCGCAGCAGCCAGATCGCCAGCAAGGATATTGAGATCCGCCAGCAGATGGCTGCGGTATTGAAGCTCAATGAGATGGAGCTGCCATTTGTCGGCGAGCTGTTACGCGTTCGCAGCAGCGAACAGCAGTGGGAACCGGCTATCGAGCGACTCTTACATAATTTTGGCAGCCAGATGCTCGTCGCGGAACAGTATTATCAGCAGGTCAGTCGCTACGTAGACAACACCAACTTGTATGGCAGACTGGTCTACCAGCGCGTCAACGCAACACGGACGCCGCGCTCTCACGAGCGTTTAGAGGCCGATTCGCTGTATCATAAACTGGAGGTAAAACCTGATACACCCTTCACTCAATGGTTGAGAGCAGAACTGATCGATAGTTTCAACTATTGTTGCTGTGAATCGCTGGAAGCATTTCAACGCTCCCATCGCGCGTTGACACTCAATGGGCAGATCAAACACGGCCAGGCTCGTCACGAGAAGGATGATCGCAGACCATTGGGAGATCGCAGAAGCTACGTCTTAGGGTGGGATAATCGGGAAAAACAGGCGCTCATTGCAAAAGAGCTTGCTCATTGTAGAGCAGAACTTGAGCAAGTCTCTGGGCACGTTGCTCAGATTGAGGAACAGCAAAGCAACGAGGAAAAGATGCAGAGTGCATTACAACTGCTGCTGGCATTTGATAGCTTTGAACTGATCGACTGGCGAACAGTGGCACAACGGGTCCAGGGGCTTCGCGAGCAACTCCAGGAATTAGAAGCAAGCAGTACGCACCTGGCGACGCTGAGACGCCAACTCGAAGAAGCAGAAAAGCAGCATAAGGAGCAACAGGACAGGCACTACCAGGTGATCGGCAACATAGCCACCTTGAAACAAGACATTGAGTCCTATCGAACACAACAGAGCAACTGTCACAATTTGCTCAACGATGAGGTTATGGCCCGTGAAACTCCGGTAGCAGAGCGCATCCAGAAGGACCTCAAAGAGATTCAGGAGCGCGAAAAATTGCCCGCCCTGTCGCTGAAAACCATCGATGATATGCGAGATCGACTGCGGCAGTTCTATAACAACCGCGTCAACTCTTTTCAAGGGCAATTACGTCAGCAAGAGACAGAGATTCTCAACGGCATGCACAAATTTCTTCAGACGAAACCCACGCTGGCACAGGAGATGGATGCCTCCATCAAGGCACTTGACGATTACCGGCGCCACTATGAGCGTATTCAACACGATGATCTGCCCAAATATCGCCATCAATTTAAAGCTTTGCTCAATGAAAAAGTCGTGACAGATATTGGCAGCTTCAAAGCGGTATTGGAGCAACAAGAGGAAGCGATTCGAGAGAGCATCGCCCATCTCAATGGTTCGCTACGTTCCATTGACTACACTGACGCCACCTATATCCAGCTCAATTGTGAACGAACCCACGATGCCGATATCAAAGAGTTTCGCAATCTGCTGAAAGACTGCCTCCCCGACGTGGGACAGGTTCGTACCCCGGAGGCCAACGAACATAGCTTCCAGCGCATCCGGGCGCTGCTCCAGAGGTTCGAGCAAGACAGCACCTGGACCTACAAAGTGACCAATGTACGCAACTGGCTCGACTTCTCCGCCTCCGAGCTGTACCGCGAGGATGATACACAGAAAAACTATTATTCGGACTCTTCCGGCAAATCCGGCGGCCAAAAAGCGAAGCTGGCCTACACCATTCTCGCCTCAGCCATTGCCTATCAGTATGGGCTGGACCAGGAGAGGGGGCGCGAACGCACATTCCGTTTTGTGGTAGTCGATGAAGCGTTCAGTAAATCGGATGAGCGTAATGCGCGTTACGCTATGGAATTGTTCCGCCAGCTTGATCTGCAAGTGCTGGTTGTGACCCCACTCGACAAAATTCATGTGGCCGAGCCATACATCTCGGCCTGTCATTTTGTAGCAAATAACGACGAGGAAAACGATTCGAAAGTCTATAACCTGACATCCGCCCAGTATGAGGAGTATAAGCGGAAGTGGCGAGCGCAGGAGGGGCGATGATCACGGTAGAGGACATACTGCAAAAAGCACAGCGCAGCTATGGCGCTTTCTTGCAATCCTGGATACGAGGGGAACCCTATACACCCCTGACCTTTCCCGTCGGAAAATTGCCCACAGATTTTGTTCCTTTGCGGGCTGTGGTGCAACAGCTCCAGGCGCACTCGAAAGTCGTGCTTGGCTACGGCTACTCCATTGAATGGCAACAACAGCAGAAGCGTTCGTTGAAGACGCAGACCCTTCCGGCACGCATCGTTCTGGAAACAGCCACGGATTTTCTCTGTCTCATCGAGAAAGAACGCGAGTTTCTCCATTTCCAGCAGGATGTGACACTGATTCGCGAGCAAGTGCCGCAACTAGAAGCCTGGATGGTTCGCTTTCCGCGGAAGGTGATCGAGTACCACGGCGATTGGTTGAGCCTGCTCATCGTCTGTCGCTATTTTTTGGCACATCCCAGGCCGGGTCTCTATATTCGCGAACTGCCTCTCAATGTCCACACAAAATACGTGGAAGAGCATATGGGTATCCTGCGCGAGTTACTGGAGCAGATCCTTCCTGTGGAGGCAATTGGGCCCGATGCTCCCACCTTTCAGCAGCGTTTTGGCTTGCGCGAGGAGGAGTCACTCATCCATGCACGCTTTCTGGATCATCAACTGGAAAAGAGCTACGGCATCCCACTGAGCGAATTGTGCGCGCCCCGTTCACAATTCGCTCGCCTGGACTTGCGGACACAGCGCTGCATAATTACTGAAAACAAAATGACCTTCCTCACCCTCCCGGCTTTGTCCGATACCTTTGCGCTACATGGAGGAGGGTTTAAGGTCGGTGGCCTGGCTGCAATCCCCTGGCTAAGGGAATGTTCCATCATCTACTGGGGCGACCTGGATGCGCAGGGGTTTCAGATCCTTTCACAATTGCGAGCAATTTTCCCACAGGTTATCTCGCTGATGATGGATGCGGCAACATTGCAGCAGTTCTCTGACTTTTGTGTGACAGGAATGCCATGTCCTGTACGGCAATTGCCCAACCTGACCCCAGAAGAGCATGCCCTTTTCTTGCACCTGGCCGAAGAAAACATTCGCCTGGAACAGGAGCGAATTAGCCACGCCTTTGCGCTCGAACATATCTATCAGGCATTCGGAAAGTGAGCCCCCATCGCGTTAACGAGAGTAGCTTTTTATTTCGTTAAGCATACGCAAAATAATTTACATCCAGTACAAATATCAACGGTTCATCTGCTCCCATGGCCCAGCCAACCACCATGCGCGAGAAGAGATCTACAATCGCTACGACGAACAACCAGCCTTCCACCGTCTCAACCGCTTTAGTATCGCTGACCCATTTACTGACCACTGACGCCGCTTTCGCTCCTCGATTAGCCGAGTTCGCGTTGTTTTCTTTACAGGCATACCACTCCTCTTCTCTTCAAATCAGCAAAATGGCACAGATGGAACATTACCTGATACATATGATATCGCATTTATAAAAAACTGTACATTATACTTTTGGCTAAGATATTGTTCTGCTTCGCTCAGACATTGTACGCTTGATGCCATTCTTCCCTGGGTGATCTGCCTTTTTAATGAGCAATGGAAATGGCAGAGCGTACAGGGATCTCAGGCTGAACTTCCTCTATCAATCCTATTCTTAACAGAAGGAGACTGTTTTCATGTTTATCACACGCAAACGTATCCCCTGGTTGTTTTTTGCTTTTGTCCTGGCTTTCACCATTTTTACCGCTATCCCATCGCAAGCCGCACATGCACAAGTTCCAGATGGCTCTGACCCTTACGCCGATGGCTGCGCTGGAGGCAATGCGAACTATTATGTGGTCGAGACTTCTAACATTTATAATGGGGGCCAGTTTCTCGGCTATGTGCAGCTTTGGTACTCAGGGACCTGTAACACAAACTGGGGACGTGTTGTTCCTGCTAACGCGTCATCTGCTTTAAATATTTCTCTTGAAGCTTATAACTATAGCGCACAATCATGGCAGATCAAACAGGATACACGGGTATGCAATCCATACTGTTGGGATGGAGCAACCAGCTCCTACGATTTTAGAACCGGCCAGTATGATATCCCCGGCCCGGCCTCCACCTATGCCTGCGTGTTCCCTGCCGGTAACGCACCAGGAGGATGTAGCGCTGCCTCGCAACCAATATAAAAGGAGCATCGCTGGACGCTTGCATTCCTTTATTAAGCAGAAAACAAGGCATTTCTGATGACATCATGTTTTTTACGAAAGGAGATCGACAGGTGTCACCTTCTTCTCATCTGCGAGGAGGTCCTCCTCGTAAACCTTGGCGAACTATTATTTTAGCTTTTCTCATTGCTTCCTTCATCCTATGTGGTCCTCAAAGTCCGCTCGCGATGGGCATGGGGAGTAGTCCGGCACTCGCCTCTATTCGACCTACCCCTCCCCAAACGACGCCCAACCTGTTTGATCCCCGTGCGGGAACGCAATCATTGAATCGCGTTTATACCCCAGCTCCACCCGGACCCGAAAAGCCTCATACGCCCCAGTCCATTATTCGCAAGCCTCCTATGTCAATGAAAGATGGCTCCGTCGATCTGCGGGCGGGTCAGGCAGCGCACTTCCTGGGCAGCGATGGTCATCTGGAGCTAACTATTCCTGCTAACGCCATCACTGCCAGCGACCTGGCGCAGGCTGGCGGCAGGCTCACCCTGCGTATTACCCAGATCGCGCCCGCCTCCGGCTCTAATGCTGGTGGCAGCGGACATCTCTCGCTGGGCACCTACCTCTTCCAGCTGGTTGATGCTCATGGCAACCTGGTCAATCACGGCCTGCGTCAGCCCGTGACGGCAATGTATCACTATACCAAAGCGGAGAAAGCGCTCAATCTTGCTCACGCCTATACCATTTTGAATGGTGCGATCCCACAGGGAGCAGGATTGGTCAGCCCGGGCAATGGCACTGCGGTCGCAAGCACCTTTGGCTCTCCGCAAACGCAGCCGGTGAAGATCGATACGGTCAATCAGGCGTTGATCGTCTCTCCGTCGCTGGCAACGCCCAGTTCTTCGATGAGCTGGAATAGCGATGCCTCCATCTCGACCTTTGGCAAGCCTGATCTTTTTAACGTCGATCTCAACGCAGGCAGCTTGAGCGCGGGCTATCCCATTGATCTGCCCTCAGCGCCCGGCGGCCTCTTACCGCCAATCTCACTCAGTTATAGCTCTGAAAGCGTTACCGAACAGCACAGCCCCTCGGGAGCGGCTGGCTGGGTGGGTGAAGGCTGGAACCTCTCGCTCGGCTCGATCAACTGGTCTGAGCATAACGTGGTCGCGGGTTGCCAGACCAGCGGCTGTGGCACCAACTGGGAAAGCACCTGGCAGATCAGCGATCCCTTCGGCACCAGTTCCGAATTGATTCCGCCCAATATCAATGTCTCGACATTTTTTGATGATACGCCCTATGATTATTGCGGTACCGGCTCTTCCAGCGCGTTCCCCTGCCCGATCCTGTGGCATACTGCGACGGAATCCCATGCCAAAATCTATTCCTACGTGGGTCCCCTCACGCTCAGCAGCACAACGGTACATCCGCCCTGCTTCCGCGTCTGGCTCACCAATGGCGTGATGGAAGAGTTCGGCTGTACGCTTGACTCGCTGCAATACTACTACGAATCGGGCATCGGCGCCCTGATTACTGGTTGGAACCTGGATATGATCACCGACCCACAAGGCAACCAGGTTCACCTGACCTATCAGCAGGATATGCAATCCTGGACCAGCAGCACCTCAGGGCGAACCTTTACCTATCCGCGTGACGAGGTTCTTTCGACCATCGAGTACGATTCGCCCAACTGCCGCAATGCTCAGACGATGTGTACCGGTTCCAACTGGGCTCCCCTGGTGCGGGTCAACTTCCCCGCCAGCCATAGCGTGGCTCGCCTTACCGGAACCGCGCCAAGCGGCTGCAATACCGGAGCGAGCCTGCGCTGTGACGATCCCTTTGACCTTTCCAGCAGTGGGGGCGCTGCCGCTCCATTGGTACAGAGCACCTTCGTACTCAACGATGTCCAGGTGCAGGTACGCAACAGCGGAACCGCCTCGTGGAATACCTTGCGCGACTACCAGCTCGGCTATGAGCAGTCCGCTCCGACGACGATTGTCGATCCGGTCACGGGCAAAAACGAGTCAGTCGCCGGTATGCTGGACCTGACGCAGATCCAGGAAGTGGGAAGCGATGGCACCACCCGGTTGCCCATGCGCACCTTTACCTACACGACGATGACCAACTACTACGAAGATTCGCAATTCCATCCCAACCTGTCCACCAACTGCGGACCGTCGTGGAACACCGGCAATGGCAGCGGCTGTCTGCTCTGGAGCCAGAGCTACGCCAATAATAGCCGCTATCTGGCCAGCGCCAGCAACGGCATGGGCATGGCCCAGACCTTTACCTACGCACTGGCCCGCAACAATACCCACGGCGTGCCGGGGGGCGGCTCCAACAACGCCGATCCGCTCTATTGTAATTTCCACCAGAGCGGCTATCCCTGTGATATGGTTGATGATGAGAACTGGAGCCACGTCGTCCTCACGCAGGAGAGCAGCACGACGGTTCGGCTGACGCAGAATGGTCAGGGCGGGCAGCAAACCAGCACGCCTGTCACCAGCAGCACCAGCTACACCTATCAGCTCAGCTATCCGCTGATCGCTCAGGCGTGCGGCGATTGTGTGGCAGGGATGTACTGGGGCAACCAGAACGACTTCGACTACCTGGGCTTCTACAACGTCAAGTTCATGGGGTTTGCCCAGGTCTCGGTCTCACTGCCTGACGGGGCCAGAGAGGTGCATAAGTACTTTGCCACCGAAGGCTATGGCCTCTACGACATGAGCCAGGTGAAATGTTTCACCAACAACCCCTGCCATGCCGACCCCTGGTGGCATCTCAACAACGCCGCTCATGGGCATGAGTACGAAACCTTCCTCTATGACACCGATGGGCAGACCCTGCTCAAGCACGATACCACCACCTACCAGGCCGTCTGTCCACCCAGCGGAGTAAGCGGCACGCCAGCGTCCAGCCAGTATGGTAACTGGGATGGGCAACTGGTGAGCGCGCTCGAACACAACAACCCGGTGGCGGTCTGTGATATCCAGGCCACCCAGCAGGTGAGCGAGATCCACAACGGCTCGGGCAATAGCGTCACCACGACCTCGGTCCCCACCTATGACAGCTTTGGGCGGGTCACGCAGGAAACGGTGACGAGCAACGGCGGCAGCCCCGGTCAGGTGATCCACAAGACCGCCTACGTCTGGAACGACGCCGTCACCGCGACCCAGAATAGCGCCAGTGGCACCTACATTATCGATACTCCGGCGCTTACTACTACGGAGGATGGCTCTGGCAATCGCCTGACTTGTACGTACACCAGCTACGATGGTCAGGGCTACCTCACGGGGCAGACCTCCACCCTTACCGAGGGACAGGCGACGACCGAGACCAAATATGCCAACTGCGGCTCCTCAGCGAATAGCTATACGCCCAGTGGGCCCAGCACGACCACGACCGTCTACGATCCCTATGGCAATACCATTGGCACCACCGATGCTGACGCCAACGGCGGGATCAGCGGCCATACCGGTTGTACCGTCAGTAGCGTGCAGTACACGAACTGCACCACCTATGAGAGCACCTTTGCCGTCTATCCCACCACCACAAGCAATGCGCTCAATCAAGCGAGCAGCACCAGTTACGCCAACACGGGCGCGCTCTTTGGCTTCGGGACCTGGCCAGCCAGCACCACCGACGCCAATGGGCAAACGACCAGCGTCACGTACGACGCATTGGGACGTATGACAGGCGAAACCTTGCCCGGTGAGGCCAGTGGCGTGCTCACCAAACAGTGGGTCTATACCAACTGGTGCAGCGGCACTGCTGCGCAGTCGCCCTGCACAGAAATCGACGAGATCGACCGACTCACTGGCAGCGCCACCGTCACTACGCGAGCCTTCTACGATGGCGAGGAGCGGCTGGTAGAGACGCGTGCGCCAGGGTTTAACGGGCAAGACGTGGTCACCTATGCCTATTATGACATGGCTGGCCGACAGGTCTTCAAGAGCAATCCGTACTTCGTCACCGCCTACACAGGTGCTCCAGGGGCAGCAGCATACTCGCTCCCGGACAGCACGCAGCCGGGGACGAGCACCAGCTACCCCAATGAGCGTACCACCAGTGTGACCGATCCCAACTCGCACACCAGCACCACCACCGCCAGTGTGATCTGCGGCGTTGCGGGAACGAGTGATACCGGCTGTTACGTGCAGAGTATGGCCGTGGATGCCAATGGGCATCAGGTGGCCACCCTCACCGGAGGACAAGGCAAACGCAACTATAGCCAGACCTACACCGGTACCGGTGGCAGTATTGCCCTCTATGCCACGACGACGTACAGCTATGATGCGGCCGGGAACCTGCTCTCGACGAAATCTCCCGATGGCAGTGTCACCAGTGCCGTCTATGATGATTTGGGGCGTGTGACCAGTCAGAGTGATCCTGATCGGGGGACGACGACGTTCATCTACGATCCCAATGGCAACGTCATACAATCGGTGGATGCACGAGGAAGTGCGGGTACGGTCTTTACCGGCTATGATGGCCTGAACCGACCTCTCTGGAAAAATAGTACCAATAGTCCCACTGGAGCTCTGGTCAGCTATACCTACGATAGTACCGCCAATGGCAATGATGGCGTGGGTCAGTTAACCAGCGAAAACTTCAGCGGCAGCGGCGGCCTCTCTGGCTCCTATGCCTACAGCTATGATGGACGCGGGCAACAAGTCAGCGAGACCGTCATCGTTAACGGAACCAGCTACACATTACAAACGGCATATAATGATCACGGGCAGGTGAGCAGCCAGACCTATCCCACCGGGGAGGTGGTCATTCCAGGCTATTCCTCGACGGGCTGGCTGGCGAGTCTGACGACCCAGACGGGGAGCACGGTCACCCCCCTGGCTTCTAATCTAGCTTATAGCGGGCTGGCAGGGGCTGCTGGCAAGATCACCGCGATGAGCTTCGGCAATGGAGCCAACTACGCCGCCAGCTACGACACCGGCATGCGACTGACCTCGGCCTCGCTCACCCAGACGAGCACCAACGCGCTCGTCTACTCTACGCAGCCAACCTACGACGCCGCCAGCAACGTCACCAGCGTGCAGACGAGTATCGCGAGCGCGACGGATACGCAACAGTTCTGTTATGACAGCCTGGATCGGCTGACCTGGGCTGGCGCCACGGGAACGCCGCCATGCGCGAGCCTGACGCCAGGCACACTTACGGCGGCGCAATACCAGCAAAGTGATAGCTACAACGTCGTTGATGGCCTCGTCACCGGCCCGGCAGGCAACTACACCTATGGGGACAGCAGCCATCCACATGCCATCACCGCAACCAGTAACGGGTACAGCGCGGCTTATGACGCGGAAGGCAACCTGACCTGCCGTGCGCCAGGCAGCACGACTACCTGTTCAGGCACGCAGACGGGTCAGCAGCTCAGTTACGACATGGAAGGGCGGCTTGCGTCCTGGCAGAACCAGCCGGGTACCCCGAGTTCAACGGCCAACTACCTCTATGATGGCGCAGGCAACCGCGTCGCCATGCAGACCACCGTGAACGGCACGACCACGCTCACTGCCTATATCGGCGGCATCGAAGAGGTGCAAACCACCGGTGGGGCCACGACCACCACGACGTATTATACGGTGAGCGGGACGCGCATCGCTGCCAGAGTCAACGGGACGCTGTACTACTTTGGCTATGATGCGCTGGGCAGCCAGGTGGCCGTGCTGGACAGTAACGGCAATCTGGTCGGGTCACAGCTCTACGGACCCTATGGCAATTCGCGCTATAGCTCGGGTATCCTGCCAACCAGCATTGGCTTTACCGGACAGCGCTCCGATAGCGTTAGCGGGCTGGATTACTATGTGGCGCGCTACTACGACCCGGTGGTGGGACAATTCCTCGCCGCCGATACGGTCCAGGGCAATGCCCAGGGCACGGACCCCTATGCCTATGTGGGCGGCGACCCGGAGACACGGACCGATCCGAGCGGGCACTGCTGGCCGCTTTGTACCGCCATTATCGGTGCTGTGATCGGGGGCGCCATTGGTGCCGCTACCAGCATTGTCAGTCAGGCCGCCTCAGGCAAGCCAATCAACTGGGGACACGTTGCTGTGAGCGCCGGGGTGGGTGCGGTTGCAGGCGCGCTGGTTGGCACGGGAGTCGGGGCGATGGCTATCGGCGCAACAGGAGTTGTTGCCGGAGGAGCAGCGGTAGGGCTTTCGGCCTCCGCATCAATGACCCTTGCGAGCGTTACGACGGCGGCTGCGATTGGCGCAGGAGTCGGAGCAGCCAGCTCTGCGGTTGGGGCATATGTCAGCCATCAGAGTTTTGCCAATGGCTTGCAAAGCGTTTTCGAAGGGGCTGCGATTGGAGCCATTTCCAGTGCGGCCACGGCATGGGTTGGCGGCCTGGGCGCTTTGGGGGCCAGAGCGATGTTTTCAGGAAGCGCAGGGCTAGGACGAGCACTGCTGCAAGGAACTATTCAGGCAGCAGGAGGCTTCGCCGGAGATGTAGCAGGTCAGGTATGGAGTAATTGGGAAAATGGCAGGAACCAGGCGATTGATTGGGGCTCGGCCTTATGGTCTGCCGGAATCGGATTCGTCGGAGGATTTGCCGGCCAATGGGCTTATAATCATTGGGGCCTTCCAAAGTTGCCTCCAGGCTATCGGAATTTTTCTAATGCGGCTAAAGCCGCTGCAAGAAGTAGCAGGTGGTTCTGGCAAGGTGTCAGATCGAGCGCCGTATCAGGCGTGGTCCAGGGAGGAGTACAGGGTATCCGCACCATCGTTCCTGTTATAACGAGTAGCCCGTATGCAACCTACGGTATTCGTATAGGAGGGCACTTCATGTTCTAATGCCTGAAAGGAGTGGGCAATCTAGATGAGCCAAAAAAGCTGGTCCACTTTGCGCGTCCTGATTGCCCAATTCCACTTTTCTTTTAGGATGGTAGAAGGTTTAGGAACGACAGGAACTCTATCTCATCGTTCTAAAACTTTCTTGTCCACCATGTTATGATTACCTCTATGCGCTTCAAAAATTTTTGAAGCGCATAGAAACTTAGAAAAAGCATTTGAGAGGAGAGGAGAAGATTGTGGCAAATACGGAGAATCAGCAACAAGAGATTGTGCTCAGTGCATCTTCCTCCGATAAGATAGGAGCGATTCTTTTTGCGATTCTGTCGCTGGTGTTGGGAATAGTCTTTCTTCTTCTCGGCAAAGGGCAACTGCCAGCGCTCATAGCATCCTGTCTCTTCTTTGTGGGAAGCGCCTTCTTGATGCTCCTGTACCGAAGATTGACGCACACCCCGGTACTTATTATCAATGCCGAAGGTATCTTCAGCTTGAGGCCGATGCTGAGTATGACCATAAAATGGGAAGAGATCGACGCAATTTATTGTTCCTTGCTGACGAGGACGACCCTGGCACTCACCGTGGATCTTTCACCAGCGGGGCTCGTTGCTTTTTTTGCCAGGCACGGCAAACAACCTCCCCGACAATTGGATGTGACCGTTCCTCAACCGGCACTAAGCATTCCCCAATCCAACCTTCCTCTCCCGATTGGACAGCTGATCGGTCAGATTCGTGAGCAATTCGCGCCTCAAGTAGAAAGGTATCATATTAACCTGGATGAGGAGCATATACTAGAATAGGGCAGGAGCACACATAAGGAAGATGATTACATTAGATGATATCATACAAGGATTACAAGCTCTAGGTTTGCAACGATCTTCGACGGTTGTGGTGCATGCTTCGTTGCGATCTTTCGGACCGACTGAGGGGGGGGCGCTCAGACCGTCTGTCAGGCTCTGCTCGCTACCTGCGGGACGCTGCTTTTGCCTGCAGGCACCTGGGATATGACAGGGGGGGCCTGCTCCTCCGGGACTCGTTCGTCCCCATAACACGGCTGCCAGCGCGGAGACGTGGCAGGAGTTTGATGTCGCTCTCAGCCGCGCAGTGCTCTATTCGGACGATCTGCCCATCGATAAAGAGCTCAACATGCTCCTGTAGATTCTGCGTGTCTTCCGTACCAATGATGTATTATCGGCATTTTCTCTCAACTCCAAAGGACGCGCCGTTCAACACGGTGGATGCACTGATGGCAGAAACGGCGGCCAAATCGTTTCCCGAAGTCTCGCAATCGTTGTGGTTTGAGCGCAAGTGGCCGAGTTTGTAGGAAGCGTTTGAGTATGGGCACATCGATGAAGAGAGCTTGCGAGCAGTCTTCGCGCACTACCTGCCTCAACCCGATGCAGGCAAATGGCCTGCAACCTGATCAAACAGATTGAGAATGCCAGGGCGTTCGGCCTGCCAGTGGTAGTGACGATTAATCGTTTTACCCATGACCATGGCGAGGACATCGCCGTCATCAAGCGTATCGCCGTCGAGGCAGGCGCGGAAGGAGCGTACGTCAGCAATCTCTGGGCTGATGGGAGCAACGGAGGGATGGGCTCACGACCTGGACAAGAAACACTGTACTGCCCTCCGCTCGTGCGATACATGCAGCGACCGGCACAGCTTGCTGTGCACGTAATGACCCATCCAGGGGAACTAGAATACGCTGAAACATATGAACGCTCCTTAGTAGCTGTAGTTAGTTCGACTGGTTCTGCCGAGATCACATGATCACCATCTTTCGCCTGAGCGACCTCCATTGGAAACTGAGGAAAACGAGCAAAGCGCCAAAGACCAGGGCATAGATGCCAATGAACCAGGCCAGTGCCTGCAATCCTGCTACAGGAAACACGACCAGGAGCACACCCAGGAGCAGCGAAGCGATACCGCTCAACAGCAACATCCACTCGTTCCCTACTCTGCGATGCATCCAGATGGCAATAGCGATTTCAAGGCCACCAGTGACAAGAGCCCAGATGGCTATGAGGGAGAGCAGAATGAGAGCGGTAACGATTGGCCAGAACAGGGTAAGCAGACCAACGCCAATGCCAACCAGACCTTCCGCGAGCAGTACGCCCCAGCCTGCATGCATTTTCCGGTCTCCAAGGGCCACCACAAGCGCAAAAATGCCGCTGATCATGGCAAAGGCTCCGAAGCAGATCACTAGAACCTCTAAGGTGAGGCGGGGCCAGAATAAGGCCACCAGGCCAAAAAGAAGCGCCAGGATGCCACGTAAGGCCAGAGCCCACCAGTGACGGAACATTATCGTGTTCATCTCTTTCCTCCTTATAAGACCATGAAAGGACGAGCCTATCTCTCCAAGCTGACCAAAGTTATGGCGTAGGCGCTACATAGGTTGGAACCGGGATAGGCCCAGATGGGTTAGTATTTGATCCCAAAATCTGCACAGGATGATAGAACAGGTTCATGGGAATCTGCGTCAACAACCACTTATTGAAGTCCGTTTGTTCGTTGATGAGTTGCCCTCTTGCGTACTCGATGCGGTTGGTATTAAAGACCTGGGTGGCAAACTGATGTGGATCGCTTGCCAGGTTATTGAAAAACACGACGGCGATTTGATATCCGTGTGCCTGCACCTCATCTGATTGCGACCGTAGTTGCTCAATAAAGCTTTGTGGAACGGTTCCCGTTGTGTCCAGAATGCCACGCGTCGCTTCGGTGAGTTGTGGGATGGGCGGGTCTTGCGTAGAGGTTCCCGCTGGGTCCAACGATGGTGACAATCCAGCACAAGCCACGAGCAGACTAGCCAGAGCCAGGATGAGTATCACTAAGGCACGATATCTTATAAGACACGTTGTACATGACTGTGGCATAAAGCGCCTCTTCTTCTTGCCCTTCAACAAATTCGCTTGATACGATAGGTGAGTTACTGTTTCAAATCCACCCGTATCAGACGGTAAAAACGTTGTTATATGAAGCGTAGCGTGGGCACATCACAACCTGCTCACCCTTCGGGATATGCATCTCACGATATCCTCACAACACTGAAGTTTGTTCTAATGGAGGCTTATTGCGCCATCTGTCGCATCAATCGACGCTTCACGATCTCGACAAGCACGAGATACGTCACTGTCATCACTACGAGGAAGAGGAAGTAGAGCGCTGGTAACGGGGTAAAGCCGAGATAGCCAGCCAACGGCGAGAACGGCAGAACGATCCCGATGGCAACGATGAGCAAGGTCGTGGCTGCCAGTGGTCTACTTGGACGGCTACGCAACGAGTTGCCCGCCGTGCGAATAATGAAGAGCACCAGCGTTTGTGTCGCCAGCGATTCAACAAACCACCCCGTGTGGAAGAGTGGTGCGGAGGCATGGAAGATCGCCAGCATGATGAAAAAGGTGAGAAAATCAAAAATGGAGCTGATCGGGCCAATAAAGACCCTAAAATTGCGAATCAAGCTGATATTCCAGCGTTGCGGCTTCAGGGGACAGGCGAGCAAACACATGTGTCTGCTCTGCTTTTGCATATTCAATAGATCTTCTTAAGAAGGAGAACGGGGAGATTTCTCAAAACGATCACAAGACCGTGATTTTCTCTCACAATGGAGTAACGCCTATCTCACCCTCTTTGCTGTGCCGAGCATGAGGATCAACTGATCTGTGAGAGAGTTGTGAGTTCCCATATTTTTCCTGTGATGCCATTGAGAGCCATCAGAAATACACTTGAGAGCAAGCAATAGTTTGAGCCGGACGCTCTAGTCGGTACAACGTTTCATCGATGGTCTCGCCACAGCCAGGAAGGAGTGTCATAGTATGAACACACTGATTATCTATGATTCAGCATTTGGCAACACGCAGCAGATTGCTGGAGCCATTACCAGTGCCCTGCAAACCTCTGGAACAGTGAGGTGTCTTAACGTATCAGAAGTGCATGCCCTGGACACTCAAGGCGTGGATCTGCTGATTCTTGGTTGCCCGACTCAGCTTCATGGGCTTGCGCCTGCAATGCGCGCTTTCGTAGAGCATCTCCTTGATCGCTCATTTGAAGGTCTGGCAGTGGCTGTATTCGATACCCGTTATCGCATGTCTCGCCTGCTGTCCGGCTCCGCCTCCACGGTTCTTGCCAACAGGTTGGAAAAAGCGGGAGCTAACCTCCTCTTGCCTGCAAAAAGCTTTTTTGTGGTTGACAGAGAAGGTCCCCTGGAAGAGGGAGAACTGGAACGAGCCGAACGATGGACTCGCCAGATTATAGAGCGGTTTGAGATGTTTCATGCCCAACTTGCAGAGAAACAAAATGCATAGTATGAGGAAGAGTAAAGCGCAGCTTCCGTTTGGAGGGTGATATGGAACGCACCTGGATAACCGTCGAGGGCAATGAGGCCGTTGCGAACATTGCCTACGCTTTGAGCGAGGTGATCGCGATCTACCCCATCACCCCATCGACCCCAATGGGAGAACTGGCCGATGCCTGGTCGGCGGCAGGACGCGGCAATCTTTGGGGCACGGTCCCGCTTGTGGTAGAAATGCAGTCAGAGGGCGGCGCTGCCGGAGCACTTCATGGTGCCCTCCAGACAGGAGCGTTAGCCACGACCTTCACCGCCTCGCAAGGTCTGCTCCTCATGATCCCCAATATGTACAAGATCGCTGGGGAACTGACACCGATGGTATTTCATGTGGCTGCCCGTTCACTCGCCACCCAGGGGCTTTCCATCTTCGGCGATCATTCTGATGTGATGGCAACCCGTGCCACCGGCCTCGCGTTGCTTGCCTCCAGCTCTGTGCAGGAAGCTCAAGACCTGGCCCTGATCGCCCATGCGTCCACGCTCAAGACGCGTGTGCCTTTTCTTCACTTCTTCGATGGTTTCCGCACTTCGCACGAAATTAATAAGATTGAACAACTGAGCCGCGAAGACATCGGAGCGATGATCGACGATGCATTAGTCCAGGCACACCGGGCGCGTGCGCTCTCACCTGATCATCCCTTCATTCGAGGGACCGCACACAATCCTGATGTCTACTTTCAAGCGCGTGAAAGTGTCAATACCTATTACCAGGCATGCCCGGCCCTTGTTCAGCAAACCATGGATCGCTTCGCCGCGCTGGTTGGCCGACACTATCATGTGTTCGACTATGTGGGCGCGCCAGATGCCGAACGCGTGATTATCTTGATGGGATCGGGAGCAGAAACGGTTCAGACAACGGTTGACGCTCTCGTGGAGCAGGGCGAGAAAGTGGGCGTTGTCAATGTGCGTTTATTCCGGCCATTCTCGATTGAGCACTTCCTGCAAGCACTCCCATCAACGGTCAAGGCCATTGCCGTGCTGGATCGCACGAAAGAGCCAGGAAGCATCGGGGAACCACTCTACCTTGATGTGGTGACAGCGCTCAACGAAAGAAGGGAGATAAACAACGGAGAGGCGCTCCATCCCCGTATCATCGGTGGACGCTATGGTCTTTCCTCGAAGGAGTTTACTCCCGCAATGGTGAAGGGCATTTTTGACGAACTTTGTCAGAGCGATCCCAAAAATCATTTTACCATTGGTATCAACGATGATGTGACTCACAGCAGTCTGGCCTATGATCCCACTTTCTCTATCGAGCACCATGATACGGTCCAATGCGTCTTCTGGGGTCTGGGTTCCGATGGGACCGTGGGAGCTAACAAAAACTCGATCAAGATCATCGGCGAGGAGACCGAGAACTATGCTCAGGGCTACTTTGTCTATGATTCGAAGAAATCAGGATCGGTGACCATCTCGCATCTGCGCTTTGGACCACAGCCTCTCCATGCTCCCTACCTGATCGGTGTCGATCAGGCAAACTTTGTGGCCTGCCATCAATTTGCGCTCCTGGAGCGCTTCGACGTGCTCAAGTATGTCAGACCAGGCGGAGTCTTCCTGCTCGATAGCCTCTATGGACCGGAGCAGACCTGGGACCATTTGCCCCAGGAGGTGCAGCAAGCGATCATCGAAAAACAACTGCGTTGCTATGTGATAAATGCACATAAGGTAGCCAGCGAGACAGGCATGGGGGGGCGCATTAATACGGTCATGCAGACCTGTTTCTTTGCACTCAGTGGCGTCTTACCAAAAGAAGAGGCGATTGCACATATCAAGCAAAGCATCAAGAAAACGTATAGCAAGCGCGGGGAAGCCGTCGTTCAGCGCAACTTCCGTGCGGTCGATGAGACGCTGGCCCATCTCTATGAGGTGCCCATCTTCATGAAGGAAACCCTCCCACAGATAGCAGAAGGAGGAGGAGAGAGAAACGAGGACGCGGCACCTGTCCCGGCGTCGCTCCATGTCCCTATTGCCCTGCCAATGCTCAAACGGCGTCCTCCTGTCGCGCAAGAAGCGCCCGATTTCGTCCGCCAGGTGCTTGGTCCCATGATCGCTGGAGAGGGCGATACGCTCCCCGTGAGCGCTTTGCCTGTCGATGGCACCTATCCTTCAGGGACCGCGTGTTGGGAGAAGCGCAACATCGCCCTGGAGATTCCTGTCTGGGACCCGGATATCTGCATTCAATGTGGCAAGTGTGTGATGGTCTGTCCACATGCCGTCATCCGCGAAAAGGTCTATGATCCGGCTTTGCTGGCTGATGCTCCCGAGACGTTTTTGACCACTGATGCCCACTTCAAGGAGTTTCCTGGCATGCGCTATACGCTCCAGGTCTCCCCTGAAGATTGTACGGGCTGTGCTCTCTGTGTCGAAGCATGCCCGGTGAAGCATAAACAACAGGTCGGACGCAAAGCCATCAACATGGCTCCGCAACCACCGTTGCGCGAACGCGAAAAGACCAATTGGGAGTTCTTCCAGACCTTACCAGATGTCGATCCAACGCGCCTGAATATGGCAGCCATCAAAGACACGCAGTTGCTCCTCCCATTGTTCGAGTTCTCGGGGGCATGCTCTGGGTGTGGCGAGACCCCTTATATCAAGCTCGCCACCCAATTGTTTGGTGATAGGATGCTGGTTGCCAACGCGACGGGCTGCTCCTCCATTTATGGCGGCAACCTGCCCACGACGCCCTGGACAATGAACTGTGAGCAAAGAGGACCAGCGTGGTCCAACTCGTTGTTTGAAGATAATGCCGAGTTTGGCCTGGGCATGCGCATTGCACTGGATAAACAGCTTGAGTACGCCAGTGAACTGCTCTCGCAATGTAGCGATATCGTTGGTGTGCATCTGGTAGAAGATTTGCTGACTGCCACTCAAGCTACAGCAGCCGAAATATGGGCGCAGCGGGAACGGGTGGCGCAGCTCAAACATCGGCTCCAGTACAGCCTGCAAGAAGCGTCCACCCAGGCTGAACACCAGGACGACCTGCAAGAGCAGCGCACGCGCGTCCAGCACTTACTTAGCCTGGCAGATGCCTTTGTGAAGAAAAGTGTCTGGATCATCGGCGGTGATGGGTGGGCGTATGACATTGGCTTTGGTGGACTGGATCATGTGCTGGCTTCTGGGTGCAACGTCAACGTGCTGGTGCTGGATACAGAGGTCTATTCCAATACAGGAGGGCAAGCCTCAAAATCCACGCCACGAGCCGCCGTCGCTAAATTCGCGGCACGGGGCAAAGCGCTGCCCAAGAAAGATCTGGGCATGCTGGCAATGGCCTATGGGAGCGTCTATGTTGCACATGTTGCGATGGGCGCCAACGATCAGCAAACGCTGCGCGCCTTCCTGGAAGCTGAAGCCTACGATGGCCCCTCACTCATCATCGCCTACAGCCACTGCATCGCCCATGGCATCGACATGAAGAAGGGACTGGACCAACAAAAGCTGGCCGTCCAGACGGGCTATTGGCCGCTGTACCGCTACAATCCAGAACTGGCACAGAGCGGCAAAAACCCGTTGACGCTCGATTCCAAAGCGCCAACACTGCCCCTGGAACACTATGCCTATAACGAGACGCGCTATCGCATGCTGCTGCAAAATGACGAGCAGCGCGCCGAAACCCTCATGGAACAGGCTCAACGCGATGTGCAGGACCGCTGGGAGCAGTATCAGCAACTAGCAGTTCAGTCACATCATGAAGAGGAGGAGCACCATCATGCCTGATCTTACCACCACCTATCTCGGGCTTCACCTGAAGAGCCCGGTGGTTGCTTCAGCGTCGCCGCTTTCCAAGAAGCTTGACCGCGTGCGTCGCTTAGAAGATGCTGGAGCAGGCGCCGTTGTGATGTACTCTTTGTTTGAGGAGCAGATCACACATGAAAGCTATGAACTTGATCATTACTTGAGTCGCGGGACGCACAGCTATGCTGAGTCTTTGAGCTACTTTCCCGATCTGGAGCACTATAACAGAGGGCCAGAAGCCTACCTGGAACACCTCTATAAGGTGAAACAGGCTGTAGATATTCCGATCATTGGCAGCCTGAACGGCATCTCATCGGGCGGCTGGATACGCCATGCCCACAACATAGAGCAAGCGGGAGCCGATGCCCTGGAACTGAACATCTATTACCTGCCGACCGACCCGGAGCTTTCCAGCGCGGAACTGGAGGACAGTTATATCTGCCTGGTCAGGGATGTGCGGGCCGCGATAAAAATTCCCATTGCGGTTAAGCTCAGTCCCTTTTTCACCGCGCTCCCCTACACGGCAAGGCAACTGGTCGAGGCGGGAGCAAATAGTCTGGTGCTTTTTAACCGTTTTTACCAGCCAGATTTCGATCTGGAAACGCTGGAGGTAGCTCCCCACCTGGAACTGAGTACCTCCCGCGATTTGCATCTCCCGCTGCACTGGATTGCGCTGCTCTACGGGCACGTCAACGCCGATTTTGCTCTCAGTAGTGGCGTTCATATTGCGAGAGATGTGCTCAAAGCGATGATGGCAGGAGCAAAGGTGGCGATGATGACTTCTGAACTGCTCAAAGCAGGCATTGATCGGCTTCCCCATCTTCTGAGAGAGTTGCACCGCTGGATGGAAGAGCACGAATATGCATCTATTAGACAAATGCAGGGCAGTATGAGCCGGCGTGCAGTCGCAGAACCGGCAGCCTTCGAGCGAGCAAACTACATGAAGACGCTCAACTCGTTCGATCCGTACCTGCCTTGAGAAGCCAGACAGAGACTTGGAAGTCTTCTCTTCTGAGTCCTATCTGACTTCCCGCTCAAGCCAACAGAGCAAACGCGGCATACCGAGGACATCGAGCACTTGCTCACAACTATGAGATACAGGCTGTGTTGTTGTCAACACGATGTGCTGCACATCAGGTTCCTCACTGGAAGCAAAGGCTTCCCACATGGTGGATTGTTTCTCATAGAGGTCTGGCCGGCCATCAGAAGCAAGTGATGCCATGTTCGTAAGAGGTTGCCCAGCCCCCGCGCGCGCATTCCAACGATGTGCCAGCCGCTGAAGCGCCGTCTCGCGCGGACACACGCACTCGACAAACAAGACCGCAGCCCCGTGCGCCCTCGCTTCACAAGCAATCATCTGGCGGTCAGTTCTGCGCATAAAGGAGGCATCGAGCAGTACACTGCGACCAGTGGCAAGCGCTGCCCCCGCCTCTGTTCGCAGCGCCTGGTAGGTACGAGCCGTCCACTCAGGGCGATAGACGCCCCAACCGAAGGCATCTGCCTGTGGCTGCTCTGGATCAAGCTGCGCGAGCCGTTTACGCAGGCTATCTGAAGAGCGGAGCACCCATCCTGATTCCCGCTGAAGTACATGTGCTACCGTGCTTTTTCCTGTACCCATCAAGCCACCAATCATGACCAGTATAGATCTCGTAGGCCCACTTGCATAGTGGGCAGCTAATGAGAACAATACTGAGGCTTGTTGACCTGAGACCTCACATTGAACTTCGGAAATCTCCGGTTCGTCTAATTGAAAGGAGAGCACTTTGCCACGAACGCAGGCCCGATAGCATAGATAGAAAGGGAGGAGCTCGCGCAAAGTCTCATCACCAGTTTCCGCACTGTAGGCATCGACAAAACTCCGCGCCAAATCAGAACGACTGGCAAGATCCAGTTCCATCGCCAGAAAAGCGATTTCGCCAGCCACATCGCTATAACGAAAACGTTCATTGAATTCGATCCGATCCAGAATCGCGAATTGCCTCCCGCTGTGAGGGGATCTCTGTGTATGATCCAGGATATAGACGTGTTGCAGGCGTAAATCTCCATGGCAGTCACGAATGCGCCCTTCACGGACCCGGCTATCAAAGAGGGCTGTGCGCGCTTCGAGAAAGCTGTGAACATATGCTACGATATGATCGTATATAGCCTTATTAAGCGTACGACCGATATAAGGCTGCATCTGCGCAAAGTTCTCCTCCCAGTTTCCCCGAATCACATCCAGGTTGCCAAAGCTAGTTATATGCTCATCGGTATGGGTCGTTGCGTGAAAGTTTGCCACAAAGCGAGCAATCTCTCCAAGGAGCGGAAGATCAGCCTTGCCCGTTTGTACCCAGGTTTCCAGCAGAGCCGCGTCGGGAAGGCGCACCATTACCACAGCATAATCCACGACAGTGCCATCTGCGAATGTTGACTCTGGTAGAGGTGCTTCCTCCGGCGGAACGATGGGACCAAAACGATAGTGTCCCTCAAGAAAAGCCAGCACAGGGGCAACGCCAAGATAGATGTGCGGCGCGAGCGGTCTGTTCAGCAGTACCTCTTGCTGACAGAAATGGCGACGCAGTGCAGGAGTTGAGTAGTCAAAGAAGCCAAAATCCTGTGGCTTCTTCAGTTTATAGACACGGTCAGGCGTCAGTAAAACAGCCGAGGCATGCGTTTGGATAAGAGCAACGGACGATCCATTGGGTAAGACGAATGGAAACGCTTGCGGGCGTGTCAGTTCCTGTAACATGGCTGTAAAATCACTGATTGCAACTTGCGCCCGTTTATCAGACTGCCGAGGCTCATGCATACTACTTCTCCCCTCATATGAGTTTTCCTTGACTTCGCGAGCCAATCATAGCATTTTTTCTGCTACACGGAAAGGATGCAAGCGGAGCGACTGAGTGGTCGTCGCCCTGCTTGCTACTCAGAAGGTGCAGTTATCGAGCTACCGACCAGAGTTTTTATTTGATATCAAGTTCAGGCTTTGAATAAGCCGAGGATCCCGGCAGTTGAGCGCCGGTGGTTCCAATTGCCTCCAGCAGCAAGGAGGGCTCAGGCTAAAGGTCCATTCTGAACAATTTGAGTTCAGTGTAGTGATTGTGAGATGAGTTCCTGCCATTGTGACGTAGATGTGACATCAGGTGATTAGTCTATGTATGTAGAATCAAAGGGAAGAACATCGCCGGAACTGCTGTTTTTCCTGGAGTTGGGGCCATCTGGCACAGAGTAGTAAAGACCATGATGCAAGATACTCTCCAGAGTGCCTACGAATAACCCGGCAGATCATTTTTGCCGTAGAGTATCGCTCATGAAAAGGCATGGAGACATATGGAAGCACATCAAGTTGGAACTGCCTCTATCCCGGGTAGAAAAACTCCTACGAACATTTTTTGGTATCAGCAGCACCATCCTCTTAATGTCTTTTTTCAGCCGAAGAGTATTGCGGTCATTGGGGCGACAGAAAAGGCAGGCAGTGTTGGGCGTACGATCCTCTGGAACTTGATCAGCAATCCCTTTGGGGGAACAGTTTTTCCCGTCAATCCCAGACACGCCAGCGTTCTGGGCATCAAGGCGTACCCCCACCTGGCTGCTCTTCCCCAGCAGGTTGATCTTGCAATCATTGTCACGCCTGCCCCAACGGTGCCTGGCCTTATTGCCGAGTGTGTTGATGCGGGCGTCAAGGGAGCTATCATTATTTCGGCTGGTTTCAAAGAAAAAGGTGCAGAAGGTGCATATCTGGAGCAGCAGATCCTGGAGCAAGCGCGTCGAGGAAATCTGCGTATCATTGGCCCCAACTGCCTGGGGGTGATGAGCCCACTCACCGGGCTCAATGCGACTTTTGCTCACATTATGGCGCGACCCGGTAATGTCGCCTTCATCAGTCAGAGTGGCGCTCTATGCACTGCCGTTCTGGATTGGAGCATCAGTGAAAACGTCGGTTTCAGCGCCTTCATTTCCATTGGCTCAATGGTGGACGTGGGTTGGGGTGATCTGATTGAGTATCTGGGCAGTGATGGATACACGAAGAGCATCGTCATCTACATGGAAACTATCGGAGATGCGCGGTCGTTCCTCTCCTCCGTCAGGGAAGTTGCCCGCACGAAGCCAATCATTATTATCAAAGCCGGTCGGACTCAGGCGGCTGCGCAAGCAGCCGCTTCACATACCGGGGCATTAACCGGCAGCCAGGAAGTTTTCGACGCAGCCTGTCGCCGTTGTGGCGTGCTCTCTGTCAACCGTATTGATGAGCTTTTCTCGATGGCAGATGTGCTGGCGAAGCAGCCACGCCCTCGGGGACCACACCTTACGATCTTGACTAACGCGGGTGGCCCTGGAGTTCTCGCCACCGATGCCTTACTGACCACAGGCGGTACACTCGCTGAATTATCACCCCAAACCCTCACCGCGCTTGATCGAGTCCTCCCTGCACACTGGAGCCACGCCAACCCGGTGGATATTCTTGGTGATGCCGATCCTGAACGTTACGCCAAAGCTCTGGAGATCGCGGCTCAAGACCCGAACAGCGATGGATTGCTGGTTATCCTGACTCCTCAGGCAATGACCGATCCTACCTTGACTGCCGAATATCTCAAGCGCTACGCCACTACCACGGGCAAGCCGATCCTGGCTAGTTGGATGGGTGGGGCCAGCGTGACCGCCGGCCATACCATTTTGAATCAGGTCGGTATTCCCACGTTCGCTTATCCAGACACCGCTGCTCAGGCATTTAATTACATGTGGCACTATGTCTTCAACCTGCGCGGTATCTACGAGACCCCCTTGCCTTCTCCGCAACTAGATCACGATGGCCCGGACAAAGCGTCGGCGACGAAGATGATTGAGGCTGCTCGCCAGTCGGGTCGGACGATACTGACAGAGGTTGAATCCAAACAGCTCCTTGCAGCCTATGGTATCCCAACGGTCGAGACACGAGTTGCCACCAGTGAAACCGAGGCCGTCACATGCGCGGAAGCCATCGGCTACCCGGTCGTGCTCAAGCTCTTTTCAAAAACCATTACGCACAAGACCGATGTGGGTGGCGTACAGTTAAACCTATCAGGAGCGGACTCGGTGCGTCATGCTTACCAGGCAATTGCCGCTGCGGTTCGCGACAACGTGGGAGCCGAACATTTTCTGGGCGTGACGGTCCAGCCGATGATCTCGCTGGATGGCTATGAACTCATTCTGGGCAGCAGCCCTGATCCACAGTTTGGTCCGGTCCTGCTCTTTGGCTCAGGTGGTCAGCTCGTGGCAGTGTATCGAGACCGCGCCATCGCCCTTCCTCCACTCAATACGACGCTGGCGCTGCGGATGATGGAACAAACCCGTATATTGAGCGCCCTCAAGGGAGTGCGGGGACGCCCGCCTGTTGACCTTACCGCCCTGGAACACCTTTTGGTTCGCTTCAGTTCTCTGGTCGTAGAACAACGCCGTATTAAGGAGATCGACATCAATCCGCTGTTGGCCTCTCCAGATCGCTTGCTGGCCCTGGACGCCCGCGTGGTCCTGCATGACCCGGAGACCTGCGAAGATGCGTTGCCTCAACTTGCCATTCGACCTTATCCGCTACAGTACGTCCAACCCTGGACGCTGCTTGATGGTACTCCAGTCACGCTTCGTCCTATCCTTGCAGAGGACGAGCCGCTGATGATCAAGTTCCACCAATCGCTTTCGGAGCGCAGCGTCTATTTCCGCTGGTTGCACATGCTCGGCTTGAGCCAGCGGACTGCGCACGAGCGATTGATTGGCGTCTGCTTTATTGACTACGACCGAGAAATGGCGTTCGTGGCCGATCATCTTCATCCAGATACCGGGCAACATGAAATTCTTGGTGTAGGCCGCATCATCAAAATTCGTAATACCGATGAGGCGGAATTTGCGCTCCTCATCGCTGATCAATTCCAACGAAAAGGACTGGGGACGGAATTACTGCGTCGCCTGATCCAGTTTGGACGCGACGAAAAGCTCCAGCGATTGACCGGTGATATTCTCGTCGAAAATAACGGGATGCAAGAAGTCTGTAAGAAGCTCGGCTTCAGGCTCGAGTTTTCGCCAGAACAGGAAGTAATGAAAGCGGAACTTGAGCTGTGATGCACATAGTATGCACGAATGCAGAGAAGCCATAGAAAGGAAGACATCTCATGACTTTCCAAAGTCTGTTGGCATATAATACGCTCCATCCTTACTTTCAGGAGCGAGTGCGTTGTCATGAGCCGCTTGCGGAGCACAGTTCCTTTGGCGTCGGGGGGCCAGCAGATCTCTGGCTATCAATCGAAACGCGCCAGGAGCTGAATGATCTCATCAGCCTATGCACGCAACAACGTTGGCCGTTGCTTGTAACAGGTGCAGGTTCCAATATTCTCTATGCAGATACAGGTGTACGCGGCATCGTTGCTCGTATTGCCATGAGCAACTACCATGTTGAAGAGCAAGCTGACAAATCGGCCCTCATCATCGCCGAGGCCGGCGTCCGCTGGACAGAGTTACTCAAGGAGCTGGTTTCGCCTGGCTGGGGAGGTCTGGAATTTGGCGTAGGCATTCCTGGGACTATGGGAGCTGGAGTTATTAGCAATGTGGGAACGCACAACAAGGAACTGGGACAGGCTTTAGAGTGGATTGAAGTGCTAGATGCCCGCGCATGCAATCGTCCAGAAAAGGAACCATCCATGTTTCCGGTCATGGCGTTTCGTCGCTATCAGCATGATGATCTGGACCTGGGCTACCGTCATAGCCGGTTCCGCGAAAACAGGCTGACTCACATTACGCCACAGGGGCAGTTGATATTGCCTCCACGCGGCTTGATCGAGCCCGCCGAACTGGTTGTCACATTGTGTCTGCGTGTCCACAGACAAGATCCCGCGATACTGGAAAACTTGCTCAAGCAACACATCCAGGAGCGGAGAAAGGCTGATCCAGAGCAACGACATTGTGGTTCGATCTTTAAAGATCCCCCCGGCACGACGGCACGGGTCCTCATTGAGCGTGCAGGTCTGGCAGGGAAAATACGTGGCAACGCCCAGATCTCCGAACAGAACGCGAACTATATTGTGAATCTGAATCGCGCCAACGCAACAGATATTGCCACACTGATCGTCGAGGCTCATCAACAGGTTCTCGCCAGGTTTGGGGTCAGTCTCGCGCTCAATGTCGAACTCCTGGGTGAGTGGCAATCCTTTACCAATACGCTCACCGTTTCATCTTCCTAAAACGATGAAGAGGACATACCGTCTGGCGATATGTCCTCTCAAGAGCAAGGAAAACTCACGCTACTATTTGCCTGACGGCTCCAATCCCAGGCTGCGTCTGATTTCCAGGAAGCGCACAATGTCTTCTCGGCCCAATACACCAACCAGGAGACCATCTGCCACGACCGGCAACTGATTGATATCCTGAGCGACCATTACAGGCAGAATCTCATTGAGGCTCTGCTGCGGAGAAACAAGGTGTAGCTTCTCCACAGGTGTCATAGCCAGACCAACAGGGGTCTGAGCCCATTGCTCGCGCGGAATATGACGAATATCGCTCAAAGTAATCAAGCCAGCGAAGCGGTCGGCCTGCATCACAAAAGCGCTACGCCAGCCATTAGGGAGGAAAAGATCATCTACCAGCTTTTGTAGCGAAATGTTGGCAGGGACTGTGGCAGGGTGGGGATTCATGACTTCGCTTACCACCACGCCTTTGAGCATCGTTTCCAGCGTGGCCTGGATGTTAGCAGATTGGGCGCTGTTGAGCAGAAACCAGCCGATCAATCCGAGCCAGATGCCATCTAATATGCTCGATCCCAGAATCAGCCAGAAGCCTAAGAAAATCAAGAGATAGGCAATACTCTGTCCTGCCACCGTCGCTACTCTGGTAGCGGTTCGTAGATTACCGCTGATCTTCCAGACGATTGAGCGGAGAATCCGTCCCCCATCCAACGGAAAACCCGGGACGAGATTGAAGACACCCAGGAGCCCATTAGCGATTGCCAGATAGCCTAGCATGGCCGCCAGCGGAGAGGTTCCCAGTCCAATGGCAAACAAGAGGAGATACGACAATCCGGCGATCAGCAAACTCGTCAGAGGGCCAATGACAGCCATCTGGAACTCTACACCCGGGCTTTTCGGCTCTTGCTCGATGTTCGAGATGCCCCCGAAGATGAAGAGCGTGATGCTTTTTACCGGCAGGCCCCGCGCGCGGGCGACCAGGGAGTGTGCCAGTTCGTGAACAAAAACTGAAGCGAATAGCAACAGGGCTGATAGCACGCCAACGATCCAATACATCAGGGTGGGCCATCCGGGATAGAGAACTTGAAACCAGCCTGTGGCAAGAGACCAGGTGAGCAGCACCAGGATAACGAACCAGCTCACATGAACAGTGATATCAATTCCGGCAATTTTGCCGATATGAATCGATCCAGACATCATAAGCCTCCTCTTTTCAGTGCTGCGATTTGGCGCACTGAACTTGTAAGAACGCCAGTGGCACAGACAATTCATGTCAGGCTATCTCCCAGGAGTTCCTCTTCTCCTCCCAATGTTACACTCCCAGCATCACAGTGTTCTCACAGCTTAGAGAGAGAAGATCACACAACGCTCACACATCGTCACACATCGTGGCGCGTCCTTAAAGGGGCTACGCTCTCCAAAAGAAGGGCGCATAGATACTATTACAGGCTGTATTGAGTGGGAGAGGTGGCACTGCCATGACAACTGGTAGTGATGGGCTCGAATGGGGAGGACGATGAAGCCGGAAGATACCAAGAGCGGTGACAGATGTGACCGCTTTGTGAAGAGAGAGATTGTCAAAGAGATAAGCATGTGACTCTAAAGCTTCATAGTTAGCATAACGCGAGAAAAGAATAGAAAATTCTCGCACGTAAAGAAAGAGTATAATCAGGATTGCCATCTACGCAGGAGACAGTTTGTGTTGCCTTGATGTTCTGGAAGGACGATCAATACCGACAATGGCAGCCGTTTGCTAACTCACACTTGAGCAGAAGAACCTGGAAGGGAGTTTGTTATGATACAGACTATTAGCGCACCGACCGAGGTGGCGCCCGAGCAACTCCGTCGGCGTGTCGATTCCACGCTACTACCTTTGACTTCCGCCGATACACCTCCACTTGAGGGGACAATTGGACAGCTTCGTGCGGTCGATGCCATCGCCTTTGGCCTGGAAATCGACTCATCTGGTTACAACCTTTTCGTCGCGGGTCCAGTGGGGTCGGGACGTGAACGAACTATCCACGATTTCTTGCGGCAGTTTGCCCCGACCCGGCCCGCTCCATCTGATTGGGTGTATGTCTATAACTTTATCCAGTCAGACCAACCAATTGCTCTTCGCTTGCCACAGGGGCGGGGACGCAAATTTGCCACCGACCTTGATGGCTTTGTGCAGGCCGCTCTGCGTGATATTCCACGCGCTTTTGAGGGCGAGGACTATGAGAGCCACCGTCGCGAGGCACTTTCCGGGCTATCCCAGCGACGCGAGGCGCTTTTAGAGCAACTCCAGGCATTCGCACGCGACAATGGCTTTGCCATCGAAATGACCCCTTCAGGTATGGTCGTTGTGCCGCTGAACCAGGGACAGCCGCTATCAAATGAAGAGTTCCAGCACCTGCCCGATCAGCGTCGGCAAGAACTGGAGCAGCGTGGCAGTAAACTTCAGGAGCATGTTTCTGACACGCTGCGCCAGATTCGTCAGCTTCAGAAGGAAGCCACTGAACAGGTACGACAGCTTGACCGCGATGTAGCCCTCTTCGTTGTTGGTCCTCATCTTGACGAACTGCGCGAAGCATATGCCGATCTACCAGCAGTGTTAACCTACCTTGACCAGATCCAGAGCGATTTGCCGGAGCATCTTGATGACTTCCGTAGCAATGAGGACGAGGGGCAGCAGTCAGGGATGCTCAACCGTCTGGCTGGAGTGCAACGTGAGGAGCATCTGGCTCGTTATCGCGTGAATCTCTTCGTTGACAATGACGACTTCAAGGGCGCGCCGGTCGTTTTCGAGCGCAATCCCACCTATTACAACCTCACAGGCCGGATCGACTATCGGTCTACCTTTGGCGCTATGATGACCGATTTTCGCCAGATCAAAGCGGGGGCATTGCATCGGGCCAATGGTGGTTTTCTCATCTTGCAGGCTCGCGATGTTCTGAGTGCTCCTTTTGCCTGGGAAGCCCTTAAACGTGCGCTGATGTGTCAAGAGGTGACCATTGAGAACCTGGGGGAGCAATATTCCACTATCCCAACCGAAAGGCTGCGGCCCGCCCCCATTCCTCTCAACGTCAAGGTGATCCTGCTTGGGCCACCAGAGATCTATTATCTGCTCTACCAGCATGATCCCGACTTCCAGGAGCTGTTCAAGGTCAAAGCTGACTTTGCGCCAGATATGGATTGGAACCAGAAGCACCTCAACGACTACGTGGCTTTCATCGGTCAGCGGGCGCGCGAGGACGGTCTGCGCCACTTCGACCGCACAGCCATGGCCTGTGTTATCGAATATAGCGCCCGACGCTGCGAGGATCAACGCAAGCTTTCGGGCCGGATGGGCGACATCGCTAATATCGTCAATGAAGCGAACTATTGGGCTGGGAAGGCCGGACATGAGATGGTACAGGCCGTTGATGTTGAACAGGCCATCAACAAGCGAAAATACCGTTCTGACCTGGTCGAAGAGCGAATCGGGGAGATGATCAATAATAGCACTCTTATGATCGATACCAATGGTACCAGAGCAGGACAGATCAACGGGATGGCAGTGATTGATCTTGGTGGGTATGCTTTTGGCAAGCCATCGCGTATCACGGCCCGTGTCTCTCCTGGCCGTGGTTCTGTGCAAAGCATCGAGCGTGAGATTGAACTGTCCGGCCCGTTTCACTCGAAGGGCTTTCTGATCCTCTCCGGCTATCTGACCGGTCAGTACAGCCAGCACTATCCCCTCTCGATCAGTGCAACCATTACCTTCGAACAGTCTTACGACGAGATTGAAGGAGATTCTGCCTCATCGACTGAACTGTACGCCCTCCTTTCCGCGCTAGCCGATCTCCCGTTGCGCCAGGGCATTGCCGTTACCGGCTCAGTCAATCAGCATGGCGAGATCCAGGCGGTGGGGGGCGTTATCCCTAAGATCGAAGGCTTCTTCGCCGTCTGTAAAGCCAGAGGGCTGACCGGCGAACAGGGCGTGATCATTCCGGCGGCGAATGTACCGAACCTGATGCTCAACGAAGAAGTGATCGATGCTGTCCGCAACGGCCAGTTTCACGTCTGGGCCGTGCATACCATCGACGAAGGCATCGAGCTGCTTACCGGCCATCCGGCAGGTCAGCGCGGTTCTGATGGGCAATACCCCGTTGGGACGGTTCACCAGTTAGTTGAAGGCAAATTGCAACAATACGCCGAGTTTCTGCGGGACTTCGGCAACGGTCACACAACGACGGCCAGGCGGAAGCACAGCAAAGCAGAGTCAACGACTGATATGTCTGATTTGTGAGGGTGAGAGCCAGCCACTGTGATAGGTGTGTGAAGTGTAGGCGATATACTCTCAGTATCTTGGAAAGAGCCTTGCTAACATTGTAGAGCACTACATACAAGCTTCTTGTTGGAGGAGAGAGGATGATGCCATGATGAATCTGGAAGGCCCCAACGTTCATCAAAGAAGACTCTTGTACCTCGACTGGCTGAAGGTGCTGGCTGTGCTAGGGGTATTCTTCGCGCATAGCATTGATATGCTGGATCTGGTTGACTGGCACACCAGATATCAGGAACATGCCGTTGGTATTATGATCTTTACCAGCTTTGGCTCACAGTGGGGGATGGCGCTGATGTTTTTACTTGCCGGGGCAACCGCCCAGTTTGCTCTGGGTTCCAGAAATGGCGCTCAGTTTATCAACGAGCGGGTGAAGCGCCTTCTGATCCCATCTATCTTTGGTATCCTTTTGCTCTCGCCTATAGAAGCGTACTTCGATGCTCTGCGACGCTTGGTGTACGACAACTCGTTCTTTCAGTTTGTGCCCCATTTTTTTGCGAGCATCCACATTGGCGGGGACTTTCGCTGGTTGGCGTCCTTTGGCTATCATCTCTGGTTCCTGGTCTTCCTTTTCCTGATTTCGTTGCTCTCTTTGCCGCTGCTCATACTGCTCAGGCGGAAACAGGGCCTGCGCCTCATCCACTGGTTGGCGGCAATCTCTACCCCACCCGGCGGCCTGCTGCTGTTGGCAATCCCCTTTATCCTCGTTCAGGTCTTTTTGAAAGCTCCCTTCCCCGGCTATCAGAACTGGGCCGATTGCTTCTCGTGGCTGCTTAGCTTCTGGTACGGCTACATCTTGCTGGCAGATGCACGTTTTGAACAGGCCATCCGGTCTCAGAGGCGATTTACGCTGCTGGCTGCGAGTGCCTGTTTGCTGCTACTTGTGGGGCTCTATATGATGGGATATATCCAGAGCTGGGAAGCCAGACCAGATTTTTCCATCGGCTATATCTGCTACCAGCTTTTACGTGGGCTCCTGAACTGGTCTCTCCTGGCCTTTATTCTGTATTTTGCGATGCGCTTCCTGGACGCTGGCAACAGGCTTCTCAGCTATATGAATGAAGCGGCGCTGCCTTTTTATATCTTACATTATCCTGTCGTTGTCATCACCGCATTTTATATTGAGAGTTGGAGTGATAATCCTCTGCTGCGCTTTTTACTGATAAGCACGATGGCTTTGATCTTGACGCTGGCGCTGTATGAACTGCTGGTTCGACGTATCCCACTTATGCGTTTGCTCTTCGGCATGAAGCCGCCAAAATATGAGGATGATATCAAACCTCTGGTGTTAAGGCATGCTCACCGTCCTTGACAAAGTCCTCCAAATAACATAGCATATAACTGCTTCACAGTAGAGTTAGTGTAATGTTTTTCTCCGTATTGTATTGTTGGCGCCATATTGATCAGATAACAGGACCTCATGTCTATTAAACAACCACCTATAGCTATAAGTGCCGCCAGTTCTCCGCACGCCGTTATGCACACGCACAGGGTTTATAAAGTAGTTCGCTGGCTGCTGCTCATCTCAGGACTGTTAAGTCTGCTGTATACCAGTATTTCGGTAGGCGTCGCTATCGGTGTCGTCTATGGGCCACCGCAGCCGGTCGTTCAGACCCCCGCCGCTTTTGGTCTTCCCTTTCGGAATGTCACCTTTACCAGTCGCGAAGACCACCTGGCGTTGCGGGGCTGGTTTATTCCCGGTGTGCTTCCCGATGGGCGCTTGACATCTGAGCGCACGCTGATTCTCGTGCATGGCCTCCATTCCAATCGGGCTTCTCCTCTCTTGCTTGGGCTCAGTGCTGCCCTGGCCCGGCGCGGCTTCGCGGTTTTAGATTTTGATTTACGCGGCCACGGCCAATCGGCCCCAGCGCCATTAGCTATGGGTCTTTTTGAGCAGCGCGACGTGCTGGGGGCGGTCGATTTTCTGCGTTCGGGTCCGTTGCCTTATCCCGATTTAGGGCATCCTCGCGTCATTGGGGGATGGGGCGATTCGATGGGTGGAGCTACGATGTTGCTTGCTGCCGCCCATGAACCGGCCATTCGGGCCGTTGTGACCGATAGCGCTTTTGCGGCTATTGTGCCGTTGCTCCGCGAATCAAACGTGCCCTTGATGTTCCTGCCCGGCGTTTTGACAGCCATACATGACCTTTACGGCATCAACTATTATGCGGCCAGGCCGGTGGATGTTGTTGCGAAGATTGCGCCGCGCCCAATCTTTTTTATTCAAGGCGCCGCTGATACGGTCGTTCCACCTGATAATATGCGAGAACTGGCGCGGGCCGCGGCTGCCGCTCATCAAGCTCATATTCAGACCTGGATGGTGCCGGGCGCAAACCACATCGAGTCGTTTGCGAAGATGGGGGACGTCTATGCGAATCGGGTGGCAGGTTTTTTCGCAACAGCTCTTGGTTCTAACTAATTCCCGTGTGCCGTAAGTGTGGCTGAGAAGGGGAGCGTTCTCGTCAAGCGGCGTTCATCGCTGAACTGTTTGGGGGAGCAGCCCAAACTGGACAGAGGAGGAACTCTCTACCACCACCATCTGCCTCGTTTTTTGCAACACCCTCATACTGAGAAGCAAACACTAGCTTATGCGCCAGTGATTTCATTGTGATACTTCTCTAATCGTAAGTGATCAACATGATACATATAATATCTATACTCTATTAATGAGGAAGAAGAGAGTGAATCATTTTGTATATAAATAGCTAGTTCTGTACGGAGCAAACATATGAGTACGTACAAGCATGACACTGAAACAGAGCAGAAAGACCTGCTCCAGCGCAGCGATGCGCCACCTCCTGACTCGATCTACACGGAAGATACCATGCATGAGCAGAGGATACCATCTGTGCCACCTCCATCACCTCCCCCACCACCGTTGCATGTACAGCCGCCCCGGCCCAGGAACAACCCCTGGACAATCGCGACCATTGTAGCGGTTATCGTGGTAGTGCTCTTGACGAGTGGCCTGGTAGTTTTTGCGCAACTGAACGCTCACCCCAATCCCAACGGGACAGCCACTCCCGCGCCGACGGTCACATCTCTCCCCACGACCGTCCCGGGTACGCCTCCACCCAGTGGCAGCGATGTCACGCCGCTCCCCACGCCCGGGGTAACGTTCGGTCCACAAGCCTGTCCCTCCGCAGTGAAAGACCCGGCTTACTGGAACACAATCATTGGCGCGAAGGCGGGCGTATCCCTGGTCGAGAGCGTGAGTTGCGCCAACGTCCTGGGGAACACCTCTTTACAAGCATTAGTGACGGCACGTCATAGTGGCACAGGCGCAACGCTTGATGCCTACGTTTTTGACAAGATCACCAGTGCAACGCCCAAACAGCTCTTCAAGCTGCAAGGACTCTCCAAAGGTGATGCCAAAATCAGTTACTACAACACTATTCTAACGGCTGAAGTCGATCAGAACTCTGGCATCAACGCTGGCAAGCCTGATGCCCAGTTGACACCGGATCTCTTCCGCGAATTTGCTTGGGATGCTGGTCAGCAGGCGCTGGTACAGGTAGCCTTCCCTGGCATCTTCCCGGACCTGACGCGCTATCAAGCTGAAGCAGCGCAGGCTCAGGTCAATCATGGCCTGGATACCTGGAAGAACGATCCAGTTCAGGTTGCCCAGCGGCTGGCCTCGCGCTTTCTCAACTGGACCCGCCCTGCCACCGGCACGCTTGTTAGCGGTGGCGGTGCCCAGGATGTCTATGCCACTGTTCGAGTAGTGGAGTCAACGACGGTCAACAACAATCCAACGATTATCGTCACGCTGAGCCGCCTCGAAGGTAGCACCCATAACTATTGGGTCGTAATAGCAGTCGAAGATACAACTCTGCTCTCGGTCGCATCGCCCCAGGCGCGTACACTGATCGCCAGCCCGGTCACAATCGAGGGCCAGGGGAGTGCCTTTGAAGCGGTGATCGGCAAGGCGATGGTGCTGGACCACCTGTACACTGACATCGGCCATGCCACTGTTACGGCCTCCCAGGTCGGCATGGGGAAAGGCCCGTTCTCGACCAGAGTCATCTACAATACAACTTTCCATAACGGCGTGCAAGAAGGCATTGTAGAGGTTCAGGAAGCGAACGGGGGAATCAGCGATGAGCCAGCAACGGCGGTGATGAGAAAAGTATTACTGGACCCGGAGCCCGGCGTGGCGCTGGGTTCCCTCCCCTGCCCTGACAAAGTGCAAGATCCAGCCTACTGGAATCCTATTGTTGGAGCGCAGGCAGGCGTTTCCAGAGTGACCCAGATCAGTTGCGCCAATATGAAGGGCGACCCATCCCTGCAGGCCCTGGTCACGGTCTTCTACGAAAATAGCTCCACTGTACGAGACATCTACGTCTACGACCGCATCACCGACGCCAAACCGGTACAGCTTTTCAAGCTCACCGGACTGACTAACGCGGGAGCCGCGATCAGTGCCTATAGCACCATTATGACGGCTGAGGTTGATCCGAACTCCAGCATCAATAAGGGAGCCACACAGATGACGCAGGATCTTTTCCGCGAATTCAAGTGGAACGCGGGCAAGGGTTCCTTTGTCCAGGTGGCCTTCCCTGGCATCTTCCCGGACCTGACACGCTGGCAGGCTGAAAATGATCAGCGTGCTGTGAATAACGGCCAGGATGCCTGGAAGAACGATGCCGCGAAGGTCGCTCTCAACGCCGCCGTGAAGTTTCTCCAGTGGTTACCTACCGCACAAACGAAAATCTTGAGCGGCGGCAGCGCACAGGATGTTGATGCAGTCGTCCAGGTACAGAATCCTCGCGTCCACGTCGGACCCTTTATCACCAGAGTGACGCTGAGCAGGTTAGAAGGTAACATCCACAATATGTGGGTAGCAATCGCGCTCCAGTCCGATAGTATAGCGATTACTTCTCCGCAGAAAAATGCCCTTATAACCAGCCCTGCCACGGTAGCCGGCAATGGCACGCCATTGTTCGAGAATCAAATCGGCGTCGTGCATATCCTGGACCACCTTTACACTGATATCGGCTACGGTTTCGCTATGGGGGACAAGCCGACGATGCCACCCACTCCTACGACGTTTACCGTTCAGATTCGCTACAATGCTAGCTTCCACGGTGGAACTCAGGAAGGGGTAATAGCCTTGTACTCTTCTACCCCGGTTGATGGCTCGATTGTCAGCGACGTCGTGATGAAGGTACTCATCAGCGGATAAAGCTACCGCTTGTGTGAGCAATAATAGCAAAGGCGCGAGCAAGTATGTTCGCGCTTTTGCTTGATCAAAACTGGCTGTGTTGCAACACAGCCGCTTTTTGTGATCTTTTTGTGTGACTTTTTCCTTCGCCTGTGATGGTCTGGTGACCTTCAGTCTTTATGCTGCCTGTATCGGATATCAGATGGGTGGGAGAAGTTTGTCCTTATCGGATAGATTGCCTAGGTTGTTCAGCTTTGCAGCCAATGGCGACGGCAATCTGTTCATGATGAAACGTTTCCGCGATGCCTCTATACTAGATTCTAGAAATGCGTCGATGATGAGAAGAGACGAAGGATACCTGTGCAATGGGCACGAATGATTTACAACAGGGTGACCAGGTAATAGTCACGCGTGAGCATTTCCCTCAGCTATTGGTAAGTCTACATGGTCTGGGATACCAGGTAGTTGGGCCAACAGTGCGCGAAAACGCCATCGTGTACGATACCCTGAACTCTGTTGAAGATTTGCCAATGGGCTATACCGACGAGCAAGACGGTGGCTACTATCGTCTCAAAAAGCGCGGCGACTCGGCGCTGTTTGGCTATACGGTCGGGCCACATTCCTGGAAAAAGTTTCTCCATCCCCCAGTGTTGCGGTTATGGTCGGCTCAACGCACCGAAAGGGAGATTCAGTTCCAGCCGGAGGGTCAGCAGCCTCCGAAACTCGCCTTTCTTGGGGTGCGTTCCTGTGAGCTTCATGCCATCGCTATTCAAGATAAAGTCTTTCTGCATACTGCCTATCGCGATCCTGCATATCAAGCGCAGCGCGAGCAGATTTGCCTTATCGCGGTCAATTGTGGACAGGCAGGTGGAACGTGCTTCTGCACCTCGATGCAAACCGGCCCAAAGGTAACCTCTGACTTCGACCTGGCGCTTACCGAAGTGCTGGCTGAACACCAGCATTTCTTCCTGATCGAAGTTGGCACAGAACTTGGTGTGGAGCTTCTTCGCTCTGTTTCTCATCGTCGGGCCAGTGCGGAAGAAATTGCACAGGCGGAGTACATCGTTGCGGATACTGCTGCGCAGATGGGACGGACCATGGACACGACCGATATCAAGGAATTGCTCTATCGCAATGCTGATCATCCGCGCTGGGAGGATGTGGCCTCACGCTGTCTGACCTGTGGAAACTGCACCATGGTCTGCCCGACCTGCTTCTGCACGACAGTGGAAGATACCACCGATCTTAGTGGAAAACGAGCAGAGCGCTGGCGCAAATGGGATTCCTGTTTCACCATGGATTTCTCCTACATCGTTGGCGGCAGTGTCCGCTCTTCCACCAAAGCGCGGTACCGACAGTGGATGACTCACAAGCTGGCGAGCTGGATTGATCAGTTCGGCACCTCTGGCTGCGTTGGCTGTGGACGCTGCATTACCTGGTGCCCGGTTGGCATTGACATTACGGAAGAAGTTCGGGCGATCCGTGCGAGCGAACATGTGACAAATACCAGGGGAGATGACGCGTAATGCAAACACTCGAAGCAATTCTGGCGGCACATCCCTTCTTTCAAGGACTTGATGCGCGGTATATGGAACTCATTACCAGGTGCGCTATCAATGTCCGTTTTCATGCTGGGCGCTATCTGTTTCATGAAGGGGAGCAGGCAGCCCACTTTTACCTGATTCGCGAGGGCAGGATCGCCTTAGAGACAGTCGCAACACCGCATCAACCAGTAACTATCGAAACCATCGAAACAGGAGAGGTACTTGGCTGGTCCTGGCTCTTTCCGCCCTATCGCTGGCATTTCAGCGCACGGGCAGTCGAGCCGATCCGCGCGATAATGCTGGATGGTGTCTGCTTACGCGAAAAAGGCGAGACTGATCACGATCTGGGTTACGAGCTGATGAAACGTGTGGCGCATATTCTCATCCAGCGGCTCCAGGCGACGCGCCTGCAATTGCTCGATATCTACAATGTCAACCCAGGAAGTGGGGGAGGGCCGAGTAGATGAGTGTCACATTCTCTGATCCCATGCTGCCGAAGCTTTACCGGGTACAGCGGGTGCGGCATGAAATGCTTGACACGTTCACCCTGGAACTGGAACCGGATGACGATAGCGCTATCCCGCCGTTTGCGACCGGCCAGTTCAATATGCTCTACGTTTTCGGCGTGGGCGAGATCCCCATCTCGATCAGTGGTGATCCCGACAAACCTCGACCACTTATTCATACGACACGTGCCGTTGGCATCGTTTCACGCGCCCTGCAACAACTCAAACCGGGAGATACGTTGGGGGTACGCGGACCCTTTGGCAGTCACTGGCCAATCGAGCAGGGGGTTGGTAAAGATGTAGTCATTGCAGCAGGTGGCATCGGGTTGGCCCCGCTACGTTCGACGATGTACCAGCTCATTACCCGCCGCGAGCAGTATGGGAGAGTGATCTTGCTCTATGGAGCAAAAGCTCCTGAGGATATCCTCTATCGTCGAGAGCTGAAGCGCTGGCGAGGACGGCTGGATCTAGATGTGTATATCACCGTCGATCATGCTACCAATGAGTGGCATGGCAGCGTTGGTGTCGTCACCAGGCTGATTCCCCGTGCGCCATTTGATCCCAGCAAAACTATTGCCTTTGTTTGCGGCCCGGAAATAATGATGCGTTTTACTGCCGCAGGCTTGGAGGCCCGTGGCGTGACAGCAGAACAGATCTATGTCTCTATGGAACGTAATATGAAATGTGCTGTTGGTTTCTGTGGGCACTGCCAGTACCAACCTTATTTTGTGTGCCGGGATGGGCCTGTTTTCCAATATAGCCGCGTGCAACGCCTTCTGACAAAGGGGGAAATCTGAGATGAGCCGAGAGCATAAGCCGACCCTGGCTGTCTGGAAATTCGCCTCCTGCGATGGATGTCAGTTGAGCCTGCTGGATTGCGAAGATGAACTGCTGGCGGTAGCGGGCGAACTTGAGATTGCCAGCTTCCCTGAGGCTTCGCGAGCCGTGGTCAAAGGCCCCTACGATCTCTCACTGGTTGAAGGATCGATTACCACGCCGCATGATGCCGAGCGTATTCGACACATCCGTCGCGTCTCACAATATCTGGTGACTATCGGTGCCTGTGCAACGGCAGGCGGTATCCAGGCACTGCGTAACTTTCAGCATGTGGAAGAGTTTATCTCTGTCGTCTACGCGACCCCGCAGTATATTAAAACGCTCAGCACCTCCACCCCTATCTCTGCCCATGTGCCGGTTGATTTCGAACTCCATGGCTGTCCCATCAACAAACAGCAACTCGTCGAAGTCATCAGCGCCTACCTGAACCGGCGCAAACCCGCCATCTCACCGCACAGTGTGTGTATGGAGTGCAAGCTGCGTGGCACTGTTTGTGTCATGGTCGCGCAGGGTATTCCCTGCCTCGGGCCGGTTACCCACGCCGGCTGTGGCGCGATCTGTCCAGCATACAATCGCGGGTGCTACGGCTGCTTCGGACCAAAGGAAACACCCAATACTATCTCATTGAGCAGACGTTGGCAACAACTTGCTGTCTCCAAGCAGGATCTCTTGCACACGTATCGGACGTTCAACGCCTATGCTGAGCCATTCCGTCAGGAGAGTGAGGCGCACGAATTATGAACACAAAAACCATCAAAGTGGACTATCTTGCTCGTGTCGAGGGTGAAGGTGCATTCTCCATCAAGATCCGCAACAATACAGTGACGGAAGCCCACCTGAACATTTTTGAACCTCCTCGCTTTTTCGAGGCATTTCTGCGCGGCCGTAAATATAGCGAGGCACCTGATATTACTGCGCGTATTTGTGGGATCTGCCCAGTTGCCTACCAGATGAGCGCGACCCATGCCATAGAACAGGCTTTCGGGACCCACGTAGAGGGGCCACTCCGTTTACTTCGCCGGCTTATTTACTGTGGAGAATGGATTGAAAGCCATGCACTGCATGTCTATATGCTGCATGCCCCCGATTTTCTGGGTTATCCTGATGCCATACATATGGCCCAGGATTATCCCGACATCGTCAAACGAGGCCTCCAGATGAAGAAGGTTGGAAATGCGCTCATGGCGTTCCTGGGAGGCCGCGAAATCCATCCAGTGAATGTGCGCGTTGGCGGGTTTTATAGCACTCCCACAAAGCAAGCATTTGGACCTTTGCGGGAGCAACTCAAGTGGGGACGAGAGGCTGCGCTAGAGACGGTGCGCTGGGTCGCGCAATTCTCATTTCCCGATTTTGTACGGGACTACGAGTTCGTAGCGCTTCGCCATCCGCAAGAATATCCGCTCAATGAGGGACGCCTGGTTTCCAACAAAGGGTTGGATATTGCAGTCAGCGAGTACGAAAAGCATTTTATTGAAGAACACATGCCCTATTCCAATGCCTTGCACTCCAGGCTCAAAGAGCGAGGAGCCTATTTTGCTGGGCCACTAGCTCGTTACAATTTGAACTTTGACCGGCTCTCCCCTCTGGCTCAGGAGGCCGCGCGAACGGCAGGGCTTGGGCCAACCTGTCACAACCCCTTTCAAAGCATTATTGTGCGCAGTGTTGAAATTCTCTACGCCTTTGATGAAGCTCTGCGCCTGATTGAGCAATACGAACAGCCGGACCTTCCTTTTGTCGAGGTACATCCTGTGGCATCGAACGGATGTGCCTGCACAGAGGCCCCACGCGGTATCTTATACCATCGCTATATCCTCGACGATCAGGGACTCATTCGTGAAGCAAAAATTATCCCACCAACATCACAAAATCAGAAAACCATCGAAAACGACCTGCGCCACTACGTTGAACAGCATATTGACCTGCCCAAAGAGCAACTGACGTGGCAGTGCGAACAGGCTATTCGCAATTATGATCCCTGTATCTCGTGCGCCACCCACTTTCTCACATTACAGATTGACCAGGCATAAGAAGGAGCGGAGCATGACATCGCATCCTCGTTAGCAGATACGCGGTAGCGGGTCGCCAACGAGCATGTCCAGGACACGTTTGCCACCGATGTCGGTTTGCATGAAGACCATTGATGCGGGTTCGGCCTGAACGCTGCCGATGAGCGCTGCCTCATGACCGAGTGGATGGGCGCGCATAGCAGCAAGGGCGGCATCAGCGACGTCGGGCGAGACGATAGCGATCAGCTTGCCTTCGTTGGCGATGGTGAGGGGATCAAGCCCCAGGATCTCGCACGCTCCCCGTACCTCTGTGCGCACCGGAATCGCGGCCTCATCCAGCATAATTACGACTTCGGAAGCAAGAGCCATTTCGTTGAGTGAGGTCGCAACTCCCCCCCGCGTCGGGTCCTTCAGGCAATGAAGCCCTTCGCCTGCTACATCCAGCAAAGAGGCGACGAGCGTATGCAGTGGTGCGCTATCGCTCTTGATCTCGCTCTCAAGCTCAAGCCCTTCGCGGGCGAGCATAATGGCGATGCCGTGATCGCCAATCGGGCCGCTAAGCAGGATTTTGTCTCCTGGCCGCAACTGGTTCTGGCCGATCATGCCAGGCGCTCGCACCAGCCCCACGCCCGCCGTGTTGATAAAGATGCCATCTCCCTTGCCGCGCTGCACGACTTTGGTATCGCCTGTGACGATGGCGACGCCAGCATTACGAGCCGCCTCCGCCATTGAGGACACGATACGCCGCAGATCGGCAACAGCGAAGCCCTCTTCCAGGATGAAGCCCGCCGAGAGGTAAAGCGGCTCCGCTCCTGCCATCGCCAGATCGTTGATCGTGCCATGTACCGCTAACTTCCCGATATCGCCGCCTGGAAAGAAGAGCGGGCTGACGACATAGGTATCGGTAGTGAAGGCCATGCGTGGCGCATTCTGAGCCGTTTCGTTGGCAATACCCGCCAGGAAAACCGCCGCGTCATCCATCCGGTCGAGTAGAGGATTGGAGAAGGCGGGGGCGAAGATGCCTTCGATCAGGTTGTGCGTTGCCTTGCCGCCGCTGCCATGGCTCAGGGTAATGCGTTCATCGCGCAGGTAAAACTTTTGTCGCCGCGCCTGCCTCACACGCTCGATCTTTGCCAGCACCTGGTCGGGGTTGGTGCCTGGGCTAGTTCGTCTGCTCTCCATTGATCTGTCTCCTTCCCGCTCTATTGCTTCGTCGCTTCGCTATTCAGCACACGCAATCTGGCTCGCTCGCCCGCCATTGAGAAGCGGCCAAAGTTGTAGTACGCAGCGCAGGCCCCTTCTGATGAGACCATGCAGGTGCCGATGGGCGTCTCCGGCGTACAGGCGGTGCCGAACACCCGACACTCCCACGGCTTGATCGCGCCCTTGAGCACTTCACCGCACTGGCAGGCGGTCGGGTCAGCCACGCGTATTCCTGGCACCGCAAACCGCTCTTCCGCGTCCCACGCTTTATATGCAGGTCGCAGCTTCAAGGCACTGTAGGGGATAGAGCCGAGCCCGCGCCACTCAAAGGTTGGTCGCAACTCCATTGTACGATCCATTGCTTGCAGCGCCTTGACGTTTCCTTCGGGACGCACCACCCTGATATACTGGTTCTCGACCGCCGAACGTCCCTCGCTAATTTGCTTCACGATCATATAGACCGATTGGATAATATCGAGCGGCTCAAAGCCGGAGATGACCACAGGCTTGTGATAATCGCGGGCGATAAATTCATACGGCTGCAGCCCGATGACCATGCTAACATGACCAGGACCGACGAAGCCGTCCAGCCGCAGATCGGGCGAATCGAGGATAGCTTTGATGGGCGGAACGACAGTGATGTGGTTGCAGAAGATCGAGAAGTTCCTGATCTGCTCGGCCTGCGCTCGTAATAGCGTCACGGCGGTGGAAGGTGCGGTGGTCTCGAAGCCGATAGCGAAGAAGATCACCTGGCGCTCAGGGTTCTGCTGTGCGACTTTGAGCGCGTCGAGCGGCGAATAGACAAAACGCACGTCAGCCCCCTGCGCCCTGGCATCAAGCAGGCTGCCGTTGGAGCCTGGCACGCGCATCATATCACCAAAGGTGGTGAAGATCACCCCATCGGTATGCGCCAGGGCAATCGCGTCATCGATCCTCCCCATAGGCAGTACGCAAACGGGACAGCCTGGACCATGAACAAGGTCAATTGTGGGAGGAAGAATATCCTCGATGCCATGCTTGTAAATGGTATGCGTATGCCCTCCGCAGACCTCCATCAGCTTGAGCGGCTGCTCAGGGTTTAGCTGCGCGATTGCCTCGGCCAGATGACTTGCCAGATGTGAATCGCGGAATTCATCAACGTACTTCACCGCCTCTGCTCCCTTCAGCTCTACTATTCATTCTATCGCGCCTTTCACTCGTACCGGACCTCTTTCAAGCAGCCAATTGCAATCCCTGCGTGAATGAGCAGCAGAGCACCCGGCGTTACACCATCCACCAGCGAGATATCAATCGCTTCGGTATGATCGCCAATCGTCACGACAGCCTGTCCGGTCGCATCGTCAACGCTCAGCACGCAAGCAGGAATGGCGTTATCGGCGCAGGTAATGCAGGCATCTTCCGCCGCGCAGCAGCTCTGCTCTGCCCATGCTTCCAGATCTATGGATTGTCCGTCGTCCGGCCTGCCGTTATTGCTCATAAAGCCCTCCCATTCTTCAATGCAAGTCCGCAGATTGGTGCATCATTTTGAGCTCGTCAGCATACACCTCGCCCATCTGCTGTAGCATCTTGAGCGTCTCTTCCGCCTCCTGCTCGTCGATCTTGCTCATGGCGAAGCCGACGTGGATCAGGACCCAATCGCCCGGCGCTACCCCCTCGTCAGCGACCAGCGAGTAATTGATGCCCCGCTTGATGCCGGAAACATCGACTCTGGCAATGTAAAATGTCTCATCAACGATCTCTATCACCTGCCCAGGAATACCAAGACACATCTCTTCCTCCTTTGCATGTCCGCCTCTCCCACGATGAATCGGGGAACTACAGGCCAGTTGGCATTTCGCGCAAACGACGCGCACCTATGGCGGCCTGACCCAGACTGATTCCTCCATCATTCGTCGGCACCTTACGATTAGTATAAACCTGCAAGCCCATCTTTTCGAGCAAATCTACCAGCCGTTGCAGCAGCATGCGGTTCTGGAAAACACCGCCGCTGAGCGCGACGCTGCCGATTCCTGTCTGCGCCCTTACCTCCAGACAGGCCATTGCCAGCATCTCCGCTATCGAATTGTGGAAGCGGCGGGCGATGTTTGCCGCCGGTATCCCTCGTTCGAGGTCGCTTACCACCGCGTCGATTAATGGGCGCACATCTAGCAGCGCGGGGCTGCACGATGTCAACATAAATGGATAGATATTTTCGTCAGAGCAGCCGGTTGCCAGCGCCTCCAGCTCTATCGCGGCCTGACCCTCGTAAAGCACATAACTGCGTACACCGACGATGGCCGCGACGGCATCGAATAAGCGCCCCAGGCTGGAGGTGAGCGGGCTATTGATCCCCTTCGCCATCATCTGTTCTAGCATATGCCAGGTTGGACGCTCCAACTCGCGGACAAAGGGTAACGACTTATTCAGGAAAGCATCGCCATAGGTGTGCGCCAGGTAAACGGCTCCCATGCGCCAGGGCTGACGCACGGCCTGCTCGCCTCCCGGCAACGGGACGTATGCCAGGTGTGCCATCCGCTCGAAAGCGCAGAGATCAGCCGTCATGATCTCGCAGCCCCAGATGGTGCCATCGGTGCCGTAGCCTGAACCATCGGCGGCAACCCCGATCACCGGACCGCTCAAGCCGTGTTCGGCCAGAACGCTGGCGATATGCGCGTGATGATGCTGCACGCCGATTTTGCGCTCAATCGGGCTATCGAGCGCGTATTGCGTCGCCAGGTAATCGGGATGCAGGTCGTACGCCACGGCTTCGGGCGCGATATCAAAGAGATTTTTGAAATGCTCGATGCCCTGCTGAAACGATAGCAGCGTCTCCAGATTTTCCAGGTCGCCGATATGATGCCCCATAAATGCTCGCTTCCCTTTGGCGAGGCAGAAGGTATTTTTCAGGTGCGCCCCGCAGGCCAGCAGCGGCACAGGGAAGTCCAGCGCGAGCGAGATCGGCTCCGGTGCATAGCCGCGCGAACGACGCAAGAATTGCTCTCCTCCAGCCACTATACGCATCACTGAATCGTCGCAGCGCATATAGATGGTCCGGTTATGCAGCAGAAAGCCATCGGCGATTGTGCCCAGGCGTTCAAGCGCGTCCTCGTCCTGGTAGGCGATAGGCCCATCGCTCAGGTTGCCGCTCGTCATCACCAGCGCCGCAGGACATCCAGGAGCAACCAGCTTTGCATAAGCGGCGAGCAGGAGATAGTGCAGGGGCGTGTATGGCAGCATGATACCCAGCGTCGTATGGAGAGGAGCGACATCCGTAGCCACCGGATAATCATCGCGGCGATTGAGCAGCACAATAGGACGATGATGCGATAAGAGCAATTGAGACTCTGCTGTATTGACTAAGCACAGACGTTGCGCCGTCTCCAGATCGGGTACCATCAGTGCAAACGGTTTGGCCTCGCGATGTTTGCGCTGCCGCAAGCACCGGACCGCCTCTGCGTTGAGGGCATCGCAGGCCAGATGATAGCCACCCAGTCCCTTAATTGCCAGAATGGCCCCTGCCGCCAGTTGATGGGCGGCAGCCGCGATGGGATCGGTCTCCTCTATGACCAATCCTGTGCTATCGAGCAGGCGCACCTGCGGGCCACACACTGGACAGGCGTTGGGTTGAGCGTGGAAGCGGCGGTTGAGCGGATCTTCGTACTCGGCCTGGCAGTCGGGACACATAGGGAAGACGCTCATCGTCGTTTTCTCGCGATCATAGGGAACGTCCTGAATGATGGTGAAGCGCGGTCCGCAGTTGGTACAATTGATAAAGGGGTAGTGATAGCGCCGGTCGGTGGGATCGAAGAGCTCACGCAAGCAATCGGCGCAGATCGACGTATCGGGCGAGATCAACGCCTGTCGTTCAGCTCCTGTCCGGCTGTGGACGATCACAAAATCGTCATCATCGCAAGATGGGATCGGCTCGCTCTGTATCGTGTCAATACGTGCAAGGGGTGGCAGTTCGGTCAGGAGAGCGCGCTGGAAGCAGTCAAGCGCCTGCTCAGCTCCCTCTACTTCGATAGTCACCCCCTGGCTATCATTGAGGATGAAGCCTGTCAGATGAAAACGCCGGGCCTGTCCATAGACAAAGGGACGAAAACCCACGCCCTGCACAATGCCCTGCACAATAATTCTTCGTCGCAAACTCATTGTTGTTTTATCTAATCGTGGGAACATGGTCAGCTCTCCTGTAATGTAGAGGCTAGCCCTGCCCCAACGAAGTGATGCTGTGTTGCATTACCTTCATCGAAGGCGACATCTATCGCGCCCACATAGCAGACATCCTGGTGTTCGGTCTCCAGGGCGACCCCATCGCAAAGCGGGCAGGTCGCGTAAGAGGCCGTTTCGCAGCTCTGGAAGCGGTGCAGGCAGTTAAAGCATTGAAAGGTTGCCGGGAGCCACATGATTTTGAGCGGCGCCCCTTCAATGGCAGTTCCGGCGGAGAATACCTCGAAATGTTGTTGCGCCGCTTCCGCCGTAAAATGCCCTGATGCTCCCAGCACAAGCTCTATACAGGTTACTTGCGTTGCGCCAGCCTGTTGCATTACTTCCAGCACCTTGTTCACTACGCCCCGCATTGCCGCAGCTTCGTGCATGCTATACCTCCTCAATAACTAATCCCCAGCGTCGCAATTCTTCGGCGGCACTGTCCACTAGAACGTTTAGATGCGCAATAACCGATTCTGAAAGCCCCCAGCCCAACTCAATAGTGTCGGGCTGCATGCCCAGGACCACCAGTTCGCGCGGCTCGGTCCCGCGCAAGCGCATGACGGCGAGCAGGTCGGCCAGGGCTATTTCATGCGGGGATGAGTGGATGCCAAAATAGGCAGGCACTTCATCATCGCAGGCCCTCAACAAGGTTCCTGGCGAGCCTTCGGTCAGTGCTGCATCCAGTATAAGCAGGTGTTCGGCATTTTCCAGGTAGCAGAGGAGATCCAGGCCGAGTGTGCCACCATCTACCAGTTGCACACATTCTGGCAGGATGTACCGCTTTTGCAGGGCCTCCATTGCGCCGATGAGCGCGGCCTCGTATGCGCCACGCTGCCCATGTGCGTCGCGCGGACCGCCATTCCATGTTGTGGGTACGACGGTCTGATAGTTTGCCACCTTGCCAGCTTTGATATGAACCCAGTGGGCCAGAGCGCCGCGCGGAGCCTCGTGGAAGCCAAAGCCCTCTTCAGGCCACATACTCTGGTCCCAATGCTCCGTCTCATGGATGCGCAGATCGCCGCGTCCCATGTTCTCCTCAAGCTGGGCCAGCCAAAGCGGTAACTGGTTCGCCATCATCTGAGCCTCGATAGCGCGGGCCGCGTCGCGGCCCAACGTCGAGAAGAGCGCGCTCGCTCCGACTCCCAGCATCTTCAGCGCGGCATCAATCGGCTCCTTGACGTAGGCTTTCCCCGTTGCGTAAGCGATGAATATGCGCGCCAATGGGCCGACTTCGACCGCGTGATCGTCGTAGCGTGGCGCTTTGAGCCAGCTATACTTCCCATCAGTATTGAGAAATTCGAAGGGCGGTTGCGGATCCGTATAGTTCGGCGCGGTTTCTCCTTTCCAGGGATGCAGCCAGACGCTGTCCCCTTGCTGATAGTTGTACCAGGAATGAGTCACATACTCCGCGTAGTGTGCGACCGCCATCAGATTCGCCTCCGGCAGCAGCTTAGAGGATCTCTCCCCGATCTTTCATAGCACTGCCCTCCCTGGCTCAAAAAAGGCCAAAGAAGATTATATGAGCGAAACAATATATATTAACATGGTACTCTGCAAGGAGCCGGTATTCATCCTTTTTGAGTAACAAAGGCATCTCTTTCCCATCACAAAGAGATCACAAATCGATGAGAATAGCTTGCAGTAGAAAAGATGAGATAAAGATCCGTCCCAGTAACACGCATCCTCATCTGACATATTTGCAGTCACGCTCCCACTTGTGAGCTAGTTGTGATTTGCCACACAAACGGTGTGACGATTGTGTGAGCTTCATTTTCTATCCTTACTATGATCAATAGTATTCGAATAGACGAATGAAAGAGAGCACGATCATGGGAGAAAAAATGACAGCGCAAGCCACCCTCGCGACCCAGATGCGTTTTGAGGTCGAGGCTGGATCGGGCCATCATGTGACTCTGGACGCCGCTGAACACGACGGGGGCCAGAATACGGGCTTCCGGCCAATGGAGCTGTTGCTGGTTGGCCTGGCGGGCTGTACCGGCATGGATGTGATCTCGATCCTGCGCAAAAAGCGCCAACAGGTGACTGGCTACCAGGTCCACGTTGAAGGAATACGCGCCGACGACCACCCGATGATTTTTACCGAGATTACCGTTGAGCATATCATCACCGGTCATCAGTTGCAGCCGGAAGCCGTGGTGCGGGCTATTCAACTCTCGAAGGATCGCTACTGTGGAGCCGGAGCCATGCTGGGCAAAACCGCTCGCCTGATCCACACCTTCCGTCTCATCGAGGCATCTCAGGCACAGGCGATCACGCCCGCAACCACTCACGCTGTGGCTCCCGCCTCATAGAGATTGGAAGCATAGAGCCTTTTTATTCCGCCGACCAACGCCGCTGCCGATCTTGGAACTCCGTAGGTCAACGCCGCTAACGCGTCTCCCACGATGAATCGAGGAGCTACAGCTCAGACCTTCAGATCGGAAGCGTCTGGCTTCACTCAGATCAGCGGAAAGGAATTGCCTGGAAATAGATTTCGCGAGAAGTTATTTCTCGCTATTGAGAATATAAGGGAGTACACAACCATGCAAGACAGAATGTCACTGATCGTTTTTTCAGGAACGGTCGATAAACTGATGGCCGCCTCGATCCTAGCCACCGGCGCGGCTGCAATGGAAATGGAGGTCGATATCTTTCTGACCACCTGGGGCCTGGAAGCCTTTCGCAAAGGCCATTACTTGAAGAACACGAAGGTGAGCAAAGATTTCGAAGAATACGCTCCAATCATGATGGAGCAGATGATGCTGAAGAAGGTCCCATCCTGGATGGAGAACCTGCAGGGGGCCAAAGAGATTGGCAATGTCCACATCTACGCGTGCAGCATGACCATGGAGCTTTTTGGCATGAAGTTGGAGGACCTGGAGCCCATTGTAGATGATATCACCGGCGTTGCCACCTTTGTCGAGCGCGCCAAAGAGGGACGCATTACCCTGTTCGTCTAACGCGTAAGAGGGCAACATCCTCGTTACCCTGAAGGAGAAGATTATCATGCCAGAACGAACTGATTTGCATATTGATAAAGAGATTGATGCTCGCGGCAGCTTCTGCCCGGGCCCGCTGATGGAACTGATTCGCGGGGTGAAGTCGCTTCCCACGAATGGAGTGCTGGCTGTCCTCTCCAGCGATCCCGGCTCGGCACGGGACATCCCGGCCTGGATACAGAAAGCGAGACATGAGTTTGTGGGGGCATTCCCTGAGCAGGGATACACCCGCTTTGTGATGCGCAAATTGCATTAGAGAGGAACTGACCTATGCCTGAGCGCATCTTGATCGTCGGAGGAGGGGTCGGCGGTACGATTGTCGCTAACGTTCTGGCGCGGGCGTTGCATCCCTCTGAGGCGGAAATCACGTTGATTGAAAGCAGCGGGCAACATGTCTACATGCCCATGTGGCTCTACATGCCCTTCAATCACCTTGAAGCTGAGAGCAACCTGCTCATGCGCCCCGAGGAGACGCTGCTCAGCCGGCATGTAAACTATGTGCAGGGATATGTCAGGAAGATTGATCCGCGCAACCAGGAACTCTTCGTTGAGCAGAGCGATGGTCTGGGCGAGATTGGGGGCACCAGTGGCGCAATTAAGGCGACCTATGCCTACGATTCCCTGGTCCTGGCAACGGGAGCGCGGCTGGAGTTCAATGACCTTCCCGGGCTCACAGAAGGGGAGGGCCAATGGCACCACTTCTACAGCACCTCGGGCACTCTGGCCTTACAAAAGGCGCTGCATACCTTTGAGCGGGGACGCATTGTCGTTGCCGTCGGAGGCATTCCCTATCGCTGCCCGCCAGCTCCACTGGAATTCACCTTCCTGCTGGAAGATTGGCTGCGCAAACGTGGCATACGCGACCAGACGGAGATCCAGTATCTCTTCCCGCTGCCACGCGTCTTTCCTATCGAAAGTGTGGCAGAGGTGGTTGCGCCGATGTTAGAGGAGCGCCATATCGCTTCGACCGTCTTTTTCAATCCCGAAGCGGTCGATACTGAGCGCAAGGTGATCTCTTCACTTGAGGGCGAAGAGGTCCCCTATGACCTGCTGGTGCTGATCCCGCCGCATCGCGGGGCAAAAGTGGTTGAGGAGTCTGGTCTTGGAGATGAGCAGGGCTGGCTCCCTACGGATCGCCACACGCTGCAGGTCAAGGGCCATGAACACATCTATGCCATTGGGGATGCTACCGACCTGCCCGTCTCCAAGAGCGGTTCCGCCGCTCACTTTGAGGCGAAGGTGGTCGCCCATCGGCTAATTGCGGCCATTCGTGGGCAAGAGCCACAGGGCCATGATGCAACGTATGACGGGGAGGTGATGTGCTTCCTGGAAACGGGTCAGCACAAGGCGACTCAACTGGTCTTCAACTACGAGGAGCCACCCAGACCACCACGCCCGAGCCGATATTACCATATGGAGAAGCAGCTCTTTAACCGCGCCTACTGGTACCTGGTGCCACAGGGGCTGGTATGAGCGCCGCTATTTGCCTGACTCCCTTCAGCTTCTCAGAGTTTGGGAGCCAGGCAAAAGAGAAGAATCAGAGAGGAAGGGAAGGGAAGCGTACCATTGCTCCATGGAGATGTGCAATGAAACAGACCATTGGCTCAAACAGCAACATATGCGTAAGCAACCTCCCTATCATCATCCACAAGGAAGCTCGCAGCAAACTGTTTTCACGCGGACACAGGCCGACAGGTCGAGAGACGGGAAACTGACCGTACCCCGCTCCCTTTGCTCCAGGGGAACGTCCCTGTGAGTTGTTTGAGAGTATGGTTTCCCTCACTGAGAGCTTGTTGTGATGTCTGGGAGCTATAGTCAAGTGGGATGAGAGAAGACAGATGATCGTAGACAGAAAGGCAATGGTTTGATGCTCAACATCCAACAGCAACGTCCATCACCATCTCCAGAGCCCTCTCCCCTTCTGGGAGAGCACGTTATGGCAACCAGCCATCCCTGGCCGCAACGGTTCTGGCAGTTCGTCAAGCGCTACCCACTCCCTTGTAGTTCCCTGCTACTGATGGCAATAAGCCTGGTGTTGTGGTTGGCTGGGCGCGGCGATCTTGCCAACTGGGCGCTGCTCCTGGTAGTGCTCTTGGGAGGACTTCCGTTACTGTGGGAAACGATCTGGCAGCTCCTGCACAAAGAATTCAGTATTGATGTGATCGCGGTGCTCGCGATCAGCGGGTCATTTCTGCTGGGGCAATATCTGGCAGGGGCAATAGTCGTCCTGATGCTTTCCGGCGGGGAAGCCTTGGAAGCCTATGCCTTGCGCCGAGCCCGCACCTCGCTTTCGGCCTTGGCCGACCGAGCCCCACGAACAGCGCACATCTGGCAGGGTGAGGAACTTGTCACTATTCCGGCTGAAGAGGTCGAGGTTGGCATGGAGGTGGTGGTCAAACCTGGTGAAGTGCTCCCGGTCGATGGCATCGTAACCGCTGGTGCGTCAAGCCTGAGCGAAGCTGACCTGACGGGGGAGCCTGTGCCAGTGCGCAAAACGGTTGGCACGCCTGTACTTTCTGGGAGCGTGAACCTGGATAGTATCCTGCATATTCGCGCCAGCAAGCGCAGCGCCGAGAGTAAATATGCTCAGATTGTGCGCCTGGTGGAGGAAGCTCAGACTCAGAAAGCCCCGATCCACCGACTAGCCGACCGCTATAGCATCTGGTTTACGCTGGCTGCCGTTGCTCTGGCCGGCCTGGCCTGGGCGCTTTCGGGCGACAGCATCTATGCTCTGGCCGTGCTAGTCGTGGCCACGCCTTGTCCGTTGATCCTGGCGACCCCAATTGCCATTATGTCTGGCATCGACCTGGCGGCGCGTAATGGACTCATTGCCAAGAGTGGAGCCGCGATCGAGCAACTCGGCGAGGTGGATGTGGCGGTGTTTGATAAAACCGGCACGCTCACTCTGGGCATTCCCAAAGTGACTGACATCGTCCTGGCCGATGATGATATGCAGCTAGCTCTTGCAGCGGATGAAGAGAAGAGATTGCCCACTGATGCCTCGAAGGATACGCTGCTGCGCTTGGCCGCTTCTCTTGAGCAGCTTTCCACGCATATTCTGGCACAGGCCGTGGTCGATGCCGCCCAGCAACGCGGCTTACCACTCATTCCCGTGAGCGACTTCGAGGAGATCTTTGGCAAGGGCGTGCATGGACGGGTGTCGATGAGGTCTGCTCTCATCCCAACCGGACAAACGGAAGAGCTACGTGCGCAGACAGATCTGGCCGAAGTGGCGGTGGGAAACCGGACTTTCATGAAGCATCTTGGGGTCAGCATCCCGGAGCGGCTACTTACCGAACGAGAGCGGCGTGTCGATGCCGGACAAATCTGTAGCTTTATCGCCGTGAGAAAGCAGGTCAAGGGACTCTTAGTACTAGCCGACGTGCCGCGTGCCGATCTAGCGCGCCTCTCGACCGATTTGCACGCGGTGGGGATCAAAGAAACGATCCTGCTGACAGGGGATAGCGAAGTCGTGGCCCGGCAAATTGGCGCCCTGGCCCAGGTGGACCGGGTCTACTCACGCTGTCTGCCCGAAGACAAAGTGCGTACGATCAAAGAACTGGTGGCGGCAGGACATCGGGTCCTGATGGTGGGTGATGGCATCAATGACGCTCCCGCTCTAGCCACCGCAACGGTAGGCATGGCTCTGGGCATGCAGGGATTAACCGCCGCAGCGACTGCTGCTGACACTATCCTGCTCTCAACGGATATCCTGCGGGTGCCCCGTGCTGTGCGTCTGGGTCGCCGGACCATACATGTGGCCCAGCAGGGCATCTGGATCGGAATGGGGCTCTCCAGTATCGCCATGTTTTTCGCTGCCTTTGGCTTTATTAGCCCGGCGGCAGGAGCATTGTTGCAAGAAGCTGTCGATGTGCTGGTCATACTCAATGCGCTCCGAGTCGGTCGGATCACTTTCTGATAGTTTGCCGTCGTGCCGTCACTTTCCGCAAGAATCTGATGGAAAAGAGAAGAGAAAGCGACCCGAACAGCAACTCCTCCCCGAGCAAACAGGAAAAGCTGAGCTGGCTCACCGCACTGTCAGTCAGGCCCCAACATGGAGGGGCTGTCTGGTGAAAAGGCAGTGGTTTAAGCGTGATTGCTCACCTTGGCTCCTCCGTCAAAGTCCGTCAACTGCAACCCGTTCTCAAAGAGAGCCATGAGCTTGCCCTTCCCATGACTGGGTAAACTCAGCATTTTTTTAAGGCACATGAAATTTGTCAGTCCCTCAGGCTAGAGAGATAAAAAATCTGTGATGATTCTGGTGGAATCAAGTGATCGGCAGTGATGGTTTTGTAATTTTAATATTCGACATTTTAGGTGTAAAAGAGTATGTTTGATTGAGTACTTCATCAGCAGGGACACCATGGCACGCAATCTTTATCGCTTTTACCTCTACGTGGTTTTTATCGCTTTGTTGATCTTCGCGGCTGTTGGGCTTGGTCAATTGTTGAATACCGTGTTGGCGTTTACCCCGTTGCGTGGTTTGTATGCGAATGTACCTACTCAAGCAGAGGTTGTGCAGCCAGTCGTCTTCGTAACTGTTTCCTGGATCGCCGCTGGCCTGCTAGGTGGATTGCATTATTGGCTGATTCGGCGGGATATGCGTCACGATCCCACGGCAAGCACAAGTGCGATTCGCTTGTTTTTCCTTAATATCACAGAAGCTTGTAGCGTGTTGGTGGGTGTTCCCGTGATGGGCATGGTGATAAGCAGCCTGGCTTTCTCTTCCGACACGAATGTGGTTGGTGCAGCCTCTGGATCTATTGCCGCTCTCATGCTAGCGTTAGTGCTTGAACTAGAGCGCCGACGCACACCAGTTACTAAGGGAGTAGCTATGGTCTTTCAGCGTATCCATTTCTATGGCGTTCAGATTATCCTGCTCTTGTTCCTCACGCCGAACTGGTTTACGTCTTTCAGGCCACTTGTAGATATCCTGTTGTTTGGTCGAAAGGGCCTTTTGGAGTCATGTCAATTCGGGACCGAGGGACCGTGTCCTACCTATAATATCTTTGGTTTAATCTGTCTGCTGCTCTGGTTTGCAGTCTTCTGGATCGGCTACGGGCTGATGATCAGGAAAGATAATGCCCGCCTGCTGCGTTTGATTTTACATCATGTGGGATTTGCCTATGGAATTGGGTTTGTCCTCGCCGGTCTGTATTACGTATTCCAACTTGTGCTCTTGCCGCTATTCGGAGAAACGTTGGCGTTCAAAGATGTGCTGGGACCATCGCCCCGTTACGATTTTGTCTCGCCTCTTACTCTAGGGCTGTTTATCAGTGTGATCTATTACATCTGGCTGCGGGCAGCAACGAAGCAAGGGTTGATAGAGCAAGCAGTATTGTACCTGATAGAGTGTACAGTTACCGCTGTACTTTCAGCTGCTGTATTCTGGCGGGGGATTGGTTATATTCTGTATAATGCTCTCCATACAGTATCGCCAATTCCGGCAAGCCCGGATGCTCAAGCATGGATATCCAGCATTGCTTTTATTGTAGCCGGTCTTGAATATGTTCCTCTGGGCTTCTACCTCTATCGACGTAATGCTCTCGATCCTGTCGTCACTGCAGGTCCACGGCGCGGCTTTGTGTTGGCATTGCTGGGGGGCGGTATTCTTGCCTTTGCCATCGGTGGCGCAACTGCCCTCTATGCCTGGGCGACAGCCGTCTTTGGCTCGCCGATCCCGGACTGGCAGCAGGTAGCGCAGATAGGGCTGGCAGCTTTTATAGTGGGCGTTATCCTTGTAGGTGTATACCTATGGATTGCTATACGAGAGCATCTCTTCAGTGGCCTCATCAGACGAACCACTCCTGCCGCAGCAGGCGTGCCCGTTGCGCCACAAGTGCCTGAGCAGCTCTCAACCATTGAGGGAGTATTAGGCGCATTGCTTGCTAATAAAATCACGCAGGATGAGGCTGCAACACGACTGCACGCGCTGACAAACGCTCCCGTTGAAGCCAGGAAGTAATGTAGATTCTAGTATCAAGGAAAAAAGGCGTTGTGAAGAAGGAATATGAGGAGAGAGCTTATGCCTTTTTCCTAGAGGGAGAAGCTTCTCATGCCAGGCATTTTTCCTTACCATGAGCGTCTTTCCTCCGGTTCCCTCTCCCTCTGGCGTGGATCCTACCGGCGTCGCTCGTTCAGCAAGGCTCCATCACTCCTCATCGTTCTCTTGCCGCAATTGCTCGTGAAGCAGCTGCTCATATCAGCGAAGATACTGCTTCACCTGGGCCATGCCCTCATAGCCCAACACTTCCTGCAAATGGCGAGGTGAACTTGCCCCGTTTTCGTAGAGGACCTGGAGATGGAATCCAGGTGACAAAGAAGGAAGTGAAATAACGTTTCTAACGTTAAAGTAATGAATCGTATGTTTCCCATTTATCGTACGATATTTACTGTAATACGTCAAGAGTCCCCAGAATGCGGTCAGGGCTTTTCAGTTTTCCGCTCCAGAGAGCACAAGCCGAAGGGCTTGCTCAGGACAGGCGGCAAACTCGCGCATCTTGGCCGCCACATTGGAGACAGCGAGCATCTCCATAAGCGCTAAAACAACATTGTTGAGGGTAGCAAGCATCTGAGGAACCTTTCCCGTTCGGCTTTGACAGCGATCCTCCCCGAGCGTGACATCGCGACGCCAGTGTAATTCATTTTCCACGGCCCAATGCCGTCGCGCGAGATGAAGCTTGCCCGTTTTGAGGGTACGAACCTCTCGCTCCAGGCGAAAGACCTGCGCCACATCGCACCAATCTTTGGCGAACCAGGGGTTCATGTCAGCAGAAGTCCAGATCAAGCGTCGCTCTAGCCGTCCAAGTCCTTTCTCGATCTGCTCATGACTCTGCCAGGTGCGCCGGTCTGCCTGCCGATCTTCAAAAAAAGCTTCAAGGTCTTCGCGCAGCGTTGGTTGATTGTCTTTGGCGATGACCAGATAATGGCCTTGGAGTTCTCGTACTCGACGGCAAAATTCCCGTTGGGTATGCAGCGCATCCACCGTGAGAATGCGCCCCGTCACCAGAGCAGCAGTGAGCAATGCTTTGAGCGCACTGATCTCATTTTGCTTCTCTTGCCCCTGACACTGCGTGAGCACCAGGCCCGTATGCACCTCATAGAAGCTGAGCAGATGCACGCTTTCTTCTGTGCTCGTTGTCGCACGGCTCGTCTTGCCATCGATAGCGATATGAGCTTTGTCCTGGCGTCCTTTTTGCAAAAGCAACCGGCTGGGTTCGTCTGCGCAGCGACGCTGACTCTCCCACCGGGTAAAAAAGGCAGCCAGGAGCTGACTCACCTCTTGGGCATCCAGGAGGGCTAAGAGGCTGCGGTAGGTATTCTGGCAGGGCATCCCGCTCCGCTTGAGACGGAACTGTTCCGCAAGCCAGTTTCCGCGTAAGCGTATCCAATGCGTTGCTGCACTCAACGTCGTTTCTCCTGAGAGTTTGGCGAGCACCAGGAACGTGAGCAACAGAGCCATTTCGTAGCGTTTGCCTTTCCTTTTGCGTGGATCGGCAAGCTCTTGAAAAGCTGCGTACAATGAATGCATTGCCACCGGTTCCATCTGTTGGGAGGCGGTAGGTTCTTGAAGCAATGTGGTATAGTCCATCTGAGTCTCTCCTTGTAGCGTTGTTGAGTTTTTGTATTCTACAAGGATGGCTCTTTTTTTACACCCCCTTTCCGAAAACTGAAAAGCCCTGCATAAAGTAATGGGTGCGGTTCATTTTTTTGCAAACCGGCCATCTTGAATGGCCCGTTGGGAAAACGTCTGCCGTCCCCAGCGCTTTTGCCCCTCAGTTCGTCCCTTGGGAACCGTTGGGAGTGGGGGCGGGGAGGGGAAAACCGCCAGAATGAACGACAAAGGAAAGTGCCAGAAGGTGTGCTGCAAGCGCGCAGAGGCTCTGGCTACAGCGGCTTAGCTGCGGGCCCCAAACCACTCTGTGCGAGCGGTGCGCCAACTGTCCCTCACCGCCTGCCAGTCCTGGGTCCAACGACCACTACACAGCGTCGTTCGCAACGCCAGCATCGCATTGACCTTCTGGCGGTCCCAATGCATGCCGGCCCCTTTGAGGCGCGCCTGCACGACCAGTTTGTTGCC